>Ga0310810_10009935_pt1 | contig 11045 bp, 5 predicted proteins | sample NCmetagenome_FD_207641 | JGI IMG/M metagenome (GOLD analysis project Ga0310810, IMG submission 207641) | Soil microbial communities from experimental microcosm in Duke University, North Carolina, United States - NC | ecosystem: Engineered > Artificial ecosystem > Soil microcosm > Unclassified ... | reverse complement strand
CAAAGGGATTTTGGTTTTAGCGTTTGGGTGCATCATTTGGGGGCTTACCGCCACCGCTGTTAACGCACAGCTCAATCGCGGCGTGATCGAAGGAATCGTGGTCGATCCACAGGGCGCGTCCATCGCCGGCGCGGATGTTACCGTCACGTCCGTGGACACCAACGTTGCTTCCGCGACAAAAACGAACAACACGGGCTACTACCGCGCTGTGGATCTGGTGCCGGGGAAGTACCGGGTTCACATCGCTGCCGCGGGCTTCAATGCGACCGATGTCGTGGACGTCGCCATCCCTGCCGGGCAGACCGTGAAGGTGGATGCCCAGATGAAGCTCGGGTCGACGCAAGAGACCGTACAGGTGGTGGCCGAGGTTCCGCTATTGGAAACGACCGCCTCCAATTTCTCCCACGCCGTCGAAAACCGGAGCATTCAAGAAGTGCCGCTGAACGGGCGTGACCTGCAGCAATTAGCCTACCTGCTTCCTGGCGTTGCCAATGCAGCCGGCCCGCCGGGAAGTAATTTCGGCTTCAGCAGCCAGTTCGGATCTTTTCCGGATCCAACTTACGTGCAGGGTTCCGATCTGTCCGTTAACGGGGGGCAGGCGGGGGCCAACGCCTGGTACCTGGACGGGAACATCAATCTCTCCGCGATATCGGAAAACGTATCTGTGAACCCGTCGCCGGACTCGGTCTCCGAGTTTCAGGCCATAACCAGCGCCTTTGCACCGGAGTATAGCCGGACGGGTGGCGGCGTCTTCAACGTGGTTCTGAAATCCGGCTCCAATTCTTTCCACGGAAACTTGTACGAGTTCGTGCGGAACAGCGCCACCAACGCCCGCAATCCGTTCACTTCCATCGATGCCAGCGGCAAGCTGATCAAAGACCGGGACCTTCATTTCAACAACTTCGGCGGCACCGCCGGCGGGCCGGTCGTCATCCCCAAGATCTACAACGGCCGCAATAAAACATTCTTCTTTTTCTCGATGGATCATCAGATCCTGCATTTAAACGGAAGCAGGGTTTACAACGTTCCGACCGCGCGCATGCGCAACGGCGATTTTAGCGAGGATCCCTCCTCGGTCCACAACGGTATTTGGGATCCCTACAGCACGGTCGGGCCGGACGCCAACGGCATATTTTCCCGCCGGGCGTTTGGAACTCCCGTGGCCGGAAATCCGTTCGGCAACGATGGCTGTTTGAACAGCGCCGTGGAGGATGGAGCCAGCCGCGGGATCGCGACGTGCAACTTCTCCACGCAGATCCCGCAAAGCCGGATCGACTCGATTGGCAACTTCTTTATGCAGTCCTTCCCTTTGCCCAATTACAACGACCCGTTGAGTGACTGCCCGATGGGTAAAGACGGGTACAAGATCTGCGGCAACTTTCTGGGAGGACTGGGAAGCAGCCAGAACCCTTATAACGTCTCGCTGAAGTTCGATCATCAGGCGAGCGAAAAGAGCAAATTCTTCGCGGAGTGGGTCTATACTCCAGGCCAGTACCAGAATTACCGCGTGCCCTGGACGGGACCCTCATTCCCGGCCGGCGCCATCGGATATGGCGTGAATCTGCCGCTGTGGTTTACCAACCAGATTGCGGGCCTCGGACACACGTATATTTTCAACCCGTCCTTGATTAACGAATTTCGCGCCAGTTTCAGCCGGCAATCTTTCAGCAGCCATCCGGACACCTTCGGCTATCCGGACAGCGTGACCGGCCTCTCGCAGGTGCAGAAGATCCTGGCGCCAACCCAGATGTGGCTTCCTCCATACGAGCCGGAGCCAACCTTCAGAGTGAACGGGGTTACCCAGTTCGGAACACCCGATTGGACCAACGGCTCCAGTATGGCGGAGGCGTATACATTGCTCGATAACGTGACGAAGATTATCAGCAAGCATACCCTGAAAGCCGGATTTGTTTACCGCATCGAGCACTCGGCCCGCATCATCAACCCTCCGCTCCGTTTGAGTTTTGACAGCAGGCTGGTTCAAGATCCCACGACCAGTCTGGGAGGCACCGGTCTTGCTCAGTTCATGCTTGGAGCAGTGGATAATGGCTCGGGGTTGTCATACACCGCCTACCCCTACTATCGCTGGCGATACTGGGGCTTCTATGTGCAGGACGATTTCCGTATTACATCCAACTTTACCTTGAACTTCGGCGTGCGATATGACATCAACGGCCTGTTCAAGACCCGCCACGGCCAAGGCGCCATGTCGAACTTCTGCCTTAGCTGTCCGAATCCGCTAGCCAACGGTCTCCCCGGCAAGATGGTGTATTGGGGCGACAAGGAATTTCCGGATAACACCGATATGGCCCCAGCGAACAAAGACAGCATCGGGCCGCGCATGAACTTCTCGTGGACGCCAACCAAGGATCGCAAGACCATTATCCGTGGCGGCTTCGATATTTTCTACACGAACGCCGCGAATAGCTTCAACAATATTGGCCAGGGCATCGCACAAGGCCCCCAATGGCAGGTGTTTCTGGATTATCCCAAGAGTTTCTACCCCAATCAGTGTGCTCCGTTTACGGGGCAGTGCGTGGTCTTTCCTCTAAGCGACACAACCACGGACAAGTCCCTGCTCACCCAGCCTCCGGTTCCGGCCGATCGCCTTCCACTGGCAGCGCACCGCGACCCGTCCCTGGGCGCTGCGGGCATCCAGTTCTACCTTCCGCCTTCTCACGATCCTATGCAGACTATGTGGAGCTTGGATGTCGAGCGCGAGCTTCCATGGAACATGATGGTGGACGTGGGTTTCGTTTCCAATCACGGTACGCACCTGGCTGGCGACACTTTTCGCAACTTCAACTATGTACACACCGCTGACAGGCTGAAATACCGCACGGCGATAAACGCGCAAGTGCCGATCACAGATTACTTTTCGGGGGACACCGCGGCAAACCTGGCAAAAGTGTGGGGCAGCGACACACTGACCCGCGGCTTTCTGCTAAGGGATCATCCGTTCTTTGGAGGCTTGACCAGCCAGACCGTGTACAATGGCGCGACCAACTATAACGGTCTGAACGTTAAAGTCCAGAAACGATACTCCAACGGACTCAATTTCATCGCTGCCTACACGTTCTCTAAGAAAATCAACAATGCCGCCACTGCTATGTTAGCGGCCATGCTGCTGGATCCGGTTCACAACTCGCGCCCTGGCCTGCTCGGCGGCCGCGTAGGAGCAGGAGGGGGCAATCAAACTCTGGGAGGCGTGTACCAGGACTACGACAATGAGAAGGGGGACCGCACGATTGCCATCGACGACATTACCCACATGTTCAACATTGCGGGGAGCTACGACCTCCCGGTTGGAAAGGGCAAGCGGTTTTTGAATACTGGCGGGATCGCAGACGGTGTGCTCGGCGGATGGCGGTTGACAGCGAATTTCGCCGCTCAAAGCGGCGTGCCCCTCAACATAACCGGACCATGTAACGGCATGACCTGCCGGCCCAACCTGGTAGGGAACCCCGCATTGAGCAAGAACCGTTCCCGAGTAGAGCAGGAGGCCGACTGGATCAACGCGGCCGCTTTCCAGCCGGTCTTTGGCAGCGACCAAAATTTCTGGGCGAATCCCGATACCAGTGATGATCGCTGGTGGCGTTTCGGAACCGCGGGCGCCTTTTTGCCTGGCCTGCGCGCGCCAGGATTCTGGAATGTGGACACTTCGCTGGTGAAAGAATTCCACCTAACCGAGCAGCTCTACTTCCAGTTCCGATGGGAGATGTTCAACGCTCTGAATCATCAAAACCTGGGCCTGCCGAATACCGGTTTCTGCCTGCCGCCGGGGCCCAACGGAGAAACCGACTCCGTTCGCCAAGCCGGTTGCGCGTTTGGCCGCATCACGAACATACAGACCGATCCGCGCTCCATGCAGTTTGCGCTGAAGTTTTATTGGTAGGGACCGCTTCTGGCGTGAATCGTTAGAAGCCCAGCTCGCAGTTGCGCATTTCCTGCTCGATGCAGTGCAGGTTTTGTTCGTAGAGGGCATTGCCGGGTTCGATCGCGCGGGCTCGCTGTAACGGAGTGCGGGCGGCGAAATCTCTGATCCCGGCCAGCGCCACGGCGAGCGCGTTCTGCGCGTGCGCGTCCTCCGGATTTACTCGTACGGCCTGTTGCAACGAGCGCGCCGCTTCCGCCGGCTGATGCTTTTTCAGAAGCGCGCGACCCAGGTAATACAACGTGTCAGGATCGTCAGGCTGCAACTCGAGGGTGATGCGAAACTGCGCGATAGCCTCGTCGAGCTTCTCTCCTAGCAGCAGCGACAGGCCGTATTGAGCGGTGTTTCTTCATGATTTCAGATTCTTGTTCAGAGCCCAAAAAACAGCTTTCCCGGTGTGATACCCCTAGGAACCTGCCAGGAATGCGCCTCGGCGCGGCGGTGGGAGGAATTCCAGGGGCCGATTTTGTTGGAGAAACAGACCGGGGTTCTATAGATTTCGGCTCCTCTGACATCTCGCGGCCAGTTGGTGAAGGCCGGTGTAAGGTCGGTGCGCCAGCTCCGCGAGACCCGTCTCCGGAACTGATCGAACCCATCCTGCCGACTGACCGACATTAAACTGAAACGCAACTGCTGCCTCGTTGCATGCCTGCTCGTCATTCTTGTCGTGATCTGTAGCAGCACTCCATGGAAGTGGTGCCGAAGGAGTTGCTAGCCGGCAGGGTTACAAGTCAATTCCGATCACCGAACTCGCCAACAAGTCGTCGAGATCAAGCTCTCCGCGTCCGCTAAAGCATCGATAATTGAAAAGGTTCGGCTTGACAATCCCCCGGCCTTGAACTAACGTAGCTCTCCAAAGTGCTTGATCCTGGACTGCGGGGTGTTGTTGAAGCGGGTCTTGAGACTATTCGGCTTACTGCAGGCTCAATATTGGGACCGAGATGCTCATCTAGAGGGGGAGGCCCATGAAACTGGCTTGTTTGCTAGCTTTACTTTGTCTCCTGACTCTCACGGGAGCGCTGGCACAAACCGGGACTGATGGAGCAGTTCTGGGCGTCGTTACCGATTCAAGCGGTGGCCTCGTGATTGGCGCTCAGGTCACGATCACCAACTCGGACACCGGTTTGGTCAAGACCGCACTTACCAGTTCCGATGGCAGTTTCGAGATCGGCGCTCTGCCAAGGGGCTATTATTCGGTATCCGTGACCTTCGCCCGGTTCAAAACGTGGGCCCTCCCGAGAAGCGAATTAACTATTGGAGAGCGCAAGAAACTGTCGCCGGGATTGGAACTGGGCGAGTTGAACGAAGAGGTCACCATCGAGGCGAGCGGTGAACTGCTGCAGACCGAAAAAGCAGAAGTGGGTGGACTCGTCGAAGAGGCGACAATCCGCGAACTGCCGTTGAACGGTCGGGACGTGATCGAGCTAGTTGAGCTGGTCCCCGGTATGCGGTACGCGGGGAAATCGTTAGAGCCTGCCAATGGTCCGACGTCGAACGTGCAGGGACTGGGCCATCGGGACGACCAAGCAGAATTCCGCGTGGATGGAGTCGCCTCGAACGCTGTGTGTGATGAAGGGTCAACTGGCGTTCCCAACCCCGATACGGTTGCCCAGTTTAGCGTTGCAACGTCGAACTTTAGCGCGGAAAACGGCCGGAATCCGATACAGGTGACTGTTGTCACAAAGTCAGGGACCAATGAGTTTCACAGCACGCTGTGGGAGTTTCTAAGAAACAATGCTTTCGACGCCCGAAACACGTTTGCCGTGAGTAACCCAAAGCTCGTTCGCAACCAGTTTGGGGTGGCCGGTGGTGGGCCCGTCATCAAGAACAGAACATTCTTCTTCGGTAGCTACGAGGGTACCCGGGTCATCCAGTCGAACATATTCAACTCTCCAACGGTCTCACCCGACATGCTTCAGGGCGACTTCTCTGGGTTACCGACGATTAGAGATCCCTCCAGCCGGCAGCCGTTTGCTGGGAACCAGATTCCGCAGTCCCAATTCTCGGGCGTTTCCCGCTTCTTCTTTCCGTGGATCCTGCAACCTAATTCGCCTGGAAACCTTTATCGCAATAGTGTATCCATACCAAACAACATTGATGAGTTCAACGCCAGGGTGGACCATCAGATCACACAAGCCCAGAGGATCTACTGGCGCTATTATCGCTTTTACAATGCTCAGACCATGACCGGTTATCGCCCGGACATCACGGCTCAGCAAAAGGATCATCAGTACAGCATGGGCCTGAACTACGACTTCACTATTAGCCCCACTACACTGCTGAACTTGAGTATCGGAGCCGTTCAGAACCGGGGACGTGTTACGTCGAAATGTTGTGGTATTGGGAAGGAAAACCTCACTGAGGAGGCCGGAATTCGGGGCTTCCAGACGGCGGGACGTGAGGAGTGGATCGGGTTACCCGATACCATCGCTTTCGACCCCTACACGTCAATTTCTTCTCAGGTTGCATGGGGCACTCCGGACAGCTATTCATCGCAAAGCATCAACGGGAGTGCCAGTATGAACCTGGTTCGGGGTCGGCACACAATCGTGGCCGGTTATCAATACAGCCACTTGTACCTGCTTGCGTCTAACGGTTCGTGCTGTTCCAGGGGTGTTTTCCAGTTCAACGGGCAGTACACCGGCGATGCCTTTGCCGATTACCTGCTCGGTTACATGGACGACAGCCTTAGGAACTACCCGCTCCACACGTTTGGGATGAAGTCCAATCCTTACGGCGCACTCTTCATTGATGACTTCTGGAAAATCAGCTCCCAAGTGACCGTGGAGCTCGGTCTCCGCTGGGATTACTGGTTTGCAAAATCACTCATCCGGGGGGCGGGCGGCACCTTTGATCCAAAGCTCGGAAAGGTCATAGCCGGGCTGAATAGTAAAGGCGAAGTGGATTTGACGGCGCAACCTGTTTCGCCCTTCCTTGCCCAAGCCACGGCAGGGCTTTGGATTCCTGCATCTGAGGTGCACGTTCCAGGGGGCTTGTTCGAACCAAACGGCTATGTTTCTCCCCGGCTTGGCGTGGCTTGGCGCCCTCTGAAGACTGGGGGCGTCGTGGTGCGGGCGGGGTACGGAGCTTTCACCAGCAGCTACCGTGGCAACATCACTGCGTCTCAGATCATAGCTCCGCCCTACTGGACCTACGAAGAACAATTCTGGAGCGCGGGCCAGCTACAGCGGTGGGAGACGGCATGGCCGTCGAATCCAAAGGCATTCACTGCCCCGTCGGTAGGCGCCTCGGCTTACAACGTTAAGCCGATGAAGGACCATGAATGGAATATCTCCATACAAAAGGCTCTGCCTTTCAGATCGGCTGTGACTCTGTCATATGTCGGAAGCAAAGCGAACGACCTAGTCACTGACAATTCTTTGAACAACGTACCGCCCGGATTGTATTCGGACCTTCAAGCTGCCAAGCCATACCCCATGTTTGGCGGTATCGATCTGTACGAGAATACGGGACGTAACCACTACCATTCGGGACAGCTAAAGATGGAGCGGAGATTCTCCCAAGGGCTCTCCTTTATGCTCTCGTATGCATTTTCGAAGAACATATCGGAAGCGGGAGGCGACAGCATCTGGGCTACGCCGACGCCCTTCGCTCCCGCCGGCTATAACCGTGGGCGCGCAGCGTATGATCACACCCACATCCTCGCCACTAATGCTGTCTGGGAAATCCCCGTGGGCCATGGACATGCTGCGGGCGCCAGTCTTAACCCATTGGTGCAAGGCTTTGTAGGCGGATGGGAGTTGTCCGGTATTTACTTGTTTTCATCCGGGGACCCACTCACGTTCGGATTTCCAGGCGCTACATTAGGCAACGGCTGGAACACCCGCCCCAATGTGATCGGCAACCTTCGCTTGTCGGATCCGAGAGCCAGTCTGTGGTTCAACCCCAGTGCTCTAGCTGCCCCAGAACCGTATCTGTTTGGCAATGCGGGAATCGGGATTCTGGACGGACCGAGTTCCCAGATCCTCAACCTCGCCTTAATGAAGAGATTCCCCTTTGGGGAAAAGAGATATGTCCAGTTTCGCTGGGAAGCGTTCAACGCATTCAACCATGCGAACTTACGCGACCCCAATACAACCATCGGTCAGAGCACAACCGGCCAGATCTTCTCTGCCGGAGCGGCCAGGGAGATGCAGATCGCCCTCAAAGTCATCTTTTGAGCATCAGCTTCATCACATCGCTTTTCAGTGCGTTGCGGCAATTGCTGCTCCCATACGTCGTCGTACTTCATCTTGCATCGAAGCGGCTTGTTTGCGAGTGAAGACCAACAGCGCCCGTCTGCGATCTCTGAGATTGGTTGAAATTTGACTTTGCATGATGCCCTCCGCCGAGTGTGCCTTTGATCGCATCAACAGATGCCCAATCTCGTGCGCCATCACGAGTCCGAGTAGTTCACCGGGATTGGTGAATTGGAGCGCGGCGCGGTTGCGGACCTCATCGGCGATTATGACCGCAGTGCTCTTCTCTGTGTTCAGTCGAAATCCCAATGTGTCTTCGCTAAAGGTATTTGGCCCGACACTGACACGCGGCCAGAGCCTCAGATGGAGATCGGCCGGATTCCATTCCTCACTGTCTTGGCGTTCGTGAACCTCGTCAGCGGGAGGGACTGGCACCCAAGTAACCTTGATCTTTGCCTGGCGAAAGATGATGTCCGCCCGTTCTACGGCTTGCTGGAGATCATCAGCACCAACGTGGGCCGAGTCATACACCCTGACCGTCAGGTGCAGTTCAGGCTCCCTATGCGACCGCGCACTAGCCCTTGCGCCGCTAGCCAGAATTACCGAAATCGCCACTGCGGTGAACGCATCGCGCATATTCCCTCCACCTGCGAACTCGGAAACGGAGGGGCAAAAGTGCAATGGCGAAGAAGAAAAATACAGGCTGGGACGGGGTGTATACTGATGGCCAGTCCCGAAAAGGGCCGACCATGGGGACGCCTGAAAGAGGCGAAATCACACGATTGCTGTCGGCATGGGGCCAAGGGGAGCAAGCTGCGCTAGGGGTGGCGGTTCCTCTGATCTATGCGGAACTACGGCGACTTGCGCACCGGCATATGCGCGCGCAACCGTTGGAGCATAGTCTGCAGACCACCGCGCTGGTAAATGAGGCGTATCTAAGGCTGGCGGATGCCCGCGTCAAGTGCAAAGACCGCGTTCACTTTCTGGCGATCTGTGGCCAACTGATGCGCCACATCCTGGTGGACTTCGCGCGCTCGCGCGGTGCGATAAAGCGTGGTGGCTACGTGTGCCGAGTGGAGTTTGATGAAGGATTGCAGGCTGCGGGCAATGCGGACCTCATACGGCTCGATGACGCGCTCAACGCTCTCGCGCGCGTCGATCCCAGGAAGGCCAAGGTTATCGAGCTGAGATTTTTCGGAGGGCTCAGCGTGGGAGAGAGCGCCCAATCGTTAGGTGTTTCGCGAGAGACGCTCCTACGGGATTGGCGCCTTGCGCGCGCGTGGCTCAAGAGTGAATTAAGCAGGGGATGCAGGTATGGATGACCGCGCCCTATGGAGCCGCATCGAGGGGATCTTTCATTCCGCGCTGGAGCGCAAACGGGCCGAGCGCGCGGACTATGTCCGCACGGCTTGTGAAGGAGATGAGGACCTGCGCCTGCGGGTCGAATCGTTGCTCGCGCACGATGACTCCGGCTCCTCACTGGGTGCACTCACAGGATGTCGCCTGGGCCCGTATGAGATCCTTGCCCCCTTAGGTGCCGGTGGGATGGGCGAAATCTATCGCGCCCGTGACACGCGGCTGGATCGCACCGTCGCGGTCAAGATCCTCCGCCGGCATTTGTTAAGCAATCCCCAACTTCTTGAACGCTTCAAGCGTGAAGCGCAGGTGATTGCCAGGCTGAGTCATCCGCACATATGCACACTCCACGATGTCGGCCATCAGGACGGGATCGACTTCCTGGTGATGGAGCTGGTCGATGGCGAGTCGCTGCGTGCCCTCTTGCACCGAGGACAGGTCCCCATTCGCAAAGCCATTGATATCGCCGTTCAGATAGCCGATGGAATGGCCGCCGCGCACACTGCAGGAATTACGCACCGTGACTTGAAACCCGAGAACGTCATGGTAACGAAGGTTGGGCGGGTGAAAATCCTGGATTTCGGACTAGCCCGGCAGATGGCAACGGAACAAGGCCCGCCGACGATACATGACACCCAACCCGGGACTGTGGTGGGCACTGTCAATTACATGAGTCCGGAGCAGGCCAGTGGGTTGCCGGTAGATTATCGTTCCGACCAGTTTGCGTTTGGCCTGATGCTTTATGAACTTGTTTCGGGGAAACGTGCATTCCAGCGCGAGAGCAAGGCGCAGACACTGGCAGCGATCATTAGCGAGGAGCCACTGCCCATAGAGGCAAGACTGCCGCCTCCGCTGCGTTGGATGATCGACCGGTGCCTAGCCAAGGAACCGGCGCAGAGGTACGAATCTTCCAGGGACCTCTATCAGGATCTTCGAGCTCTGTACGAGCATCTATCGGAAGCCTATACTGACGCGGTGATCGAGCCGGTCAAGACCACACGAGGCGGATTCTGGAAGTCAATCGCTATTCCGGCCTGCCTCCTGCTCGCCGCCACGATCGCGCTCTTCATGAGGCGCGACGTTGGCCAGGATATCGCGCGCTACCGCTATACGCCGGTCGCGATGAGTACTGGACGCCAAAACTGGTGGCCCTTTTGGGCCCCCGACGGTAAATCCGTCGCCTATTTGGCTACTGGAAGCGGACGTGAGCAGGTATTTGTAAGAAGTTTGAACGCACCTGCCGCAACGCAGCTAACGGCAACTCGAGAGTCTCCCGAACTGATAGGCTGGTCTCCGGATAGTAACCGTGTTTTGTTTATTGCTCCTGGGCCCGACGCAACGGACGTAAAACCCACGAGGGCACTCTACTCGATAGCAGTCGTTGGTGGAGAACCCGAGTTGGTCACACCTATTCCGGACAATACATATGCGGTAGAGCTTACTCGAGATAATCAGACCATAGCCATTTTTGGGTGCGAGAAAAGTGGGAAAGTTAACATATTGATTTCATCCCCGGTCGGCTCGCCCTATCGTCAATATGAGCCGGCGCCATTCAA
>Ga0310810_10009934_pt1 | contig 11046 bp, 11 predicted proteins | sample NCmetagenome_FD_207641 | JGI IMG/M metagenome (GOLD analysis project Ga0310810, IMG submission 207641) | Soil microbial communities from experimental microcosm in Duke University, North Carolina, United States - NC | ecosystem: Engineered > Artificial ecosystem > Soil microcosm > Unclassified ... | reverse complement strand
CCGCGCGTCACGTTCTCGCCGCGCACGAGGATCTCGCCGTCTTCCGCGATCTTCATCTCGACGCCGGCAATCGGCTTCCCGACCGATCCCTTCGTCGTGCTGAACGGGTGGTTCAGCGTGACGATCGGCGCCGTTTCGGTGAGGCCGTAGCCCTGGACGACGAGGAAGCCGAGCTCGCCCCAGAAGGCCTCGAGCCCCGCGTCGAGCGGCGCCGCGCCCACGACGCAGGCCCAGAATTTCCAACCGAAGAGGCGATGGACGCGGCGGTACCACCACCAGCGCTTCGTGAAGTGCGCTTTCGGCGCCCCCGCGAGCCGTTTCACGGCGAGCGCCGCCTCCTCGGGCGCGGCCCGCTGCACGTGCTCACGCAGGACGTCGAGGATCTTCGGCACCGAGACCAGAATCGAGATGCGGCGGCGGTGGATCTGCGAGACGATCTCGGCCGGGTTGTAGCCGCGCATGAAGACCACGGCGCCAGGCAGCATCGGCGGGATGAACGTCGCCATCGCCTGGCCGAACATGTGGCTCAGGGGCAGCAGGTTGAGGAAGCGGATAGGGAAGAACGGCCGTCCCCACTTGCGGTACTTGCGTACTTCACGCTCGACCGGGACGATGTTCGCGAGCACGTTACGGTGCGTGATCACCACGCCTTTCGGCTCCGCCGTCGCCCCTGACGTGAAGATGATCTCGGCCACATCGTCGCGCGTCACCCCCGCCGCCGGCGGCTCGCCGTCGCTCCACTCGAGATCGCGGAGCGCCGACACCGGCACGTCGATCGCTCCGGGCGGCGGTACTTCGTCGCCGGTGAAGACGAGCCGCGCCGACACGATCCGCGCGACACGCCGCAGAAAATCCGGCGAGGATCGGTAGTCGATCGGCACGACGACGATGCCCGCGAGCAGGCAGCCCCAGAAGACGACGATCCACTCCGGCCGGTTCTCGCTCCAGACGATGACCTTGTCGCCCTTGCGCAGGCCGCGCGCGTGCAGACGGGCGGCGCAGCCGCGGGCCGCGCGTCCCACCTGCGCGTACGTGTAGGCGTGCGTGCGGAAGCCGTCGTCGTAGGCGAGGAACTCGCCGCGGTGCCGGGAGAGATCGAAAAAAAAATCGAGCAGCGTCGCGCGGGGCGCGTCGCGCGGTGAAGCGTCGGCGTGCTGCATCTCGGGGAACACGCAGTATGATATACGCCCGCGATGCGAATCTTCCTGACCGGCGCGACCGGCTACGTCGGTGCGGCGGTCCTCGACTCGCTCGTGCGTGCCGGCCACGACGTCACAGCGCTCGTGCGCGACACGTACAAGGCGGCGCGCGTCGCCGCCAGAGGGGCGCGCCCCGTCGTCGGCAACCTGGCCGATCCGGAATCGTTCCGCCCGAGCGCGGAGGCGCAGGACGGCTACATTCACGCCGCGTACGACGACACGCCCGGCAAGGGGCCCTCCGTGGAGCGGGCCGCGCTCGAAACGCTCATCGCTGCGGCCAAACGCCCGAGAACCGCCGGATCGTCGGCGCCTGCCACGCGGTTCGTCATCTACACGTCGGCCGCGTCGGTTCTCGGCCGTACGCCCGAACCGGCCGACGAGGAATTTCCGGTCAACCCGGTGCCGCACGTGAGCTGGCGTCCCGAGATGGAAGCGCTGGTTCTCGGGTCACGCAGCGAGCATCTGCGGACGATGGTGGTGCGGCCGGGGGTGGTGTACGGCGGCGGCGACGGAGTCGTGGGCGACATCTTCAAGGCCGCAGCCAACGGCCTGGTCCGCATCGTCGGCGACGGCAACAACCGCTGGCCGCTCGTGTACGACCGTGACGTCGCCGATCTGTACGCCCGCCTGGCCGTTCACCCGACGGCGTGCGGCGTGTATCACGCGAACGACGAGGGCGACGAGCGCGTCAACGACATCGTCGCGGCCATCGCGCCATATCTGCCGGTACGGCCGGACGTCCGGCACGTGCCGATAGACGAGGCCCGCCACAAGATGGGCGCAAGGGCCGACGCGCTGGCGTTGGACCAGGTCGTCCGGAGCCCGCGCGCGCGCGAGCTCGGGTGGGCGCCGACGTTGCACTCGGTCGCGGGCAATGCCGCGCGGCTGCTCGAAGAGTGGCGCGCGGCGCGGAACTGAGCGATTCCGCCCCGGCCACGACCTCAGTTACTTCCAGACCGCAACATCCTCGGCGCCGACGGTTCCTCGCACCGCGAAGAACCGCCGGGGTGTGCCCCGTCGCACGAGGATGTCTGTCCCCTGCGTGATGACGTCGCGTCGGAACGCCGCCAGGACGGCAAATGAACGTTCCTGAGGCTCCCCGCACGGCACGGTTTGGTTGACCCTGGTCCACAGGGCGGCCTGTCCCCGCGAACGATCATTCGCAGCGTGCGGCACCGCTTGCACCGTTACGTCGCCGTCCGCGGCGGTCTGAGCTGGTGGCGTGGCATAGAACCCGACCAGAATGATCGGTTGCAAGAGCTCCGACGGGAGACTGTCCACGTCGATCGCCCGGCCCGCCGCAAGTTGCGCCCGGGCGAAGCAAACGACGCGGAGCCATGGAGTGAACACCTGACCCACGGTGGCCGCGGTGCGGCTTGTCGATCGGCGCCATGTCAAGCTGTAAGCCATGGGCCGTCCGGACTCGGCGGTCAGTAACGCGTCGCTCACCTCGCTCGCGGTCAAGCTTCCTGGGGCCTGGACAGTCGGCGCACCTGTCGCGCCGAGCGCGCACGACCAGATAGCCGCGAAACCGAGCATCAACAGGAAGCGCTTCACGTCCAGGAACGGCCATGGTCCGGCTCAATCCGGACACCGGACAGATTGTTAACGCTCGTCGCGCCGGAGCGCTGTCGGATGAGGGGACGGCCGCGGCTCGGTCGGGTCGTCGCGCCGTTCCTGTGCAGCCTCGGGAAAGGCCACCGGCTGCGCAGATCGCGGCGCTTCGATTGACTCCGCGACCGGTTTTGGCTCGGGCAGTTCTCCTGCCACCACCGCGTCAATCAGCCCGTATTCCTTCGCCCGCGCGGCATCCAGGTAGAAATCGGTCCGCTTCGTGTCCTTGATGATCTGGCGCAGCGGTTTGCCCGAGCGCGACGACAGGATGTTGTAGATCTGATCCTGCATCTGCTTGAGCCGCTCCAGGTGCTGCGCCGCCGCCGTGGTGGACTGCCACCCGGCCCACTTCGCGGGCTCGTGGATCATGATCCACGAGTGCGGGAAGGCGAGGCGCCGTCCGTCGCTGGCGGCCTGCAGGACGATCGAGCCCATCGAGTACGCCATCCCCTGGACGATGATCGTCACGTCGACGCCGCGGCTGATGATGTGCCGGATGGCGTCGTGGATGGCCAGCCCGTCGGTCACGTTGCCGCCGGCGCTGTTGATGAACAGCGTGATCGGCTTCAGGTTGTCGTTCGCCAGGTCGCGCAGGCGCTCGATGCACGCCCGCGCCGTGTCCTTCTCGATATCCCCGATGAGATAGACGTCGCGCAGGCGGTCGGCCTGCTCGCGGCGAAGCTGGGCCCGGACGGCGTCCACGAGCTCGGCGATGAGACGGTCGCTCAACTCACCCATAGCGCCGACATTATCGCACTGTCGGGCGAACTCGTCGGCGTGCAGCTGCGGGCAATCCTGAGAAGCCGCGGGAGGCGGCCCCGGCCGGCTCACTCCGGCACGAAGTAGAACGCGAGGCCGACGATGACGTAGACCGCGAGCAGCTGCAGCCCCTCCACCCAGTTGCTCTCGCCGTCCACGACGACCAGCGCCGTCGCGATCACGGAGAGCGCGATGGCCGTGATCTCGAAGGGGTTGAAGATGAGCGACATCGGGTGCCCGATGACCCAGGAGTAGAGCACGATGACCGGCGCCACGAGGAGCGCGATCTGGGCGCTGCTGCCGACCGAGATCTCCACCGCCAGGCTCATCTGGTTGCGGCGCGCCGCGGTGATGGCCGAGTAGTGCTCGGCGGCGTTCCCGATAATGGCGATCACGATCACGCCGACGAAGAGCTCCGTGAAGCCGAAGCGGTGCAGGGCGGGCTCCATCGCCCGCACCAGCAGCTCCGCCTGCGCCGTCGTCAGCGCGGTCGCTCCGGCCAGAAGGCCGATGGCCGCCGCCGGCGGCACGTGGACGGCATGGTCTTCCTGCCGCGGCTCCGCGCGGAACAGGTCGCGCTGCGCGCGGAACGAGTAGATCACGCTGCCGGCGTACGCGGCGATGAGCACGAACGCGCTGCACAGGCTCAAGCGATCGAGCGCGGGCGGGTGTGCGGCGAGGTTGCCGTAGAGCGTGAGATCGAACACGGCCGGCATCACGAGGGCGACCACCGCGAGGAACAGCATCGACGTCGTGTTGGTGGCGGCCGTCCGGTGAAACTTCTGCGAGGTCCGACCGAGCCCGCCGAGAAAGAACGCCGCGCCGAGCACCAGCAGCAGGTTGCCGATGATGCTGCCGCTGATCGAGGCCTTCACCAGCGCGACGCGCCCGTTGTTGAGGGCGACGATCGCGATGATGAGCTCGGCGGCGTTGCCGAACGTCGCGTTGAGAAGGCCGCCGACCGCGGGGCCGGAGCGGCGCGCGAGCTCCTCGGTGGCCAGCCCGATGAGTCCGGCGAGCGGCACGAGCGACGCCGCGGCGAGAATGAAGATCCACGACGACCCGTGCATCGTGGCCGCGAGCACCCATGAAACGGGTGCGGCCACGAGGAGCAGGTTCAGCGCGTTGCCGCGGCAGGCGGAGAAGAGCGCGCGCACGGCGGTCAATCGCCGAAGCGTTCGAGGTCTTCGCTGGCCGCGCCGGGCAGCAGGTCGAAGAACGCGTCGAGGCTGCGGTCGAGCGACCGGCGGAGCTGCGGGATCGTGCCGTCGAAGGTGTGGAGCGTGAGCCCGGCGTTCGATCCATCGGCGAGGCTCAGCGTCGCGTCGGTCACCCCCTTGAGCGTGCCCTCGGGAATCAGCCGGACGCCGTAAACGAGCGTGTAGCGGGCCATGCCCTGATCTTAGGGCAGGAGGGGCACGCGGGACTGCCTCCCGCTACATCATCCCTTTCGCGGCCTCGATCGCCTCCTCGAGCGTCGTGACGCTGCCGTCCATCTGGCGCTCGTAGACGGCCTTCAGGATCTCGCCGACGCGCGGGCCCGGGCGGAGACCGAGCGCGAGCAGGTGGCGGCCGAGGAGGATGGGCGGCGGCGGGCGATGCTCGACGCCGAGGCCGCGCGCGCGCTCGACGAACCAGTCCATCGCGGAGCAGTCGAACGTGCCGGGCCGGCGTCCTTCGCAGTCGCTCTTGGCCAGCCGCGCGAGCAGCTCGAGATCGACCTTGTGCGCGAGACGGCGGAACGCGCCGTCGCCGACCTCGTCGCGCACCTTGAACCAGGAGCCGGGCTTCAAGTGCTGCGCGGTGAGGCCGATGACCTGCGCGCGGACGTCATAGCCGTCGATCGAGTGCACGTTCAGCCGATCGAGAAAGGAAATGGCCGGCGCCACGCCTTCTTCTTCGTGGTTCATCGATCGGATGCGGCCGTCGATGAAGGCGGTCGTCGCCGGCTTCCCGAGATCGTGGCAGAGCGCGCCGAGCATGATCGCCACCTGCTGCGGGCGCGGCAGGTCTTCAACCCGCGTGCGGGCGCGGTCCACGACCTGCAGCGTGTGGACCCAGACGTCGCCTTCCGGGTGCCACTCGAACTCCTGCGGGCAACCCGAGAGCGCCTGCAGCTCCGGAAACAGCCGCGCGATGACGCCGAGGTCCATCGCGAGCGCCAGGCCGATCGACGGACGCGCGGCGGTCAGCAGCTTGTCGATTTCGCCCCACACGCGCTCGGCCGGCAAATCGTCCAGAGCGATGCGGCGGCAGAGATCCGCTGTCGCGGCGTCGAGGGTGAAATCGAGCCGCGCCACGAGCTGGACTGCGCGCAGCACGCGCAGGCTGTCGTCGCCGAACGTCCCGGCGTCCACCATCCGCAGCACGCGCCGGTCGATGTCCTCGCGGCCGTGGAACGGGTCGAGGTAATCGCCCGTGAGCGGATCCCAGGCGACGGCGTTGGCGGTGAAGTCGCGGCGGCGCGCCGCCTCCTCGACCGGCAGGAACGGATCGCCCGTGACTTCGAATCCCCGATGGCCGCGCCCGGCCTTCGACTCCCGGCGCGGCAGCGACACGTCGATGTCGCCGGCCTTGAACACCTGGAAGCTCGCGCCGACCGGCTCCACGCGCCCGAACGTCTCGAGCAGCGCGCGCAGAGCGGCGGCGTCGAGGCCGTACACCTCCAGGTCGATGTCCTTGCTCGCGCGCCCCATCAGGCGGTCGCGAACCCACCCGCCGACGACGAGCGCGCGTCCTCCCGCGGCGCGGACCGCCGCCGCGATGCGCTCCGCGCGCGGAAGCGGGTCGGCGGGCGGCGCCGTCACGGCGCGATCGGCTTCCGTCCCCACTTCTTCACCATGCGATCGCACACGCCCGGCGCGATGGCGTTGAGCAGCACGAGGCCGCGCGCCTTCCGGTACGGATACACTTCGGGCGCCGGACGATCGAGCGTGCGCGCGATCGCCTCCGCCACCTCGTCCACGTGCTGCCGCGGCCCGTTCGCCAGCGTCGCATGCCCGGACGCCTTCGACATCACGTCGAAGAACTCGGTCTCGGTGGAAATCGGGAACACCACGCTCACGTGGATGTTCGATCCCGCCGTCTCCGCGCGGAGGCACTCGGCGAGCCCGACCTGTGCGAACTTCGTGGCCGAGTACGCGCCCATGTACGGGACCCCGCGCTTCCCGACGATCGAAGACACGATGACGACGTGGCCGTGTCCCTGGCGACGGTAGACGCGCATCGCCGCTCGTGCGGCGTAGAACGTGCCGAGGTAATTCGTGTCGATCAGCTGCTGCATCTGGCTGGCCGAGATCGCGTCGATGGTGCCGTAGATCCCGAAGCCCGCGTTGCAGAGGATCGCGTCGAGCCGGCCGAACGCGTCGACGGCCCGCGCGACGAGCGCATCCATGTCGTTTTCGCGCGCCACGTCCGCCGGCACCACGATCGCCTGCCCGCCGGCCGCGCGGATCTCGCCGGCCAGCGCATCGAGGCGATCCGCGCGCCGCGCGCAGGCGACGATGGCCGCGCCGTCGCGCGCCAGCCGGAGCGCCGCGGCCCGCCCGATGCCGGCCGACGCCCCGGTAATCACGACGACGCGGGATGTGGGCATGGTTCAGGCAGAATAGCATCATGGACTCCGCGATCGCGCTTCTGCGCGAGCTCGTGTCGATCGACTCGGTGAACCCCACGCTCGTGCCCGGCGCGCGCGGCGAGACCGAGATCGCCGCCGCCGTCGCCGCGACGCTGCGCCGTGCGGGCCTCGACGTCGAAGTGCAGGACGCCGCGCCCGGGCGGCCCAACGTCATCGGCATCCTCGAGGGGCGGCAGCCAGGGCGCGCGCTCATGCTCTGCGGCCACACCGATACGGTCGGCGTCGCCGGCATGGCGGCCCCCTTCGATCCCGTCGAGAAGGACGGCCGGCTCTACGGCCGCGGCGCCCAGGACATGAAGGCCGGCGTCGCCGCGATGATCGACGCCGCGGCCCGCCTGGCTGCGGGCGGCGGGCTCGAGCGCGGCCGCCTCGTCGTCGCCGCCGTCGTCGACGAAGAGCACTCGAGCATCGGCGCCGATGCGCTGGTCACCGCGTATTCGGCCGACGCGGCCATCGTGACCGAGCCGACCGACCTGCAGATCGCCGTCGCGCACAAGGGATTCGCCTGGCTCGAGATCGACGTCCGCGGACGCGCCGCGCACGGCAGCCGCCCGAAGGACGGCCGCGACGCGATCCTGCGGCTCGGCCGCGTCCTCGTCCAGCTCGAGGCGCTCGACCAGGCGCTCCAGGCGCGCCCCCCGCACGCGCTGGTCGGCACGGGTTCGCTGCACGCGTCGATCGTGCAGGGCGGCGTCGAGTTGAGCAGCTACCCCGATCGCGCGCTCCTGCAGATGGAGCGCCGCACGCTGCCGTCGGAAAGCGTCGACGGGGCGGCCGACGAAGTCCGCGCGATCCTCGCGGCGCTCGGCGCGGCCGACGCGACGTTCGAAGCCTCGGTGCGGCCGATGTTCGGCCGGCCGGCCTACGAGCTGCCGCCGGATCACGAGCTGCCCGCGCTGCTCGCCGAAGCCGCGCGAGGGGCCGGCGCCTCGGCGGCGATCACCGGCGCGAGCTTCTGGGCCGATTCCGCGGTGCTCGGCCACGCCGGCATCCCGTCGGTCCTCTTCGGACCCGGCGGCGCGGGCCTTCACTCCACGGAGGAGTACGTCCTGGTCGACGAAGTGATCGCCTGCCGCGACACCCTCGTCGACTTCGCAAGGCGGTTCTGTTGAAGATCCACCTGAACACCCGACGCCAGTCCGCCGGCCTCTTCACGCCCGACGAGTACGCGGGCGTCGAGCGCTATTTCCGGTCGCATCCCGAGCTGCGGCCGACGCCGCTGCTGCGCCTCCCGGCGCTCGCCTCCCGTGCCGGCCTCGCGAACCTGTTCGTGAAAGACGAGTCGCAGCGGTTCGGCGCCGGCGCGTTCAAGATTGCCGGCGTCCTCTATGCCGTGGACGCGCTCCTCGACGGCCGGCTGGGTGCGGGCCCCCGGCCGCGGATCCTCGCATGCGCGACAGAAGGCAACCACGGCCGCGCGGTGGCCCGCGTCGCGCGCGAGCGCGGCCTGCGCGCGCTGGTTTACATGCGCGAGTCGGCGTCGCCCGGCCGCATTGCGGCGATTGCGCAGGAAGGCGCGGAAGTGATCCTCGTGGACGGCACGTACGACGACGCCGTCCATCGTCTCGCGGCGGAGGCAGCCGGTGTGCCGGGGACGGCCATCGTGTCCGACACCGCATGGCCCGGCTACGAGGCGCTCCCGCGCGCCATCATGGCCGGCTATACGTGGCTGATGGCCGAAGCCATGACGCAGTGGGACGAGCCGCCCGGGATTGTCGTGGTGCAGGCCGGCGTCGGGGCGCTTGCCGGCGCCGTCGCCAGCTGGGTGTGCGGCCGGGCCGACCCGCGGCCGTACCTGATCTGCGCGGAGCCGACGGAGGCAGCGGTTGTCCTCGCGTCGATTGCGGCGGGGGAGCCGACGACAATCACGCCGGGGCCGACCGAGATGGCCGGCCTGCGATCCGGCGAGGTGTCGTCGATTGCGTTCCCGGTGTTGCAGGCTGCGGTGGATGCCTGCGTCGCCATCGCAGACGACGACGTGTGGGGGGCGGTCCGGCGGCTGGCGTCGCCGCTCGAGGGCGATCCGCCCGTGGCCGCCGGGCCGTCCGGCGCCTGTGGCGCGGCGGCGCTGCTCTGGTGGATGACGAGCCCCGAGGCCGCCGGCTCGCGCCAGCTCGCGGGGGTGACGCGCGCCTCGCGCGCCTTCGTCCTCAACACCGAGGCGCCCCCGCCGCGGGCGCCAGGCGCAGCCTGATTGAAACCGCTACGCGATCCTTCGCGCGCCGACGAGCCGCGGCCGGACGTTCAGCGCATGGCGGCGGGCATCGCCGCGCAGCGTGACCGTCGGCCTGGCTTCGGTCAGCTCCCAGCCAGGCGTTTCGTGCCCGCACGACGCGCACCGCAGAAACATCCGCTCCCGTTCGAATTGCAGCAGGTTGTCGTGACCGTGCAGACCGCAGACGGTTTGCCGAACCCAATCGAGCATGTGTCCACGCATGGTCTCCATCGATCGTTTCTCCTCCGGCCGCGAGGCCCCTCTATCGATGGACGCTCCCGGCCGCCCGCAGGTTTCGTTATTACAAGAGACGTGCCGGGCTGAGCCGTTTTCGTCAGTCGTTGAGGATTTCTCTAAATGACGAAGCCGGGAAGAGTTGCGGGTGTGTGCCCAATCGGATCACACGGCGGGGGTGTCATCTGCGGCAACAAAAGCCGCGGCGGAGCGCGGTCGAATCATGCACCGACGGAAATGTATTACCCCTTGTCGGCGGTGATCCCGCGCAGGACGAAGGCCACGTTCGCGGGCCGTTCCCCCAGCCGCCGCATGAAATAAGGGAACCATTCGCGGCCGAACGGGATGTACAGCCGTACGCGATAGCCGTCGCGGACGAGCGCGTTCTGCAGGTCGCGCCGGATGCCGTACAACATCTGGAACTCGAACGCGTCGGTCGCGATCTGGTGATCCGCCGCGTACTGGCGCGCCAGCGCGATCATCGCGGGGTCGTGGGTGGCGATGGCGGGATAATGGCCGGCGGCGAGGAGCCGCGCGAGCATCCGCGCGTACGCGGCGTCCACGTCGGCTTTCTTCTGGTAGGCGATCGTCTTCGGTTCTTTATACGCGCCCTTCACGAGACGGACGCGCCCGCCGAGCGCAATGATGCGCTCGAGATCCTGCTCGCTCCGGTGCAGCGCCGACTGCAGCACGACGCCCATCTGCCGGTAGCCCTGCTGCCACAGCGTCTCGAAGATCTCGAGCGTCACCGCCGTATAGGGCGACCCCTCCATGTCGATCCGCACGAAGAAGCCGGCGGGCTCCGCGAGCCCGAGAATCTTGCGCAGGTTGTCGACGGCGCTCGCCTTGTCGACGTCGAGGCCGAGCTGGGTCAGCTTCAGCGAGATGTTGCGCTCGATGCCCGAGGCGATGATGGCCTGGACGGCCGACAGGTAGTCGCGCGTGGCCGCGTCGGCCTCGCCGAGCGAATGGACGCTCTCGCCGAGGTAGTCGAGCGTGAGGGTGAGGCCGCGCGCCTGCACGGCGCGGCCGGCGGCGATTGCTTCATCCACCGATTCGCCCGCGATGAAGCGGCGCGCGAAGCTGGTCGGCTTCCGCATTCCGTATCGTGAAGCCAGCTTCTTGAGGGTGCCGCTTTGCGCGAGGAGGTGGAAGAAGGTTTTCGCCGCGCTGTCGAGCATCAGTGGGTCCGGCCGGTCGGCGCGAGCAGGTGCTCGATCGTCCGCGCGTAATAGCGCAGGACGTTGCGGTCGCGGACGCGGAACCGCCCCTGCTCGAACACGACGACGCCGCGGGTCTCGAGGAGCTCGGCCGCCTCGTCGACGGCCTCGCGCCCGCTCGCCGCGGCCAGGTTCGCATGGCGCGCCGCGAGCTCCTCGATGAGCCGG
>Ga0310810_10009933_pt1 | contig 11046 bp, 11 predicted proteins | sample NCmetagenome_FD_207641 | JGI IMG/M metagenome (GOLD analysis project Ga0310810, IMG submission 207641) | Soil microbial communities from experimental microcosm in Duke University, North Carolina, United States - NC | ecosystem: Engineered > Artificial ecosystem > Soil microcosm > Unclassified ... | reverse complement strand
GGAGGCGGCGGCGCTGCGTCACCGACGAACGGCGGTGCGCGAACGCAACACGGTCGCGCCGACGGCGTTCGTCCAAAGAAAAAAGCCGGGCGAACCCGGCCTTTTTCCTCTGAGCGGGAAAGCGAGACGATCAGACCGCCTGAATATTCGAAGCCTGCTTGCCCTTCGGGCCCTGCGTGACTTCGAAGCTGACCTTCTGGCCTTCCTTGAGTGTCTTGAAGCCCTGCATGTTGATCGCCGAGAAGTGAGCGAACAAATCCTCACCACCGCCATCAGGAGTGATGAAGCCGAAGCCCTTCGCGTCGTTGAACCACTTCACAGTTCCGGTTGCCATGTTCTCTTGAATTCCTCAAGTACGAGAAGTAAACGGGACGTTGCCCGGCCGATGTTTCGATCTCAAGGAAAGTACGGCGGTCGAACGACTGCGTGGCGGTCGTACAGAGCGTGCCTTTACTGCCTGGAACAAAACACGGCGCGCACTATACGTCACTTTTCGCAAAAAAGCGACAGGTTTCCGGCGAGCGGCTCGTTTCCTGTTGCACGGAAACCCGCGCCAGACGCGGGATTCCGGCCTGCGGCGGACCGCGCCGCGATGGCGCGTTAAGGAATCTCAAGGGCCGGTCAGGACAACTCCCGCCGGACCAGCGCGGCGCCGGCGCCCAGCGCCCGCAGTTTCTGCCGGGCGACGTCGCGGGCGAGCGGAACCATCCCGCAGTTCGTGCATGGGAAGAGCCGTTCGGCCGGAACGTGGCGCAGCGCCTGGCGAATCACGTCGGCGACCTCCTCGGGCGTCTCCACGCGGTCGGTCGCGACGTCGATCGCGCCGACCAGCACGTCCTTCCCCTCGAGCAGGCCGATCAGGTCGATCGGCACATGCGAGTGCGCGCATTCGAGCGACACCTGGTCGATCGCCGAGTGCGCGAGGCGCGGGAACGTCTGCTCGTATTGCCGCCACTCGCCGCCGAGCGTCTTCTTCCAGTCGATGTTGGCCTTGATGCCGTAACCGTAGCAGATGTGCACCGCCTTGGTGCAAGGGACGCCTTCGGCGGCACGCTCCAAGGCGGCGATCCCCCAATCCCGCACCTCGTCGAAGTAGACGTTGAACGCGGGCTCGTCGAACTGGATCACGTCGACGCCGGCCGCCGCGATCGCGCGCGCCTCCTGGTTCAGGATCTCCGCGAACGCCCACGCGAGCTTCTCCCGGCTGCCGTAGTAGGCGTCGGACAGCGTGTCGACCATCGTCATCGGTCCGGGCAGCGTGTACTTGACCGCTCGCCCGGTCTCGCCGCGCAGGAACGCCGCATCGTCGACGAAGATTGGATGCCGCCGCGCGACTTGGCCGACGACGACCGGCACCGACGCGTCGTAGCGGTTGCGAATGCGCACCGTCTTCCGGTGCTCGAAGTCGACGCCGTCCAGGCCTTCGATGAACGTCGTGACGAAATGGCGGCGCGTCTGCTCGCCGTCGCTCACGATGTCGATGCCGGCGCGCTCCTGGTCGTGGACGACGAGGCGCACCGCGTCGCGCTTGCCTTCGGCGAGGGCATCGCCTTCGAGCTTCCAGGCGGCCCACAGCGTCTCGGGCTCGGCGAGCCAGGAAGGCTTCGGCAGGCTTCCGGCAATCGTCGTGCGCAGCAGCGTCATCGGGATCCTTTCGTCGCGGTGTCGTGAGGCGTCGTCCGGATTCTATGCCCTGGACGCTAAACCGAAGTAGGGTCGGAGACGGCTTTCCTGTTACCTTTCGCACCGGGGCCGCTGTGGAAAGTCGTCTCTGACCCTACTTCGGTACGATGTCCCGAATCCTCTTCGCCGATTACGACTTTCCCGACGTCGACCTCGAGCGCGAGATCTTCGCGGAGGCGAACCTTTCGTTGTCGCTTGCGCAATGCAAGCGCGAGTCCGACGTGATCGACGCCGCGCGGGACTGCGTCGGCATCCTGCTGCAGTACGCGCCGATCGGCGCCGCCGTCGTCGCCGCGCTGCCTTCGCTCGGCATCGTGAGCCGCATCGGCGCGGGCTTCGACACCGTGGACACGGCAGCGTGCGAGGCGCACGGCGTCTGGGTCGCGAATTCGCCCGATTATGGCGTCGGCGAGGTGGCGACGCATGCGCTGGCGCTGGCGCTGGGCTCGATCCGCAACGTCGTCCGCTATCACGACGACGTGCGCGCCGGCCGCTGGCACTACCTGTCGGGCGGCACGCTATCCCGTCCGCACGAACTGACACTGGGGATCGTCGGGCTCGGCAGGATCGGCAAGCGGATGGCGCACGTCGCGCGCAACGTCGTCAGGCGCGTGATCGCGTACGATCCGTACCTGATCGACGGTGATTTCCCCGCATACGTCGAGCGCGTCCGCACGCTCGACGCGCTCGCGGCGCAGGCGGACGTCGTGTCGCTGCACACGCCGCTGGACGAGACGACGCGCGGGATGATCGACCGCCGCTTTTTCGCGGCGGCGAAGCGCGGGATGACGCTCGTCAACACCTCGCGCGGCGGCGTCGTCGACATCGCCGATTTGCTCGCGGCGCTCGATGCTGGAATACTGCGGGGCGCCGCGCTCGACGTGCTTCCCGACGAGCCGGTTACGCGCGAATCAAAGCTGCTCGCCGATCCGCGCGTCATCCTGACGCCGCATGCGGCGTTCTATTCGATCGAGGCGGAGCAGGAATTGCGGCGGAAGGCGGCGCAAAACATCGTCACGTGGTGGCAGACCGGCCGGCCCGACTACCCGGTCGTGCGCGGGACGCGCATGCCGCCTGCGCGCTGAGCTTCGACGAACCGGACGGGAATCAGGAGCGATGGCATCGGTCGACATCACCGGCGTGCACAAGTGGTTCGGACAGACGCAGGTCATCCGCGGCGTCGACATCGGCATCGCCGACGGCGAGTTCTGCGTGCTGGTCGGTCCGTCGGGATGCGGCAAGTCGACGCTTCTGCGGATGATCGCAGGCCTCGAGGAGATCAGCGAGGGCAAGATCGCGATCGGCGGCCGGGTCGTCAACAACGTGCGGCCGAAGGAGCGCGACATCGCGATGGTTTTCCAGAACTACGCGCTCTATCCGCACATGACCGTGCGCGACAACATGTCGTTCGCGCTGAAGCTCGCCAAACGCGGCAGCGCCGATATCGCGCAGCGGGTCGCGCGCGCCGCGGAGATCCTCGGGCTCGCGAGCTATCTCGACCGCTATCCGCGCCAGCTTTCCGGCGGCCAGCGTCAGCGCGTCGCGATGGGCCGCGCGATCGTGCGTGACCCGCAGGTGTTTTTGTTCGACGAGCCGCTGTCGAACCTCGACGCGAAGCTTCGCGTGCAGATGCGCACGGAGATCAAGGAGCTGCATCAGCGCCTGCGGACGACGTCGATCTACGTCACGCACGACCAAATCGAGGCGATGACGATGGCCGATCGCATCGTCGTGATGCGCGACGGCGTCGTCGAGCAGTCGGGCGATCCGCTTTCGCTGTACGACGGGCCGGCGAACACGTTCGTCGCGGGCTTCATCGGGTCGCCCGCGATGAATCTGGTGCCCGGCGTCGCGCGGGCCAACGGCGGCGCGCCGGTCGTCGAGTTCGACGGCGGGGTGCGGCTGCCGATGCCGCTAAGCGCGCGGGCGTCCGACGGCCAGCCGGTCCTCTACGGCATGCGGCCCGAGCACTGCACGGTCGCGGGTGCCGACGGTTTCCCGGCCGAGGTCGTCGTCGTCGAGCCGACCGGCGCCGACACGCAGCTCTTCTGCCGCTTCAACGGCCAGGAGGTGACCTCGCTCGTTCGCGAGCGCGTGGATTGCCGCGCCGGCGACAGCATCCGGCTCGTGCCCGATCTCGCCCGCGCGCACCTGTTCGACGTCGCGACCGGCGCGCGTCTTTGCGCGTGACCGCAACGCGACCATCGAGACGTTTCCGCATCACCACTTCACGAAGGAGGAGAGAGCCATGAATGAGCACAAGCGCCGCAAATTCCTGAAGACGTCGGCCGGCATCGCCGCGGGCGCCGCGGTGGGACCGATGATCTTCGTGAAGAACGCGAATGCGCAGGCGTGGCACAACACGCCGGAGAAAGGCGCCAAGTTGCGCGTGCTGCGCTGGAGCCAGTTCGTGCCCGCGGACTGGGACACCTATGTGAAGAACGTGCAGAAGTTCCAGGACAAGTACCAGATCGAGGTTCGCGTCGACAAGGAAGGGTGGGAGGACGTGCGTCCGAAGGCTGCCGTCGCCGCGAACACGGGTGCGGGCCCGGACATCATCCTGTCGACGAACGACGATGCGAACCTGTATCCGGAAAAGCTCGTCGACGTTTCCGACGTCTGCAGCTACCTCGGCGGCAAGTACGGCGGCTTCTATCCGGTGTGCGATCCCTACCTGCGCCCCGACGGCAAGAAGTGGATCGGCGTCCCGCTCGGCGTCGCGGGCGTCTGCATGGTTTATCGGCAAAGCGCGGTCAAGGCGGCAGGCTTCGACAGCTTCCCGAAGGACACCGACGGGTTCCTGAAGCTCTGCAAGGCGCTGAAGGACAAGGGCACGCCGCCGGCGTTCGCGCTCGGCAACGCGACCGGCGATGCGAACACGTGGTGCCAGTGGATCGTCTGGGCGCACGGCGGCAAGCTCGTCGACCAGAACAACAAGGTCGTCATCGACAGCCCCGAGACGCTGAAGGCGCTCGAGTACGTGAAGGAGCTCTACCCGACGTTCGCGCCGGGAACGCTGTCGTGGCTCGACCCGAACAACAACAAGGCGTTCCTCGACAACCAGATCTTCCTCACGAACAACGGCATCTCGATCTACTACGCGGCGAAGAATTCGCAGGACCCGAAGGTGAAGGAGATGGCCGCCGACATCTACCACGCGAACATGCCGGTCGGCCCCGTCGGCAAGCCGACGGAGTTCCAGCTCTTCTTCAACCAGATGATCTTCAAGTACTCGAAGTATCCGAAGGCGGCGAAGGAGTTCCTGCGCTTCATGATGGAGCCGGAGCAGATGGATCCGTGGGTGCAGGCGTCGATCGGCTACGTGACGCCGGCGTTGCGTTACTACGAGAAGAATCCGATCTGGACCGTGGATCCGAAGCACACGCCGTATCGCGATTCGATGAAGAACATGCTGCCGTCGGGATACGCGGGCAAGATGGGGTACGCGTCGGCGGGCGCGCTCGCCGACTTCATCGTCGTGAACATGGTCGCCGAAGCGGCGTCGGGATCGAAGACGCCGAAGGAGGCGGCGGAGCGGGCGCAGAAGCGCGCAGAACGCTATTACAAGGTATGACGTCGCGGCGGCTGCCGACTTCGACTACGATGTGACGTCCCGTCGCCGCGACGTCATACCGCCGCGCGTTGGACCGTCGCCAAGGCGACGTTCGACGCGCGGCAAGTCCTGACCGGGCTCGGCTTGCGCACGTAATCCATCGCCGGACTTCGGCGACTTCGTCGGGTGCGCCTCGCGGCGCAGCCGGGTTTGCTCCTCTCATCGCAACGGTTCCTTTGCCCTCCTTCGCTGCCCGGCTGCAGGACAACCGCAACGCGCTCGGACTGCTGTTCCTGGCACCGGCGGCGATCCTGCTGCTCGTCTTTCTCACATACCCGCTCGGCCTCGGCACTTGGCTCGGCTTCACCGATGCGAAGGTGGGCCGGCCCGGCGTGTTCATCGGCCTCGAGAACTTCGATTTTCTCTGGCACGACCAGGTCACGCGGCTCGCGCTTTTCAACACGATCTTTTACACGTCCGTCGCAAGCGTCATCAAGTTCGGCCTCGGACTGTGTCTCGCGCTGATCCTGAACCAGCACCTGCCGTTCAAGGCGTTCCTGCGCGCGATCGTGCTGTTGCCCTTCATCGTGCCGACGGCGCTGTCCGCGATCGCGTTCTGGTGGATCTACGACTCGCAGTTCTCGATCCTGAGCTGGCTGCTCGAGAAGATGGGCTTGATCCACCAGTACATCGATTTCCTCGGCGACCCGTGGAACGCGCGGTTCTCGACGATCGCCGCGAACGTCTGGCGTGGCGTGCCGTTCGTCGCGATCACGCTGCTCGCGGGATTGCAGACGATCTCGCCGTCGTACTACGAGGCGGCGAGCCTCGACGGCGCGTCGTCGTGGCAGCAGTTCCGCTACGTGACGCTGCCGCTCCTGACGCCGATCATCGCCGTCGTGATGACGTTCTCGGTGCTGTTCACGTTCACCGACTTCCAGTTGATCTACGTGCTGACGCGCGGCGGTCCGCTCAACGCGACGCACCTGATGGCGACGCTTTCGTTCCAGCGCGCGATTCCCGGCGGCAGCCTCGGGGAGGGTGCCGCGATCGCGACGGCGATGGTGCCGTTCCTGCTCGCGGCGATCCTTTTCTCGTACTTCGGGCTCCAGCGTCGTGCGTGGCAGCAGGGCGCCAAGGACTAGTCTCCAACATGGCGAGCGTCGCGACACCACCGGTCACCGATACGCAGGGGATGAACTACCTCGTGTCGCTGCCGAGGCGCATCGTCACGACGTGGGTCCCGCTGACCGTGTTCCTGATCGTGCTGCTGTTCCCGTTCTACTGGATGGTCATCACGAGCCTGAAGCCGGACGACGAGCTGCTGTCACGCGAAGGCAATCCGTTCTGGGTGCACCACCCGACCTTCGCGCACATCCACAAGCTGCTGTTCGAGACGTCATACCCGGAGTGGCTGTGGAACACGATGCTCGTGTCCGTCATCTCGACGTTCATGTCGATCGTCTGCAGCGTGCTGGCCGCCTATGCGATCGAGCGGCTGCGCTTCCGTGGCTCGCGCTACGTCGGCATGGCGATCTTCCTCGCTTACCTCGTGCCGCCGTCGATCCTCTTCATTCCGCTGGCGACGATGGTCTACAAGCTCGAGCTCTTCGACACGCGGCTCGCGCTGATCCTGACCTATCCGACGTTCCTGATACCGTTCTGCACGTGGCTTCTGATGGGCTATTTCAAGTCGATCCCGTTCGAGCTCGAGGAGTGCGCGCTGATCGACGGAGCGAATCGCTGGCAGATCCTCGTGCGGATCGTCCTGCCGCTCGCGGTGCCGGGACTGATCTCCGCCGGCATCTTCGCGTTCACGCTGTCATGGAACGAGTTCATCTACGCGCTGACGTTCATCTCGTCGTCGGAGGTGAAGACGGTCCCGATCGGCGTCGTCACCGAGCTCGTCGAAGGCGACGTCTACCACTGGGGATCGCTGATGGCGGGCGCGCTGTTCGGCTCGCTGCCGGTCGCGATCCTCTACTCGTTCTTCGTCGAGTACTACGTGTCGGGGCTGACCGGAGCGGTCAAGGAATGAGTGGTGCGCTTGAAATCGTGGCGCACGAGGCGCATTTAGTAGAATTGGTCCGACAACGGTCTTTTGGAGCTACGCGATGAGCGACATTCACGACACGATCAAGAGCCAGGTCACGCAGAACCGCGTCGTCCTGTACATGAAGGGAACGCCGCAATTTCCGCAATGCGGCTTCTCGGCGACGGCGGCCGAGATCCTGAAGCGCTGCGGCGTCACCGACTACGCGTCGTTCAACGTGCTGGACGACGACGCGCTGCGCCAGGGCGTCAAGGACTATTCGCGCTGGCCGACGATCCCGCAGCTTTATGTCGGCGGCGAATTCGTCGGCGGCTGCGACATCATGCGCGAGATGTACCAGTCGGGCGAGCTCCAGCAGATCCTCGCCAGCGAACGGGTCTGACCTCGTTAGCCGCGCCGGCGATCGTCGCTGTGCGGTCGGACGCCGCAGCCGCCAGGCTCGGCGTTTCCCCGTTTGCAGCGCATGCTATGTGCGCGCGCGCTGGACGCGCCGCACGTCCGGAATCCGGTGCAGCGCGCGCATGACGTTCGCGAGATGGCGCCGGTCGCGGACCTGCACGCTGAAGAACATCGCGACGTCGCTGCCGTCGGGTCGCTCCATCGACACGGTGTCGATGTTCGCATCCGCGTTGCCGACGGCCGTCGCGAGCTCGGCGAGCAGGCCGCGGCGATCGGCGACGAGCACGCGCACCCCCGACTCGAACACGCCCTGGACGTCGGGCGCCCAGTCGACGTCCACGAGCTCGCCGCCGTCGATCCGTTGCTTGCGAAGCGTCGCGCAGTCGCGCAGGTGCACGATCAGTCCCTGTCCCTTGCGGAACTGGCCGACGATCGCGTCGCCCGGCACGGGCCGGCAGCATTTCGCATACTGGATCGCGACGCCCTCGACGCCGCGCAGCGTCAGCGCACCCGGCTTCGGTGACGCGTGGGTGCCATGCCCGTCGTCGGCCTTGCCGGGCTGGCGCGTGAGCGCCTGCGCGACGACGAATGACATCCGCTTGCCGAGGCCGATGTCGGCGAGGATCTCGAGCTGCGTCTTCGCGGCGTATTCCTTCGCGAGCGCTTCCCAGCGATCCCACGTGATCGACTCGGGCTCGATGTTGAGCGTTGCGAGCGCCTGGTTCAGGAGCCGCTCGCCGAGTGCCGCCGACTCCTTCTGTTGCAATCCTTTCAGGTAATGCCGGATGCGCGATCGCGCCTTGCCGGTGGTGACGAACGACAGCCACGACGGATTCGGTCGCGCGGTCGGGGACGTCAGGATCTCGACGTGGTCGCCGTTCTTGAGCTCGGTGCGAAGCGGCAGCAGCTCGTAGTTGATCCGCGCCGCGACGCAGTGGTGGCCGATGTCCGTGTGTACGCCGTACGCGAAATCGACGGCCGTCGCGCCGCGCGGCAGCGCCATGATCTTGCCCTTGGGCGTGAACAGATAGATCTCGTCGGGAAAGAGGTCGCCCTTCACGTGCTCGAGGAATTCCTTCGAGTCGCGTGACTCGGACTGGATCTCGAGCAGGCTCTGCAGCCACCGGTGCGTCTCGCGTTGCGCTTCGGCAAGGTCGAGCTGTCCGCCCGACTTGTAGAGCCAATGCGCGGCGACGCCGGCTTCGGCGACGCGGTGCATGTCGTGCGTGCGAAGCTGCGCCTCGAGCGGCGTTCCGAACGGACCGAACAGCGTCGTGTGCAGCGACTGGTAGCCGTTCGCCTTCGGAATCGCGACGTAGTCCTTGAACTTGCCGGGGATCGGCTTGTAGAGCTCGTGCAGCACGCCGAGCGCCGCGTAACACGTCGACTTGTCGGCGACGAGCACGCGGACGCCGTAGATGTCGAACACCTGCGAGAACGTGTAGCGCTTCTCGCGCATCTTCTTGTAGACCGAGTAGACCGTCTTCTCGCGGCCGGTGACGACCGCGGCGATGTTCGCGCGCGCGAAGCCCTCGCGGATCACGTCCAGCAGCCGGTTCATCACTTCGCGCCGGTTGCCGCGCGCCGTCTTGATCGCGTGCGCGAGTATCCGGTAGCGCAGCGGGTACAGGTGCTTGAACGACAGGTCCTGCAATTCGAGGAACAGCGCGTTCAGGCCGAGGCGATTGGCGATCGGCGCGTAGATGTCCATCGTCTCGCGCGCGATCCGCCGCCGGTGGCCGGGCGCCATCGCGTCGAGCGTGCGCATGTTGTGCAGCCGGTCGGCGAGCTTGATCAGGATGACGCGCACGTCGCGCGCCATCGCGAGCAGCATCTTGCGAAAGCTCTCGGCCTGCGCGTCCTCGCGCGTCGCGAACTCGATCTGGTCGAGCTTGGAGAGCCCGTCGACGATCGCCGCGACCGGCTTGCCGAAGCGCGTCTCGATCTCGCTGCGCTTGACCGACGTGTCTTCCATCACGTCGTGCAACAGCGCCGCGGCGAGGCCGACGGCGTCGAGCCGCCACTCGGAGAGGATGCTCGCGACGGCGAGCGGATGCGTGATGTACGGCTCGCCGGACTTGCGGAACTGTCCGCGGTGCGCCGATTCGGAAAACTCGAACGCGCGCTCGACGAGCGCGAGGTCGGGCGAGGTCAGGTAGTGCCCGAGGTGCCGCGTGAATTCGGCGATCTCGGACATCGTGCGGCGGCGCGCGGCGCGCGGACTAGATCGACGTCGTCGGCGCCATCTTGTGCAGCATTTCGATGCCGACCTTGCCGGCCGCGAGCTCGCGCAGCGCGATGACCGTCGGCTTGTCGCGGTCGGGCTCGAGCAGCGGCGCTGCGCCCGACGTGATCTGTCGCGCGCGGTTCGTCGCGGCGAGCGTCAGTTCGAAGCGGTTGGGAATCCTGGCGAGACAGTCGTCGATCGTGATTCGAGCCATGGCGAGCCTTACGTGTGCGAAGAAAGGAGTTGAGCGAGCACCTTCGCGTGACGGACCTGCTGGCGGGCGGTCGTCAGGCGCGCGGCGCGCACGATGGCCGACAGGTCGTCGACAGCCCGTGCAAAGTCCTGATTCATAATAACATAGTCGAATTCACCCACGTGGCGCATCTCCTCGAGCGCCGCCGCGAGCCGCCGTTCGATCACCTCGGGCGGGTCCTGCGCGCGCTTGGTCAGCCGCTCCTTCAGCGCCGCGAGCGACGGCGGCACGATGAAGATGTGGACGGCGTCGGGAATCAGGCTGCGCACCTGCGCCGCGCCCTGCCAGTCGATCTCGAGCAGCACGTCCTGCCCCGCTGCCACCTGCGCCTTGAGCCACGTCGCCGACGTAGCGTACCAATTGCCGTGGACAAAGGCGTACTCGAGAAATTCGCCGCGCGCCTTCAGCGCCTCGAACTGCGCGACGTCGATGAAGTGGTAGTGGTTCCCCTCCGACTCGCCGGGCCGCGGCGGCCGGGTCGTGTAGGACACGGACAGCCGGATGCCGGGCTCGCGCTCCAGCAGCGCGTTGACCATGCTGCTCTTGCCGCCACCGGACGGCGCCGCGACGACGAACAGGCAGCCGGCGGCGCCGGGACTCCGGGTGGTGATGGTCATTTCATCTATTCGAGATTCTGCACCTGCTCGCGCATCTGCTCGATCAGCACCTTGAGCTCGAGCGACACCTGCGACAGTTCCGCGTCGACCGATTTCGAGCCCAGCGTGTTCGCCTCGCGGTGGAGCTCCTGGGCGAGGAAATCGAGCCGCTTGCCGACGCCGCCGCCATGCGCCAGCACCCGGCGCACTTCGGCCACGTGCGTGACGAGCCGCGCCACTTCCTCGGCGACGTCGATCTTGGTCGCGAACAGCGCGAGCTCC
>Ga0310810_10009932_pt1 | contig 11046 bp, 14 predicted proteins | sample NCmetagenome_FD_207641 | JGI IMG/M metagenome (GOLD analysis project Ga0310810, IMG submission 207641) | Soil microbial communities from experimental microcosm in Duke University, North Carolina, United States - NC | ecosystem: Engineered > Artificial ecosystem > Soil microcosm > Unclassified ... | reverse complement strand
ATGACGAACGATCCGGCGGCCCTCGACCGCCGGCGTAGTGACGACCAGCATGGCGCCTCCAGGACGATGGATGGATCTTCGGCAGAACCTACCCCGCCCGGGGCGATCGCGGGAGCAGCGGTCGGCGGGCTGCCCGGCGAAGGTCGGCGAAGGCGGCGGCGAGATCGCGCGGCTGGTGGTGCGCGTTGAGCCCGCTGGGATTGGGCAACAACCACAGTCCCGCGGGTCCCAGCCGCTCGGGCTGGCGGCCCAGCCGTGCCGCCGGCTGACCAAACCCCATCCGATAGGCGCCGACGCCGAGGACGGCCACCCAGGCCGGCCGGTATCGCGCGACCTTCCGCTCGAGCCGGCGCCGGCCCCCGACCAGCTCGGCCGGCGTCAGCTCCGCCGCCGAGGCGGTCGCGCGCGCGACAAGATTGGTGATCCCCAGGCCAAGCTCGAGCAGCTCACGCTCTTCCCACGGAGCGACGATCCCCCGGGTGAACCCGCCGGCGTGGAGCGCCGGCCAGAACCGATTGCCCGGCCGGGCGAAGTGGTGCCTGGTGGCGGCGGAGTACAGCCCCGGGTTGATGCCGCAGAAGAGCACACGCAGCCCCGGTCCGATCAGATCGGGCACCCGCCGACCGGCGGCGGCGAGAAGCGCGCCCCGATCGGGGGGCGCCGGACGCGGGGGCACGGTCCCTGCCCTGCCGGACATTATCCCGTCCTGCTCCGTGGAGGTCCCATGCGTTCGGCCAGACTCGTCGTGCCTTGCCTGCTCCTGGTTGGTGCAACCGCTTGCAGTATCACTTCGTCGTCCTCGCGTGCTCCGGAGCCCCAGCCGGTGCGGCGGTACCCGTCCACCAGCGCGAAGACCCTCGGGGTGCCGCCCGGCCACCTGCCGCCGGTCGGACAGTGTCGCGTCTGGGTGCCGGGCAAGCCGCCCGGGCACCAGGCTCGGGCCCGGACCTGCAGCAACATCGAGCGCGATGCCCCCAAGGGGAGCTGGATCCTGTATCGCCCCGCCGAGGACCGGAAGGTGGTTCAGGTGCGGGAGATCGACGAGCGCCGGGCGGGAGTCGTGGTCCACATGCGGGTCTACGACGCGGAGAAGGGCACCCTGGTCCGCGGCGGCTAAGTCGCGACGCCTTCGACGATCACCACGTCGGAGACGGCGCAGGCCTCACGCAGAGCCTTGGCCGGGGCATACTCCGGCGAGTCCCACCACGCGCGGGCCTGCTCGATGGAGGGGAACTCCAGAATGACGAGCCGCTTCGGCTCCCAGGTGCCGGAGCGGCGCTCCACCTGTCCGCCGCGCACGAGGTAGCGCCCGCCGTACCGCGTCACGGTGGGCGTGCCCATCCGGGCGTACTCCTTGTACCGCTCGGCGTCGAGGACTTCCACGCTCAACACGACATACCCGGGCATCGTACTCGCTCCCTTGCTCGCCACCGCTATTCCCCGCCCCGCGCTCCGCCGAAGTGTAGCAGGTCCCGGCAGGCTCACCGATCGGTGAGCGGCCGGGGCCGCACCGCGCAGGAGCCGGCCGCATCGGGCAGCACGGGATAGCGCACCCCGAGCTGCTGGAGATAGCTCGGGAAACGCGACGCCGAGTAGTAGAACGGGCGCAGCAGGGGACGGTACCGCTGATCGGTCTCGCGGTTGAGCTCGATCGGCGGTGCGTCGCCGGGGCGGATCAGCGGCTGGTAGCGCGTGACGGACGTCTGCCGCTCGAAGTAGCGGCGGGCACTGTCCACCAGCGCCGGCCGAAGCAGGAGGTCGAGCAGGGTGAGCGCCTCCGCCTTGGCGCCGGCGATCGCCCCCTTGTGGGCCAGCGGCGTGGCCATGGCCATCGCGCTGGCCCAGTGATGCCCGGGGAGTCCCGGCACGTTGGCGGGGTAGTACAGGGGGACGGTCGGGACGTTCCAGGAGACGTCGCCGATGTCGTCGGAGGGTCCACCCAGGTTGTGGGCCGGATCGACCGCGGGCTCCATCGCGCTCACCCGGGTGAGCAGCCCCGACTCGGGCGCCCCGGCGGTACGCTGCACCGCTCGCGCGAAGGCCTGGTCGTCCCCGGTCCACGACGGCATGCCGACCCGGCGGATGTTGGCATCGAGCGCTTCCGCCAGCGGGCGGTTGAAGTGGCGGGGCCACGCCGCGCCCAGCACCCGGGTGGGCAATACCCGCGTGCCGGTCATGAGCGCGGCGCCCTGCGCGACCGAGTCGGCCACCGCCCACAGTGCCTTGATGCCGGCGTAGTCCACGTCGCGCAGGTAGTACCAGGTCGAGGCGCGCTCCGGGACGACGTTGGGCAGGTCGCCGCCGTCCACGATGACGGAGTGGCTCCGCTGCCTCAGCGGCAGATGCTCGCGACGGAAGTTCCAGCCGACGTCCATGAGCTCGACGGCGTCGAGCGCGCTCCGTCCGATCCAGGGGCGACCGGCCGCGTGCGCGGCGGTGCCCTGAAAGGCGTAGAGCAGCGACACGAGGCCCGAGCCCGCGGGCGAGCCCCAGGACGTATTGAACCGGGTGCCGACGTGGCTGAACAGCACGACGTCCACGTCGCGAAAGACGCCCTCCCGCACCAGCCACGGTTTGCCAGCGAGCTGCTCCTCCGCGACGCCGGGCCACAGCACCAGCGTTCCCTGGAGTCGCTTCTGCTCCATCAATCGCTTGACCGCCAGCACCGCCGCGACATTCACGGCCTGGCCCGAGTTGTGGCCCTCCCCGTGGCCCGGGGCACCCGGCACCAGGGGCATGCGACAGGCTGCGCCGGGCACCTGGCTGGCGCCCGGAATCGCGTCCACGTCGGAGCCGATGGCGATGACGGGCCGCCCGTGTCCCCACCGGGCGACCCACGCGGTCGGAATGCCCGCCACGCCGGTGTCCACCGCGAAGCCCTCGCGTCGGAGCAGGCTCGTCAGGTAGTGCGCGGTCTCGCGTTCCTGGAAGCCGAGCTCGCCGTAGCTGAAGAGCTGGTCCACCACCTGCTGGACCAGCCCGGCCCGGGCATCGACTTCGGTCAACGCGGCTTGTTTGAGAGCTTCGAGCCGCTGCTGACCGGGGAGGGCTGGTGCGATCCCGATCAGGAGGGCGGCGAGCGCGAATGCGGCGCGGGTCAGATCGAGGCGCCGCTCCGCGCGCCGGCGCGAAGGAGAAAGTTGCGGCGGGCCACTTCGCTGATGGCAAGGATCCGTGCCTCGTCGGCCGGGGTGCGGCCCCGGCCGGAGCGCCAGAGCCATCCCTCGGTGGCGCAGCGGACCAGCGCCGCGGCCACCTCGGCGGGCGACCCCGCGGAAAGTTGATCCAGGTCGAGGATGCAGGTGCCGGTGATGCGCGAGTAGTGACCGTGCCCGCGGGGACGGTGGGTGAGGAAGATGCTCAGCACGTGATGCTGCAGCCGCTCGCGCAGCCCGGGCGCGACCCGGGCCAGCAGCTCGAGCGCGGCCTCCAGCTGCTCTCGCGCCCTGGGGCCGGTGCCGGGCCCACGCAGCACCGGCAGCCCGCCGGCCCGCGGCAGGCCGCCGAGGGCGACCGCCGAGCCGCCGACGACGAGACGATGCAGTCCGTCGGTGACCGCGAGGGAAATCCGGCGGACCATCCCGATCGCCTCGACGTCGGCCCGCATGGTCACCTCCGCGATTGGAATTCTCGACTGCGCCATCGGCTAGGGGCGGTTGGTTTCGCTGTCGGATCGGCGGATGACGGCCCGGATATCATCGGCCCAGCCGGACGGATCGTCCGGCGGGACGAAGGACCAGAGCTCCTCCGTGCGGCCTTGTCCGATGCGGATCCGGACCCTGGGCCCGCTACGCTCCACGGCGGCCCGTCGCCGGGTACGCGGCGTGATCTCGACCCCGACCTTCTCATTCTTGTGCACCAGTACCGTCGCCCCGGTAACCACGATCGACGCGAGACGATCCTCCCAGCGCGCATCCCGCCGCCCGGGATGGTCGGTATAGCGGAAGATCAGGTCGTCCGCCTGGCGGCGGACCCCTTCGGCGGCGAGCCGCTCCCGCTCGGCCGGGGTGAGCGCCCCGGAATGCTCGCGACACCCGGCGAGCGCGGCGGCCAGCGCGAAGACCAGCGTGAGTCGAAACCACATCGGCGCTGATCTTACTGCGCGCTCCCACTACCCCGCCAGTCGCCCGGGCGACCCGGCCCCTTGAGCCAGGAGGGAGCGGAGCACGCCGGCGTGGTACGGCACCGGCACGCCGAGGTCCTGGCCCAGGCGCACCACCGCGCCGATCTGGGCATCCAGCTCCGACGGCCGGCCGGCCGCCAGATCGCGCTGCATGGAGGTCGTCCCCTGCGCAGGCGCCCCCTCGAGAACCTGCACGGCGTCGCGGATATCGTCCTCGGTGAGCGACACACCCTGGGCACGGCCCACCGCCCGGATTTCCCCCATCGCGTCGAGCAGGCGGCGCCGCAGCTCGGGGACAGCCAGGATCTCGCCGACGGTGGCGCCGTTCGAGGCCCCGACCGCGCCCCACGAGGTGATCAGGAGAAACTTGCGCCACATCGCGAGGCGGATGTCGGGCACCAGCTCCGCGCGCACCCCGGGTGCGGCCTCGAACGCCGTGAGCAGGCGCCGGGTGCGGGCGCTGGGACCGCCGGCCAGCTCGCCGAAGGCCACGTACGGCTCGATGCCGCTGTGCTTGATGGTCCCCGGCGCGACGACTTCGCTGAGGATGCGGCACAGGCCGCCGAGCGCGTGACCCGGCCCGAGTGCGCGGTCGATGTGGCCCGGGGCCTCCACCCCGTTCTGGAGCGGAAGCACGCATCCGTCCCGAGCGAGGAGCGGGCGGAGGGTGGCGGCGGCGCCAGCCACCTGCCACGCTTTTACGCCGAGCAGGACGACGTCGGCCGGGGCGACGGCCGCAGGGTCCTCGGCGCATTCGGCGGGGTGCACCACCGCATCCCCGGCCACGCTGGTGAGACGGAGGCCCGCGTGCCGGATCGCCTCGAGGTGCGCCCCCCGGGCAATGACCACCAGCTCCGCGCCCCCCTGCGCGAGCCGGCCGCCGAAATACCCGCCTACCGCGCCCGCCCCCACGACAGCGATCCGCATCACGACCCCGGCGCCGGGCGGCTCAGTCGGCGCGCCAGGAGACGCCGGCGAGCAGCACGAAGTCGTGACGGGCCCGCGTGCCCGCGGAGCGCAACGGCGTGGTGCCCAGATGCGGGGTGTAGCCGCCGGCGATGTCGCCGCTGAAGAAGTACTGCTGCGCGTCGAGACGCAGCGCGGTGCGGGTATCGAGGCGAAGGACCGCGCCCAGGGTGGCCAGGCCGCCGACGTTGGTGTGGCGGGTCGCCGGGGTGCCGTCACCCCGCTCGAAGATGAGCGCGGGGCCGATGCCGCCCAGGAGCAACAAACGATTCGCCGGATTGGTCAGCCGGGTCTGGATCGTGGAGGAGGCGAACAGCGTGCGCGGACCGATCGGCGGCGTGGGCTGGCCGACCGTGGCGCTGCGGCTGCTGTTGTGCGACCAGGCGACACCACCGTCGAGGATCCAGTCGCGTGAGACGCCGATGCCGATCCGGGTCCCGGCGCTGGTCGCCTCGCCGGTGACGCCGCGGGCGCCGGTTGCGCGGCCACCGGTGGCCCGCTGCAACGACTGGGCAGGCACCCCGCCCAGGTGCACCCCACCCTGCAGCGTGATCACGACCTGGCCCGAGAGCGCGCCCGGCGTGGCGGCCAGCAGTGCCGCCGTCGTGACCACCTGCACCAGGCCGAGCACGAGACGCATGATCCCAATGTTGTCGTCGAGGCGCGTGGGAGCCAGACCCCGCGCCGCTGTTGCAGACGGGGACGCTCAACTCTGCAACGCCGCCTCCAGCCTGCCGAGCAGCTCGCTCTGCGCCGGGTTCAGCTTTTGCCGCGCCACCTCGAGCGCGAACCAGCCGCAGCGGTCCACCTCGGGATAGGTGATCCGGCGACCCGAGCCGCGCGGCCACTCGATCGTCGTGGTGTTGCTGGTGACCGTGGCGGGATCGGCGTCGCCCTCGCAGGCCCAGGCATGGACCGTCTTGCCCGCCTTCTGCCGAACGCTGCCGAGTGGCAGGAACGGCCCGTCCGGCTCGAGGCCGGTTTCCTCGCGGAGCTCGCGGCGGGCCGCATCCAGGAGGGCCTCGTCGGGCGCGACCAACCCCTTGGGAATGGTCCACGCGCCCGCGTCCCGCCCGCGCCAGAAGGGACCGCCCGGATGCGCCAGCAGCACCTCGAGGCCACTCTGGCGGCGGCGAAAGAGCAGGATGCCGGCGCTCACGCCGGACCGCTCGCTCACCCTCGGACCCCGCGCCTCACCCGGCCAGTCCGATCGCGGTCCGCACCGCGCGATCGTCCCCGATCGGATGAAAGGCGGCGAGGAGCTCGGGCGGCAACGGCCGCCGTTTTCCGGTCCCGAGGTCGACGAACACCCATGCGGTCTCGGCCCGAGCCACTTCGCGGCGGTCCGACTCGCGGACGAAGAGGTATTTCCGCGGCGCCGCGCGCTGATCGAAGCGAGGGACCCAGGTGTGCACCGCGAGCGGCTCGCCCAGGAAAAGCGGCCGGAGATACTCGACGAAGTGGGACCGGACGACCCACGCCGCCCCGATCGCCTGGTAGCGCTCGAGCGGCCAGCCGGCGGCCGCCGAGTGCTCGATCGCGACGTCCTGCATCCAGGACACGTAGGCCAGGTTGTTCACGTGCCCGTTCACGTCGATGGCGTCGGCCGGCACCCGAAAGCGGCGGGTGTAGATCCCTGTGATCTGCTCGGGACCGACACTGTGGCTCGACACTTGCGGCATCTGTTCGGAATCCGTCATACGGTGCCCGTCGCCGGCCTCCGGCCGGGCAAAGTGCCTTTTCCCGGGGCATCTCTCATGACCACTTCCATTTTCGTTGCCGGCTGGGCCGTCGCCGTCATTCTCGGTCTGTACGCCTTCCATTGCTTCTGGGCGGCCGGTCGCGCGGACCTCGCCGCGATGTCCCGCGGACACGGGCTCCAGATCGCCGGTGTCCGGGCGCAGCTCCGGCCCGAAGCGCGCCCGGCCGCGTATCGCGCCCGCGCCTGCCTGGCGCTCATCGCCGCCAGCGGGCTCGCGTTCGGCGTGCTCTTCCTGTCGCACTGAGCGCTCACGGCGAGCGAAGGCGAAAGAGGTCGCGCCGCACGTCCTCCAGCATCCGGCTCACCGCTCGGCGCAGGCTCATCCCGAGGGATTGGCCGAGGCGGGCCGGAACGTACTCCAGGGTCCGCGAGTCTTCCGGAGGAGCAGCTCCGCGCTGCCGCCCACCAGGAAATCGGGCAGCGCGCCGATCAGCTCGTAGCCGAGCCGGCGGTACAGGCGAAGAGCGCCGGTGTTGAAGTCGGAGACGCAGAGGAACACGTTCGGGCTCTCCCGGAAGATCCGCGCCTCCGCCCAGTCGAGAACGGCCGTGCCCAGTCCCCGCCCGCGCACGTCGGGGGTGAGGCAGATGGTCTGGATGTAACCTCGGAACGGACCCTGGAGATACAGCAGGAGAAAGCCGGCCCAGGTGCCGGCGTGCTCGATCCAGTATGTCTCCCGGGTCGGGTCCGACACCAGGGCCAGGGAGGTCTCGAAATCGCGCTGCAGCGTGAGCCAGGGCTCCGACTCGCTCATGAGCCTCGCGCAGGCCTGCCGCTCCATCGCGGAGCCGACGGGCCGGATGGTGAGCGCATCGATCATGGCCCGGATCGTTCCGCGCGCTCGTCGACCCGTTCCAGCATCGCCTCGGCGTCCTCAGGCGTGAGTCCCACCTCCTCCTGGAGCAGCTCGCGCGCGCTCGGCCGGTCGAGGTCTTCCGGCCGCGCGGCGAAAATGAGCTCCTCGGCGCGGGCCCGGTCGAGCGGCTGCTGCTGGCGGAGCTCCCAGCCGTTCTCCTCCACGAACAGGTGCATGGCGTGCTCCAGCGACTCGAAGGTCTGCTCCTGCCAGGCCCGCCGACCAGGGTGCCAATAGCGGGTCACCAGCTCGCCGGGGGACGCCGGATCCGCAGGGCGAGTTCGTACCACCACGAGATGGGTCCGGTGACCGCTGGGCGGCATCGTACGCGAGGCCCGCGGGTCGGGCACGGGCAGCGGCACGGGTGATTCAGGGAGGTACGATTCGGCGCCCACTCGGCTGCCCTCGGGTCGAAGCAGCCGAAGCGTAACCCCCTCCCCCCGAGTTGCAGAACTCTGCGCCGGGCCGCAACCTGGGCGTTCTCCGCTGAGACCACGACCCTGCCTGAGTGCGTTAAAAGATTGAACAACAATATGTTAGGCACCAGTCCCGGGGGGCTTGCTTCTTGCTCCCACCCGGTGGATTTGCAGCGCCAACCCGGGAGCAACGAGTCGTGTCGCAAGCGGGCTCCACCGAACCCAGCGCGCCTGGCGCACCGAGCCGCGAGCTTACGGAGTTCCTGATCGAGCTCGCGACGGGGCTGCAGAAGCGTGCGATGTACCCCGAGGGGCACCCGATGCTCCTCGCGACGGTGGATCGCCTGCTCGCCCGGCTCGCCGCCCTGCTCGGCGACCGCCCCGACCTGGCCCTCGGGGTAGCCCGGACGCAGCTGCTGGTGGATGGGTGCGCCACCGATCCGCATCACCTCCTCTGCCGTGAGCTGGCCGCCCGGCTGCACCGCCATCGGATCGCCTCGCTCCGCATCGAGGCCGGCGTGGGGCCTGCCGAGCTCGATCAGCTGTTGGCCCGATTGGCGGGGGACCCGGGCCGGGGACAACGCCCGCTCGGGCTCTCGGTGAACGGCCCCTCCGAGTGGCCCCACGTGACGCTGCAGCCGCTCGGGTACGATCGGCTGAGCCTCCGCGGCGACGGGACCGGCGAGGAGGAGAACGAGGAGGCGCGCAGCGGGGGCGAGCTGCTCTGGCTCCAGCTGGCGCGCATGGCGCTCGACGGAGAGCTGCACGGTCCCGCGGGCGTCGAGGCCGCGGCCGACGTAGCGGCTGCGCTCTCCCGGCGGATCGCCGATCCGGAGGCCGCGGCGAGCGTGCTGGCCGGCCTGAGCCGGCTGGCGGAATCGGTCCAGAGCGAGCCGGGCGAGGCCGCGGCGGAGCTGCGGGCCCGGGTGTCGGCCCTCATCTCGCTGCTCGAGCCGGGCGTGCTGGCCCGATTGATCGCGGCCGGCAGCGACGCCGAGCGCGAGCGCTTCACCGCGGCCGCCACGGCCGCGCTCACTTCGGAGGCGGTGGTGAACGTCATGGATGCCGCTGCGTCCGCGACGCGGCGCACCATCAGCCCGCATCTGCTCCGGCTGCTGCGCAAGCTGGGACACCTGGCCGGCGCGGGTCCGGATGCGGCGCGCGGAGCGGCCGACGCCGCCGTCCGGCGTCACGCCGCGTCCCTCCTCACCGACTGGCGCTTGGACGACCCCAACCCGACCCAGTACACCGGCGTGCTCGAATTCATGGCCGACCGCAACGCGATGCCCGCCTCGGACGCGGACCTGGCGCCCGATCCGCTGGTCATTCTCTGGACCGCGCTCGAGGTCGGCGTGCCCGAGCCTCGCGGCTCTGCCGCCGCCCTCGAGCTGGTGGCCGCCGGTCGTACCACCGATGTGCTGGAGGCGCTCGGCGCCTCGCCGGAAGGTCCGACGACGGAGCCGGTCTGGCGGGCGGTGGGCACGCCCGAAGCGCTGCGCACCGCGCTGCTGGCCCAGGGACTCGACCACGCTTCGGTGCGGACGCTCATCCGCCGGCTCGGCGTCGCCGCGGTCGACCCGCTGCTCGATCTTCTGGGTCGAGCCGACGACCACGCGACCCGCACCGCCGCTCTGGCGGAGCTCGAGGCACTCGGTACGCCGGCGGCCGCCCGGGCGGCGGAGCGGCTGGCCGAAGCCCCCTGGTACCTGCAGCGCAATCTGCTCCTGCTGCTCGGCCGGGTGCGGCCGTGGCCCGATGGCTTCTCCCCCACGACGTGGGCAACCCACCCCGACGCCCGGGTGCGTCGCGAGGCGATCAAGCTGCTGCTGGACCTGCCGGCGCATCGCGATGAAGGCCTGAGCCGCGGCCTGGCCGACGCCGATCCCGGCATCACCGCGGTGGCGCTCGGGGCGGCGCTGGAGAGCTGCCCCGCCGCCGTGCTGCCGCTGATCGAGCGCATGGCACGCGACCCGGCTCGACTCTCGGCCCACCGGGTGATGGCGATCCGGGTCCTGGCGCGGAGCCGCACGGCGCGCGCGCTCGAGTCGCTGGCGGGTCTGGCCGTGACGCGAACCCGATGGCTGCGCCGCCGGCGGCTCGCCCCGAAGTCACCCGAGGTGCTGGCGGCGATCGCCGGCCTCGCGACGCACTGGCCCGCCGAGCCACGCGTCCAGCCGGTACTGGCCGAGGCCGAGCGTCACGCCGACGCCGACATCCGGGCCGCGGCCCGGCGCGTCGTATGAGCGAGCCGGCCCGCTTTCTGACCGCGCTCTCCCAGGCGCTCGCGTCCACCGGACTGTACGGCCCGGCGCACCCCGCGACGATCCGGGCGGTGGATGGCGCGCACCAGCGCCTGCTGCTGATGCAGGCGGATCACCCGGCCGCGGCCTTCACCTTCCTGCGGGACGAGATCCTGTGCGGACCGGAGGTGGTCGAGGAGCTCCACGGGTGGGACTGGAACCGGCGACTGGCCGACGCGGGCGTCGAGCGGCTGGAGTTCACCGGTCCGGTCGGCGCCGAGGAGTTCGCCCGGTTCATCGATCAGATCGCGGCGCGGCTCGGGCTTCGCCCCGCCGACCCGCCGGACGTCTGGCAGATGGGCTCCTCCGCGATCCGCTTCGGCCACGTGGCGGTGCGCGGGAGCACCGCACCCGGCGCGGCCGAGACGAGCGTCGTCTGGTCGACCCGGCCGCCGGTGATCGACATCGAGGACGAGCGCGACACGATGGACTGGATCAACCGCGAGGTCGGGTCCGGCCGCCGGCTCCCTCTCACCGAGGTCGACGCGGTGGTCCGCTCGCTCGCGGTCGTGATGCACGCCGAGCGCGCGCTCACCCTGCCGCTCCTCGAGCTCAAGGAGTTCGACCAGTACACCACCACCCACGCGATGAACGTCTCGGTGCTCTCGATGGCGCTGGGCGAG
>Ga0310810_10009931_pt1 | contig 11047 bp, 4 predicted proteins | sample NCmetagenome_FD_207641 | JGI IMG/M metagenome (GOLD analysis project Ga0310810, IMG submission 207641) | Soil microbial communities from experimental microcosm in Duke University, North Carolina, United States - NC | ecosystem: Engineered > Artificial ecosystem > Soil microcosm > Unclassified ... | reverse complement strand
GGTGCCGCTCATCAACCGTCTGTGTGGCGCAAACGCATTCGCGTGGCGTGCGACGTCGGGATGACGGCACAATGACGGCCCATGCGCACCGTCGCTGCCCTGCTCGCGCTCGCGGCCTGCACGGCGAGCTTCGCCGCGGATGACCGCGTGCAGCTCGATCCGTTCACGCGGGCCACGCAAGGTGACCCCCGCTGCCCGCAGCAGCCACCGCCACTGCTGACCCCCGAGGACGCGCGCAACGAGGCGCATGTGCGCGTCGAGCGCGGCACGCGCTGCGGCATGGACGGCAGCTGCGAGGCGGGTGGCGCCTACAAGCGCGATCCCGAGATCAATGAAGCGGTCGCGAGGGCGATCGGCGCCGACCGTCGTTTCGCGAACACGTCGGTATGGGTGACCACCATGCGCAAGTGGGTCACGCTGCAGGGCTGCGTGCGCAGCAATGCGCAGCGACGGGCGCTCGTCGACTTCGCGAAGAAGCAGCCGAACGTCGAGCGGGTGTTCGACGAGCTCTCGGTGAGACCGTGAGCCGCGCGTCCGCGGCGCTTCGCGTCGGCGGACGACGGACGCGATGGCCCCGGCGCGTTATCAGATCGGCGGCCCGCGGCCTTACTCCTCCTCGTGCTTGCGATGCTTCGCGTATTCGGTCGCGAGCTGCTGCTGCAGATTCGGGGGGGCCTGCTCGTAATGCGACAGCGACATGGTCCAGGCGCCGTGGCCGCCGGTCATCGACTTGAGCCGCGCGGCGTAGCCGTCGAGCTCGGAGAGCGGCGCGAGGCCGTTGACGGCCAGCATGCCGGCGGGCAGCGTCTGCGTGCCCGTCACCTGCCCGCGCCGTGACGACAGGTCGCCGGTCACGTCGCCCATCGTGGTCGACGGACAATTGATCTCGACGCCGACGATCGGCTCGAGCACGATCGGGCGCGCCTTGCCGATGGCGTCGAGGAACGCCTTGCGTCCTGCCGAGACGAACGCGACCTCCTTCGAGTCGACCGGATGGTACTTGCCGTCGTACACGATGACGCGCACGTCCTGCAGCGGGAAGCCGGCGACGGGCCCCGCCTGCAGCACCTGCTCGACACCCTTCTGCACCGCCGGGATCAGCGTGTTCGGGATCGCGCCGCCTTTCACCTGGTCGACGAACTCGAAGCCGGTGCCGCGCGGCAGCGGCTCGATGCGCAGGAACACCTCGCCGAACTGACCCGCGCCGCCGGTCTGCTTCTTGTGGCGGTGGTGGCCTTCCGCCTTGCTCGTGATGGTCTCGCGATAGGGAACGCGCGGCGGGCGCGTCTCGACCTCGAGCTTGAACTGGTTCGCCATGCGCTCGAACACCGAGCGCAGGTGCAGCTCGCCGAGACCGCGCAGAACGGTCTCGTTCACGGCGGGATCGTGCTCGACCACGAGCGTCGGATCCTCGGCCATCATCTTGTGCAGCACGTCGGAGATGCGCTGCTCGTCGCCGCGGCGCTTGGGCGTGATCGCGAAGCCGTGCATGGGGACGGGAAACTCGAGGGGCCGCATGTGGATGTGGTCCTCGTCGTGGGAATCGTGCAGGACGCAGTCGAACGTGATCTCCTCGACCTTCGACACGGCGGCGAGATCGCCCGGCACCGCGTGATCGACCTCGACGTACTTGCCCCCCTGCAGCATGAAGAGGTGCCCCACCTTGAACGCCTTGCGGCCGTCGCCGACGAAGAGCTGCGTGTCGCGCGTGACCGTCCCCTGATGCACGCGGAACACGCCGAGCTTGCCCACGAACGGGTCGACGACCACCTTGAATACGTGCGCGAGCACGTGCTTCGAAGCATCCGGTACCGATCGGAACTCGCTCGCATTCTCCCCTTCGCCCTTGTAGAACAGCGGCGGATTCCCCTCGGCCGGGTTCGGCGCAAGCTTCACGAGGATGTCGATCAGCTCGCGCACGCCCGCGCCGGTGCGCGCGCTCACGAAGCACACCGGCACGAGATGGCCTTCGCGCAGCGCCTTTTCGAACGGCGCGTGCAGCTGCGACGGCTCGACCTCGCCCTGCTCCAGGTAGACCGACATCAAATCCTCGTCGACCTCGACGACCTGGTCGACGAGCGCGCGATGCGCCTCGTCGACGGATGAGAAATCGCTTTCGCCCGCTGGATTGAAGAAGCAGTCGACCACCCGCGCGCCGCCGTCGGCGGGCAGGTTGATGGGCAGGCACTCCTTGCCGAACGCGTTGCGCACGGCCTCGAGCACGCCCGGAAGATCGACGTTCTCGGCGTCGATCTTGTTGATGATCACGAGGCGGCAGAGGCCGCGCTTGGCGGCCCATTCCATCATGCGCGTGGCGATCATCTGCACGCCGCTCGAGGCGTTGATGACGACCGCTGCCGTCTCGACGGCGTCGAGCGCGCCGATCGACTGCCCGATGAAGTCGGGGAACCCCGGCGTGTCGATCAGGTGGATGCGCGAGCCGTCGCTCTCGAAGTGCATGAGCGACGCGCGCAGCGAATGCTGGTAGGACTTCTCGAGCGGGTCGAAATCGCTGACCGTTGTGCCGCGCTCGACGCTGCCCGGCGCCTGGACCGCGCCCGCATGCGCGAGCAGCGCTTCCGCGAGCGTGGTCTTGCCCGCGGCGCCGTCACCCACCAGCGCTACAGTACGAATGTTTTCCGTCGCGAATTGCGCCATGGCGTTGTTCCTCCTGTGCGTAGGGTGCGCGCCCGCCGGACGCATGCCGGCGCGCGCGATGTCGGACGCCCTCGCGCACCCGCGCTCCGGCGCGCGTCGTGCGGCGAACCGGAGGACAGCGGGGGACGCGGCGACGGCATCGGAACGGGATGCGGAAGACGGGTGAAGCGGGGATGCCCATACTGTGCCCCATCCGGAGCACTCTGAGAAGTGGGTAGACTCCGGCGTCGATCCTCACCCGGTCCTGCCGATGCTCGCGTTTCGCCGCTCCGCCCGCAGGGTCGCCGCCAACCCGATCGGCTTCCTGGTCCAGGTCTGCAAGGCGTTCAAGGCGAATCAGGGGCTGCTCCTCGCCGGCGGCGTGGCGTATTACACGCTGCTGTCGATCGTGCCGCTCGCGATCCTTCTCGTGATCGTGCTGTCGCACGTCATCGACACGCAGGAGCTGCTCGGCACCGTCGCGCGCTACATCGAGCTCGTGGTGCCCGGACAGTCGCGTCCCATCATGGACGACGTGCGCCTGTTCGTCGCCAACCGCGACGTCATGGGCGTGCCGCTCGCGGTCACGCTGCTCTTCTTCAGCTCGCTCGCGTTCACCGTGCTGGAGAACGCGATGTCGGTCATCTTCTTCCACCGCGTGGCGATCCGGCGGCGGCACTTCGTGATGTCCGCGCTGCTGCCCTACCTCTACATCCTGCTCCTCGCCGTGGGTCTCTTCGTGGTGACCCTCGTCGCGAGCGTGCTGCAGAACATGGCCGGCGAGTCGATCGCATTCAACGGCCGCGAGTGGTCGCTCGGTCGGCTCTCGTCGATCCTGCTGTACCTCATCGGCGTGGTGGGCGAGATCGTGCTGCTGTCGACCATTTATCTCGTGATGCCGGTCGGCCGGCTCTCATGGCGGCACGCGCTCATCGGTGGCGTCGCCGCCGCCATCCTGTGGGAAATCTCGCGCCATGTGCTGGTGTGGTACTTCAACACGCTGTCGCAGGTGAGCACGGTGTACGGCAACCTCACCACGGCCATCGTGGTGCTGCTCAGCCTGGAGATCGCGGCGATCGTGCTGCTCTTCGGGGCGCAGATCATCGCGGAATACGAGCGCATCGGCAGCGAGCCGATCGAGCGCAAGCCGCAGGGAATGCGAACGCGCTAGCTCGTCCGCGCCGCGCGCGCGGTGGCGGTCGGCGCCGGGAGGTGCCGCGAGCACGCACGCCGCGAGGCGAACCTCACGCCGGCGCGGCCATGCTGAGCATGTCGCGCAGGTGGCGCAGCAGCTCGTCTTCCTGGTACGGCTTGCCGAGATAGAGGTCGACGCCCAGCTCGGCCGCGTGATTACGGTGCTTCTCCGCCGTGCGCGACGTGATCATGATGATCGGGATGTGGGCGTTCTTCGCGTCGCCCTTGATGGTCTTGGTGAACTCGAACCCGTCCATGCGCGGCATCTCGATGTCGAGCAGGATCACGTCGGGGTGGTGCTCGGTCAGCACCTGCAGCGCGTCCACGCCGTCCTTGGCGGTGAGCACGTCGAAGCCCTCGCGCGCGAGCAGGCGGCTCGTGATCTTGCGCACCGTGAGCGAGTCGTCGACGATCATGACGAGCGGCCGCGTGTCGCGCGCCGGCTTCGCATCGATGCGGGCCACGCGGTCGTCGGCGTACGGATCGAATGTCGGCACGTCCGCGCGCTGCGCGAGCTGCACCGGGTTGATGATCAGCACGATCTCGCCCGTACCGAGCACCGTCGCGCCGGAGATGCCCGATACGCGGGCGAGCTGCGGCCCGATGTTCTTCACGACGACTTCCTGGTTGCCGACCATCTCGTCGACATGGATGGCCGCAACGCCCTGGCCGCTGCGCAGCAGCAGCACCGGGTTGTACCGGAGCGTCTCCGGAATATGCGCGAGGTCTCCCAGCAGGCGCGGCAGGTAGTGGAACGGATAGCTGCGTCCTTGCCACTCGACGGCGCGGGCGACATAGAGCTGCAGCAGCGCATCACCCTTCACCTGCTGGACCTGCTCGACCATCGGTGCCGGGAGGGCCCAGAGGCGCCCCCCCGCGCGGACGAGCACCGCCTGCGCGACGGCGAGCGTCAGCGGGAGGTAGAGGTTGAATTGCGTGCCCTTGCCGGGCCTCGACTGGACCTCCACACGGCCGCCGAGCGCGGCGATCTCGCTGCGCACGACATCCATGCCGATGCCGCGCCCGGAGATCTGCGTGACCTTCGAAGCGGTGGAGAACCCGGGCTGGAACAGGCATTCGATCAGCTGCTGCTCGGTCGGCTCGGCGTCGGTCGCGACGAGGCCGATGGCGCGCGCACGCTCGCGCACGCGGTCGAAGTCGATGCCGGCGCCGTCGTCGGCCAGCTCGATCAGGATCTCGTTGCCGACCTGGCGCACCGTGAGGCTCACCTCGCCGGTCTCCGGCTTGTCCGCTTTCTGCCGTGCGTCGCGCGATTCCAGGCCGTGGTCGAGCGAGTTGCGCAGCAGATGCTCGAGCGGGCCGACCAGCTTCTCGAGGACCGAGCGGTCGAGCTCGGTCTGCGCACCGTGAATCTCCAGGTTGGCGCGCTTGTCGAGCTCGCGGGCGGTGGTGCGCACGATGCGATACAGGCGCTCCGACAGGCTGCCGAACGGCACGGTGCGGATCGCGAAAAGCCTCTGCTGGACGTCGCGCGACAGGCGCGCCTGCGCGAGCAGCGCGGCGCCGGCGTCGTCGAGGTTGCGCAGCAGCGACTGCTGCACCGTCGAGACGTCGTTCACGCCTTCGGCCAGCGAGCGCGTGAGCTCCTGGAAGCGCGTGTAGCGATCGAGCTCGAGCGGATCGAATCCCTCGTGCGTCGACGACAGCGCCGACATGCGCGACTGGATCTGCGTCTCGGCCTGCAGCTCGATCTCGCGCACCTGGCTGCGCAACCGGATCACGCTGCTGGTCAGCTCGAGCAGGTTGGCCTTCAGCGTGCGCAGCTCGCCTTCCACGCGAGCGCGCGCAATCGCGACCTCGCCGGCTTCGTTCACCAGGCGGTCGACCGTGTCCGCGCGTACCCGAAGCATGGCGGCGTGCGCGGTCTCGACCTCCATCGGCTCCGCGCGCGTGGGCGCGACGGCGGGCGCGGCGGGCACGACGATCGATTGCGCGCCCGTCGCGGACGCAGCGACGACGGCCCCGGCGGGCGCGTCCGCTTCTTGCTCAGCTTCCGACGCTGCCTGCGCGAGCCACGGCAACGGCACGTTGGTGCGTCCCGCGCGCAGTGCATCGAGCACGTAGCTGATATGGTCGAGGTCGGTGTCGAGCGCCTCGAAGAGCTCCGGCGTGGGCTGCGCGAGCGACTCGCCGTCCATCAGCCGCGATTCCATGCGATGCGTGAGCTCGCCGAGGCGCATCGCGCCGGCCATGCGGGCGCTGCCCTTGAACGTGTGCAGCGTGCGGCGCAGCTGCTGCGCGATGTTCGCGTCCTCGGGGTTGCGCCGCCAGCCGCGCACCTGCTCGCCCGCCTGCGGGAAGAGATCGCCCGCTTCTTCCAGGAAGATCGCGAGCACCGTATCGTCGACCTCGTCGTGCAGCTCGAGCAGCGTCTCCTGCGGCGGCTCGACGGGCTTCGGCAACACGATGTCGGCCGGCGCGATCGGAGGCACAGCGCGAAGCGGCGGTAGCGGCGCGAGGCGCGGCACGTGCGCGGGGATGTGCTGTTCGGCCACGGCATCCTGCGCCGGTTCCGCGTGGTCGGCCTCTGCGAGCGCGCCATCGTCCGCTGCGTCGGCGTCTTCGACTTCGGTCGGCTGCTCGATGGCGGCGTCGGCCTCGGCCGAGGAGGCCGCCATCGCATCCTGGCGCAGCGACTCGAGCTCGCGCTCGATGTCAGCGCCTTCCTGCTCGTGCGCGCTCATGAAACCGAAGCGCGCGCGCACGCGAATCACGAATTCGTCGAGGCCGGCGATGGCACGAGCGAGCACGGGTTGCGCGGCGCCGGGCAACGGCGCGCCGTGCCGTTGCAGCGCGAGCAGCGCCTGCTCGAGCGCACCCGCGGTGTTGGCGATCAGCGGAAAGCCGCCGGTGCGATGAATGCCGCAGAGCGTGTGACTGGCGCGCACCATCGCCTCGGAGGGCACGTAGCGCGAATCGAATTGCAGCAGCGACAGCTCGTGCGCGAGCGTGGCGAGATGCTGCTCGGCTTCGTCGCAGAGGATCTTCCACAGCGACTGCGACAGCGTGACCGTGCCGACGACGACGTCTTCGGGCTCGGGCTCGACCGGCTCTTCTTCCGCGGCCTCGGCCGCTCGGGGCGTCGCCGGCTCGGAAGCGTCGCGCACGCCGCGCGAGGGCGTGTGCACCGGATCGGCGAGTGTCAGCGACGGCGTGCGCGGCGGCGGGCCGAACGACGGCGCCGGCGGTTGCGTATTGTCCGCAACGACGCGCAGCACGAGCTTGGGCGGTTCGGGTGCGGCCGGCGGAGAAACGTCGAGCTCTTCGAGCGGCGCTTCCTCGAGCGCGACCTGCGGCAGGTCGTCGATCGCTGCGCCAAGCTCGGGCAGCTCCATCATGTCACGTGCCGGCGCGCGGGGCTTTTCCGGCGGCGGCGGCGGAGGTGCGATGGTGAGCGGCTTGGGCGGGGCAGCACGCGACGGGGCGCCGCCACCGAGCTCGACCTCGACCGCCCGAATCGCGGCGTCGATCGGCGCCGGATCGGCCTGGACGCGCCGCGTGCGCTGCAGTGCGTCGACCCAGCGGCGGAAGTCGCCCTCGGCCGTCGCGATCATCGCGATGACCGCCGGCGTGACCGGACGATCCTCCTCGAGCAGGCGGTTGTGGATCTTTTCCACGTCGTAGGCGATGTCGCCGAGCTGTGTCAGCCCGACCATGCGACCGCTGCCCTTCAGCGTATGGAATTGCCGCCGCACGACGCCGAGCGCTTCGCGATCGCCGGCGTTGCGCTCGAGCGCAACGCGGTTGTCGGCGGTCTCGCCCGACTCGAGGTCCTTCAGCGCGGCCTCGGCCTGGGAAACCAGCTCGGCGTCGCCGATCAGCTCGGCGTCGTCGCGCAGGCCGGCGAGCTTCTGCTTCAGGCGCTCGCGCGCGGCGGCGTCCGCGGGTGCGCGATGCAGCTCGGCGACGATCTCGGGAAGCTGCGCGCGCAATTCGGCGACCGCGGACTCGGTCGAGTCGCTGGCCTGTGCGACGGCCGCCGGCGCCTCGCCGAGGCGCTTGGCGAGCAGCGGCGCGATCAGGCGCTCGCGGTCGGGACGCTGCTGCTCGACGGCCTCGATGTAGAAGCCGAGGCCGGACAGCGACTCCGCGAGGAGCTCGAGGTCGTCGTTGTTGACCGGCGCATCCTCGCTCGCGTACGTATCGATCTGCTCCTGGCAGAGCTCGAGCAGTCGATGCGCGTCGTCGAGACCGAGCATGCGCAGCGCGCCGCGGATCTGCGCGCTGTCCTTCGCGAGCGTTGCGAGGTCGGCACGCTTGCCGTGGTCGCGGAAGAACGCGTCGAGCACCTGCTCCATGTGGCGCAGGTTGGCCTGGATCTCGCGGCCGACTTGCGCGAGCAGCACGCGCTCCTGCGCGCGCTTGCTCATCTCGTCCAGCATCGGTGCCGACGCAGCGGCCGCGCGGCCCGTGCGCGCGGCGTCGAGCCGCGCGAGCATGGCGTCGACCTGCCTCGGGAAATCGCCCGACAGGCTCGTGTAGTTCTCGAACGCGCTTTCGGCGAGCAGGAGCGCGGTGGCGTATTCCATCGCCAGCGGCTCGGAGACTCCCGACGCCGGCATCTTGTCCAGGCGCTCGACCAGCGCGGCGGTGAGCTTCATGAGCGCGCCGTGCTTGAGCTCGGCCGCCTTGTTGTGCACCGACGCGAGCGTCTGTTTCAGCTTGGGCAGGTTTTCCGCGCGCCCGGATGCCGCCTTGAGCCAGGCGTCCTTCGCTCCGGCGAGCTGCTCGCGCGCCTCGCGCAGGAGCGGCTGCATCCGCACCACGTCGGCGGAGAGCACCTCGGCCGACGGAATGAGGCCCGAGAGCTTGAACGCGCGCTGCACCGCCTGCACCTGCGGCGCCACCGGCGCGGCGATGGCGACGTAGTACAGCACCTCTCGACGCAGGCGATCGGCGACCTTCGCGCTGCCCTCGGCGACGCGACGGATCTGAAGGTCGATGCGCGCGGCGAGCTGCTTCACCCCGAAACCCGGCTCCAGCCCCTTGTCGACCACCGCCTCGAGCAGCGCGCCGACCGTCCACCAGAACGCCCGGAGCCCGGATTGCGTGGTGACGTCCTCGATGCCGGCGATGGCATCGCGCATCGTCCTGCTGCCTTCCTCGTCGTTGCGCAGCCACGCGAGCAGCCCGCGCTGGTACAGGCGGCGCTGCTTGATGAGGTGCGACGGCAGCTTGTTGACCGGAACGATCTCGCGCGGCGTGATGCGCGGCGGCCGTGGCGTGAGGTCGGGATAGAACAGATCGGTGGGCGCCGCGGCCTTCACGCCGCGCACGCTCTGCATCGCCTCGTATTCGGGGAACAGCTTCAGCGGGACGGGGGCCGCGCCGTTCGCGATCTCGTCGAGGAAGATGCGCAGCTTGCGGCACGCCCGGTCGACGGCATTGAGCGCCGCGGAGCGATCGGCGGGCTCGATCTCCTCGAGCCGCGTGAGCTGGCGCTCGATCTCGTCGGTGAATGCGACCACCGCGTCGAGGCCGACCATCTGGATCGCGCCGGCCGCCTGATGGATGTGCGCGCGCGCGTGCTTGAGCGCGGCGTCGTCGTGCGTGTCGCGATGGACGGCGAGCGCGTCGAGGCCGCGCGCGAGCGCCTGGTCGATCTCGCCCTGGACCCAGGACAGTGGTCCGAGGTCGAAGTCGTTTGTGTCAGACATCACGGATCACGAATCGGGGATCGGGATGGAAAAGCGAGAGCAGGAAACGGGCCACCGCGCTGCTTCCCGGGGCCGGATTCCTGATCCCCCGCGGCGCTAAACCTTGAAGCCGGCGACGGAGGAGCGCAGCTCGGCCGCGAGCTTGGTGAGCTGGCCGATGGACACGTTCGTCTGCTTGGTGCCCTCGGTCGTTTCCTCGGTGATCTTGAGGATGCCCTGCATGCCGCGCGTGACCTCCGTCACGGACGTCGATTGCATCTGCGTCTGCGTGGAGATGCGGCTGATCAGCTCCGCGAGCTCGCGCGAGACGCGCTGGATCTCGGTCAGCGCCTGGCCCGCGGCGTCGGACAGCTTGGCGCCCTCGACCACGCCGACGGTCGATTTCTCCATGGCCGCGACGGCGTCCTGGGTGTCGGCCTGAATGGTCTTCACGATCGCCTCGATCTGCTTGGTCGCTTCGGCGGAGCGTTCCGCGAGGCGCTGCACTTCCTCGGCAACCACGGTGAAGCCGCGGCCCGCCTCGCCCGCCGACGCGGCCTGGATCGCGGCGTTCAGCGCGAGCACGTTCGTTTGCTCGGTGATGTCGGAGATGAGCTCCACGATCTCGCCGATCTCGAGCGAGGACTCGCCGAGGCGCTTGATGCGCTTCGACGTCTCCTGGATCTGGGTGCGGATGTCGTTCATGCCCGCGATCTGGTTCTGCACCGCGTGGCCGCCCTTTTCCGCCGCGGCGAGCTGCGTCTCCGCGACTCGCGCCGACTGCGCGGCGCTCTGCGCGACCTCGTTGATCGACTCGGCCATCGAAAGCACCGAGGCGGACGCCTGCTGGATCTCGCGGCTCTGGCGCTGCGACGCTTCGTACAGGCGATTCGAGATCGCCTGCGTCTCCTGCGTCGCCTTGGTCACCTGGTCGGTCGCCGAATTGATGCCCTTGACGAGCGTGCGCAGCTCCTCGATGGTGAAATTGATCGAGTCCGCGATCGCGCCCGTGACGTCCTCGGTCACCGATGCCTGCACGGTGAGGTCGCCGTCGGCGAGATTGCCCATCTCGTTCAGCAGCCGAAGAATCGCCTCCTGGTTGCGCTTGTTCTCGTGCTCGCTCTCGGAGGCGCGTGCACGGGCGTCGTCGCGCAGCAGCTTGCCGAACAACAGCAGGCATGCGAGCGCGAGCACCGCGAACACGATGGCGGCGACGCTGGTGATCGTGCGCGTGGTCGACCCGGCGCCGTACTCGTCGGCGAGCTTGGTCGTGTCGTTGAGCAGCCCTTCCGATTCGTTGGTGATGCTGCGCGCCGCCTGCTTGGCGATGACGAGGCGCGGCATGTTCGACAGGATGGCGTTGACGCCGGTCTCGTAGCTCGCGAAGCGCTTGGTGAGCTCGGCGAGCGAGCTGCGCGCATCCTCGCCGCGCACGCCGGGAAGGCGCAGCGCATCCGAGCCTTTCAGCAGGCCCGCGAGCACGTCGCGGAACGTGCCCGTGTCCTTGCCGAGGAGGAAGGCGACCTCGGGGTCGATCTCGTCCGACGACGCGAGCGCGT
>Ga0310810_10009930_pt1 | contig 11048 bp, 12 predicted proteins | sample NCmetagenome_FD_207641 | JGI IMG/M metagenome (GOLD analysis project Ga0310810, IMG submission 207641) | Soil microbial communities from experimental microcosm in Duke University, North Carolina, United States - NC | ecosystem: Engineered > Artificial ecosystem > Soil microcosm > Unclassified ... | reverse complement strand
CACGCCTGACGACATGGTCTGGTACACGGATTATTCGCGCGGCTTCCTTGGCCGCCTGGATCCGCGTAGCGGCCAGGTGAAAGAGTGGCCGTCTCCAAGCGGGCCGAAGTCGGCGCCTTACGGTATCTCCGCCGTCCAGGGCGTGCTCTGGTACAGCGAGTCCGAGGCGATGCCAAACACGATTGTGCGTTTCGATCCGAAGACGCAGAAATTCCAGAGCTGGACCATTCCCGGCGGCGGCAACATCGTGCGCAACACCGACGTCACGCCCGACGGCAACTGGGTCCTCGCCAACAGTCTGACCAACGAAGTAACGCTGGTTACCGTACCTAAGTAGTCGTAGTCGCCTCGCGCTCGACGCGCCGGAAGGCTGCGAAGAGCGCGAAGTCGTACGCGATCTTCAGTACGCCGCACGCAACGAGCGGCGCAGCCATCGCGCCGGCGGCGAACGCCGCGCCGGTAATTGACGGACTGATCGCCGACGCGAGGCTCCGCGGCACCGAGGTGAAGCTCGCGGCCGCCGGCCGCTCCGCCGGCGTTACTACGCTCATCACGAATGCGCCCCGCGCGGGCACATCCATTTGCGACAGCAGGCTTCTCGCGAGCAAGCACCCGAGGACGACGTTCAGGTTGGTCGCGAGCGCGGCACCGATCAGGAAGAGGCTCGACGGGATGTGCGTGAAGACCATCGTGTTGACCATGCCGATGCGGCGCGCGAGCGGACCCGCGGCGAGCTGCGAGCACGCCGAGAGCAGTCCCGTCCAGAAGAAAAACGCTCCGGCAGAAGCGAGCGTCATCCCATAGCGCTGGAAGAGCCAGAGTGCGAGGAGTGAATTCAACACCAGCCCGCCCGCGAATGAATCAATGCTGAACAGCGCAGCGAGCCGCCACACGATGCCGCGCGAGGGGCCGAGCGGCATGGGCGCCCTTTCCTGCTCGGCGTGCGGGTCGGGCAAGCCGAGATACAGCAGCCACACGGTAATCCCTGCTGCGCCGTAGAGCAGGAACATCATGCGCAGCGCGTCGAGCATGGCGATGTTCGCACCGAGCCATTCCGGCAGGCCGGAGACCAGTGCCCCGATGGCCCCGGCCATCGAGCCGATGAAGCTGTAGCGCGCGAATACCGCCGTGCGGTCGGGTGCGCTGGCGAGCATCGTGTGGTCGAGCGGCATGAAGACGCTCGCGTCGCCGCTCGACGGATTGAGCGTGCCGAAGAACGCGACGATGAGCAGCGGCCAGAAAGCCGAGAACCCGGCGAAGCCGAGCCCGGTCACCGTCATCACGATTGCTGCCGTGAGCAGCAGCCGCCGGATGGAAAAGCGATTGCCCCAGCGTCCCACCGCGAGCGTCATGCAGGCGGAGCCCAACAGCGTTGCCGTGCTGATAAACCCGACCTCGAGCTGTCCCAGCCCGAGCGCGAGCAGGTAAGCCGGCAGCACCACCGAGATGAATCCGTCGGCGAACGAGCGCAGCGCACGCGCGATGAGGACGCGGCCGATCACGCGCTCACGCTTTCACGAGTGGATAGACCACCAAGCCGACCACCGCTGCCGCTAGCACCACCACCGGTTCCGGAACCTTCTTCACGCGCCACAGCACGATCGCTGCTACCGCCATGATGGCGAGCGTAGGCCAATCCACGATCGAGCGCTTGCCCAACACCACCACCGCGCCGGCGATGGTGCCGATCGCCGCGGCAGTGCAGCCGTCGACGAACGCGACGATCGCCGGCTTCTTGCCGTGCTTGCGGAAGTATGGCGCGGGGATGATGGTGAAGAGATAGCACGGCAGGAACGTGGCGAGCGCGGCGACCGAGGCACCGGCGACGCCCGCAACGAGATAGCCGATGAAGCCAACCGTAATCACGACGGGACCGGGGGTGATCATCGCCACAGCCACAGCGTCGACGAATTGCCGCTCAGTGAGCCAGTGGTGGCCATTGACTACGCCGCCATAAAGGAATGGCACGATCGCGAGGCCGCTGCCGAAAACGAAAGCGCCGGCCTCTGCGAAGAAGATGCCGATTTGCGTGAGGACCGACCAGTCGGTGCTGGCAGCAACGGCAGCAGCGGTTGTTGCGTGATCGCCCACAGTGGCGAAGCCGAAGCCGGCAGCGCCGGGAAACCAGTTCTTAGGCGGCGCCCTCACCAGCCAAACGAGCACTCCCGAGACGAGGAACACCCAGACGACCTCCGACTCAGTAACGATCGTGATCGCGGCTGCGACGATGTAGATGCCCCAAAGCAGCTTGTCTTTGCCGATGCTCTTCGTCGTGAGCTTGTACGCGCTGATCACGATGATGCCGATCACCGCCGCGCCGACACCGTAAAAGACGGCTTGCATCCAGGTAAGGCCGCCGTAGGCCACATAGGCAGCACCGAGCGCGATCACCATCAGGAACGAAGGCAACACGAAAGCGACGCCGGCGAGCGTCGCCCCCGTGATGCCGTAGTGGACGTAGCCGAGGTAGATCGCGAGTTGAGCCGCAAGCGGGCCGGGCATCAGCTGCGAGAGCGTGAGGCCTTCCTTGTAGTCGGCCTCGGTGATCCACTTACGGTCCTCGACCAGATCCCGGTGCATGTAACCCACGAGCGCGACGGGGCCGCCGAAGCCGATCGTTCCAAGCTTCGTCATGTATTGCACGAGCTGCCACAGCGAATAGCCCGGGCTCATCGCGTCAGCGGTACGCCTGCGGATTCCAGGTATGCAGCTCCTCTTTGCCTTCCTTGCACCAGGTGTAGAGCGCGTCGTACATCACCATGCCGTGCCTGAGCATCTCATGGTCGTCGCCGAAATTGCGGGAAAGGCCGAGCGAGATCGCCGCGAGACCTGGCGCCTGCGGCGCGAGATCGAGGCGCGCCGTGTCGGCCCCGCGCACGATCGTCGCCAGCTCCTTCAGTGCGGGATCGGTCAGCCGATAGTGCTTGATGAACGCGTCGAAGCTGCAGAGCTCGCCCTCGTGAGTGAAGTGCACGTCGGGCACGTCATACGGCACCGCGTCGCGTTCCTTGGCCGCGCTGAGCACTTCCTTGGACGGCACATAGACGAACTCCGCCTCCGGGTCGACGAAGCGAGCGATGAGCCACGGACAGGCGATGCGATCGATCTTCGGCCGCTCACGCGTCACCCAGCGCGTCGCCGCGTTCGTGGGCTTCCGGTCGATGGCACCTTCAGCCGGCTTCCAGCCTTCCTCCAATCCGCCTTCGAGATAGCTGGCACGGATGCCCGCTTGCGCCAAGGCCGCCGCGGTGTTCTGGCTCACCTCGTGACCGCGGACGCAATAGACGACCACGCTGCTCGCCGCGGGAAGCGACTTTGCCCACTCGCCGACCCGGTCGGGATCTCGCCGCAGGGCGCCGCCGAGCATCTCCGGGGAACTCATGAACGCCGGCCGGCGGCGCGCGTCGATGACGATGGGCGGCTCGGATCCGCGCAGCCTTGCGCGGAGATCCGTCGCGGAGATCCTGGTCATGTGTTCCCCTTGAGCGAGGCGCCGATCGCTTTCCAGCCGGAGTGGCCGCTGTTCATGTACTTCGCGTCGAACCCCGCGTCGCGCAGCTTGATGGCGGTCTTGCAGCCGACGTGGAAGCCGTACGAGCAGTAGACAACGACCGGCTCCGACTTCGATAGCTCGCCAATCCACTGCTGCAGCTGCTCGGGATCGCGCCATTTGACGCCTTCGGCGACCCCCTCCTCGCGCGAGAAGGCGGCTCGCGGGCGCACGTCGATGACCTGCAACGGCTTGCCGGCGGCCATCATGGCTTTCACCTCCTCCACCCCGATGGGCTGGATGTCGCCGAACTCCGGCTGCTCCAGCACACGGGGAGCAGGAACCTTGGAGGCGTCATCGTAGCGCTGCTCGAGCGCCGGCCAATCGACGTTACGCAGGAACGTATCGACGTAGGCCTTTGCGTTGGCGCCGAAGTCCATGTGATACGCATGCTCGTACATGTCGAGCGCGAGGATCGGCACGCCGCCCGCGATGGCTTGCGAGTGCTCCGCGGCGTACTGGTTGATGAGGCGGCCGTCGCGTGGCACATAGGTCAGCAGCACCCATCCCGACCCGCCGCCAAGGGCGTATCCCATGGCTCTGAACTCGGCGCGCCAGCGATCGAACGAGCCGAAATCGCGTGCGAGGATTTCGCTCATTGCCTTCGTCGGCTGGCCGTCGCCGCCCAGGCCCGCGAAATACAGCTCGTGCAGCAGCGTGGAATTGAGCGCGACCAACTGCTCGCGCTTGAGCCCGTTCAGAACATGGCCCGGTGTGCTTGCGAAATCGAGCGATTCCAGCTGGTCGGTGATGGCATTCAAGCGGCGCAGCGCGGCACCGTAGTTGTTCTCGTAATGACTCTCGATGAGCTTCACAGAGAGATAGGAGAGCGTCCAGGGACGCGATTGGATGGGTTTCAGCTTGTAGCGCATCTTGATCTCCTCTTTCATATCAGCGGACAAAAGCGATGTCTGCACCGGCGGCTGGCTCGAGGCAGGGTTCGTAGCGCACGTAGGCGGAGCGCTGGTCAGGCGCCAAGTACACCCGGCGTGGCAGCGGCAGTCCGCGGACGCAAAGCACGACCGTGCGGCGCGTCTTGGTGCGTTCCACCGAAAGGCCGCAGCCTTGCCGAAGCACGTCCGAGGTCGGGATCTTTTGAGCCCGGCGCAGCAACGGATCGATGCGCCAGAGCGTCCCATGGGTTGCGCTGACCGCGAAGAAGACGCCCGGGTCGGCCGCGTAGGTAAGACCCGTGAAGCCGACGTCCTTGCCCCTGTCCGCGTCGAGAATCAGCTCATGCCGCGTGACTTGCCCGCTGGCCGGGTTCACTCGCCAGACGATCGACACGGCGTTGCTGGTGACGACGACGGCACCTTCCGCATCGACTGCCAGGTCCGGCCGGCAGCTGTAGTCCTCGCTCACGTGCATCCAGCCGGGAAGCTCGAAGCGGCGCTTCTGGGTGCCTTCCTGCAGATAGACCGCGTCGGTCTCGAGGGCCCAAATGCGGTTGCGTTGCATGTCCTGGACGGTGCGCAACGGTTCGCCGGCCAGCGCGCCGGTGGCGAGGACTGACAGAAGGACTGCGATGGATTTGACGTTTCTCACAACACTCTCCTTCCCCATCGGGGGATCAGAGCAGCGCTTGAGACGGAGACCGTCTTTTCAGGACCGGGTGTCTGCATCGAACCCGGCTAGAGCGAGAGTGCCGCCCTACATGGGAAGGCAGCCTAGGTCTCCGACAAATCCTGGTCAACGGTTTCTCGTATCTTTTATCACCTTTCTGTGATACCTATAACGCCATGCAAACCTTCGACGCCCTGGTCCTTAGCCTGCCAACGCGCAACTCCACGCTGCGCATGCGCCTCTGGCGCGCCCTGAAGGACGCGGGCTCTGGCGTCCTGCGCGATGGCGTATACGTCGTCCCGGCAGGCAAGGCGCCGCTCGGACAACTCGAATCCGACATCAAGGCGAACGGCGGCTTTGCCATGACCGTGGAGCTCAAGCCGCGCACGGCGGAGCAACTCTCCGATATCCAGAAGCTCTTCGACCGCAGCGCCGAATACGACGATCTCATGGCCAGGATCGCCGCAGCCAGGAACACCCTCGGGCGTTTCGGTGCACGGCGTGCGCACACCGGCATTCGCCGCCTGGAGCGCTCGATGGAAAAACTCGCGCAGATCGATTTCTTTGCCGGCGAGGCCAAAGCCCGGGCGGCCACGGCCTTGGCCGCGCTGCAGGCAGCCTATCGCCAGATGTACGAAGGCGGCGAACCGCGCTTCTCGCAACGGCATCTCCGCCAGGCCGAGCGCAAGCAGTACCAGAAACGCCTATGGGCGACACGCAAGTCGCCGTGGGTCGATCGCCTGGCGAGCGCCTGGCTCATCAAGCGCTTCATCGACCCCGAGGCACGCTTTGCCTGGATCGCGCGGCCAAGCGAGTGTCCAAAGAAAGCGATCGGCTACGACTTCGACGGCGCGCAGTTCACTCACGTCAAGAACCGCGTGACGTTCGAAGTCCTCGCCGCGACCTTCGGCCTCGACAAGGATGCAGCGATCGCCACCATTGCGGCGGCGGTCCATTTCCTCGACGTCGGCGGTCCGCCGGCACCCGAGGCGAAGGGCCTCGAAGCCATGCTGAAAGGCGCGCGCGAAAAGGCGCGGGGCGACGATGCGCTCCTCGCGGAGGCGATGCGCATCCTCGACTTGCTCTACTCGGGACTCACTGGCTCCCGTAGCTGAAGTCGTCGAAGGCGGTCACGCTGTCGGCCTTGGTCCACAAGCCGACCGCACCCGATCCGGTGATGTGCGTATCCTCGAGATCGATGTAGGCCTTGCCGTTCAGCACGACCTTGATGCGCTTGCCGGAGAACTCCACCCGAAGCGTGTGCCACACGTTCTTCGGCACCGGTGCGTCGACATATTTGATCGTGATCCGGCGCCCGCCGGTCGTGTGATAGAGCGAGACGTTGTCCTCGAGCGCGTTCGCGCGGGCGACGTAATAGTTGTCGCCGTCCTTCCACCGCCAGATCAGGCCGCCCGCCTGGTCTTCGCGCCCCGAGATCGCCTTGAAGCGCACTTCGACGAATCCGTTCTCGATCGCCGTCTTCGGCATGACGCACCAGGGAAACGTGCCGCTGCCCGATTGCTGCAGCACGTTCGGCTTGCTGGGTGCGCCGCCGTCGGGCTGCACGGCCCATTTCGGCGTTCCCTTGCCGGTGACGCCCTGCTGCCATCCGCTCGGTAGCGCACCGGGCTTCTCGGCGTCGAAGTTGATGGTTTCCGCAAAAGCGGCGCTCGTCGCGAAGATCGTCGCGGCGGCGATGCAGGCTTCTTTCATGCTGGCTCCTTCCGGACCCATAGGTTAATGCGCCGGATCTAGAGCAGAGCTTGGACACCTTGCAGTGTCTGTGACACGGGGAGTCTGCCGGCACCCCCGTCTGGAGCGACTAGGATTATGCATGCGCCATCGCGCCATTGCTTACGCCTCACTGTCAGCGCTTCTCTTCGGCGCGAGCACGCCGTTCGCGAAGCTCCTCGTCGGCGCGATGTCGCCGCTTGCGCTTGCGGGACTGCTCTACCTCGGCAGCGGCGTCGGCCTCGCGATCTGGTTCGCGTTCCGGCGGGCGCCGCTCAACCTGGCGGCACGCGACCTGCCCTGGCTCGGCGCCGCGATCGCTGCCGGCGGCATCGTCGGCCCGGCGCTCCTCATGCAAGGCCTCGCGCGCACGGATGGCTCGAGCGCATCGCTGCTATTGAACCTGGAGGTGGTGTTCACGGCGGTCATGGCATGGGTTGTGTTCCACGAGAACGTAGACAAGCGCGTATTCGCCGGGTTTCTCGCCATCGCCGCCGGCGGCGTAGTGCTCTCATGGGAACAGGCGCCGCAAGCAGAGAGCCTCGGCGGGCCGCTCCTCATCGCCGGCGCGTGCCTCGCCTGGGCAGTCGACAACAATCTCACCCGACGCATCTCCGGGGGCGACGCGGTCGCGATCGCGTCGCTTAAAGGTCTTGTCGCTGGCACGGCGAACCTGACTCTTGCGCTCGCACTTGGCGCTTATCTGCCGGCGCCCGGTGCGATTCTGCTCGGCGCCCTGCTCGGGCTCGTTGGCTACGGCGTGAGCCTGGTCCTTTTCATCCTCGCCCTGCGCGATCTGGGCACGGCGCGCACCGGAGCCTATTTCGCTGTCGCACCGTTCTACGGTGCGGCGCTGGCGCTGGTCCTGCTGGATGAGCAGACGAGTCCCGCCTTCTGGGCAGCCGCCGCGTTGATGGGCATCGGCGTCTGGCTGCACCTCACCGAGCGGCACGAGCACGAGCACGTGCACGACCCGATCACCCACGCCCATGAGCACACGCACGACGCCCACCACCAGCACGAGCATCCCGGCGGCGACGCCCATGAGCCGCACAGCCATGTGCACCATCACCGCGCGATGCGGCATCGGCATCCTCACTATCCGGACCTGCACCACCGGCACGAGCACTAGTAGAATCGCGCGTTCTTCAAGGGAGAAAAAACAGTGGCGGATCTGAAAGTCCTCGGTATCAGCGGCAGCCTGCGCAAAGGCTCCTACAACACCGCATTGCTCAAGGCCTGCGCCGGCATGATGCCGGCGGGGATGACGATGTCGGGCTACGCGCGCCTCGACGACATTCCGCTTTTCAACCAGGACGTGTTCGATGCCGGGATCCCGGCGGCCCCAAAGCGCTTCCGCGACGAGGTGGCGGCCGCTGATGGGCTGCTCATCGCGCTTCCCGAGTACAACTTCTCGCTCAGCGCGGCGCTGAAGAACGCCATCGACTGGGGCTCGCGGCCGCCGAACCAGGTGTTCATGGAGAAGCCGATCGCCATCTTCTCGGCCTCCCAGGGCCCGATGGGCGGCGCGCGCGTTCAGTACGACGCGCGGCGCATCCTCGGCCAGCTGTGGGGCCATGTTATGCCGCGACCGGAGGTCTTCATCGGCGCTGCGCAGACCAAGGTCGACGCGCAAGGCCACATCACCGACGAAGCGACCAAGAAATTCCTCGCCGAGCTCGTCACCGGGTTCAAGACCTGGATCGAGAGGATGCAGGTCAAGAAGTAGCGAGCGCGAAGTACAAGTCGTTGATGTCCGCGCGCTGGGCAAGGCGCGCGGTACTGTCTTCGAGCGCAACCTTTCCCTTGATCAGCACGTAGGCCCGGCTCGCGAAGCCGAGGGCGATGTCGAGCTTCTGCTCGACCATCAGGATCGTGAGGCCGCTCTGCCGCAATTTCTCGAGCGCTGCGCGGATCTCCGCCACAACCAGCGGCGCAAGGCCGAGGAACGGCTCATCGAGGAGAAGCAGCCGCGGAGCGCTCATCAGTGCCCGGCCGATCGCCAGCATCTGCTGCTCGCCGCCGGAGAGCGTCCCCGCGATCTGGTGCTTCCGCTCCGCCAGCCGCGGGAAGAGTCCGTAGACGTACCGATAGCGTTCATCCAGCTCTCCACGAAGCCGCACGGCGCCGAGGCGCAGGTTGTCCTCGACGTTGAACGGCGCGAATACCAGGCGGCCCTCGGGCACCAGCGCGACACCATTGGTGACGATCGCATGGCTGGGCTCAGCGATGATGTCTTTGCCGTCGAGCACGACCTGACCCGCGCGGCGCGCAATGGTGCCCGTGAGCGCAGCGAGCAGGGTCGACTTGCCCGCGCCGTTCGGACCGAGCAACGCCACGGTCTCGCCCTTCTCCACCTGCAAGGTCACGCCCTGCAGGACGGCCGCGGCACCGTAGCCGGCTCTCAGGTCACTAACGCGCAGCATGGCTTCCCAGGTAGGCTTCCGTTACGGCTGGATTCGCGCGCACTTCATCCGGCAGGCCGTCGGCGATCTTCGCGCCGAAGTTGAGCACCACGACCCGGTGCGCGAGCGGCAGCAGGAAATGCATGTCGTGCTCGATGAGGAGCACCGCGATGCCGCGCGCCGCGATGCCGCGGATGATCTCCGCGAGGCGCACACACTCCGGCGGGGTCAGGCCGGCAGCGGGCTCGTCGAACAGGATGAGGCGCGGCTCGCCGGCGAGCGCTCGTGCTATCTCGAGCAGGCGCCCCTGGCCGAACGAAAGCGTGGAGACATCGGCATCGCGCAGCTCGGCGAGGCCCACGAAGCTGACGAGTTCCTCCGCGCGTTTACGCCGCTCGGCTTCGTCGTTACGCGCCATGCCGAACACGATGGACCAGAGGCCGGACGCGAAGCGCGTGTGTGCGCCGACGAGCACGTTGTCGACCACCCGCATGCCGGCGAACGGCCGGTTGTGCTGGAACGTGCGCATCACGCCGCGCGCCGCGATGCGATGCGGCGGCAACCCGAGGATCGATTCGCCGGCGAACCGCACGCTGCCGCTGGTCGCGGCAAAGGCGCCGGCGATAAGGTTGAAGGTCGTCGTCTTGCCGGCGCCGTTCGGGCCGATCATGCCGAGGATCTCGCCTTCGCGGACGTCGAAGTCGAGCTCCTGCACCGCGGTCAGGCCGCCGAAGCGCTTGCTCAGCTTCTCGACCTGGAGAATCGATCCCATAGTCCGATCAAGCCAGAAGGTTGGAAAAGGATGGCGGTCACCATCAGGACGCCGAAGATGAGCGCATGGTGGTGGCCGACAATCGGCGACAGCCAGAACGGCAGCAGGAAGAGCAGCACCGCGCCGATCACCGCGCCGGCATGCCGTCCCGCCCCGCCGACGATCACCATGAAGAGCAGCAGGAAGGCGTTCTCGATGCCAAAGATCGGCGGGTTCACGGTGTTGTCGACGAAGGCGTAGACCATGCCGGCGACGCCAGCGAGCGCGCTCGTCAGCGTGAACGCGATCACCTTGGTGCGCGCCACGTTCACACCCATCGCCGCAGCCGCTTCGGGGTTGTCGCGCACTGCGCGGCAGGCACGGCCGAACCATGAGGTGTCGAGGCGCTTCAATATCGCGTAAGTGAAAACGAGCAGCAGCACGATCACCGCCGTGTACCAGGGGCCTCGAATGCGTGTGCCGAAGAACTCGGGCAACCGATAGTTCGCGATCCCGCCGGTGCCGCCGGTGAGCGAGCCGCCTTCGTTCAGCACGACGATGAAGAGCTGCCCCAGCGCCAGCGTGACGAGCGCGAGGTAGAACCCTTCCAGCCGCGTCGCGGGAATCGCCACGACGAGCGCAAACAGGGCGCACAGCGCGACGCCGGCCAACGCAGCGAGCGGGAAAGGCAGGTGCACCTCGAAAAGGAAGATGACGATCGAGTACGCGCCCATGCCGTAGAACGCAAAGTGCGAGAACGCGACCTGCCCGCAGATGCCGAACAGGTAGTTGTAGCCCAGGGCCAGCGTCACCCAGAGGAGCAGTTTCCGATAGACGTCGTTGTGGTAATCGCCCATGAAGAACGCGGCGCCGGCAAGGACGACGATCGCAACCAACCCGCGAACGAGCGCGCTCATTGCTTCGCCTTCAGGATTCCTGTGGGGCGCACGACAAGGAAGGCCATGAGGAAGATAAGCGGTACACCCTGCGCATATCCCGACGGGATGGGCGCATAGCGCACGGTGAGCTGCTCCGCAAACGCCAGCAC
>Ga0310810_10009929_pt1 | contig 11048 bp, 9 predicted proteins | sample NCmetagenome_FD_207641 | JGI IMG/M metagenome (GOLD analysis project Ga0310810, IMG submission 207641) | Soil microbial communities from experimental microcosm in Duke University, North Carolina, United States - NC | ecosystem: Engineered > Artificial ecosystem > Soil microcosm > Unclassified ... | reverse complement strand
GCCGGCGGGAAGCGACGGCAATCCAGCGAAAGGGAGAATGAGCAGCCACAGGGCCATAACCGTCAGCGACTGGAAGAAGTTGATCTCGAACGGTCGCGCAGCGAGCGCCTGGCGGCGCATCAGCACGATATTGACGGCATAAGTCAGCGCGGAACCGATGATGGCGGCGGTGCCGAGCAGCACGTCCGCGCCGAGCTTCCCCTGGGCCTGCCCGGCGACGATGACGATCACTCCGCCGAACGCGAGGACCGATCCGATAATCGACCGCCTGCCGATGGTTTCATCGAGAAAGACGGACGCGAGGATCAGCGCGATCAACGGCGCGATGAAGGTCAGCGCAATCGCCTGCGCAAGCGGCACTCGCCCGATCCCCCAGAAGAACAGGAATGCCATGACCGTGACGATCACGCCGCGAGCGACATGGATCTTCAACGTCTTCCGGCTCGGCCAGGAGGTTCGGCGCGGCAGGTAAAGCGCGCCCGCAAAACCCAGGTTCACCATCGATCGCCAGACGCTGACGGCGAGGATCCCGATGACCAGCACGAGATGCTTCATCACCGCGTCCATGATCGACAGGGCGCCGACCGCGGCGAGCGCCGCAGCGAAGGCCTTGACCGGATGCTGGGGGACGCGGTTCATTGCGAACCGCGCTTAGCGATGACTACTCGGCCGCGTCGAGTGTAGCTTCGCTGAGTTCGGCGGCTTCGATCTCCGCGGCCTTCGCTTCGACGAGCCGGACGATGTGATCGATCATCTCGGCGTCCTTCACATGATGGTCGGTCACGCCCGAGAGATAGACCATGTGGGTTCCGTTGCCGCCGCCGGTGATCCCGATATCGGTTTCGCGCGCTTCACCCGGGCCATTGACTACGCAGCCGAGCACCGACAGCGACATCGGCGTCTTGATGTGCTGCAGCCGCTCTTCCAGCGCTTCGACGGTGCGGATCACGTCGAAACCCTGGCGCGCGCAGCTCGGGCAGGAGACGACACGCACGCCGCGGCTGCGGATGCCGAGCCCCTTGAGGATTTCGTAGCCAACGCGAACCTCTTCCTCGGGCTCCGCCGACAGCGAGACCCGAATCGTGTCGCCGATCCCGGCCCACAGCAGCGAGCCGATTCCGATTGCCGACTTGACGGTTCCTCCGATCAGCCCGCCGGCCTCGGTAATCCCGAGGTGAAGCGGGCAGTCGACCTGCTCCGCGAGCTGCTGATAGGCCGCAACCGCAAGGAATACGTCCGAGGCTTTGACCGCGACCTTGTACTCGCGGAAATCATGGTCCTCGAGGATTCGGATATGGTCGAGCGCGCTCTCGACCAGAGCCTCGGGGCATGGCTCGCCATATTTCTCTAAGAGGTCCTTCTCGAGGCTTCCGGCATTGACCCCGATGCGGATCGCGCAGCCGTTCGCCTTCGCTGCGGAAATGACCTCCTGCACGCGCTCCTCGGAGCCGATATTGCCCGGGTTGATGCGCAGGCACGCGGCTCCGGCGTCGGCCGCCTCAAGCGCTCGTTTATAGTGAAAGTGGATGTCGGCGACGATCGGGATCCGGGCTGCGCGAACGATCTCCTTGAGCGCGGCGGTGCTGTCGGCGGTCGGGCACGACACGCGGATGATGTCGGCGCCCGCATCCTCGCAGCGGCGGATCTGGTCAATCGTCGCCTTCGCATCCTCGGTTGGCGTGTTGGTCATGGTTTGGACGCTGACCGGCGCGTCTCCGCCCACGGGCACGGAGCCGACCATGATCTGACGCGACGCGCGCCGCGCGATATCGCGCCAGGGACGAATTGAGGACATCGCCGCCGATATAGGCGCTTCACGCGCCAGCGGCAAAGCTAGGCCAAACATATCGCATTGTGTTAACAGGGTTAAAGGGAATCGTGGGGGCGGCCCATGGCCAAGCTTGCCCAATTGCCGGCAAATGACGGCGCGCCCGAGCCGAAGAGCGCGCCGCCCCGTCGTACGTTGAGGAAGCGCGAGCACACCCGATATTACGCATTCCTCAGCTACAGCCATAAGGACGAAGCACTCGCCGACTGGCTTCATGAAGCGCTTGAGGAATTCCATGTTCCGCCGGCGCTCGCCGGAAGGCTGACCGCCAACGGCGTCATTCCCAAGCGACTGAGTCCCATCTTCCGCGACCAGCACGAGCTCGCCGCTGCCGACGACCTCGGCGAGGAGATCAGGGCGGCGCTCGCGGCGTCGCAATTCCTCATCGTCCTATGCTCACCCGACGCCGCGCAATCCGAGTGGACCAACGCCGAAATCGACGCTTTCAAACGCAACCGTCCGGACGGCTGCGTGCTCGCCGCGATCGCGTCCGGCGAGCCGTTCGCAAGCGAAATTCCGGGACGCGAGGGCGAGGAATGTTTCCCGCCCGCGCTGCGCCAGAAATATGATCGGCGGGGACGCCCCACGGACAAGCGCGCCGAGCCCTTGGGCGCAGATTTGCGGGAAAGCGGCGACGGCCGCAGGCTCGGCCTGCTTAAGCTCGTCGCCGGCATGCTGGGCGTCGGCCTCGACGACCTGGTCCAGCGCGAGACGACACGCCGTCATCGCCGGATGGCATGGCTCGCGGCTGCATCGCTGGCCGGCATGGCGATTACCAGCACCCTTGCGGTCACCGCGATCCAGTCGCGCGATGCGGCGCGCGAGCAGCGCCGCCAGGCGGAGGGGCTTGTCGCCTTCATGCTTGGCGACCTGAAGGACAAGCTGGAGCCGATCGGGCGGCTGGATGTGCTTGACGGCGTCGGATCGAGGGTCCTCGCTTATTACAGCAAGCAGGACACGTCCGAGCTGTCGGACGCCGCCTTGCTGCAGCGTTCGCGGGCTCTCAGCCTGATGGCCCAGGTCACCTACGCAAGGGGCAATTCCGACGCTGCGAGCGCCCTTTACCGTCAGGCGATGGCGGGCACGGAAGAGGCGCTGCGGCGGTCCCCCGAGGATCCGAATCGACTGTTCGAACACGCCCAGAATGTCTTCTGGATCGGCGACATTGCCCGCAGGCGCGGTCAGTTCAAACCCGCCGAATCCTCCTATCGCGAATACAAATCGCTTGCCGACCGGATGGTCGCGATCGAGCCGGACAATCTGAAATGGCGCATGGAGCTGGCCTACGCCAATGAGAACCTGGGCATCGCGCTTTATGACGAGCGCCGCTTCGCCGAGGCCACGCCGCAAATCGAAAGCGCGATCCGGTCGATCGAAACGGTTGCCGCGGTCGACGCTTCGAACGAGACCTATCAGTACGAGCTTGGCAACGCGATCGGATGGGTCGCGCAATCCCGGGCGGCCGAGGGGCAGCTGGACCGCGCGATCGAGGCTCGCCAGCGTCAGATTGCCTATTTCGATCGAGCGGTAGCAAGCGGACTTCGAGACGTTCGATTCCGAGAGAAGCTGATCACCGGCCATCTCGGACTCGGGATCCTTTTCGAATCGCGCGGCCAGATCGACCAGGCGATCCCGCAGTTGGAAATGGCTGTATCGACGGCAGACGGGCTGATCCCGATCGAGCCAGGCAACCGATTGTGGAGCCGCTATGCCGCGGCAACTCGGCTAGAGCTCGCGAAAGCCCTGTTGTCCGCAGGGCAGGCGGAGCGGGCCCGGCAAATCGCCGGCGATGGCTGCACGATGACAGCGGCGCTCAAGGGACGGGATCCGAGTGCGGACAAATGGCGCAAGCTTCAGGCCGACTGCCTGGCGCTGCGCGCCCGCCTCGCCCTCGCAGCCGGATCGAACGCCGAGGCGATGAATTTTGCGCGTCAGGCGGTCGATGTCGCCCGCGCCGGAACCGGCGATCCGATGGGCGATCCCTATGTCGTTGCGGCAACCTACCGGCTGCTCGGAGATATTGCCCTGCGCAGCGGCGACGCGGCCCAGGCAAGGGCCGCCTGGGACGCCGGCATCGCCGTCCTGCCCGTCAACATCACCGAGATGCCGAAGGAAATGTCCGAGCGCGAGCAGCTCCTTTTGCGGCTCGGCCGGAACGATGAGGCCCGGTCGCTAACCGCCAGGCTTCGTGCCATGGGATATCGAAACGTCACTTAACAGGGGGAGTAAGACAATGATCGACGGACATTCGCAAGGACCTGAACATTGGGACGAACGGCTGACCGGCTTGGCCGCGCCGGACCAGCCATGGCAAGTCCAGGTCGACGTTTACTTGGAAGACGACTCCGACCCGGCAGATCCCAAATTTCATATCGAGTGCCCATTGCCGTGGACCGACGTAGGCGGCGAAAAGTACCTGCGCTTTGAAAATCGTTGCCGGCCCGGATTCGAAATCCTGTTCCACCTCCACGATCTGACTGGAAAAGGCTACACATTTCCAAAGAGGGAGGACGAGGCAGTCTGGTCGAAAATCGGCAATGATTGCCCGGACGAAGCCTGGGGGAAGAATGAAGTCTTCAACCCGCAGCGGGTCGTACAGCCCGACCAGCTGACCCTGGTCGTCCGCAACGACAACGACAAAAAGGAGAATGGCGACCCGATCGGCCATTTCCGCTACACGCTCAACGTCACGCTCGGTGGACGGAAGCCTTATCTCCACCTGGATCCGGGCGGGGACGACCAGAATGGCGCCAAGACCTTCACCGCCGTCAAGTGATTGCGGTTGGCTTCCCGGCAATGGCTAAGTCCTTACCCGCGCGGTAAGCAGCCGGAGTGAACGTCGAGAGCAGCGTCGCGCTATATGGCGAGGAGTCTGCGGCGGGGCGCGGCCCGCCGCGCCTGCCGTTCGTGCTCAGCGTCGGAGTCACGGGCCATCGCGTCGATGTCCTGCCGGCCGGCAGCCTGAAGGCCTTACGGTCACGGATTCGCGATACGCTTGTGCTGATCGCGGAGGCAGGGGACGCACTTTACGAACGCGAGCGTGACTGTTTCACGCCGGATCGGCCGCGGCGGCGGTTCGTCTCTCCGATCGCGGATGGCGCGGATCAGGTCGCTGCGGAAGTCGCGCTGGAGCTCGGATGGGATCTCCAGGTCGTGCTTCCGTTCGGGCGCACCGAGTATCGCAAGAGCCTCGCCAATGATGGAGCTCGAAAACGTTTCGACGCGCTGCTCGAGCGGGCGACTTGCCTGCTCGAATTGCCCGGCGACCGGACCCGCGAGCTCGAAGCCTATGTGATGACTGGGCGCGGCACAGTCGCGCATTGCGACCTGCTGATCGCGGTGTGGGACGGCCGCCCGCCGCGCGGCCGTGGCGGTACCGGGGAAGTGGTCCAGCTTGCGATCACCCGCGGCACTGCGGTGGTGCACATCCCGCCCAATCCCGAAAAGACGAGCCGGCTCCTGTGGGCCGCCTTCGACCCCACCGTATTGACCGTCGCCGACGATTCGACGGTTGAGCGGCCGGTCGACCGGGAAAACATGGACGCCTTGCTGACGGGCTTGCTGATGCCGCCGCCCGACGAGCAGGAGCAGAATTTCCTGAAGCGCTTCAATAGCGAGAAAATGCGCCCGATCCGAACGCGCATCGAATATCCGCTTCTGCTTGCCGCGGCCGGCGTGAAGGGGTTTCGGCCGAGAAGCTTCACCGACAAATATTGCGCGGCGCAGATCCAGGACGAGTGGCAGCGCTACCGTGAGGGCTGCTTCAATCCGCTCGAGATTTCCGCGCCGATCGACATCCTCGAGCAGGCGTACAGCTGGGCCGACCGCCTCGCGACCCACTTTGCCCAGACCTACCGAAGCGGGCACATCTTCAACTTCCTGCTCGGCAGCATCGCGGTGTGCCTGGGCTTGAGCGCATTCATGGCGCCGCATCTCAGGCTCGAGTTTGCAGGGCTCGAGCTGGTGATCACTTTCGCGATCATCCTCAATGCGCACATCGGCGTGCGTAACCAATGGCACCGCCGCTGGCTCGACTATCGCCAGCTGGCCGAGCGATTGAGGCCGATGCGCAGCCTGAAGCTACTCGGGATCGCAGCGCCCGATCCTCCGGGGACCGAGACCAACCCGGTGCCCAAGCGCTGGATCGACTGGTACGCGAGCGGGATCTGGCGGGCGATGGGTTGCCCCGCCGGTTCGATCGATCGGCCGCGCGCGGCGAGGCTTGGCGATGCGATCGCAGATCATGAGGTGGCCCCGCAGGTCGCTTACCACGAGCGCAATGCCGAGCAGGTGGAGCTGCTCGATCACCGCCTCGAACTCATTGGCACCGTACTGTTCGTCGCGACCCTGGTAGTGTCGATCATGACCCTGGTCGGACTTGCGATCGGAGCTCCATTTGTGACTCGTTACGGCAATTGGTTCACGCTCGTTTCGGCCGGTTTCCCGGCGCTCGGCACGGCAGTGTTCGGGATTCGCTTCCAGGCTGATTTCGGGGGCGATGCGCTGCGATCGCTGGCGACCGCGAACACGCTAGAGCAAATCGACGAGGAATTGCGCAAGGAAGTCTCGCTATCGCGCGCCGCCGACCTTGCCGAACAAGCCGCGCGGTTCATGCTCGCCGATCTCGACGAATGGCGGCTGATCAACCAGCAGCGGGATCTCTCGGTTAGTTAGTCGTCGTCTCCCCACCGCCAGCGCCAGCCGCCGCGGGTGGTCTTGGCGCAAATCACCATGAAGATGATCGTGGGGGGAGCGAGCGCCGCGATCAGCGTGAGCGGACGGCTTCCGAACAGCCGGACCAAGGTGACCGCAATGGCCACATAAGCGATGGTCAAGGCCCAGCCTTGCCAGGCGATCGGGACGCCCGATCCATAACCGTAGCGCTTGTGCGCGAACCACTCGGGGCCGTCGCTCATGATTTCGCCTCTTTCGGTGGGCGCCCGCGCTTTCTTGGGCTGGGCGATTTGAGCCTCACGCCACGCGCTCCAAGCGCCTCGCGCAGCAGGCATTCGACCTGGGCATTGACGCTGCGCAACTCGGCCGAGGCGCAGCGTTCAACTGCCGCCCAAAGCGCGGAATCGACGCGTAGCGGATACGCCTTGCGCTCGGCGCCGGACACAGGCCGGGCCTACTGGTAGAGTGTGCCAGTGTTGACGACGGGCTGGGCGTCGCGCTCGCCGCACAGCACCACCATCAGGTTCGAAACCATGGCGGCGCGACGCTCATCGTCGAGCTCGACCACTCCCTTCTCGGACAGCGCGGCGAGAGCCATCTCGACCATCCCAACCGCGCCTTCGACCAGCGTCTGGCGGGCGGCGACGACCGCCTGGGCCTGTTGGCGCCGAAGCATCGCATTGGCGATCTCGGTCGCATAGGCGAGATAAGTGAAGCCGCACTCGTCGATGGTGATTCCGGCGACCGAAAGCCGTTCCTGAAGCTCCTTGCGGAGTTCCACGCCGACCTCGTCATGATTGCCGCGGAGGGTCACTTCCTGGTGCGTATAATCGTCATAGGGATAGCGCGAGCCGATGGTCCGAATTGCGGCTTCGACCTGGACCCGGACGAACTGCTTGTAATCGTCGACGTCGAACAAGGCCTGGGCAGTATCGACCACGCGCCACATGATTTGCGCGGCGATGTCGATCGGGTTGCCGCGAAGGTCGTTGACCTTGATCTTCTCGGAAATGAAATTGTTGGCGCGGACCGAGACCTTCTTCTTGCCCATCCACGGCCAGGTCCAGCGGAGGCCCGTCGAGCGATCGGTACCCCGATAGTCGCCGAACAAGGTAATCGCCGCGGCCTGGTTGGGCTGCAGCATGTAAAAGCCGGGCAGGATGAGAATCAGCAGCAGTGGGCCCACGGTCACGCTGAGGATCGGCATCCAGCCGGTACGATTATGGCTGAGACTGAAGATCCCGAACGCCTGGAGCACGATCACCAGCAGAAGCGCGAACAGCATCGCATAACCGCTGAACGTTTCGGCGCGCCGTTCGGCGGTCGCCGTCAGCGCAATCACTTTATCCTTGGCCACCTGTGCCTCCTCATAAATATGATATCATAATAATATGCAACATTCCGAGTCGTCAACTGGAATCGGTAAGGGAGCGCCGCTATGGCCGCGGCCATGAGCGAACGGCGTTGGCGATTGGTGGTGCATGGCGGGGCTGGCTCGATGCGCCCGGGAAAGCTCGACCCGCAACAGGAACAATGTGCGCGGGCCGGCCTCGAACGGGCGCTGGCCGCCGGATCGGCGATTCTCGAGAAACGCGGAAGCGCGATCGATGCGGTCGAGGCTGCAGTGCGGGTGCTGGAGGAAGATTCCTGTTTCAACGCGGGGCGGGGAAGCGTCCTCACCGCCGAGGGCTGTATTGAGCTCGATGCCGCGATCATGGACGGCCGCGACCGTAGCGCCGGCGCGGTCGCCGGCCTCAGGACGACCCGCGCGCCGATCAGCCTCGCGCGATTGCTGATGGAGCGTGGCCCGCACGTTTTCCTGTCAGGAAAGGGCGCGGACCAGTTCGCGCGCGATCACGATTTAGAACAGGTCGGCAACAGTTGGTTCGAGGTGCCCGAACGCCGGCGCCAGCTCGAGGAGCTGCTGTCGCACGGCGGCTTCGACGACGAAGTGAAATACGGGACGGTCGGAGCGGTCGCGGTCGACATCGACGGCCATGTCGCGGTCGCCACGTCGACCGGCGGCCTCACCGCCAAACGCTGGGGCCGGGTCGGCGATTCGCCGTTGATCGGTGCCGGCACCTATGCCGACGACCGTTCCGCCGCCGTCTCCGCCACCGGGTCGGGCGAATTCTTCATTCGGGCCGTCGCCGCCCACCAGCTCGCGGAGCGCGTTCGGCTCGGCGGCCAATCGCTGCAACAGGCGCTCGACGCCGTCCTCGCCGACATTGAATCGCTCGGCGGCAAGGGCGGACTGATCGCCGTGGCATCCAACGGCGACGCGGCGTGGGGATTCACCACCCCCGCGATGTATCGCGGGATGGCGGACGCCGGCGGCCGGACGGTGGAAATCTATTCGGGCGAGGACGAACGGTAGGGCAGGTCGCGGCGCAGCCAATCGACTTCCTGGCCGATCGCGAAGCGCTCCCTTTCCAGGAATTCGGCGACTGCCGACCGAAAGCCCGGATTGGGGATGAAATGTGCCGAGCGCGTGATCACCGGCTCATAGCCGCGCGCGATCTTGTGCTCGCCCTGGGCGCCCGCCTGGACTGATGACAGGCCCTGCTGACAAGCCCATTCGATCGCCTGGTAATAGCAAAGCTCGAAGTGGAGGAAGGGAACCTCGTCGATCGTGCCCCAGTAGCGTCCATAGAGCGCGTCCGGGCCTACGAAGTTGAGAGCGCCCGCGATCGGACCTCCGTCGCGGTCCGCGAGCAACAGCAGGATCTGGTCGCCCATGCGCTCGGCGACGAGATCGAAGAACTCGCGCGTCAGATAGGGGTGGCCCCATTTGCGCGAGCCGGTGTCCTGGTAGAAAACCCACATCGCGTCCCATTCGGCGCAGCCGATCTCGGCTCCGCGAAGCGCTCGAAAGCTGATCCCGTCGCGAGCGGACGCGCGCTCCTTGCGGATCGCCTTGCGCTTGCGGCTGGTCAGGTGAGCGAGGAAGTCGTCGAAGCTGGCATAGCCGCGGTTGAGCCAATGGTACTGGATCCCGTGGCGGATCAGCCAGCCGCGCCGCTCGCATTCACCGACATCTGCCTCATCGATAAAAGTCAGATGGGCAGAGGACATCCCGTTCTGCACGGTGACCGCCTCTATGGCGGCGAGCAGCTGCTGCGACCGCGCGCCCAGCAGCCGCGGCCCCGGCACCGGTGTGAACGGCACGGCAATCTGAAGCTTGGGATAATATTCGCCGCCCGCCCGCTCCCACGCATCCGCCCAACCATGATCGAACACATATTCGCCCTGGCTGTGGGTCTTGAGATAGGCCGGAGCGGCGGCAACCAAGTGCGCTGCTTCGTCTTCGATCAGGATCGGCGCGGGGGTCCAGCCGGTGCCCGGACCTATGCTGCCCGAATCTTCGAGCGCGGAGAGGAACGCATGGCTGACGAACAGGTGGTCCCGGCCGAGCCGGTCCCATGCGCCGGCGTTCAAGCCCGAGACGCCGGACGCGATCTTGGCGATAACCTGCGATTCCTGGTCGGCCATGTCCCTTCTATGGGTAGGCAGACCTTCCTGAACTAGGGCTTCACCGCAACGATTGCGTCGACTTCCACCGCAACGCCGAGCGGAAGCGCCGCGACTCCGACCGCGCTGCGGGCGTGGCGCCCGGCTTCGCCGAACACGTCCTGCATCAGCTCCGACGCGCCGTTGGCGACCTTGGGCTGATCGGTGAAGGATGGCGCGCTGTTGACGAACACGCCGAGCTTCACCACGCGCTCGACGCGGTCGAGCGAGCCCAATGCCGCCTTCATCTGCGCCAGCAGCATCACTCCGCAACGCCGCGCCGCGGCGATACCCTCATCGAGGTCCGTGTCCTCGCCGAGGCGGCCTTTGATCAGGCTGCCATCCTCGGCGAAGCTGATCTGACCCGAGATGTGAAGGTGACCACTGTGATCCACAGCTGGCACGTAGGACGCGACCGGGGCCGCGGGTTGGGGAAGGGTGATGCCGAGTTCGGCGAGGCGCTGGTCGATGCTCATCGGCCGCCCCAAGCATCTGGGCGGCTTGGAATCAAGAGTCGCGGCTGACGACAAACCCGGCGAAGCTCTGGCTGACGGGCATCAGCTCGATGGTGTTGATGTTGAGGTGCGGCGGCAGGTTGGCGAGCCACCAGAAGAGGTCAGCCAGGTCTTCCGCGGTCATCGGGTTCGCGCCCGCGTAGAGCTTGTCGGACGCATCCTTGTCGCCGCCGGTGCGGACGATGGTGAATTCGGTCTCGGCCATGCCCGGCTCCACCGACGTCACCCGCACGCCGGTCCCGGCGAGATCGCAGCGCAGGTCGAGCGAGAATTGGCGAACGAAGGCCTTGGTCCCGCCATAAACCGCGCCGCCTTTGTAGGGATAGGTCGCGGCGACCGAAGACAGGTTGATGATGTGACCCTTGCGCTTAGTGAGTTTGGGCAGCAGCGCGCGGGTCAGCGCAACCAGGCCGTTGATGTTCGTCTCGATCACGGCTTCGATCTTGTCCCAATCGGTGTCGGACAGCGGATCGGTCGGCGGAGCGAGCCCGGCATTGTTGAGCAGGAGGTCGATTTCGTCC
>Ga0310810_10009928_pt1 | contig 11049 bp, 10 predicted proteins | sample NCmetagenome_FD_207641 | JGI IMG/M metagenome (GOLD analysis project Ga0310810, IMG submission 207641) | Soil microbial communities from experimental microcosm in Duke University, North Carolina, United States - NC | ecosystem: Engineered > Artificial ecosystem > Soil microcosm > Unclassified ... | reverse complement strand
AGACGTTCGTCGATCTGGCCGGTGACGTTCGGGCTCGCGTGTTGCGCGATCGAGATGATGGCGATGAGCGCGTCGCGGTACGACATCGCCCGCTTCGGCGCCGAGGTGTTCCGCGGCTCTCCGCGGCAGTCGGACCTGATGATCATCGCCGGCCGCCTCTCGCGAAAGATGGCGCCCGTGCTGCGGCGGATTTACGATCAGATGCCCGAACCCAAGTACGTGATTTCGATGGGCGCGTGCGCCTCTGTCGGCGGTGTGTTCGACAACTACGCCATCGTGCAAGGGGTCGATCAGGTCGTCCCCGTCGACGTGTTCGTTCCAGGGTGTCCGCCGCGTCCCGAGTCGCTCATCTACGGCATCGTCCAGCTGCAGAAAAAAATCGATCGGTCCAAGGCGTTCGCGTAATGGAATCGACGGCGATCATCGACGTGCTGGCGCGCACGGTGCCGGCGGCGGGCCTCGAGAGCGTGCAGGCGGGCGACGACATGCCCACGATCTACGTCGCGCTCGAGCAGTTCGCCGACACGTGCCGGGCGCTGCGGGACACTCCCGAGCTGCAGTTCGTGTTCCTCGCCGATCTCTTTCCCGTCGACTACTACCCGCGGCAGCCCCGCTTCGAGATGGTCTACCTGCTGGCGAGCCTTGGCGTTGCGGGCTTTGGCGACGCGCCCAGGCGGCTCCGCGTCAAAATGCGCGTGCCGGCCGAGGCCGTCGTGCCGTCCGTGTCCGACATCTGGCCGGCGGCAGCCTGGTCCGAGCGTGAGGCCTACGACCTGTTCGGGATTCACTTCAGCGGCCATCCGGATTTGAGGCGGATCCTGATGCCCGACGATTGGGAAGGGTACCCGCTGCGCAAGGACTACCCGGTCCAGATCAAGGAGCCGGTGAAGACGTACGAGCCGCTGCAGGTCTCGCAGGAACAGTTCGTCGCCAACATTCAGGCGACGCGCGACCGGGCGCGGAAGGATTGATGGCGGAGCGCTCGGCCGGATCCGATGCCGCCGCCGTGCAGGCAATCTTCGACGAGACGGTTGCCGTGCACCAGCGGACGCGGGACGCCGTGCTGCCGCGCGTGATTGAGGCCGCCGCGGCGATTCGCGCCGCGCTCGCGCACGGAGGCAAGTTGCTCGTGTTCGGCAATGGCGGCAGCGCCGCCGACGCGCAGCACATCGCCGCCGAGCTGGTCGGCCGATTCATGCGCGAGCGCGCGGCGCTCGCAGCGATCGCGCTGACAACCGACACGAGCGTGCTGACAAGCGTGGCGAACGACTACGCATACGACCGTATTTTTGTCCGGCAGATCGAAGCGCTCGCGCGCTCCGAAGACGTGGCGCTCGGGATTTCGACGAGCGGTGGTTCACCCAACGTATTGAGAGGGCTGCAGGCGGCGAATCAGGCTGGCCTCCGCACGATCGCGCTGACGGGGAAGGACGGGGGCGCGATCGGACGGGCCGCCTCGATCCACATCAATGTGGCGGAAGCATCGACGGCCCGGATCCAGGAGGTCCACCGCACCGTGATTCACGCGATCTGCGAGTTGGTGGAAAGGCAGCTGTGACGACGACGACCGGGCCCGAACTCCGCAGCGAAATCATGACGGTCAATATGGGGCCGCAGCACCCGAGCACCCACGGAGTGCTGCGGCTCGTGCTCCAGCTTGCCGGCGAGACCGTCGTCGGCGCCGACACCACAATCGGCTTCCTGCACACCGGCATCGAGAAGACGGCCGAGCAGAAAAAGTGGCAGCAGGTCATCCCGCTCGTCGAGCGGATGGACTATCTGGCCGCGCAGTCGAACAGCCTCGCGTTCTGCCTCGCCGTCGAGAAGCTGCTGGGCGTCGAGGTGCCGCAACGCGTGAAAGACATCCGCGTGCTCATCGCGGAGCTCCAGCGGCTGATGAGCCATCTCGTCTGGCTGGGCACGCACGGGCTCGAGATCGGCGCCGTTTCCGTGATGATGTACTGCTTCCGCGAGCGGGAGCAGCTGTTGAACGTCAACGAGATGCTCGCCGGCTTCCGCATGTTCCCGAGCTACATCCGCATCGGAGGACTTCGCGAAGATCTGCCGTCCGGCTTCCATCAGGCAGTGAAATCCTTCCTCGACGCCTTTCCCGCCAAGCTCGACGAATACGAGGACCTGCTGACGAAAAACCAGATCTGGTTGAAGCGGACGCGCTCGGTGGGCGTGATCACCAAGGAAGATGCGGTCGCGTACGGATTGGTCGGACCGATGGCACGTGCCGCGGGCGTGCCGTACGACGTCCGGCGGACGTTTCCGTACCTCGGGTACGAAACCTACGATTTCGACGTGCCCGTCGGGACCGCAGGCGATGTCTACGACCGTTACCTCGTGCGGATGGAGGAGATGCGCCAGAGCACGCGGATCGCACAGCAGGCGCTCTCCCGAATCACGCCGACCGGCGTCTACGACATCCAGGATTACCGGATCGTTCCGCCCCCAAAGGACAAGGTGTACACCGAGATGGAGGCGCTGATTCAGCACTTCCTCATCTACTCGCAGGGGTTCACGGTCCCCGCGGGCGAGGCCTACGTGCCGGTGGAGGGTCCGCGTGGCGAGCACGGGTTCTCGATCGTGTCCGACGGCACGAACCGGCCGTATCGCATCAAGCTGCGCGCGCCGTCGTTCTACGCTTGTCAGGCGCTTCCGAGGGCCATCATCGGCGGCATGATTGCCGACGTCATCGCGGTCATTGGATCCACCGACGTCGTCATGGGGGACGTGGATCGATGAGCTTCCATCCGCTGATGGTGTATGACCCGGCGCATTTCCAGAAGTCCGAGCGCGCGACGATGGACGAAGGCGCGGCGTTCGCGTTGACGCCGGATCGCCGCGCGAAGCTGGACGATCTTCTGACGAAGTACCCGGCCGAGCGCAAGCGTTCCGCGGTGCTCGCGGCGCTGTACCTGGTGCAGGAGCAGCAGGGCTACCTCACGGCGAGCGCGCTCCGCCACGTCGCGCCGATTCTCGACATGACGCCCGCGGAGGTGGACGACGTCGCGACCTACTACGTGATGTTCTTCCGCGAGAAGGTGGGCACCTACGTCCTGCAGGTGTGCCGGACGCTGTCGTGCGCGTTGAACGGCGCCGAGCGCGTCACCGAGGCGTTGTCGGAAAAACTCGGCATCAAGGTCGGCGAGACCGATCCGTCGGGCATGTTCACGCTGCTCGAGTTCGAGTGCCTCGGTGCCTGCGACCGCGCGCCGATCGTGATGGTGAACAACGAGCACTGGCACGAAAAGGCTACCCCGGAGAGCTGCGCGAAGCTGGTCGATGACATCAAGGCTCGGGGCGCGGAGGCGCTGTCTGGCTGCCACCTCTGGGTCGAGAAGCGATGACCTACGAACCAGTTCTCACCAGATACGTCCGCGAGCCGAACAGCTTCACGCTCGACTTCTTTCTGAAGCATCAGGGCTACGACGGCCTGAAGAAGGCGCTCGCGATGCAGCCGAACGATGTCATCGAGATGGTGAAGGCATCCGGGCTGCGCGGCCGCGGCGGCGCGGGGTTCCCGACGGGCCTGAAATGGCAGTTCGTCGACAAGAAGATCGAGCCTCGGTATATCGCATGCAACGCCGACGAGAGCGAGCCAGGCACGTTCAAGGACCACGTGCTCATGGAGCGCAACCCGCATCTGCTGTTCGAGGGGTGTCTCATCGGGTGCTGGGCCATCGGCGCGAAAGTCGCGTACATCTACATCCGGGGCGAGTTCTACCATGTGCAGAAGATCATGGAGGCTGAGCTCGCGAAGGCGTACGCGAAGGGATATGCCGGCAAGAACGTGCTCGGCAGCGGGTGGGATTGCGACATCGTCATCCACCGGGGCGCCGGCGCGTACGAGGCGGGCGAGGAGACCGCGCTCATCGAGTCCCTCGAGGGGAAGCGCGCGCAGCCGCGTATCAAGCCGCCGTTCCCCGCGGTGGCCGGGTTGTACAACAAGCCGACGGCGGTCAACAACGTCGAGACGCTCTGTAATCTGCCCGCAATCGTGATCAACGGCGCGAAGTGGTTTGCCGATCTTGGTCCCGAGAAGAACGGCGGTCCGAAGCTGTTCTGCGTCAGCGGTCATGTGAGGAAGCCGGGCGTCTACGAAGCGACCATGCGAACGACGCTGCGGGAGTTGATCTTCGACTACGCGGGCGGCGTGCGGGACGGGCATCAACTGAAGGCGGTGATCCCTGGCGGGTCGTCGGTGCCGATCCTGCTGCCGAATCAGCTCGACGTGCCGGCGAGCTTTGACGATGTGCAAAAAGCGGGGTCGATGCTGGGTTCGGCCGGGATCATCGTCATGGACGAAACGACCTGCATGGTCTGGGTCGCGCGCAACCTTCTGTATTTCTACAAGCACGAATCGTGCGGCAAGTGCACGCCGTGCCGTGAAGGGGGCGACTGGCTCTACAAGATCCTGACGCGGATCGAAAACGGCGAAGGGGAGATGCGCGACATCGATCTGCTGTTGAGCGTCGGCGGGAACATCGCCGGCAAGACGCTGTGCGCGTTCGGCGACGCGGCCGCGACCCCCGCGCTGACGACGGTCAAGAACTTCCGAGGGGAATTCGAGGCCCACATCCGCGAAGGCCGTTGCACGCTGCCGGCCGACTGGCGCTCATCGCGCGCCGCGGTGGGGGCGCACTGATGGCGCAGTACCTGCCGCCACCCGAGATCATCGCGCAGCTCGGCCTGATCTTCGTCGTCTTCAACATGCTCGTGTTGTCGGCGGCGTTCATGGTGTGGATGGAGCGGAAGGTTTGCGCGTACATTCAGGATCGCGAAGGGCCGAACCGAGTCGGCTTCGAAGGCGTGCTGCAGCCGTTCGCCGATGTCATCAAGCTGCTGTTCAAGGAGCAGTTGAAGCCGAAGGCCGCCGATACGGTGCTGTTCGCGCTCGCGCCGCTGATTTCGACGACCGCCGCGTTTGCCGCGTTCTCGGTCGTGCCGTTCGGCACCGAGACGACGCTCTTCGGACTGCTGGAACATCCGATTCCACTCGAAGTCACCGACGTCAACGTCGCGGTGCTCGTGATCTTCGCGATCACCTCGATGGGCATTTACGGGATCGTGCTGGCCGGATGGAGCTCGAACAGCAAGTACTCGCTGCTGGGTGGTCTTCGCTCGTCGGCGCAGATGATCAGCTACGAGCTCTCGTACGGGCTCGCCATGGCGGCCGTGATCATGATGGCCGGGTCGCTGTCACTGCGGGAGATCGTCACGAACCAGTCCGGCTACTGGTTCCACGTGATTCCGCGTTGGTACCTCTTTCTGCAACCGCTCGGGTTTTTCATTTACCTGTGCGCGGGAGTGGCCGAGACCAATCGCGCGCCGTTCGACTTTCCCGAGGCGGAGCAGGAGCTCGTGGCGGGGTACCACACTGAATACAGCTCGATGAGTTTCGCGATGTTCTTCCTCGCGGAATACGTGAACATGGTCACCGTCTCCGCGGTGGCGACCAGCCTCTATCTGGGCGGATGGCTCGGACCGTTCCTGCCGTCGTGGCTTGGGTGGGTGTGGTTCCTCGTCAAGGTGTTCCTGATCCTCTTTTTCTATGTCTGGATGCGCTGGACGCTGCCGCGTTATCGGTACGACCAGCTGATGGAGTTCGGCTGGAAGTGGCTGTTACCGGCGGCGGTGTTGAATCTGTTCGCGACCGCAGCCGTTGTCCTGTGGATTGGGTAGCCCGAGGCGCTGCGAAACTGATGAAACGGGTGCGGTCGTGCAATCAGCAGCGCCTGCGGCCCGAGCGAGGCGCCAAGCCGCCGAGCATTAAGAAATGAGCTATTACGCGTTCTACGTCTTCGCGTTCATCGCGATCGTGTCATCGCTGCTCGTCGTGGGTCAGAAGAACCCGATGCACAGCGTGATGCTGCTGATCGCGTCGTTCGGCGCGCTCGCGGGGTTGTACGTGCTCCTCGACGCGCCGTTCACCGCGGTGACGCAAATCATCGTGTACGCGGGGGCGATCATGGTTCTCTTCCTCTTTGTCGTCATGCTGCTCAACGTGCCGCGCGAAGAGCCCACACCCGCGAGCGTGTCGGCGCTGCTCGGGCCGACCGGGATGCGCGTCGGGGTCGTCCTGTCGCTCCTGCTCGCGGCGGAGGTCGTCTGGGCGATGTCGCGGGTCGGCGTCGGCGTGTTCAGCCAGGGGCCCGGCACCGCGTCGGTCAGCTCGGTTGCGCTCATCGGCCGGGCGCTGTTCACGCGCCACGCGTTCGCCTTCGAGGCGACGTCGGTGTTGATTCTCGTCGCGATGGTCGGCGCGGTCGTGCTCGCGCGGAGGGAGCAGCACTGATGGTTCCGCTCAACCACTATCTGGTGCTCTCCGGTCTGCTCTTCGCAATCGGGACCGCCGGCGTGTTTCTGCGCCGGAACCTCATCACCGTGCTCCTGTCGATTGAAATCATGCTCAACGCGGTGAACCTGACGTTCGTCGCGGTGGGCCGCTACCTGAACACCGTCGACGGCCAGATCATCACGTTCTTCGTCATGACGGTTGCGGCGGCGGAAGCGGCCGTGGGACTCGCGCTCGTGATCGCGCTCTTCCGGCACCGGGAGACGCTCAATCCCGACGCCTTCACGTCGCTGAAATGGTGATGCTGCTGCTCATCCCGCTCCTTCCGTTCCTCGGCTTCGTCATCAACGCGTCGCTGGGCCGTCGCATGTCGAAGTCGCTCTCGGGGGGCGTGGCCTGCCTCGCGATGATCGCGGCGTTCGCCGTCTCCGTTGCCGCGGTGATGCGGATGCTCGGCGACTCGTCGGGTGCCGTACAGCAGGATGTGTACACGTGGATCGCCTCAGGACGGCTCAACATTCCGTTCTCGCTGCGGGTGGATCATCTCTCGGCCGTGATGATTCTGGTCGTCACCGGCATCGGATCACTGATCCATATCTACTCGACGGGGTACATGCATGACGAGACGGACGGCGAATACGCGCGGTACTTCTCGTACCTGAATCTCTTCGGCTCCTTCATGCTCGTGCTCGTGCTCGGGGCGAACTTCCCCGTGATGTTCGTCGGGTGGGAAGGCGTCGGACTCTGCTCGTACCTGCTGATCGGCTTCTGGTTCCGGAAGAAGTCCGCCGCCGACGCCGGCAAGAAGGCGTTCATCGTCAACCGCATCGGTGATTTCGGCTTCGTGCTCGGCATGCTGCTCATCTTCGCGACGTTCGGCACACTCGACTTTCAACAGGTCGCCGCCGCCGCCGATACCCGCGCGATCGAACCGGCCATGGGCGTGATGACGATTGCGACGCTGCTGCTATTCCTGGGCGCTGCCGGCAAGTCCGCGCAGATCCCGCTCTACGTCTGGCTGCCGGACGCGATGGAGGGCCCCACACCCGTGTCGGCGCTGATCCACGCCGCGACGATGGTGACCGCAGGCGTGTACATGATCGGGCGCAATGCGGTCCTGTTCTCGCATGCGCCGACGACGCTCGCCGTGGTTGCAGCCATCGGCGTGGCGACCGCATTGATGGCGGGGACGATCGGCCTCGTGCAGAACGACATCAAGCGCGTGCTCGCGTACTCGACGGTATCGCAGCTCGGATACATGTTCCTGGCGATGGGCGTCGGCGCGTACGCGGCGGGCATCTTCCACCTGTACACCCACGCGTTCTTCAAGGCACTGCTGTTCCTTGGCTCGGGCGCGGTGATCCACGCGCTCGCGGGCGAGCAGGATCTGCGCAACATGGGCGGGCTGAAGAAGTACGTGCCGGTGACCTACTGGACGTTCCTCATCGGCGCGCTCGCGATTGCCGGCGTTCCGCTCCTCTCCGGCTTCTTCAGCAAGGACGAGATTCTCTTCCGCACCTACACGTCATCGAATCCGTCCGCGAAGCTTCTGTGGACGGTTGGCGCGATTACGTCGCTGCTGACGGCGACCTACATGTTCCGCCTCGTGTTCCTCGCGTTCCACGGTGAGCGGAGGCACGACGTGCCCGTCGAGACCTCGCACGGCGCTCCGGCGGCGGACCCGCACGACCCCAGCTCGCATCCCGAGGAAGAAGAGCCCGCGGCACATCGCGCAGGCGCGCACGCCTCGACTTCCCTCGGGACAGGCGGGCATGGCGATCGCCACGGTGACGTCCACGTCCACGACGCGCCGCCGTCGATGGCGATTCCGTTGATCGTGCTCGCGATTGGATCGGTCGTCGCCGGGTATGTCGGGGTGCCGCACGCCCTCGGCGGAAGCAACCGGATCGAGTCGTTTCTCGAGCCGAGCTTCGAGGTGAGCGAGAGCGCGCGCCGCACCGAGACGCTCGCCGCGCAGGCGGCGCCCCCACGTGAGCCTGAAGGGGTCCGGGCCGTGTCGGCGCAGCGCGAGCCGCAGGGAAGTGAATCGGGGGAGCATGCCTCCTCGCCAGAGCTGACGCTGATGCTGATCTCGAGCGGGATCGCGATCGCGGGCATCGGGATCGCGATGTACTTCTGGCGCTGGAACCGACCGGCGGCTGACGACATGGCGCGGCGGCTGCACGGTGCGTACAACCTGCTCCTTCACAAGTATTACGTCGACGAGGTCTACGACTCGGCGATCGTCCAGCCGATCAAGCTGATCTCGACGGGCGGCTTGTGGAAAGGTGTCGACGCAGGGTTGATCGACGGCGCTGTAAACGGGATAGGCGAGGCGATTCGCGCCGGCAGCGGCATCCTGCGCCGCCTGCAGACCGGGTCCATGCGCACCTATGCCGCGTCGCTCTTCCTGGGCGTCGTCCTCATTCTCGGCTGGTATCTGTTCCGTTCATGATGCTGTCACTCATTGTCTTTCTTCCGCTCGCCGGCGCGCTGCTGGTTCTTCTCGCCGGCGGCCGGGGCGACCGTCCGGATCGCGAATCGACGGTGCGCGCGATCGCGCTCGGTGCCTCGATTCTGACGTTCGCGGCAGCGCTGCTTCTCTGGTGGCGCTTCGATCCGTCGAGCGCCGACTACCAATTCGTCGAAAAACATGCATGGATGCCATCGTTCGGCATCCAGTACTTCCTTGGCGTGGACGGAATCAGCCTGTTCCTCGTAGTGCTCACCGCCTTCCTCACGCCGCTCGCGCTGCTGTCGTCGTGGGAATCGGTGCACCGCAACGTGAAGATGTTCTCGTTCTTCCTGCTCGCGCTCGAAACCGCGATGCTGGGGACGTTTGTCGCGCTCGACCTGTTCCTCTTCTACATGTTCTGGGACTTCGTCCTGATTCCGATGTATTTCCTGATCGGGATCTGGGGTTATGACCGCCGCGTCTACGCGGCCGTGAAGTTCATCCTGTATACGATGGCCGGCAGCGTCCTCATGCTGCTCGCGATTATCGGACTGGCGTGGACCTACGCGTCGGTCAACGGCTCGCCCAGCTTCAGCCTGCTCGACGTGCAGACGCTGACGCTGTCGTGGACGAAGGAAAAGTGGTTCTTCCTCGCGTTCGCCGTCGCGTTCCTGATCAAGGTTCCGCTCTTCCCGTTCCACACGTGGCTGCCGGACGCGCACGTGGAGGCGCCGACCGCGGGGTCGGTCATTCTCGCAGGCGTCATGCTGAAAATGGGAACCTACGGGCTCGTCCGGTTCGCGTTCCCGCTGTTTCCGTCGGCCGCGATGTACTTCGCGCCCTGGATTGCGGTGTTCGCGGTGATCGGGATCATTTACGGCGCGCTCGTCGCGATGGTACAGCCCGACATGAAGAAGCTGGTGGCGTACTCCAGCGTCAGCCATCTCGGTTTCGTGGTCCTGGGGCTCTGCGCGATGAACATCCAGGGACTGCAGGGTTCGGTGTACCAGATGCTGAACCACGGCGTCAGTACGGGCGGCCTCTTCCTGATCGTCGGCATGCTGTCGGACCGCCGGCACACGCGCCTCATCGCCGAGTTCGGCGGACTCAAGGCGGTGATGCCGCGTCTGGTGGCCGCATTCCTGCTGGTGACGCTCTCGTCGATTGCGCTCCCCGGCATGAACGGGTTCGTGGGCGAGTTCCTGATCCTCGTCGGCGGCTTCCTCTGGAAGCCGAAGTTTGCCGCGTTCGCTGCGACAGGCGTGATTCTCTCCGCGGTCTACATGCTCTGGATGTTCCAGCGCGTCAATTACGGGGAGGTCACGAACCAGAAAAATCGGACGTTGCCCGACCTGACCGGCCGGGAGTGGGCGTTGATGATTCCGACGGTTGCGACCGCAATCCTCATGGGCGTCTTCCCGACGTTCTTCCTGCGCCCGATGGAGCCTTCGGTGAGAAAGACGGTGGAAAGGGTGACCGGCCGCAGCTTCGCTGTGGCTGCGCCTGTCGGGATCCGGGATTCGGGATCCGGGATCCGGATGACAGAGCTCGAGGTCGGAAAGCCAACGGATGCATCCAAGAACCCGCATCCCGGCAGCGGAGGGGTGAAGTGACCGAGTACGCAGCCATCATCCCGATCGTCATCGTCGCGCTGTCGGCCGTGGCGGCCATGCTCGCCGAAGCGTTCCGTCAGCCGGGCGAACGGATGCCCATCGCCGGACTCGGCCTCATCGGTCTGGTCGGCGCGGGAATCGCTTCCGCATCGCTGTGGAACAGCGATGCGCACAGCCTCGGCGTCATCCGCTCCGACAATTTCGCGCTCTTCATCAACATCGTCCTCTGCATCATCGGCGTTCTGACGATGCTGTTTTCGAACGAGGTAGTCGAACGGGAGCACATTCCCGCGGGCGAATACTATGCGCTGACGCTCTTCTCCATCTGCGGCATGATGATGATGGCGGCTGCGACCGACCTCCTCGTCATCTTCATCGCCCTCGAAGTGCTTTCGCTGGCCGTGTACGTACTCACGGGAATCCGCCGCGACAGCGCCGCGGGTGCGGAAGCGGCGTTCAAATACTTTCTCCTCGGTGGTTTTTCGAGTGCGTTCTTTCTCTACGGCGTGGCGTTCACCTTTTTGCTTTCGGGCTCGACTCGCATCGAGGCGATCGGAACCACGCTCTCGGCGCAGTCGTCCAGCTCACCGACGACGCTGATGTTGCTGGCGCTCGGACTGCTCGCAGTGGGCTTCGCGTTCAAAGTGTCGGCCGTGCCGTTCCACATGTGGACGCCC
>Ga0310810_10009926_pt1 | contig 11049 bp, 10 predicted proteins | sample NCmetagenome_FD_207641 | JGI IMG/M metagenome (GOLD analysis project Ga0310810, IMG submission 207641) | Soil microbial communities from experimental microcosm in Duke University, North Carolina, United States - NC | ecosystem: Engineered > Artificial ecosystem > Soil microcosm > Unclassified ... | reverse complement strand
AGTGTCCATTACTTCCATCGGAGTTGGATGACCGACGTTGGATGGTTTGTCGGCCGCGGGGAGAGGCAAAGCATCCTGAATTGCCGCCGCATACTTCTCGTACATCGCAAGCTTCTGACTCTCGGCGGGATTGCGAATGAGCACGGCCGCGCCATACGAGGTTTTTACGCCGAGTAGATCGTCGAGGTACGTCTCGTATGGTGCGAAGATGACGTCGAATTTCGGATTCTTGAGATCGACCCACGCGAGATCGCTCTTGTAGTAATCGTCGGTGAGAAGAGCGTCTGCGCGAAGCCGCAGAAAATTTGCGAACGCTTTGTCGTCGCTGAGTGCAGCTGCATCGCGCAACGCTTGTGCTGCGGGTGTGAGCCACTGCCGGTATTCGACGTGATATGGAATGCCGACGAGATCTTTGCCCTGTCGCTTGACGACAGTCCACGGATTCATGATCTCTGCTTTCTTGTTCGGATGTGCAGCGATGTAATCGTTGATTTCTTTCGCGGTAATTCCCGCGGGATAAAGCGCGCCGCCGGGCTCGTAGCGAGTGTTCGCAAGAAATGGCTTGTTTCCCTCGAGGAGATCATCCGGCCTGCCGTTGATCAAAAGGAAATGGTGAATGTCCTTTTCGGTTTTCCCCGGGCAGTTTGCGAGCGCCTGATAGAGCGCGAGCCCTTGTGGATCTGCCTGCCGCCAGAAGATGCTCTCGAGATACTGGCTGGCTTCGACGAGCTTGCGCGCCATGCGCACTTCGCGAGCGGACAGTCCGCTTGTGTTAAACGGAATGTTCACCGGGCGGAATTTCGCGAGCTGCGCCGCGACGTTCTCCGTGACTGCAGGGTGGCTGCACGGTGGTGGGGGCGAACCGCCGATTCCGACGAACGAAAGTCCAGTTAAGAGGAGAGCTTGAGCGAGCGGCATGTGAAAACTCCTTGAGCCCGTGCGCGAGCGAGGTGGCCGCGCGTTTCGGACGGTGGAAGCGCTTCTATTTATTGCGAAGAGTGTACCGCGAAAGCCCTTCGTAAGCGTTGATGTTGTGTGTGGGAAATACTTCGACGTTCGGGGGATTGACCTTCATTTTCTGAAATGCCGGAATGAGACGGCTCTGGACGAAATCGTTCATCTGCATTTCAGATTCCCACACGTCTGCCACATGAGCGTAGCCGTTCTGATCGAACGCCGCAGTGTGAAACAGTGCTCCCGGCGGCAGCTGATCTTCCCAGTGAACTTCCTTCCGAATTGCCTCATAGTCGTCCTTCGTGATATTACCGGTGAAGAGCACTAGAATCGGCATTTTTTCTCCTTGGTGTTGGCCGACAATCTTAGCGGACGTGCAGGTAGGGTTCAAATTTGTCCGGTCTTGGGGCGCCGTGGTACAATTGATAAGTGCCCGACAATCTCTCCCAGTACCGAGCCAAGCGATCACCCGATCGCTCTCCCGAGCCCGTGGGAACGGTGTCACCCACCGAGGGCCGTCTTTTCGTCGTGCACAAACACGCCGCTCGGCAACTTCATTTCGATTTGCGGCTGGAGATGGATGGAGTTCTAAGATCGTGGGCCGTGCCGCGAGGTCCGTCGTACGACACGGCCGACAAACGTCTCGCGGTAAAAGTCGAAGATCATCCCATCGAGTATGGCGATTTCGAAGGTGTGATTCCCGCCGGCAATTATGGAGCGGGTGGAGTGATCGTGTGGGATCGCGGCGAGTGGATTCCGCTCGAAGATTGGCGCACCGGACTCGAGAAAGGAAAGCTCCTGTTCGAGCTCAAGGGCTACAAGCTCCACGGAAAGTGGACGCTCGTGAAGCTCAAGAAGAGCGAGAAAGAATGGCTGTTGATAAAGGAACGCGATGCTCATGTGAGATCTCCGGGCGATGAATTTCCCGAAGAATCCGTTCTTTCCGGATTGACCGTCGAAGAAATCAAAGCCGGTGTCGTTCCAAAGAACGTTCTGCGCGAAGCGCTCGAGCAGAACGGTGCTCCTCGCGTTCGAGTCGATCCGTGGTCAGTCGAAGCAATGCACGCGGAGCTCAGGGAGGGGGCATTTACGCGAGAGGGTTGGTTGTTCGAGCTCAAGCTCGACGGTTATCGATTGATCGCCGCGAAATCAAAGGGCGAAGCGTTGCTCCTCACGCGCAACGGCAACGATTACACGGCGGTGTTTCCGGAAATCGCGCGCGCTGTGAAGGCGCTGCCGGTTGACGAGTGCATCATCGATGGCGAAGTCGTCGTTTGCGATGCGAAGGGTTTGCCGAGTTTCTCGATGCTTCAGCGTCGTGGCCGTTTGAGCTCGCCGTTCGACATCAAACGTGCGGCGGTGGAGCTGCCGGCCACGTTCTATGTGTTCGATCTGATTGCGTTCGAAGATTTCGATTTGCGTCCGCTGCCGCTGACGGAGCGAAAGCAGTTTCTCGTCGATGTTGTGCCGAAGATCGGTCCACTGCGTATGCTCGATCATATCGAAACACACGGAGAGGAATTTCTCGAGAAAGTCCAGGCGATGGGTCTCGAGGGAATCATTGCAAAGAAAGCCGATTCACCGTATCGGAAGGGGCGATCCGGTCATTGGCTCAAGATCAAAGCGCTCAAGACGGCGGATTTTGTCATCGTTGGATTTACGGAGCCGAAGAAAAGTCGCGGATATTTCGGAGCGCTTCAGCTCGCTGATTATGTCGATGGAACACTGGTGTATGCGGGCCGCGTTGGCACAGGCTTCAACGAGAAGCTGCTGCGCGAGCTGAAGGAGCTCCTCGAACCCATTGTCCGCGATGACGCGCCCTGCGCCGGTCCGTGCTACGGCCGTGGACTTGATCCGCTCGACAGCGAGCACATTCTCGAAACAAAAACGACTACGTGGGTTGACCCGATTGTCGTTTGCGAGGTGACCTATCGAGAATGGACCCCTGATGGATTACTGAGACATTCAGTGTTTCATCGTCTTCGTGACGACAAGCGCATTCACGAGTGCGAGCGGCAATGGGATGACAACGATCTTGCGGATCGATCGGATGTTGCGGATACGACCGACCCCGAGCCGGCGATTGATCGGGTCCCGGACCCGGCAGCGCCGGAAAATCCCGCACCGAAGTCGATTGCATTTTCGAATCTCACGAAGGTCTTCTGGCCGGAAGAGAAATACACGAAGGGTGATCTCATCGACTACTATCGCGGCATTTCGCGCTGGCTTTTGCCGTATCTAAAAAATCGTCCTGTCGTTCTCACGAGATTTCCCGACGGAATAGAAGGCAAATCGTTTTATCAGAAGGATGCGCCGGAGTTCGCGCCCAACTGGATGCGCACGATTCCGATCTGGAGCGAGGATACTCAGCGGGACATTCGCTACTTCGTGTGCGATGACGAAGAGTCGATTCTCTACATCGCGAACATGGGATCGATTCCGCTTCACATCTGGCAGAGTCGAGTTGGATCGCTGGAGCTGCCCGACTGGTGCGTGATAGATCTCGATCCGAAGGAAGCGCCGTTCTCAGACGTGATTCGCACCGCGCAGGTGCTCCATCGGATCTGCGAATCAGCGGGTCTCCCCAACTATGTGAAGACAACGGGCAAGACCGGCTTGCACATCATGCTGCCGCTTGGACGTCAATTCACCTACGAGCAGTGCCGGACAATTGGTGAGCTGCTCGCGCGTCTCGTTCTTCGTGAGCTCAAGGACGTCGCGACAATCACGCGCCACATTACCAAGCGTGGTGACAAGGTTTATCTCGATTATCTACAGAACCGTCACGGCCAGCTGATCGTCGCGCCCTATAGCGTCCGTCCGTTGCCCGGTGCATCGGTGTCGATGCCGTTGACGTGGGACGAAGTGAATGAAGATTTGAACCCGCGTGCTTTTACAATAAAGACCGCGATTGATAGAATGGAAAAGCTCGGCGCTGATCCTGTGCTGCCTGTATTAGAAGCGAAACCCGATTTGCTTACAGTGCTCGAGCGGTTAACTGCTTCGTAAAGGAGAGATTGAGCGCGCAAACTGTCTTTTCGATAATTTTAGTAAACCATGAGTAACGACCTTACGCGTAGAGATCTCCTCCGCAACGCAGCGCTCGCCGCAGCCGGAATGGCGCTTCCCTTTCGCATGAGCGCGCTCGAGACAGACGACGACACGACTCGGCTTCAATCATGGAGCGACACGCTACGCCGCGAAGCGCCGAAGTTTCGCTCGCAGCCGTTTGGTCGCCGGGCGGTAAGGGTTGGTGAGCTTGCCGTTGGAAGTCCGTATGAAGCTTTCGCACTCGAAGCGTACATCAAGGCGGGGGGAAATCCGGAGGGACTCGAGCCGCTCGCCTTATCGCTCTCGCGTTTTGACTGTGTCACCCTCGTGGAATCATGCCTCGGCGTTGCACGCGTTGCGACGGCGATCGCAAATCCAACGTGGGATCGATTTGCCCACGCGATCGAGCGCATGCGCTATCGCGGTGGGAAACGCGAAGGATACGCATCACGACTTCACTATTTCAGCGAATGGATCTGGGACGGCGAGAAGCGCGGACTCGTTCGCGACCTCGGCGCAGAGCTCGGTGGAGTAAACGATTCGCGTCCGCTTCGGTTCATGACAGAGCATCGCTCCAGCTATCCCGCACTCGCCGATGAGAAAGTATTTGTGGCAATCGGTGAAATGGAAAAGTCGCTCGACTCACACCCGCGCTATATGATCCCAGCCGAGAAGATCCCGGGCGTTGTCGATCGAATCGAGAGCGGCGATGTGCTGGCGTTCACTACTTCAGTTCCGGGAATCGATGTGAGTCACGCCGCTTTCGCGTATCGGACTCCCGATGGAATTCTGCGCGTACTGCACGCGCCGCTGTCCGGTGGTGCAGTCGAGATCACTCACACAACACTTCCCCAGTACGTCTCCGCGATCCGAAAGGCGACCGGAATTCTGATCGCCCGACCGAATTTCGCTTAGAGGCTATTTCCCCAAAGCTGCTTTTATCGCCGCATCCATGAGCGGCGCCATCACGCGATAACCGGCCTCCGTCGGATGCACGCCGTCGTCGGTAAGATCGGCTCGCATTCCGCCACGCTCATCCGCCATCGCGGAATGCAAATCGAGAAAGATGAACCCGTTCTTTGACGCGTAGTCGCGCATCCACTGATTCAGTGCGATGATGATCTGCGCCGGCTGCACGCTGGGATTCCATCGGTAAGCGAACGCCGGCAACACCGACGTAAGCACGACGCGAATTCCATTCGCTTTGGCGAGTTCCGCCATTGAAACGAGATTCCCCTCGATCATCTCGAGGGTCGCCGGGCCGGTATTACCGGCGATGTCGTTCGTCCCCGCAAGAATTACGACGACCTTCGGCTTGAGCGCGATTACATCCTGACGAAACCGCACGAGCATCTGTGGAGTGGTCTGACTGCTGATACCGCGGTTGATGTACGGCTTGCCGGGAAACATCGTCGCGAAATAAGGCCCCCACGATTCGAAAATCGAGTTACCCATGAAGACCACTCGGTTTTCATTTGGGGCCGGCGGCGCCAGGTCAGCATTCATTTTTGAAAACTTTTTGAGGTTCGCCCAGTCTGTTCTCAGGCGCTCGTTCTCGGCTTCCCGCCGGGCGATTCGCGCCGAATCCTGGGCAGGGGTTTGCGCCCTCATTTTCGACGTGGCAAAAACCGGTGACAGCCAGCAGAATATGAGCAGCGACCGTTCGATCATGGAGCGCAGCATGATTAAAGACTTTACGAAGATTCTTCTCGCTGCACTAGCGACTACCAGCTTCCGATAGAAATCAGGCCAAGCGGATTCACTGTGAGCGCTCCGTAGCGAGCGCTCCAGTGAAGATGTGGTCCCGTCACTCGGCCCGTTGCCCCCACGAGCCCGATTTTCTGGCCGCGCGCAACCGTATCACCTTCCGCTACCAGCGTACGACTCAGGTGAAAATATCCGGTGACGACTCCGTTGCCGTGATCGATGTAGACGACGTTCCCGGCCAAGAAGAATCGATCGACGAGCGCGACGATTCCACGGTTGGCTGCAACGACAGGAGATCCTGTACTTCCTCTCAGATCCACACCGAGGTGGCGCGCGGAGAGCGTTCCGTTGAATGTGCGGCCGGAACCGAATCGCGCGGTAATGGCTGATGGTCTCGGCCTTATGAATGGGCTCGACCACATTCGTGGAGTATCGTGCGATCGTCGGCCGATGTCGCGCGCGCGTTCATTCTCGCGGGCAATTCTTGCTTCGGTGGCGGAGTCCAGCGGTTGGGTAAATCGTGGCGAAACCGAAAGTTTTCTCGTGCGTGCACGTCCTCGACTGGGCGGCGGTGGCGCGGGAAGGGTCACGACGAGCGGAATTGTATCGCGGGCTCCGGAGCGGAGCTCTGCGATCACGTGGCCGGTTATGGATCTCGATGCATCGAGAGGAACTGCACCGATCGAATGCCAGGTATCGGACGAGCTGCGCCTGAAGTGAAGCGGCTCACCGCCAAGATCTCCTTCGACTGAGGAAATCTCCGGACGCGAAAGGGAGATTCGGATAACCGATCCCGCCGACGGTACGCGCGGAAGTATGGTGACCTGCTGTGCATCGGCGATGATCGCGACACTCAAAAAAGCAACCGCGCCACCGAGACACCGGGTCACCGAAAAGAAGAACTTCTTACGGGGAACTGCCACAACTCTCATACCGAAGGCATCGGGTGCTGTTCCCAAAAAAGTTTTTCGGTGCCTCGGTGACCCGGTGGCGCGGTTAAGCAGCTATGGATGGAACACGGCTCGCCCGTCGGCCGTCGCCTCTAAAATCGCCAGCAGCGTCGCACGAATCTCGCCTGCAGGCGCTGACCGCAGATTCTCCGCATCAGTCGTGTATCCCTGTCGCGACAGGAACTCAAGAAATGTCGTCAGCGGCTCCATCTCGCCGGATTGAACTGCCTCGCGCGTTTCTGCCAGCGCCGGCAGCCAACACTTTTCGCAACGGTACGTCGTCAGAATGCTTTCGACAGTCTTGTTCCAATACGGAATGACATGCGCTTCCGTGTTGGGTGTCGGAGTATGACACCCCGAGCACATGAGAAAGTAAGACTCGGGTAATGCCTCCGCCTCCGGCTGATCGATCACGGAAAGATGCCGCGCTGCGTGTATGCCATTGCAACTTTTTCGATCGCGTTGATGAACGCGGCAGTACGAAGATCCACGTCTTTCTCATCCTGGATTACGCGGAGCTCCTTGTACGCAGAGATCATCGTCTCTTCCAGCCCGGAATTGACAAGCTCCTCTTCACCAGCCGCCGCGCTCACACGCTCATGCTCTTCAGGTGAGAATCGCAGACCGGTCAAATGCTCGACACCGGCAAGAATTCGCTCGTTCGTTCTCTCCTGAAACCGTTTCTCCATTCTGCCGAAGCGCATGTGCGAAAGATTTTTTACCCACTCGAAATACGAGACCGTCACACCACCGGCGTTCGTATAGATGTCCGGGATGATCAGCACGCCGCGACCCAGTAATTTTTCACTCGCATCCGCGGTCACCGGACCATTCGCACCTTCGAGCAGGATGCGGGTCCTGATGCGATCGACGTTCTCTCCCGTGATTACGTTCTCCAGAGCGGCCGGCACAAGAACGTCGCACTCGATCTCGAGCGCATCGGCGCTCGTTGCAATGTCTTTCGCGCCCGGAAACCCGAGTATCGATCCGGTTTGCTTCCGGTGATTCGTAACCGCGTCAACGTCGAGTCCCTTGTCGTTGAACACCGCACCTTCACGCTCGGCGAGAGCGATGATTGTTCCGCCGCCTTCCTGAATGAATCGCGCCGCGTGATACCCGACATTTCCGAGACCCTGGACCACTACGCGCTTGCCGTCGAGTCCGGGCTGAATTTTGCGCGCCTTCATGTCGTCCTTGTCGTTCAGCGCTTCGCGGAGTGCGAAGTACACACCTCGCCCCGTGCTTTCAGCGCGACCGCGAACGCCACCTTGTGTCACGGGTTTTCCAGTCACGCAGCCGAGCGCGTCAATGACTCCCGGTGCGAGCGTCGCATAGGTATCGACAATCCACGCCATTTCCTGTGGACCAGTGCCGTAGTCAGGAGCCGGCACGTCCATTCCCGGACCGATCAAATTTTTTGCGAAGAGCTCGTAAGTGAATCGGCGCGTGATGCGCTCGAGCTCGTCGTCGGAGTACTTGCTGCGATCGACTCTTACTGCGCCTTTCGCACCGCCGAATGGGACGTCGACGAGCGCACACTTGTACGTCATCAGTGCAGCGAGCGCGGAAACTTCATCCTCGTCTACCTGCGGTGCGAAACGAATTCCACCTTTCGTCGGCAGGCGATGAGTACTGTGCTGCGCGCGCCAGCCGTTGATTACCTCGATCGTTCCGTCGTCACGCTTTAATGGAAACTGCATTCGGTAAACTGAATTGCAGGCCTTGATCGCCGACAATAAACCCGGTGGATGATCGAGATGCGCCGCGGCTTTGTCGAAGTACTTGTTCACCTGCGCGAACATCGGAATGTGTTGAGTCGTCATATGACTATTTCAAAGTTTGCGGTGCGCTTTGTGTCCACTCGTGAAGAACTTTCATGTCCTGTGCGCTCAACTTTGCGTCCGGATGCAGTGTGAGATAATACCACAGCGGCATTTTATGCGTAGCCGTCACTCGTTCGATGTTCTGGCGCATCGCGCGCTGAGTTGTTGCGTCGTAGCTCGCCCAATCGGAGAAGTTGAGAAACTGGCGCGCGCGATCGACATCGGCAACAACCCGCCATGAAATCGGGGCGACGTACGCCCATACGGGCCACCGGGTTTCCGTCGAGTGGCAGTCATAGCACGCCCGGCGAAGAGTCCACTGAACTTCGCGCGAGGCCAGCGGATCTCCGGTGCCGAGACGATTGGTTCTATTCACGGGAATGAACTGAATCCCGATGAAGACAAGGAACAGCACACCGACCAAATAGGCGATATACCGTTTCATAATTCCAACTGAGAGGTACACAGCGGGAATCCCCGCTGCGTTTCTCGCAGTTTTTTAGCTTGCCTTGATGTAGGCCGCGCCCGCCTGCTGAGCGAGGCTCGCGGCGAATACTCCTGACGGCTGAAGAATTACACCGGGCACGAGGAACGCAATCGCCTGCTTGCGCGCTACTTCATCGCTCACCTTGTCAGTGCTCTTGATGAGATCGATGCAATCCTGCAGCGCAAGGTTACACGCGAGAACGACCGTTCCTCGATCGAGCTGCTTACGAAGCCCCGCACTGCTGTACGGGTCCTCCAATCCATCCTTCTCATCGAGCAGCGCAGGATTCTTTTTTGTCGGCTCGCCAGAGAGCGGATGCGTCACGTTCTTCTTTTTGCCGATGTCGTACTTGTCCCAGAATGCCTGCTGCATTGCGAGAATTATTGCGTTGTGACGCAACACGATTGCGGGCGTAACCTGAGCGGCCGGCACCTTGAACACTTCCATGTTTTGTCGCGTCCACGAGCGAGCGCGCCAAACGCCATAGCCGCTCTCAGGCTCCGTGCAATCGAAAACGGCGCGGTACTTTCCGCTCAACCTGGAAGGCCACGTCAGGTTCCAATCATCGCTTTCCACCACATCACCAAGCTCATGTGGAAGGGACGACAACAATGCACCGGGAAGGACTGCAAATGCGGCGGCATTTGCCGCAGTCGAGCCAAGAAAATCGCGACGCGAGAGACTCATCGTTTCATCCGTGAAAGAGTGTAAGCACCAAGAGTAAAACCGCGCGCCCCAATCGTCCACACTCCACGCCCCAGACCATCTTCCGGCCCGAGTTTCCAGCCACCATTTTTTTGTTATTGCAAGTCCTCTCACACGAACAAGGAATCAGCTATGACGCTCCGCATCGGCCAGACAGCCCCTGATTTCGAGGCCGACACCACTCAGGGCAAAATCAAGTTTCATGAATGGCTGGGAGACTCCTGGGGAATTCTCTTTTCACATCCAAAAGATTTCACGCCGGTATGCACGACCGAGCTTGGATACATGGCGCGCATCAAGCCCGACTTCGACAAACGGAATGTGAAGATCATCGGCTTGAGTGTCGATCCGGTCGACAAACATCACGGGTGGGCAAAGGACATCGAGGAGACTCAGGGCGTAGCGCCAAATTATCCGATGATCGGCGACCCGGACTTGAGCATCTCCAAGCTTTACGACATGCTCCCCGCAGACGCCGGCGATTCGTGCGACGGCCGCACTGCCGCAGACAATCAAACTGTGCGGAACGTGTATGTCATCGGACCGGACAAGAAAATCAAATTGACTCTCTCGTACCCGATGACGACCGGGAGAAACTTCGACGAAGTTCTGCGAGTCGTCGATTCATTGCAGCTCACTGCAAAGCACAAAGTCTCGACGCCGGTTAACTGGAAGCACGGCGAAGACGTGATCATCGCCGGATCAGTGACGGACGAGGAGGCAAAGAAAACGTATCCGGGAGGGTGGAAGGCGCCGAAGCCGTACATCCGAATCGTCCCACAGCCCGAAACGGAAACGAGCGCGACGAGCTAAGCAGGTTTTTGAATGCCGGCCAGGAGAAGCTCGATCATTCTCCTGGCCATGTCACGCCGCACTTTCGACCACGGCTGCTTCTGACTCTGGCGCCCGCCAAGTCCTTCATCTATGAATTCGCCGACGAGCCCGTGCAGAAGCGCAGCGAGCGCGAGACCGAATTCCTGAATGTCGCCATCCTTTAGCACGCCGCTCTCTCGCGCGATGTGGAGCGGTGCGATGAGCGCGCGAAACGCATCCTCCTTCACTGCGGCAAGCGTCTCGTAAGTTTTCCGACTCGAGAAACTGATCTCGCCCGATTGCCAGAGCTGCTCGTGGAACTCGAGCGGTTTCGCGAGCTGAGCGCTGAATAGTGCGCGATAAATATCGGGACGCTCGACGCCAAACTTCACATAGCTGAGCGCGACGTCGATTATTCGCTCCCTTGGATCGTGCGATGCGCTGTCGTGAAAAGTTTTTTCAAGATCTGCGATCATGTCGCGGAACCCCGACTCGGCGATCACTGCGAGCAGCTCCGGCGCGCCATGCTCGAAGTGACGGTACGGCGCGGCCGGCGAAA
>Ga0310810_10009925_pt1 | contig 11049 bp, 3 predicted proteins | sample NCmetagenome_FD_207641 | JGI IMG/M metagenome (GOLD analysis project Ga0310810, IMG submission 207641) | Soil microbial communities from experimental microcosm in Duke University, North Carolina, United States - NC | ecosystem: Engineered > Artificial ecosystem > Soil microcosm > Unclassified ... | reverse complement strand
GCCTCGGGGCGATTCGGCCGCGGTCGGTGAGTCTCAGGCGCGCGGCGGGCATCGCGGTCATCTTCTTCACCGCCTGCTCGAGGATGAGCGCCTTACGCTCCCGAACATAGCGACCGAGCACGCGAGGGAACGTGCCGAGCCCGCGCGGGTGCGGGCTGCCGCGACGTGACGGGCCGTCGACCGCAAAGGCGCCGCCATCGCTGCAGACCATGCCTAACGGGTGCGCGAGGATGCGGTCGAGGTTTTCCTCGCTCATCGCAAAGCCGACCATGCCGGTGCTGGCATTGCTCGAGCGAAGCAGCGAGACGGTCGCGTCGTACGGATCCACGCCCTTCGCCTTCGCATATGCGCCGAGGCGCTTGCCGGCGGCGGACGAGTCTGCGCCGCGGCCCGCGTTCGAGATGAGCACGTTGTCCCAGCCGCCGATGAGATCGACCTTGGCCAGTGCTTCGCGCTTGATGCGATCGGCGGTCGACGGATCGTCGAGCCGGCGCAGGAAGGCTGCCGTGCCGCCATCGCGGCTCCAGACCGGAAACAGGTTCGTGAGGCCAGTCTGGTAGGCGATGTACGGATAGCGGTCGAAGCTGATGTTTATGCCGCCTCGGCGCGCCTCGTCGATGCGGCGGAAGACCTCGTCGAGCTTGCCCCAGTTTCGTGGCCCCTGGGTCTTGAGGTGCGAGATCTGGAGTGGACACTTCGCCTGACGTGCGACGTCGATGGACTCGTCGATCGCGTCGAGCAGCCGATCATCCTCGTTGCGCATGTGCGTCGCGTACGGCAGCTTCGCCGCGGCCAGCGGCGCGCATAACGCGGCGAGCTCTGCCCGGGACGCGAACGCGCCGGGCGTGTATTCGAGGCCCGACGACGCACCGCACGCTCCGGCAGCGATGGCATCGCGAACCATCCGCGTCATGCGTTGCATCTCGTCTGGTGTCGCGGGGCGGTCATCGTTGCCCACCACCATCCCGCGGATCGTGCCAAGCCCGATCATCGAGGCGACGTTGACCGAGCTCGGTAGCGCATCGATGGCGCTAGCGAATGCGGCAAACGAGGGATAGCCAGTCTCGTCATCCTCTGATTGTCGAGAAGGAAAGCGCGAGCTCCCGTCCTGGCCGACGACGATCGTCGTCACTCCCTGTCGTATGACCGACTCGGACCGCGGGTCGGAGAACAGCGAGCCATCGCCGTGGGAGTGGATGTCGATAAAGCCCGGCGCCACCGCGACACCGTGCGCGTCGAGCTCGACCGCGCCCCTGTCGGTAATGCGCCGAGCGACTGCGGCAATACGACCGCCGTGAACGGCGACGTCCATCTCGACGGGAGGAGTTCCTGTGCCGTCGATAACGTTGCCGCCACGGATGACGAGATCATAGGTGGCACGACGCGACAGTATGATCGAGGGCGCGCCAACCAGAGCGGCGACCGCGCCGGCCGCGTCGGTCAGAAAATCGCGACGGGTAGTCAGGAGGCCTTGCTCCGCGAAGCTGGGGTTCAAATCACTGACAACCAATTCCAGCAACCAATAACCTGTGAAGCCTGTCGCCGTTAGGTCAGCCAGTCAGAACAATGTCGGGCGCGTGACGGTCCCGCCCTTGTTCCGGCATTTCTACGGATCCAACATCGGTGGACCAAATTGCCAAGCGAGAACGTCATGCAGAGACGCACCATCGTCTACGTCACTACGGCTGCCGTCGTGGCCAGCGTCGCCTTCGCGTTCGTGGCGTGCTCCGACACGTCCGCCCCGCCGGCCAACGATACGTTGGCGCCATCGCTCGCCAAGGGCGGGTCTCCTAACAAGGTAAAGTCGATCTCGGTGTCGCCTTCGAGTGCGACGGTCGGGGTTGGGTCGACCGTGCAGCTCACGGCGACCGCGAGCCCCCCTGGATCCGCCACGACGTTCACGTGGAGCTCGTCGAACAACGCAATCGCGACCGTTTCGACGTCGGGACTCGTTACGGGCGTCGGCGCCGGCGCTGCGACGATCGGCGCGTCGGCCGGCGGGAAGACGGGAACGTCGACCGTCACGGTTCCTGCGCCGCCGCCGCCAAGTTCCGAGGTACTCATTGGTGCGGGCGACATTGCGGTCTGCGGTTCGACGGGCGACGACGCGACCTCGAACATCCTCGTCTCGACAACCGGGACCGTGTTCACCCTCGGCGATAACGCCTACCCTAACGGGTCGGCGACCGACTACGCGAACTGCTACGACGGGTCATGGGGGCGCGTGAAAGCGCGAACGATGCCGACACCCGGCAACCACGAGTATCAGACGACGGGCGCCGCCGGCTATTTCGGCTATTTCGGCAGCGCAGCCGGCGATCCAGGCAGGGGATATTACAGCTACGACCTGGGCGACTGGCACATCATCGTGCTGAACAGCAACTCGGCCTGCACGACCATCAGCTGCTCGGCCACGTCCGCACAGGTGCAGTGGCTGAAGGCGGACCTCGCCGCAAGCACGAAGTCGTGTACGCTCGCGTACTGGCACCATCCGCGGTTCAACTCGGGGGCAGAGCACGGTAACCTGACGACGGTCGGCCCATTCTGGGACGCACTTTATGCCGCCGGCGCCGAGGTAGTTCTGAACGGCCACGAGCACGTGTACGAGCGATTCGCCCCACAGACGCCTAACGCCGTCGCCAGTGCCAACGGGATCCGCCAGTTCACAGTCGGCACCGGCGGGGCGCCTCTCTATTCCTTCAGCTCCACGATTCAGCCGAACAGCGAGCGCCGCAACAACACGTCGCTGGGTGTGCTGAAGCTGACGTTGAGGGCAGGCGGATACGACTGGCAGTTCATCCCCGCGACCGGGTCCTTCACGGATTCAGGATCTGGATCCTGCCACTAACACACGGCGCAACAAAACGGTAAATGGTTATTGGGACTGGTTACAGGTAATCAGAACCCCCGGGATGCCCTCTCTCGCGAGATGCCCGTCCCGGGGGTTCAATAACCAACAACCAGCTCCAGTAACCTGTTACCAGTGAGTCGCGCCATCTAATCACGCATGGCGAGCAGCGGATCTACTTTAGCCGCCCGCCGTGCCGGAACGAAGGACGCGATCGCCGCGATGGCCGTGAGTAGCGCGGCAACGCCGACGAACGTCAGCGGATCCGTCGCGCTCACGCCGAACAACAGCTTCCGAAGGAGTCGCGTCAGCGAGTACGAGCCCGCGCCGCCGAGCAGCACGCCGGCGATCGCGAGCCCAACGCCTTGCTGCAGCACGAGTCCCGACACCTGACGACCCGTTGCGCCCAGTGCGATCCGAATCCCCAGCTCGCGAGTTCGCAGGCTCACCGCGTACGAGATAACGCCGTAGATTCCGACGGCCGCGAGAATCAGGGCGATCGATGCGAAGACACCCAGGATCGTCGTATAGAAGCGCGGTCGCGACACCGACGCCGCCACGAGCTCCTTGAGCTGACGTAGGTCGCTCAACGGCAGGTCGCGATCGAGCTCACGTACCTGCGCCCGAATGGCGGCCATGACCGTCGACGGATCCGCAGTCGATCGCACGACGACCGAGAAGTTCGAAAACGTCGGCTGCATATACGACGCATACGTCTCGGGAAAGACCTCCTGGCTCAGCCCGCGCCGCTTCACGTTGGCAACGACGCCGACGATCTCGCCGCCGAGCGTCATGTTGCCGCCCGTCTTGGCGGTATCCTGCTCCCAGCCGAGCGCGATGTGCTTGCCGATCGGGTTCTCGTTAGGGAAGTACCGCTTGACGAACTCCTGATTCACGATCGACACGACAGGCGCGCCGCTCCCATCGTGGTCGGTGAAGTCACGGCCCGCGACCAGTGGAATGCCCATCGTCGTGAAATAGCCGGGCGTCACCATCGCGACGTCGGTGGATTTACGCTCGGCTGGCGTTTCCTTAGGGGTCCCCACAATGTGGGCAGACGTCCGCATCATGAGGTTGCTGAGCGGCAGGCCGGTGACGATCGCTGCGCCCTGCGCTCCAGGCACGCGCTGCATGCGCTCGACGAGGTTGCTCACGAGCTCGCGAAGCTGCGCGTACTGGCCGTACTTCGTATCGGGCGCCGCGATCGCAAACGTCACGACGCGCTCGGCACGGAACCCGGGATCGACGGCGAGGAGCTTGCTGAAGCTGCGGATGAGAAGGCCGGCGCCCACGAGCAGCACGACGGCAAGGGCCATCTCTGCCATGACGAGCGTGTTGCGTGCCCGCCGGCTCGCGACCCCGCCGCTCGAGCCCCGCATGCCTTCTTTCAACATGCCGCCCACGTTCGCTCGTGCCGCGTGAAGCGCGGGGAACAACCCGAAGAGCACGCCGGTGAGCGCAGTCACGCCGGCCGTGAACAGGAGCACCGAGCCGTTGACGCTCACCTCGTTGATCCGTGGTAATCCGTTAGGCGCCATCGCCAGCAGCAGGTCCACACCCCACAGCGCGAGCAGAGTCCCGAACACGCCGCCGATCATCGCCAGCAGCACGCTCTCGATCACGAGCTGCCGAACGAGTCGCCACGCGCCGGCGCCAAGCGCCGTGCGCACCGCCATCTCGGATTCACGGGCCGCCGCCCGCACGAGCAGCAGGTTCGCGACGTTGGCGCACGCGATGAGGAGGACGAACGCGACGGCGCCCAACATGACAAAGAGCGCCGGACGCACATCGCCGACGAGGTATTCCTGCATCTGAAAGACTGCGCCGCTCATATTCGTGTTCGATTCCGGGTACTGCTGCTCCAGACGGCGGGTGATGGTGGCCAGCTCGGCCGAGGCCTGAGCGACTGTCACGTTAGGCGCAAGACGGGCCATCATTCCCATCCAGTGCGACCCGCGGCTCTCGGGATTGATGTCGTCCGGGGAGAAGACCATCGGAATCCAGACGTCGGGGCGATCGGGAAAGCTGAACCCGGCCGGCGCGACGCCGATCACCGTATAGCTGTTCCCGTCGAGCGCGATCGTCTTGCCGATGATGCGCTGGTCGGCGCCGAAGCGGCGCTTCCAGAGGCCGTCGCTCAGGACCACCGTGCGGGTGGCCGATTGGGTGTCCTCGTTCGGCGCGAAGCCGCGCCCGATTTCTGGTGTGACGCCGAGCAGGCTCCAGAACGACGCGCCGACGCGCGCAGCCTGCACGCGCTCCGGCTCGGAGCCACCCGTCAGGTTCATTGCCTGGTTGTCGAGCGCGGCCATCGACGAATACGACTTCGATTGCGCGCGGATGTCGACGAAGTCCGGGACCGACGACGACTGGCGACTGCCATCCCGCATGTTCGTGACGCGGACGACTCGCTCGGGGTCGCGGAACGGGAGCGGCTTGAGGAGCACGCCGTCGATGACGCTGAAGATCGCCGTGGTCGCGCCAATCGCGAGCGCGAGCGTGAACGCGGCGATCGCGGTGAATCCGGGCGTGCGCGAAAGCTTCCGCACGGCGTAGCGAATATCTTGTAGCACGGTGCTATGACCTGGATGAGGCCGAAGAAAAGGATGGAGCGCCAGCGAATGTTGCCCCAGCCCGAACGAAAGCTTCGTGCCGTCAGCGTACGTGGCCATCTCGTTGCGTTGCAAGCGCTTGTTGCGTTACTCCGCACGCGGTCGCGCGAGGCGCTGTGCGGTCGTGGGACAAATCGTCCCGAAGGCGAACGGTCGACCGGCTCGGCTGTGAGCGCGGGAATGGGCGACTGACGATGCCAACATCGCGATCCGGAAAGCGTGGCGGTTCAGTCGACGCGGCCGCGAAGACAGCGCTCCGTGACTTCCATCCCATCGTCCGCACGTGGTTCACCGAAACGTTAGGTACGCCGAGCGATCCGCAGCTTGGCGGCTGGCCGGCGATTGCCAGCGGCGAGAACGCGCTCATTCTCGCGCCCACCGGTACGGGCAAAACCCTCGCGGCATTCCTGTGGGAGCTCAACGCGCTCATCACCGACGGCCTCGAGCGTCCGCTCGCGAACGCGATCCACCTACTCTACATCTCACCGCTCAAGGCGCTCAACAACGACATTCAGCGGAACCTCGAGCGTCCCCTCGCAGAGCTGCGCGAGCGGTTCATCGCCAGCGGGACGGAGTTCCCCGAGATTCGCGTGGCCGTGAGGACGGGCGACACGCCGGCGTCGGCCCGTGCCCGCATGATGCGCACGACCCCGCACATTCTCATCACGACGCCGGAATCACTGCACATCCTGCTGACGAGCCTGCGTGGACGCGGGATGTTCAGCGCGCTTCGCGCGGTGATCGTCGACGAGATCCATGCAGTGGCGGGCACGAAGCGCGGCGCCCACCTCGCCCTCACCCTCGAGCGCCTCGAGCATCTCGTCGGGCGACCGTTGCAGCGCATCGGCTTGTCGGCGACCCAGCGTCCGCTCGAGGAGATCTCGCGGTTCCTCGTCGGCGCTCGCGAGTGCCGCATCGTGGACTGTGGACTCGTCAAGCGGACCGAGACGGCGATCGTGTCACCAGTCCCGGACCTGAGCGACGTCTCGGGGACGGTGTGGACCTCCGTCGCGCCACTCGTGCTCGAGCGAATCCGGTCGGCGCGAACGACGCTCGTCTTCGTGAACAATCGCGGCCAGGCAGAACGCATGGCTGCCCGAATCAACACGCTCGCAGGCGAGCAGGTCGCACTTCCGTACCACGGCTCCCTCGCACGCGAGCGCCGCCTCCTGCTCGAGCAGCGGCTCAAGGCTGGTGACCTGCGCGCGCTCGTGAGCACGAGCTCCCTGGAACTGGGGATCGACATCGGGTCGGTGGATCTGGTCATTCAACTCCAGAGCCCCAAGCGGGTGTCGAACGGGCTGCAGCGTGTCGGGCGCGCTGGCCACACGTTAGGCGCCGTGAGTCGCGGAGTCTTCGTCCCCACGTTTCTCGACGACGCGGTCGAGCTCACTGCGATCGTCCAGGCGATGCGCGACGGCGACGTGGAGCCAACGCGCGTGGTACACAACGCACTGGACGTCCTCGCGCAGGTCATTGTCGCGGCGGTCTCCGTAGATGAGTGGACGTCGTCCGACCTGTTCGACGTCGTCAGAAAGGCGTACCCCTACCAGACGCTGACGCGCCCTGCGTTCGACGAAGTGCTCGCGATGTTGTCCGGGAAGTATCCGTCGGAGCTCGCGGCCGAGCTCGCGCAGCGAGTAACGTGGGACCGGACGACCGACCGCCTAACGGGTTCACGCGCCAGCCGGATGACGGCGGTCATCTCCGGCGGGACCATTCCCGACCGCGGGCTCTACACGGTCAACCTCCCCGATCGGACGCGACTCGGCGAGCTGGACGAAGAGTTCGTTCACGAGTCCCGCGTTGGCGACGTCTTTCAGCTCGGCTCGAGCACCTGGCGTATCTCGGCCATCGAGCACGACCGCGTGATCGTAGCTCCGGCGCCCGGCGCTCCCGCGCGGATGCCGTTCTGGCACGGCGAGTACATGGCGCGCTCCTTTCACCTGAGCCACCGCGTTGGTGAGCTGCGGCGAACGGTCGCCGCGGTAGATCCCGAGGACGAGTCGGCGCTCGACGTAGTCGCCCATCGCTATGCCGCCGACCGCGCGACGATTCGATCGCTGGTCCATTACGTCCGCGAGCAGCGGGCGGTGTGCGGCTCGGTGCCTGACGATCGTGAATTGGTCCTCGAGCATTTCCGGGACGAGGTTGGTGCGGTTCGCCTGGTGCTGCACGCGCCGTTCGGCGGTCGTGTGAACGCGCCGTGGGGAATGGCGCTCGCCCAGCGCGTTCGCGCTGCGCTGTCGGGAATAGGGAATCGCGAATCGGGAATCGGTCGGCTTCGGGATGCTTCGATTCCCGATTCCCGATTTCCGATTCCCGATGTCGATGTTCAGATTCAAACGACAGACGATGGAATCATGCTCCGTCTCCCCAACCTTGGCGGTCCCATTCCGGTTGAGGCCATCCTCGGGCTCGAACCGGCTGAGGCGGAGCGTCGCATCATCGACGAGATCGGGAGCACGTCATTGTTCGGCGCGCGATTTCGGATGAACGCGGCCCGAGCGCTGCTCCTGCCGCGCGGCAATCCGCAGCGCCGCATGCCGCTCTGGCTTCAGCGGCTCAAATCGCTGGATCTGCTCCAGACGGTGCAGGGCTATCCGTCGTTTCCGATCCTCGTCGAGACGTATCGCGACGTGCTCCAGGACGCGTTCGACATGTCGGCGCTCGCGGCCGTGCTGACCGACCTGCGGAGCGGAGCAATCCGCGTTCGCGTCGTCGAACTGGAGCGGCCATCGCCGTTCGCCGCATCGCTGCAGTTCGGGTTCGTGATGGATTGGCTATACGTCGACGACACCCCTCGCGCCGAGCAGCGTGCTGCGTATCTCTCGCTCGATCGGGCGTTGCTCGACGAGGTCATGGGGAGTGAAGGCGCCGATCCGGAAACGACCGAGGCGATCGGCGAGGTTCTCGAAATTCGGCGAGGAACTGCGCCGAATCGGCGTGCGCGCAACGCGGACGAGCTCGCGGTGCTGATCGACCGGGCCGGCGACGTCACGCTCGAGGAAGCGCGTGACCGCGTGGCAGAGCCGGCACGATGGATTCGAGGCGACCCGCTCACCGGTCTCCTGGCGGAAGGACGTCTCATTCAGCTCGACGTCCCCACCAGCGACGGCGCATCGCCGCGCCTGATCCTGACGGAAACGTTCGCTCGTTATGCGGCCGCGTTCGGCGCGGATGCGGGCAGCGTCGTTCGAGCGGGTCCGGAGCTCACGCCGAGATCGGCCGCCGACGTCGTGCCGGCGTCGGTTCGGGAGCCATCGTTGAGTCGCGGCGCGGCCCGGCGCGAGATCCTCGCGCGCTGGCTCACCGTCTCGGGGCCCGTTTCGATCGACGAGGTCCGCGCCCGCTACGACTTGAGCGAATCGTGGGTCGCCAAACGGTTGGACGAGTGGCAGCGCGACGGTAAGCTCGTGCGCGGCTTCTACGGTCAGGACCGCACGATCCCGCGATGGTGCTCGCGTCGGGTGCTCGAGCACGCGCGACGTCGTGCGCTCGCGAAGGCGCGACAGCAGATCACGGCGGTGGGCCTGCCGGACCTCGTGGCGTTCCTGCAACGGTGGCAACATCTCGATCCCCGCGACCGCCTCGGCGGAACGGAAGGAGTAGCGACGGCCGTGCGACAGCTGGCTGGCCTCGTGCGACCGTCCGCTGGTTGGGAGCGCGACTATCTGCCGGCCCGCGTTAGGCCATACGACGCCAATGCGCTTGGCGCGCTGACCCAATCGGGATCCGTCGTCTGGATCGGCGACGGTGCGTCAACGGACCGCCGCGATACCCGCGCCCTGACGGGACTGCGGTTCGTCGAACGGGGCACTGCGGCGCTGTGGCTGGCGGAGGATACCACGGACGCAAGCGCGGCAGCGCGGGCACCATTGAGCGAGGGAGCCGAGAAGGTGCTCGAGGCGCTTCGGAGCTACGGTGCGTCGTTCATCGTTGACCTGCAGATCGCTACGAGTCTCACGATGCTCGCGCTTCGCGATGCGCTGCGCGAGCTCGCCGCGGCGGGCCTCGTTACCAACGACAGCGCCGAAGCGTTGCGCGAGGTGATTCGATTTCGGCCGTTGCTCCCCGGGAATCGGCGCGATGATCCTGACCCGACGCGCTGGTTGCCGGCAGATTTCTCGCCATCGCCCGGGCGACCTGTCGTGCAGCGCCGTCCCAATCTCCGCCGCCTTCCGAAGTGGCGCCGGCCTGACCTGCCCGGCGGACGCGATGGTTGGGTTGGCCGATGGTCACTCGTTAGGACGCCGGGCATTCTCGGTCCGGCCAGAGACGACGAAACGCGGGCGGAGGCGATCGCTCGCCAATGGCTCGAGCGCTACGCCATCGTGACGCGTGACTGGTGGCGGCGTGAGCGACCCGCGGTCTCGTGGCGCGCGATCTATCGCGAGCTGCGCCGTCTGGAGATGCGAGGCGAAGTGCGACGCGGTTATTTCGTGCGTGGGTTGGCGGGCGCGCAGTTCGCGACCGCCAGCGCCGTGGATGCGCTGCGGGAGGCTGCCAATGACGTGACCGCGCCGGCCATCACGATGTCCACGAGTGATCCGGCGAACGCGTACGCGTTGCCACTCGAAGTGGCAGATGAAGACCGACCTGCGTTGGCTCGTCCGCGTGGGCGCGGGGCGCTGCTCGTGACGCGACGTGGGCGCGTGACTATCGCAGCGGAGGGGCGGGGAAGACGGTTGAACGTCGCGCCGGACGCAAGCGACGAGGACGTCCGTCTCGCCGTCGAGTCGCTCGTGTCGCACATGCAGCTCCCGGTGCCGGGTGTGCAACGACGTCACGATCTCGAGATCGAAACGATCGACGGCGCGGCCGCAACCAAGAGCCCACACGCGGCAGCATTCGTGGCGGCAGGATTCCGCCGCGACGGGCTTACCCTACGTAAGGCAGTCGACTTTGGGATCAGGTGAAACGGCGCGACGCAACAGGTAATTGGTTACTGGAATTGGTAATTGGTTATTTGAACCCGCGGATGCTCATCTCACTGCGAGAGACATCCCGAGGGTTCCGATTACCAGTCACCAATCCCAGTAACCAATTACCTGTTCTGCTTGCGCCGTTCTATCGCCTGACGAGATGCCTGGCTTCGGCGACGACAGGTAGTCCGCGGATGACGCACATCACGACGGTGGTGTACACGCTCGCGTAGGCGAGCCATGTCACGATCGGGCCGATGTGCCGGAAGAGGCCCGGGGCGAACGCGAGGATGAGCAGCGAGAACGCGAGCGTCTTCGCCCCGCCATACAGCGCTCGGCTCAAGCGCGAGCTCACGAGCAGCGCACCGAGTTTCGATCGCATCATGGTCGTCGAGCCGAAGGCCGTCATGCCACGCTCGAGCGCCAGGGCACGGATACCGTCGACGAGGATGCCGCGCGCGGACACGAGGATCGCGACCCACAGCGGCACCCACCCGAACTTCGCGAAGACAATCCAGTACGACATCTCGACGACGCGGTCGCCGAGGATGTCGACGACTGCGCCGAGCTTCGAGGTCTCTTTCCGACGGCGAGCGACGTAGCCATCCAGCGCGTCCATCCAGATGAGCACGATGGTGACGACGAACGCGGCCACGTACATCCA
>Ga0310810_10009924_pt1 | contig 11049 bp, 22 predicted proteins | sample NCmetagenome_FD_207641 | JGI IMG/M metagenome (GOLD analysis project Ga0310810, IMG submission 207641) | Soil microbial communities from experimental microcosm in Duke University, North Carolina, United States - NC | ecosystem: Engineered > Artificial ecosystem > Soil microcosm > Unclassified ... | reverse complement strand
AAGCAGACGGCAGCGAGTCGTGGGTCGACGACGGACTCGCCAACACCCTCAACTCCTTCGATACCGGAGACATCCGCAGCACCCACATCGCGCTCGGACAAGGACCAGCAGACGACCCGCTCCTCCCCCTCGGCCTCGACTCCCATCGCTACCGCTGCTGCGGCAACGGAGTCGTGAGCAGCGTGGCGGAGTGGATCGGGACCAGGTTGGCGGAGGTGCTGGCATGACCGAGGCGCGACTGGTGACGCGATGCCCGTACCGCGCTGGCTGGTGCGAGAAGGACGCGGACCACGACGGCAGCCACTACACCACCTACCGCGACGGCGAGATATGGACCCTCCCCGCCGCCGCGCCAGCGGAGGGGCTGCGGGAGGTAGACGAGTGGGCGCAGCGATGGCACCGCTTCGTCCGAGTCGTGGAGGACTTGGGCCTCGCGGATGAAGACCGCTTCGCGCTGATTGACCGGGCGCATGAGGCTGCAATGGCCGCCGCCGCCCTCGCCCGCCACGAGTCGGGGCTGATGCCTTGTGGCACCTGCTACTACGGCTACCCGCTCCACGCCGAGTGCTTGGAGCATGGAGCATGACCCCCGCGGCAGCGCCTGAGTCGGTTTCCGCAGGAAGCCGACACCCCCGGACGGCGGCGGGACGGGCACTCTCTAACCTGCTCAAGTACCACCACCGCGACATGATGCGTACAACGGAATCGTGCTATCCGTGCTCACTGCGGAAGCATGACCTCGATACCGTCCGCCTCGCGATCGAAGCCGAGGCGGCTGCCGGGACTGCGCTGCCGTCGGGGTCGCCAGAGCCCGACGGCAGAGAGATCACATGGGATCAGTTCCAGCACTTTGTTGGTGCGGTTGCTACCAACGGAGCAGTGGCAGCATCGGCCTTGGGGTACTGGGAAATGCTCCCACCGGCTGCTGCCGGGACTGCGCTGGACGTGGAGCGGCTGGCGCGGGCGCTAGAGCAGGACTTCGGGCCGTCCTACTTCCTCGGCCTGCATGACGTGACGATCATCGGCAAGACGCCGCTGGAGATAGCGCAGAAGGTCGCCGCCGAGTACGCCCGCCTCGCCGGGGAGGAGCCGTCGGCGTCCGCCCAGGAGGTCGACGGATGATCCGCAACCTCACCTTCGTCCTGGTGTGCGTGGTGGCCGCGTGGGACTGGGCGGCGCTCGTCGTGCTGATGCTGGCGTTGTCGAAATAGGGGCTTGACACCGTACACGGGGCGTGTATAGTAGCGGCATGACCAGCAAGGACGTTCGCAAGGAATGGCAGAAGGCTCGAGTCTACGGGTCGCAAGCTCGTAAGGATCGGGTCGCAAGAATCGCAGCGCAGACGAAGGAGGCGAAGAAGGATTCGACCTCCTTCGCTGACGCAATGGACGAGATGGGCGGGGGATTTCCCGAACGCGATCCACGCCTGGATCATCACGGTACGCCGTGACCCTCACCGAAGACGAAGGGATCGTTGTTAGGGAAGCGAGGTATGCATTGACCCTCACCCAAGCCGCCCGCATCCTAGGCCTCTCCGCCGACACCCTCCGCTGGCAGGTGCACAACAAGAAGCTCCGCGCCCGCAAGACGGGCAACCTGTGGACGGTGACGGCTGACGAAGTGGAGCGGTATCGCCGCGAACACAAGAAGGAGACGGCATGACACTCGCCGAACGGCAGTCGGCCACCATCGACTCGGCGCTCGAGGCGCTATCCGATAGCCGCCTGACGACCGAGGACAAGGCCGGCGCCTACGCCCTGCTCCACCAGGTGCAGCTCCGCATCAACCGGGCGCTCCGCAAGGTCAAGGACGACATCATCGTCTACATGCGTGAGAACGAGCTCAAGGCGCTCGGACCCCTCAGCGTGAAGGCGACCGCCATCGACGTCGAGTGGCCGTGCAACGCCGAGGCCAACTGGCAGGACGCGACGGTGCAGGACACCTTCCGCGACGTGCTGCTGCCGATCGCACCGGAGTACATCCGCCAGATCCCAGCCCACTACGAGCTGGACACCGCCGCGCTGGGTGCCGCCGTCCATCTCGGCGACCCGCTGGCGCTCCAAGTCCACCGCGAGGTCAAGGCCCGCGGCTGGCGCACTGAGGCCGGCAAGCGCCTCTCCCTGGAAGTGAAGGAAGCCAAATGACTGTGCCTTCGACCGACAAGACCCTACCTGCCCTGATTGCCGAGGTTAGCGCCCAAATGGCGCGGCTCGAGAAGAAGGGCACCGCCCCGGCCGCGATGGGAGCGTTCAAGTTCGTCCGCGAGACGGATGTGATCGAGACGCTCAAGCCCGAACTCGACTCCCGCGGCATCGTCCTTCGCCCCGACGTGGAACTCCTGCGACTCGACACCTTCGAGCGGCAGGGGAAGGATATGCCGAACACTGTCGCCACGGTGAGCCTCGCCCTCTGGGCGATTCGGGGCGCCGAGGAGTACCTGATCTCGCGCACGGTCGGGCAGGGTGCGGACACCCAGGACAAGGCGGTTGGCAAAGCCGTCACCTCAGCCAAGAAGCAAGCTTTCCTGATCGCGTTCGCCATCCCGACCGGCGACGATCCCGACGCGCACGCACTTCCCGAAAGGTCGGCGCGTACTCAACAGTCCGGGGCGGGGCGTCAGTCCAAGCCGGAATCAGGTCCGGTCCCCGCCCCGGCTGGGCCTTCGCTCGACCAGATCAAGGCCCGCCTGCTCACCGTCGCCAGTGAACACCATCTCGGCGCGGCGGCGCTCGACCTGCTGATCGAGGACTATGTGCCGAAGGGGTCGACCCCCGAGAAGGTGCGCGAGGGGCTGATCCTGTTGGGCACGGCGATAGGTAGAGGCAAGCATGACGGTGGCGTGGCTCCTGGGGCATCTGGTGCGCCCACAGACGGACTTCCGCCGATGGCCGAGGCCATGACCGACGAGGAAGCGATCGCCGCGGGTGCGGCACTGGTCGGCAAGTGATGACCGCCCTACCCACGGCCCCCGACTGGGCCGACCTACTGGTCACCCGCCTCAAGCTGGACGAGCCGCAGACCCTCGGGGATCTGGCCGAGCGCATGGGAGCGCCCCGCCGCGCCTTGGAGAAGGCGGTCGAGCGGTTGCGCCTGCGGGGTGCGCCAGTGGTCAGCGGGCCGGCGGGCATCTGCCTCACCCGCGACCCCGAGGTGCTGCTCGACAACTACCGTCGTCTGCGGTCGCGGTACATCCACCAGGCGCAAGGAGCGCGGGAGCTGCGGCGCACGGCGCAGCGAATGCGGGTGGCCGCCTACGTCCAGACCAACCTGTTCGGTGAGTCGTGACGCCTGAGCGCCAGCTTGAGCTCATCAAGCAGCACGTCGCCGGCCAGCATCCGATGCTCGACTGCGAGGACTGCCCGGTCTGCATCTTCACCTTGGCCCAGCATGGGCAGAGCGAGGAGCCGTCGTGAAGCACTACAGCGACGACTGGTTGACGGTGTACGGCGGCGACGTGCGCGAGGTGCTGCCGACGCTACCGGCTGACAGCGTGGATTGCATCGTCACCTCGCCGCCCTACTGGGGCTTGCGGGACTACGGCACGGCAACCTGGATCGGCGGGGATGAGGCGTGCCAGCATGAGGGCAGCGATCGCCGCTATACCGAGCAGACCGCGGCCGTCTCGTCGTCGGGAGCGTTCAGCGAGGCGGGGGCCGACAACGCTGCCCGGCTCAAGCAGGGCCGCTGGCGTGAAGGCGGGTCATGCGTCAAGTGTGGGGCAACGCATCAGGACTCCCAGCTCGGCCTCGAGGCCACGCCCGAGGAGTACGTCGCCAACCTGGTCGGCGTGTTCCGCGAGCTGCGGCGGGTGCTCAAGCCGAGCGGGACGTGCTGGCTCAACCTGGGGGATAGCTACGGTCACGGGACGGATGCCGCCCGCCAACGCTCGCAGACTTCGGAGAAGGTGAGCGAAGCGCAGCACGAGGCGCAGGGCGGTCGGCACGGTGGCATGGCGAAGCAGTTGGTTGGCATCCCGTGGCGTGTCGCCTTCGCCCTCCAGGCTGACGGCTGGTGGCTGCGCTCGGACATCATCTGGTCGAAGCCCAACCCCATGCCCGAGTCGGTCACCGACCGCCCGACCAAGGCGCACGAGTACCTGTTCCTGCTGACCAAGAGCGCGAGGTACTACTACGACGCGGATGCGGTGGCCGAGCAGAGTTTGGTTCAGCCTGGATCCCGGGCAGACGTGGATCGTGGCGGGTTCGGTGGCAAGTGGGCTGAGACAAACGGTAAGGAAGCCTTCCGTTCTATCGCACCCACCCGTAACCTCCGCTCGGTCTGGACCATCGCCACCCGCCCCTACCCCGGCGCCCACTTCGCGGTGTTCCCGCCTGAGCTACCGGAACGCTGCATCAAGGCGGGGAGCAGCGAGCGCGGCGTGTGCCCGGAGTGCGGAGCGCCGTGGGAGCGGGTGGTGGAACGCATCGGTGAGTCAGTATCAGAGCGGTTGGCCAAGGCACGGAGGCATCACTCAGAACTCCCTGGCAACGGAGCTCTCCAGAACAACGGACACGCCCTCACCCCGGACGGTGGGAAGCCGAGCCAGACTATCGGCTGGCAGCCGACATGCGCCCACGTCACGCTCAAGCCAACAGGTGCCGTTGTGCTCGACCCCTTCGCTGGCAGCGGTACGGTCGGCCTGGTCGCCAACCGCCTCAGCCGCCGCGCCATCTTGATAGACCTCAACCCGGCCTACCTCGAGCAGCAGATGAAGCGCAACGCGCAGACGGTGGTGGGACTGTGATCCTCCACGGGGACCAGGCGTTCACCGATGAGGAGTGGGCGCGACGCGAGCGCAAGCGGGAGGCCGATCGGGTCTACCGCCACTGGAAGCGGCGGGGCTCGCCGCTAGGGTGGCTCCACTCGTTGAGCTGTACCGAAGGCCGCGGCGGTCACGCGAAGCGCAAGCGATGTAACCCAATCCCGATCTACGACCCGCGGCTGGTGGCGGATGATTCATAGCCGCATCCGGGTCTGCCCGGTCCACCACCTCCGGCCGCGCTGCCCTGGCTGCGAGGTGACGCGGGTGCCGGACGGCGTGTTCCCGATGCTCGAGGTACCTCGCGGGACTGCTCAATGGCTGATGAACGCTGCCAAGGACTTCGCGTCAATGGGTGACGAGGGTGCCGTTGAGTTCGTGGCTTGGATAAGCGTAGACCTCAAGGAGACATCGTGAGTAGGTTCGGACCCAGACCCCGGCCAATGGCTGACCGGTTCTGGCCCAAGGTAGCCAAGGGCGATGGCTGCTGGTTGTGGACTGCGGCAAAGGGCCACAAGGGCTACGGCAGCTTCGAGCACCACAACGCGCACCGCATCGCCTACCAGCTCGAGTACGGTCCCATCCCTGACGGGCTGTTCGTCCTGCACCGTTGCGATAACCCACCGTGCTGCCGGCCTGACCATCTGTTCCTGGGTACCAATGCCGATAACATGAGGGACGCCTTTGCGAAGGGTCGCATCAAGCGCCTTGGACTCCAGGGCGAGCGGAATCATCGGGCGAAACTATCCGCCGCTGACGTGCTCGAGATGCGACGCCGGTTCGCAGCCGGTGAGTCGCGCCAGGACATCCTCCGCGACCACCTGATCCACAAGGACCACTTGAACGGGATCCTGCGGCGCCGGACTTGGAAGTCGATCTGATGAGGATCCGCCAGATCAAGCCTGAGTTCTGGAAGGACGCCAAGCTGGCAGGGCTCACGGAGGGTGCTCGCCTGTTCTTCGTTGGCACCTGGAGCTTAGCCGACGACGCCGGCTGGATGCGGTGGTCGATCCCTGAGATAGCCGCCGAGCTCTACCCGTTCGAGTCTCGGAAGATGCGCGAGAGGCGGGTCGAGAAGCACGGTGAAGCCCTGGCAGCGATGGGTCGCCTGCACCATCACGACTGCGGCCACTCCCAGATTCCGAAGATGCCAGCGCACCAACACCTGGCCGGGACAACCCGCCGTGTAACCACCATCTACGCTGAGCACCAGTTATGCCCCGCGACTAACCGCGACTCCCCGCGACTCCCCGCACCGGTAAGTATGGTTCGTAGTGGTTCGGTTAGTAAGTTAGGGGACAAACCAACTTTTGAAGAAGCGATCGAACGAGCCAAGAGGAAGGCCGGAGCATGACCGCCGACGACCGCATCGCCTGGGCCAGCGTCCGACCGCCCAAGCACGTCCACGACTGGGGCTGGACCAACCCGATCAGCCTGCTCGATGAAACTGGGCAGGAGTGCCTCGGCTGCGGCCTCACCCGCGCCGACTTCGAGGTGCGCCAGCGGCGGGGCCGCTCATCGCTCCGGGCTGGCAAGGACGCCGAGCGGGCGATCGCCAAGAGTTACGGCGGCACGCGCACCGGCCAGTTCGGCGGCCCTGACGACGTGGTGGTGGGCGAGCTGTTCATCGTGCAGTCCAAGGCCGGCCGCGGCTGGTTCCGCGAGGCGGTGTGGGCCGAGCTCGCCAAGCTGACCGGCTCCCAGCGGATCCCGACCCTGGTCATCAGCGACCGCCCCGGCCCCGGCCACAAGACGCGGCGCTACGTCATCCGCACGCTCGAGGACGACGTGGCGCTGCATGGAGAGAAGCCGTGAGAGAGGTTGACTTCTACTGCCGCAAGTGTGGCGCTGAGACTGAGGTGGAGCAGCGTGACGCGCATCGGTTCGACACCGACTTAGGGTGGCCGATGGTTGACAGCCGCTACGTCTGCCCCAACAAACGCCTGCCGCTGGATGGTCATAGCAAGTCGGTCTGGGAGTCTCGACGGATTGACCCGCATAACCTGCGTGGTAGGTCGCTTGAGGAGGCCATCGAGGATGCGTGAGTGCCCCGTCTGCCACAAGCTCTGGCGCCGCCTGACGCTGCACCTGCGCCTGGCCCACGGCGAGGTCGTGGTCATGTGGATCGGGCCGAAGCCGTGAGGCGCCTACGCCGGCTCTTGTTCGGCTGCCTTTCCTGCCGGACCCACCGCGGCAACCACCTGCCGTACTGCTACGAGTACCGCCGCTGGTTACCAAACAGGCACTTGCGCTAGACGCGATGGCGTAGTATGCGCCGGATGGACCGTCATACGTTGTCCTACGCGATAGCGGCTAGGCGGAGCCATCGGGGCCGCGGCGAAGCGCATACGGGGTTTCCTTCTTCCCATCGGGATGCTGATCGGTCTGGGCACGTCGCGGCCCCATCTGAGACACCGTGACATGCCGGGCTGATGCCTATGCCAGGGGAGGAGGAACGCCGCTGGGAGCAGCACGACCGGGAGCACTCCACGGCGGAGCATTCCCATCAGCGCGAGCACGAGTCCGAGGAAAAGGCGATCAACCTGGCGGTGGTTGGCATGGAGCGGCGGCTGGACGAGCTCAACCAGCTCCGCAAGGAAGTGGTCCTAGACCGATCGCAGTTCCTGACGATCTCGACCTGGGATGCGGAGCACAAGGCGCTCAAGGTCGAGATGCGGACCAAGCACGAGGCGCTGGACGGTCGCATCGACGCCTTGGAGAAGGTGATCGACCACTTCGAGGGCGCGGTCAACACCTGGCGCGGGATCGCCGCCTTCCTGGGCATCAGCGGAGTGGGGGCCGTCATCTACGCCATCGTGCAGAGCAGGCCGTGATTGGATTCGGCCGGGGCGCAGTTCTCGTTCCCTCGGGTTCCTGCGCCCCGACCGTTCAGAACCCGAGGAGGAACGGATGGACATCACCTGGGTCAAGTTGACCTCTTGGCACGCCCAACGGCCGAAGGACCACGCCGACACGACCTACTGCGGCCGTGAGATCCCGGTCAATGCCTACATCTCCCACGAGCTGCCAGCCGGCAAGAGCTGCGAGTCCTGCCTGCGCAACGTGGCGCGGCTCAACGACGACGCGAGCGCAGCCTAATGGCCCTCCTCAAGCCGGTCGATCCCTACGTCCGCGGCCTGCCGTGGGGTCCGTCACCGCTCAAGGTGGCAGAACCCGCCGGCTACGGCTACCTGGGGAGGTTCTGGTACTCCAACCCGGGCTACCCGTTCAAGTTCTACCTGCACTACCACCCGGCCCTCGACATGGGTGCCGCAGAGGGCACGCCGATCAAGGCCAGCGAGACGGGGATCGTGGACGCGATCGGTCCCAACCCGTACAGCGGGGCCAGCGGGATTCGCTACAACATCCGCATCCGCACCAACCCGACCGTGAAGTACGGCGGCGGTCACATGCTCGGGGTCGCCAAGAACCCGCGCACCGGGGCGCAGTGGAAGGTGGGCGACAAGATCAAGCGGGGCGAGGTCATCGGCTACGTCGGCAAGACGGGCTTCGCCACTGGCCCGCACGTCCACTTCTTCGTCCAGATCGGGTCGATGTTGTACGACCCGCTGCTGTTCTTCGACGGTGGCTACAACGCCAACGACTGGCGCATCAAGCCGGTTTACTAGGAGGAAGGCATGAACCAGCGCAATGAGACGGTCCGGGTCATCCTGGGCTACCTGTTCGCCTTCTTCGTGGTCGGGGCCTGCCTGTGGTTTCTGTACCAGGCGTACCTGAACCCGGACACTGCCAGCCTGCCGGATACCGTTTCGGGCATGATCGTCGGCGGACTCTTGGTCCTGATCCAGGGAGCCGCGACCTTCGTGTTCGGGCAGGCCATCATGCAGGCCGCCTCAAGGGCTTCCGCAACGGCTACCCAAGCGGGTGTCAACGCCGCCCTCACCCAGCCGCCCGGTCCCACCGTGACGGTGGACGCTGGCCCGCCGGCGAGTGCCACTGTGACTCCGGCCGAGCAGACACCTCCGGAGCCTCAGCCATGAACGCGGCCGATGCGCCCCTGCTGATCCTCGCCGTCCTGATCGCGGCCGCTTTCGTGGTCTACCGCGGCCCGTGGCGGCTGTACCAGGCCATCCGCTACCAGCTCCGGCTGAGACGGCGACTGCGGGAGATCAGCCGTTGAAGGGTTACTGGTGGACCGGGCACCGCAACTTCGGGGATCTGCTGACGCCGATCCTGCTGCGGGAGCTCGCCCACATTGAGCTCGAGTGGGCCAAGGCGGTGGATGCCGACATGATCGGGGCTGGCTCGATTGCGACCCACATTCCCAAGGGCTGGGGCGGCATCGTGTGGGGCACCGGCAAGCCGCGTAAGACGGACCACATCGACCTGTCCCAAGCCAACGTGCTTGCCCTGCGCGGTTCGCTCACCGCCGAAGGCTCTGGGGCCAAGCGGGGCTACGTCCTGGGCGATCCGGGGCTCCTCGTCAGCCTGCTGCCCGATATCGAGGTCAACGAGACGATTCCCTTGGGCGTGGTGGCCCACTGGGAAGATCGGCTGCTCAAGACGCGCTGGAAGGGCGAGCTGATCGACGTGGAGGGCGACCCGCTGGAGGTCATCCGCCAGATCGCTCGTTGTCGGCGGGTAGTCAGCTCGAGCCTCCACGGCATCATCGTCGCCGACGCCTTCGGCAAGGAGCGCCGCTGGGAGCGCAGCTCCAAGCAGCCGATGTTCAAGTTCGCGGACCACGGGACGGTGGTGGGACGCTTCGAGCCCGCCAAGTGGGGCTATGCGCGGAACGTCAACCAGGCGCAGACCGGGCTGATTGCGGCTCTGGGACGGTTGCGGGATCTGCTCGAGGACCGATGGAGCGGAGTAGACAACCGGTGGAGCGATCGCCTCGAGCTGGTGGCCTCGCATGTGCCCAACGGGGCCAAGGTGCTCGATCTGGGGGCCGGCAAGCAAGGGCTCAAGGATCTGCTGCCGAGCTGCACCTACACCCCGGCCGACCTGCCGGACTTCGACATGAACGCCAACCGCTTCCCGCAGGGTCGCTGGGACGTCGTCGTCGCGGCGGGAGTGCTGGAATATGCCGACCGGCCGCAGGAAGTGCTCAAGGCGGTTAGGCGCCTCGCCCCCACCACCCTGCTCACCTACCAGACCATGAGCGGCAAGGTGACGAGAGGCCGCGCTAGGTCGGGCTTCCACAACCACCTGAGCCGAACCAGCCTGGAGCGCATGATCCGCAAGGCAGGCTTCCGCCCGGAGAAGGTCGGTGTCTGGGAGAACCAGGACATCTACCGGCTGACGGCATGAAGCTCAGCTTCCTGATCCCATTCAGGGACGTCGACGGCACCCGTACCGCCGGCCACCAGTGGCTGCTCCGCCGCTGGCAGCACTTCTATCCCGATGCCGAGTTCTGCATCGCCTCCGACGACGGGGTGGACCCGTTCAACAAGAGCCTCGCCATCAACAACGCCGCCAAGCAAGCAACCGGCGACATCTTCCTGATCCTCGATGCCGATACCTGGGTGGAGCCCAAGTGGGTCAACGAGGCTATCGCCCGCATCGCTGACGGTATCCCGTGGGTGGTGCCCTGCATCAAGAACATGCGGATGAAGCAGGACTTCTCCGAGATGCTGATGAAGCTCGACCCCACCGGGCCCCTACCACCCATCCAGAACCGCAACGCCGAGACGGTAGGGCCAGTGGTGGGCTTCCTGCACATCATGCCCCGCAAGGCATTCGAGGCGGTAGGCGGGTACGACGAGCGCATCCGGGGCTGGGGCGGGGAGGACACCTCCTTCACCTGGGCAATGGACATCATCAACGGCCGACACCGCAAGCTGCATGGGGTGGCGATGTGCCTCTGGCATGAGCGGCCCCGAGACAAGAGCAAGTTCCGGATCTGGTACGGGCAGGACCGCACCCACCAGGACGACAAGAAGCGGGTGGTCAGCGCCTACAACAAGGCACTGGTGGCGAAGGACAAGCGGGCAGCCATGCTGCAGGCGCTCGAGCGATGAGCCACGGTAGCGACAAGCGACTCAGCACTCGACGCTGGCGTGACGTGCGAGCCGAGGTACTGCGGCGTGACCTGCACCGCTGCCAGTGGCGACTAGCGGGCTGCACGGAGTACGCCGACCAGGTCGACCACATCGTGCCGCGCAGCTGGGGTGGCGCAGTGTTCGACCGCTCCAACCTGGTGGCCTGCTGCCAGCACTGCAACCGCAAGCGGCAGAGCTTGGGCCCGGGTGAGCCGGGCAACCCGCACGATGGTGGGGCACCGCAGCGAGGGGGGCCAATCTTAAAGGGCGCACCGAACGCAAGAG
>Ga0310810_10009923_pt1 | contig 11050 bp, 9 predicted proteins | sample NCmetagenome_FD_207641 | JGI IMG/M metagenome (GOLD analysis project Ga0310810, IMG submission 207641) | Soil microbial communities from experimental microcosm in Duke University, North Carolina, United States - NC | ecosystem: Engineered > Artificial ecosystem > Soil microcosm > Unclassified ... | reverse complement strand
CGCCCAGGGCCGCAACCGCTTCTACCGCCTCGCTTCGGGCGAGGTGGCGCATGTCATGGAATCGATGATGGCGCTCGCCGGCGAGCGCGTGCCGCCCGCGTCGAAGAGCGCCGCGTGGCGGCGCGACCCGGACCTGCGCTTCTGCCGCACCTGCTACGACCATCTCGCCGGCCAGGTCGGCATGGCGGTCACCGATTCGCTGACCCAGCACGGCCATCTCGAGCCCGAGGGCGCGCGCGACTGGCGGCTCACCCGTTCCGGCGAGCTGTTCTGCCGCCGCCTGGGGGTCGACCTCGAGGGCGCCCAGCAGGCCGGCACGCGCCACTTCGCGCGCCAGTGCCTCGACTGGAGCGAGCGGCGGCCGCACATCTCGGGCGCGCTCGGGGCCGCGATCGCCGACACCTTCTTCAAGAAAGGCTGGACCGAGCGCCTGCGCCGCGGCCGCTCCGTGCGCCTGACCGATTCAGGCCGGCGGGCCCTTAACGGACATTTTGGGGTCAGCCACTTCGGCACTTCGGTCTAGCCGCGCCCGGCCGAAGGCCTGGCCCTCGCCCGACGGGATCTTGGCGATCGCCGAAGCGCGCAGGATCTTCTCCTCGCCGACCGTCAGATAGATGTTGGTGAACAAGAGCGAGCGGGTCTGGCGCACCAGCTCGGGCCGGCCCTCGACCCAGTCGCCCAGTTTGGCGGGCGCCACGAAATCGCAGGTCACGCTGATCGTCGGCAGGAACTTGCGCAACCCGACCAGCGCGCCGCCGCCCATCGTGCCGACCAGATCGGCCGCCGTCATCATCATGCCGCCATGCAGGCCGCCCGCCGGGTTGCACATGTGCTGGTGCACGCGAAAACCCAGCACGAACTCCTCGCGCGTGCCTTTGGGCCCGCGCTTGCAATAGATATTGCCGACGTGGCTGTTGAAGGTGGTCGGGCGGCCGCGATCGAAATCGATGCGCAGGAAACCGGCGGGTGGATCATCGCGCAGACTGTCGTCGCTCACGCTCAACTCCGGATCTTCGGCTGACGCTGGCGGCTGAGCAGCGCGAAGCTGCCGACGCCCGACAGCACGTCGTGGCGCGGACCATAAAGCCGGCCCCGCACCTGCGCCACCTGCGCATCGTGGCCCAGCACCTCGGCCTCGGCCTGCAGCCAGTCGCCGACCCGCCCGGGCATCAGGTAGTCGATGGTGAGCCGCACCGTGACGGCGCGCCGCTGCAACACATGCGAGACGGTCGAGCCCATCGCCGAATCGAGGAAGGCGGCCAGCATGCCGCCATGGACGATGCCGAGCGCGTTGGCGTGCTGCGGTCCGGGACGGAAGGCGCGGATCAGGCGGCTGCCCTCGACCTTCTCGAACCACGGCCCGTTGGCCGCGGCAAAGCCGATCGCCTCTCTAAGCTCGCGAAACCCCGACGGAAAGGACACGCCGCATTCTAGGCGATGCCCACCAGCAGGACCACGCCGTAGCCGACATAGTAGGAGGCGAGCGCGGTGATCAGCCGATTCGACCAGGCGCGGAACTGCGCCTCGCTCAGCCGCTCGAGCAGCAGCTTGCCGAGCGAGGTGCCGATCATCGACGAGGCGACGGCGATGGCCAGGAACCACGGCTCGACCGTGCCGGCCTGGTCGATCAGCACGCCGAAGTAGACGAGCTTGAAGCCGTGGCTGAACAGCTGGCAGGCGGCCTTGGTGGCGATGATCTGCCGCCGCTCCAGGGTCGAACGCAGGAACATGGTGTCGAGCAGCGGCCCGGTGACGCCGGTGGTCAGCATCAGCATCATCGAGACGAAGCCGGTCGCCGCGACCTGGGCGGGCCCGAAGGTGCGCGGCATCACCTTTTCGGGGATCGCCCGCACGATGAAGGGCGACAGGCCGAGCAGCAGCAACGCCATCGCCTTGTCGGGCACGTAGAGCCAGATCGACCACAGGCCGACCGACACCAGGTTGCCCGCGACGTTGAAGGCGATCGTCCTCCAGGCGATGTGGCGCCACCACAGGATGGCGCGCCAGCCGTTCGACGCCATTTGGGTCACCGCATGCAGCACCATCGCGGTCGGCAGCGGGAACACCACCAGCAGCACGCCGATCAGGATCAGGCCCCCGGCCATGCCAAAGATGCCGGACAGGAAGGCCGTGCCGATCATCAGCAGGCTGAGAGACATCGCCATCAACGCCGTCATCGCCGTCTCCAAGGTGGTGAGGGCGATGTACGGCCGGCTTATCCAGTGTTCAAATATATGATAAATGTCTGATCGATACTTTACCCATCTGTCGTCCCGAGCGCAGCGAAGGACCCCGTGGCGCTTCGACGAGCGCGCCGCTGGCAATCGCCATGAGATCCTTCGCTGCGCTCAGGATGACAGAGGGCCCGTCATGACAAGGTCGCTCCCATGGAACTGCGCCACCTCCGCTACTTCGTCGCCGTCGCCCACGAGGGCCACGTCACGCGCGCGGCCGAGAAGCTGCGCATCCAGCAGCCGCCGCTCAGCCAGCAGATCCGCGCGCTCGAGCGCGAGATCGATGCCGTGCTGTTCGTGCGCCATCCGCGCGGTGTCAGCCTGACCGACGCCGGCCGCTCCTTCCTGGCCGACGCCGAGGCGATCCTGGCGCAGGCCGAGCACGCCAAGATCCGCGCACGCCGCACCGCGCGCGGCGAGGTCGGCCGCATCGCCGTGGGCTTCACCACCTCCGCGCCGTTCCATCCCCTGGTGGCGCGCGCAATCCGCGAGTTCCGCGCCACGCGGCCCGACGTCTCGTTCGTGCTGGAGGAGAGCAGCTCGGGCGACATGGTGAGCGGCCTGCGCGACGAGCGGCTGGATGTCGCCTTTATCCGCTCGGGCCTGGTCGATCCCGAAGGCGTCACGGTCCATCCGCTGCTGCAGGAGGACATGGTCGCGGCGTTCCCGGCCCGCCATCCGTTGATCCGAAAGCCGCGGCTCGGCCTCAAGGACCTGGCCGAGGAAACCTTCATCCTCTACCGGAGGCCCGACGGTCGCGGTCTCTACGACGTGATCGTCGCGGCCTGCGCCGAAGCGGGCTTCAGCCCGCATGTCGGCCAGGAGGCGCCGCGCATCGTCTCGACCTTGAACCTCGTGGCGGCGGGGCTCGGCATCACGATCGTGCCCGCCTCGTTGAGCCGATTGCCGCTCGAAGGCGTTACCTATAGGCCGCTGACCGGACGGCCGGCGATCAAGGTGCCGCTCAATCTCGCCTGCCGCGCCGGCGAACGGTCGGCCGCAACGCTTGGCTTCATCGACCTGGTGCGACGGCTGTCATGAAACCGATCAGGACCATCGGCCATTCGAACCATCCCATCGAGCGCTTCGTCGCGCTCCTGAAGGCGGGCGCCGTCGAGCGGCTGGTCGATGTGCGCTCGATGCCGTGGTCGCGCCGCTTCCCGCAATTCGGCCGCGAACGGCTGGCCAGGAGCCTGGCCGAGGCCGGCATCGACTATGTCTGGGAGGGCGAGGCGCTGGGCGGCAAGCCCAAGGACGGCGGCGGCTACGACGCGCTGGCGGCGCGACCCGACTTCAAGGATGCGGTCGGCCGGCTGATCGAGGAGAGCGCCGGGGCATCGGTCTGCCTGATGTGCGCCGAGAAGGAGCCGCTCGAATGCCATCGCGTCCTGCTGGTCTCGCGCCGGCTGGCCGAGCGTGGCGCGGCGATCGAGCACCTGCTGGCCGACGGCACGGTGCGGCCCCATGCCGAGATCGAGGAGGCGCTGCTCAAGAGAGCCGGTGGCGAGGACCTGTTCGAGGACCGCGCGGCGCGGCTCGCCCGCGCCTACGGCCTGCGCGAGCGGGCGATGAAGCGCTGAGCAGTGCCTTAAGCGTGGTGACTCTTGCTCTGGCCGTCGTCCCGACCGGAGGCTCGCGAAGCGAGACGGAGCGGAGGGACCTTTTTTCGGCGATTTGCGGCTGATCGTTGAAAAAAGGTCCCTCCACTCCGCGCCTTCGGCGCTTCGGTCGGGACGACGGAATGGTCAGCCGAGATGCATCCAGACCGACTTGGTCTGCGACACCGTCAGCAATGTCTCGAGGCACTTGTCGCGCCCGGTGCCGGACTGCTTGAAGCCGCCCCACGGCTGGGTCATGTCGCCGTGGTCGAAGCAGTTGACCCAGATCACGCCGGCATCGATGTCGCGCGCCATCTTGTGCGCGGTGGCGAGGTCTGAGGTCCAGATGCCGGCGGCCAGGCCGAAGATCGAATCGTTGGCGATCGCCACCGCTTCCTCGGTCGTGCGGAACGGCAGGACGACGCCGACCGGACCGAAGATCTCCTCGCGGGCGATCCGCATGCCGTTGTTCGCGCCGGTGAACAGCGTCGGCTCGAGATAGGCGCCCTTGTCGAACCCGGCCGGCACGCCGCCGCCCAGCGCCAGCTTGGCGCCTTCCTGCGAGCCCAGCCGGATGTAATCCAGGATCTTGCCACGCTGGCCGTCGCTGACCTGCGGTCCCATCGTGGTCGCCGGATCGAGCGGATCGCCGATGATCATGCGTTCGCGCACCCGAGCCTTGAAGCGCTCGACGAACTCCTCCTCGATCGACGCCTCGACCAGGATGCGCGAGCCGGCGCTGCACATCTCGCCCTTGTTGGCGTAGATGCCGCTGATCGCGTAGTCGACCGCGACGCCGAGGTCGGGCGCGCCCGCGGTGATGATCTGCGGCGACTTGCCCCCGGTCTCGACCGTCACGCGCTTGAGGTTGGACTGCCCGGCATAGACCATCATCAGCTTGCCGACGTCGGTCGAGCCGGTGAAGCTGATCTTGTCGACATCCATGTGCAGCCCGAGCGCCTTGCCGACCGTGCCGCCGGTGCCGTGCACCACGTTGAACACGCCGGCCGGTCCGCCGGCCTCCATGAAGAGCTGCGCCAGCAGGGTGGCCGACAAGGGCGAGAGCTGAGCCGGCTTCAGCACCACCGAGTTGCCGACCGCCAGCGCGGGCGCCACCTTCCAGGCATTCATCAGCAGCGGATAGTTCCACGGCGTGATGCAGGCGACCACGCCGAGCGGCTGGCGGATGATGTAGTGGAAGGCGTCGGACGCGGTGCTGGTGACCGTGCCCTCGATCTTGTCGATCGTCTCGCCGAAATACTGGAAGGTCAGCGCCGCGGCCGGCACGTCGCCGGTCATCATGTCGGTGATCGGCTTGCCGACATCGAGCGTGTCGAGCAGCGAGAACTCGAGCGCATGCGCCTCGATCAATCGGGCGAAGCGGTACAGGACTTCCATGCGGGCCCGCGGCTCGAGGCGGGACCAGACGCCCGACTTGAAGGCCCGGCGCGCCGAGGCGACGGCACGATCGACGTCCTCGGCGCTGCCCGACGGCACGCTGGCCACGACCTCGCCATTGGCGGGATTGACCGTCTCGAAGCGCTTGCCTGACGGGGTGTCGACCAGGGCGCCGTCGATGAACATCCGCGTCTCGGGGTTCAAGGCTGCGGCATGGCGGCGGTAGTCCTCGACCGTCAGGGGCTGGGTTTGCGGCGTATCCATGAATCGGTCCTTCAGAGGTCGAGGAAGAGGTCGGCGCCGGCACGCGGCACCGAGCAACAGAGCAGCACCTCGCCCGCGCCGCGCGGCGCGACCGGGTCCGTGACATAGTCGACCGCGCCGCTCACCAGGCGCGTCTTGCAGGTGCCGCATATGCCGGAGCGGCAGCCGAACGGCGGCGCGAGGCCAACGAACTCGGCGAACTCCAGCAGCGTGCCGCGATCGCTCGACCAGTCGCCGCCGGTGTTCGCCTTGACGAAGCGCACCGGCACGACCTCGTCGCTGACCGGCATCGGGCGCGCCGGCGCGGTCGGCGCCTCAGGCCTGAGCACGGTCGCCGGGCCGAAGGATTCGTAGAAGATGCGGTCGACCGGCACGCCCATGCCGGTCAGTCCGTCATAGAGCGATCTCATGAAGCCCTGCGGGCCGCAGAGGTAGAACTCGTAGTCGCCGAACGGCAGCATCTTCTTGACGGTGTCGACGCCGACATAGCCCTGGCTGTGATAGCCCTTGCCGAGCACGTCGTCGCTGCACGGCTGGCTGTAGCAGAGATGCAGGCCGAAACCGGGATGCTCGGCAGCCAGCGCCTCGAGCCGTTTGCGGAAGGCCTGCACCTTGCTGCTCTGGGCGCCGTGAATGAAATGGACCGGGCGGAACTTTCCGGTGCGCTTGCCCTCGGCCACGACATGCTCGGCCATGGCCATCATCGGCGTGATGCCGACCCCGCCGGAGATCAGCACCGCCGGCCGGTCGCTGCCGCTCAGGACGAACCGGCCGCGCGGCGCCATCGCCTCGATGCGGAAGCCAGGCTTGGCATTGGCGTGCAGGTAGCGCGACACCAGCGCGTCGCCGTCGCCGCGCCGGATGCTGAGGCGGTAGTGGTCGGGATTGCTGGAGGTCGAGAGCGTGTAGGTGCGCAACGCCGGTTCCTGGCCGGGAATCCTCACCCGGATCGGCAGGAACTGGCCGGGCGCCCAGGGATAGAGCGGCTTGCCGTCGGCGCGGCGCAGATAGAACGACGTGATCAGCTCGCTCTCCGGCTCGACCTTGAAGACCTCGAGATCGACATAGGTATTGCGCTCGCTCTCCGGTGCCGCCGAAGCCGTGGGCTCGACCGAGATGTTGCGCGCCTCGTCGTCACAGATGTTGCCGATCGCCTTCAGCTCGGTCGGCGTGCCGGCGACCGAGGCGGCGATCAGCTTCTGGAAATGGCCGACCAGATGCTCGGCGCCTGTCAGGAAGCGCCCGCGCTCGGGGATGCCGGCGAGCAGCCCGACCTGCACCGAGTTGGTCAGCGCGTCGTCTTCCTCACCAACCTTGCGGTTGAACTCGATCAGCTCCTGGGCGAACTCCTCGGTCACGCCGGGACCGAAATACTGCTCCGAGAATCCCTTGGTCGCGTTGGCGCCGTCCGGCCGCCAGACATCGATCGACAGATTGGGGAAACCGGGATTGATGTTGATCGTCATGTTGGGAAAAAGCAGGTGGTACTGCGCCTGCTCGACCGAACCGCGCGCATTGTAGATCTTGACCGCCGCCTTCCCCTCGAGCGCCGATTTCCGAACGTGACCGACCTGGGTCATGAACCAGCCGTGCACCGCAAGATGGTAGTTGCCCGGCAGGACATCGATCGCCGCGCTGAAACCGGGATGCGCCACGGCGCAGTGGTAGCACTCCTCGTAGTTCTCCAGCATCGTCTTCCAGTTGGCCGGCGCCGACCACTCGTCGCGCGAATAGAGCTGCAGGCTGTCGAGATCGAGGCCGGTTCCGGCGATCACGTCGAGCAGCTTGCCGTACTGGCTGGCCATCGGCTCGGCTTCGTTGTCGGCGTTCACGAACACCCAGGGCCCCAGCGTCTCCACCCTGAGCGGCAGCAGCGGATAGTCTTCCAGCCGGAAATTCGGCTCATGCGCGGTTCGCGGCGCGCCCTTGAGACAGCCCGTCAGGTCGTAGGTCCAGGCGTGATAGCCGCATTGCATCATCTGGGCGTTGCCGCGGCCCTTCATCACCTGGTGGCGCCGGTGCCGGCAGACGTTCACGAGCGCGGCCAGCCCGCTGTCGTTGCGGATCACCACGACCGGGATTTCGCCGACCTGGCCGGTGATGTAGTCGCCGACATTCTTGAGCTCGTTGGCCGGGCCGATATAGCTCCAGGTCTTGCGGAAAACCTGGCGGATCTCGCGCTCGGTGATGGCCGGGTCGGTGTACCAGCGCGCCGGCAGGCTCTCGCCGCGATCGAGGGCCGCGATCAGGCTGGCGGCATTTTCATCGGACGGGCTCATGACGTTCTCGCTCCTCAATCTCTAGGCCGGTTGATCCCTGGAAGCCGGCGCCGTGCCGGGCGCCGCGGGGTCCTTCAGCAACAGCACCGGAACGCACAGCAGCAGGAAGGCGCCGGCGCACAGCAGGATCTGGAAGTTGCTCAGGATTTCGGCGGCAGCAGAGGCCAGCGCATCGGTGGCCATCATGCCCACGGAGTAGGCGATATTGTAGACCGCATAGACCGCGGCGTAGCAGGAGAGGCCGAGCCGATCGACGGCGTTGCCCAGCTCCGCCGAGGTCGGGTTGAGCGTGAAGGCGAAGGCGACGCTGACCAGGCAGAGGGCGAGGCCGGCGAGAACGACATTGGTCGTGAGGCCGAGCAGCGGCAGCGACAGCGCCATCGCCACGACACCGCCCGCGATCACGCGCCTGATCGGCATGCGATTCGACACCCAGCTCACGACCGGCGCGCTGAAGCCGTAGGCGATCGTGGCGATCGTGAAGATCAGGCCGACGACTGTAGGCGTAACGCCGTAACGGGCGAGCTGGTTGGGCAGCAGGGGCTCGACGATTCCCCAGCCGAACGCCGCCAAAACCACCGCCATGGCCGGGATCAGGATCGCCCTGTCGGTCAGCAGCATCTTGAGCGGCGGGCTCGCGCCCGCGGCCGCGCGGTCCGCCGGCACCAGGAAGAGACGCATCGCGGCATCCACGGCGACCAGCGCGGCCGTCACCATGAACGGCAGCGAGAAGCCGCCGAACTCGTACAGCATCCCGCCGGCCAGCGGTCCCAGAATGGAGCCTGCGGTACTGCCCACCAGGGAATAGCCCATCATCTCGACCCGCCGGGTAGGATAGTTCTCGGCGACCAGCGCGAGACCCGCCGTCCACGACGCGGCGGAGGCGCTGCCCTCGCACACGCGCGCCAGCACCAGCAGGGGGTAGCTCGGCGCGAACCAGAACAGCAGAGTCGCCATCGCCGACAGGACGACTCCCATGATCATGGGACGGCGCAAACCGAGACGATCGCCGAGATAGCCGAACACCGGCGTGGCGAGCAGAACGCCCGCGGCGTAGCTGCCGTAGAGCACGGCCATCCGGTCCTCGCTCATCGCGCCGACCGGCGAGTAGGGGGTGAGCGGGACGACCAGACCATAGATGAAATAGTCCATGAACAGCGCATAGGCGACGACGCCGAGGACCTTCCACTCCCTCATGGCGGATGATCTCGAAAGTCCCGCGATCGTGTCATGCGCCGGTCGTCATCGGTTGTATTTGCGTCCCGGAAACAGTATTGGCGTGGAGCGTGCAAATCAACGTCAGGATAGCGCTGTGGCTCGGACTCCATTGTTCAGCATGCTCAAGGGCATTGCCCGCGGATATGCGCAAGCCGAAGACGCCGAACGAGCCGAGCGCGGACTGATTGGACGTCGCGCTGTCCTGCGGGGCGGCGCAGGCGTTGCGCTCGCTTCGATGCTGCCGGCCGCCGGCCTTGCCGCGACCGCCAGGATCGCGATCGTCGGTGCGGGCTTGGCCGGACTGACTGCCGCGCGCGAACTGCGCAAGGCGGGTCACGACGCCGACGTGTTCGAGGGCAGCACGCGAATCGGCGGCCGTTGCTACTCGGCGCGCGGGGTGTTCAACAACAACCAAGTCGCCGAGCACGGCGGCGAGTTCATCGACACCGACCACAAGGAGATACGGGCGCTCGCCAAGGAGCTTGGCCTGACGCTGGACGATGTGCTGGCCGTGATTCCGCCCACCGCCCATGGACGCTACTTCTTCGCCGGCAAGCCCTACAGCCTGGCCGACGCCACGCGCGACTGGCAGCCGATCTACACGCTCCTGCAGCAGCAGTCGGCGGCGATCGGCGAGCCCAACTACCAGTCGGCCTCGCCCGCCGCCCGCCAGTTCGACGCGATGACGATATCCGATTGGGTCGCGACCTATGTGAGCGGCGGCCGCGCCAGCCAGCTCGGGCAACTGATCGAGACGGCGTTCTCCGAGGAGAACGGCGCCGATCCGGACCAGCAGAGCGCGCTCAGCATCATCTCGATCCTGGCGATGGATAAGCGGCACCGCTTCAATCTCTACTACACCGAGAGCGACCAGCGCTTCCACGTCCGCGGCGGCAACGACCAGATTCCGACCCTGCTCGCCAGGGCGCTCGGCGACAAGATCCAGACCGCGATGCCGCTGGTGGCGGTTGCGCGCCTGCCGGACGGCCGGATGCGTCTCAGCATCAAGCGCGATGGCATGCTGACCGACATGGTGTACGACCGGGTGATCCTGGCGCTGCCCTTCTCGGTCATGCGCGCCTCGGTCGATTTCAAGGATGCCGGCTTCCGGCCGCTCAAGGTCCGGGCGATCACCACCATGCCGATCGGCGCCTCGACCAAGTTCCAGATGCAGTTCACCCGGCGCCTCTGGCTCGAGGCCGGATGCAACGGCGAGATGCGCGTGCCGTCGCAGACCTTCCAGACCACCTGGGAGGTCTCGCGGGCACAACCGGGCCAGCAAGGCATCCTCAACTTCTTTTCCGGCGGAACGCGCGCGATCAACGCGGGCAAGACCAACGCCGTCGACCTGGCGGCCACCGTCATGAGGGATGCATCGGTCGTCCTGCCGGGACTGAGCGAGACCTGGACGGGCCTGATGATCAAGGACGCGTGGAAGGACAATCCCTGGTCGCTCGGCAGCTACAGCTATTTCCAGCCGGGCTACCAGACCACCGTCTCCGGCATCGAGGCCGAACCGGAGGGCAACTGCTTCTTCGCCGGCGAGCACACGGCGGAACAGAATGCCTTCCTGAATTCGGGCGTCGAATCGGGCATGCGGGCAGCCAAGCAGGTGATCGCGTCGCTGCGCTAGCGGCTGGCGTCACAAGCAACCTTCTTCGGGGCACTCACATAGCGGTCGTGTTTTTCCTACGTCCCTCGAGTCGGCTCCAGGCCTCGGCCCTGTTGCTGTCGATGGCGTGTGTGTCGGTCAACGATCGCGCCCTTGCGGACGAAGGCGGCGGCAGCTTCTGGCTCCCCGGAACCTATGCCAGCCAGGCGGCGACCGCATCGGCGCCGGGCTTCTCGATCGACATGACGTATTATGTGTCGGGCGCAAGCTCCACGCGCTGGACCTCGACGAGTGACGGACGCACCCAGGAACGGTTCTCTTCGAGCACGAACTACCTGATGCTCACGCCGAGCTACGCGTTCGAGAAGCCGGTGCTGGGGGCCCAGTTCGAGGTCGGCGTGACGTTTCTCGCGGGCAACTACAGTCAGACCCTGTCGACCACACTGT
>Ga0310810_10009921_pt1 | contig 11050 bp, 7 predicted proteins | sample NCmetagenome_FD_207641 | JGI IMG/M metagenome (GOLD analysis project Ga0310810, IMG submission 207641) | Soil microbial communities from experimental microcosm in Duke University, North Carolina, United States - NC | ecosystem: Engineered > Artificial ecosystem > Soil microcosm > Unclassified ... | reverse complement strand
GCCTCGACGCATATGGCGCCATCTCAGGATGACGGGGCGCTGCTCGATGCCTATTCGCGGGCGATCACCGACGTGGTCGAGCGCGTCGGGCCGGCTGTGGTCCGGATCGACGTGTTCCACGGCCCGAGCGCACGCCGCACCGGATCCGGCTCGGGCGTCATCGTGGCGCCGGATGGGCTGGTGCTGACCAACAGCCACGTGGTCGGCGGCGCCGCCCGCGTCGAGCTGATGACCACCGAAGGGCGCCAGCTGATGGCGCGCGTCGTCGGCGACGATCAGGATACCGATCTGGCGCTGCTGCGGGTCGATGCCCCGGTGACTTTGCCGTCGGCGACACTGGGCGACTCCAAGAAGCTGCGGCGCGGCCAGCTCGTCGTCGCGATCGGCAATCCGCTCGGCTTTGAATCGACGGTCACGGCAGGCGTCGTCTCGGCGCTCGGCCGCTCGCTGCGCGCGCGCACCGGGCGGCTGATCGACGACGTGATCCAGACCGACGCGGCGCTGAACCCCGGCAACTCCGGCGGGCCGCTCGTGTCCTCGCACAGCGAGGTGATCGGCGTGAACACCGCGATCATCCAGGGCGCGCAGGGCATCTGTTTCGCGGTGGCGGCGAATACGGCGAACTTCGTGCTCGGCGAACTGGTGCGGCACGGCCGCGTGCGACGCGCCTATATCGGCATCTCGGCGCAGCAGATCACCATTCCGCGGCGGATGCAGCTTGCGGCCGGTCTTACGCAAAGCACGGCGGCCGCCATCACGGCGTCCGAGCCGGGCAGCCCGGCCAATCGTGCCGGCCTGCTTTCGGGCGACATGATCGTGAGCCTCGACGGCGAGCCGGTGACCGGCGCGGACGATTTGATCCGCCTGCTCACCGGCGAGCGCATCGGCAAGACGGTCGAGATCAAGGTGCTCCGCCTCGGCAAACCGCGGACGTTCACTCTGGTGCCGGAAGAACGGAAGCGGGCTTGATGTCTCCTCCCGCGGGGGGAGATATCCAGAACGAGGCGAGCCACGCTCTGCCGAATAAGCCAAGCACCGTACCGCCGTAGACGAGCGCGCCAATGAAGGCAAGCAGCAGCAGCGCGAGCCAGGTGTGCCGGCCGGGGAAACCCGCCGTCATCGCCAGCACCGGCCACTGCGCAACCCATAGCGCCGCAAACAGCGCGATCCCGGCTAGGATGAGCTTGAGAACCGCGCGCTTGAACGTGCCGTCGAAGCTCATCAAGCCGGCGCGCAGCCCGAACCAGAGGATCAGGCCGAAATTGATCCAGGCGCCAATCGAGGTGGCGAGCGCCAGACCGACCTGCGCGAGCGTGGTGAAGTAAAGAAACGCGATCTTGAACACGATGTTGATCCCAGCCGCCGAGAGCGCCGCCTTCACGGGCGTCGCGGTATCGCCGCGCGCGAGGAAGGTCGCGGTGACGCTGCGCATCAGCACGAACGGGATGAGCCCGATCGTGTAGGCGGCAAGCGTCATGGCGGCTGCCTGCGCGTCGTCGGCGGTGAATTTCCCGCGCATGAACAGCGCGCGCATGATCAGGTCGGGCACGACCAGGAACGCTGCGACGCATGGGATCGCGAGCAGCAGCGTGAACTCGATCGCGCGCTCCTGCGCGGTGCGCGCGCCCGCCTCGTCGCCGGCCGCGATGCGCCGCGCCATCTCGGGCAGCAGCACGGTGCCGACCGCGATCCCGATCACGCCGCCGGGAAGCTGATAGAGCCGGTCCGCGTAATAGAGCGCCGAGAGCGCGCCGGCGGCGAGGAAGCTCGCGATGATGGTGTCGGCGAACAGCGCAAGCTGCACGCCGGCCGAGCCGACGGTCGCCGGTCCGAGCGCCTTGAAGAAGCCCTTCACGTCGTCGTCGAGCACCGGCTTGCGCAGCGCCGTCATCACGTCGGCGCGCAGCGCCGCGCCGCCGACCAGCAGAACTTCCAGTATGCCGGCGATCAAGACGCCCCAGGCCGCCGCATGGCCGGGTGTCGGGAAGAACGCCGCGATGGCGAGCGTCGCCACCATCGTGAGATTGAGCAGGATCGGCGCGGCGGCAGCCGCGGCGAAGCGCTCGAGCGAATTGAGGATGCCGGAGAACAGTGTCACCAGCGTCATCAGCAACAGGTAGGGAAAGGTGATGCGGGTGAGCGTCACGGCGAGCGGAAAGCGCGTCGGATCGTCACGAAAGCCCGGCGCGAGCAGCTCGATCACGGCCGGAGTGAAGAGGAGCGCGAGCGCGAGTAGCGCGACCTGGCTGATCAGCAGCAGCGTGAAGATACGGTCGCCGAACAGGCGCGCGGCGTCCACCCCGCCCTGCGTGCGGATGCGCGCGTAGGCTGGCACGAAGGCCGCCGCGAACGCGCCCTCGGCGAAGATCGCGCGGAAATGGTTCGGCAGGCGAAACGCGACGAGGAACGCATCCGCAATCGGCCCCGCGCCGAGCACGGCCGCCATCACGATGTCGCGCGCAAAGCCGGTCACGCGCGAGAGGAGCGTCAGGCCGCCGACGGTGAGGATGCGGTTGATCACTCTTATCCCTCCCCCTGTTGGGGGAGGGTGGCCGGCGAAGCCGGCCGGGTGGGGCTCTTGCGAACCTCATTGGCCAACCCCACCCGACCGCCGCTGTGCGGCGGCCACCCTCCCCGCTTCGCGGGGAGGGATAAGGATAGACTGAGTCTCAGGTCAGCGCGCCGCGCACCGCGGCAATGATCCGACCTTGAGTCGGCTCGTCCAGATAGGCATGCATCGGCAGGCTGATCACCTCGGCGGCGAGTTTTTCGGTCACGCCAAGGCCCCCATCCGCCACCGGGAAATCCCGATACGCGCCCTGCCGGTGCGAAGGCACCGGGTAGTACTGCGCGGTCGGGATGCCCTGCGCGCTCAACGTCGCAGCAAGCGCATCGCGCCGTCCACCCGAGACGCGGACCGTGTACTGCGCCCACACGCAGGTGTGCGCGTTGGAGAGATGCGGCACCCGCACCACATCCGCGAGGCTCGCGTTGTAGCGCCGCGCGATGCGCTCGCGTGCCACGATCTCCTCGGGGAAGATCTTCAGCTTCTCGATCAGCACCGCTGCCTGGATCGTATCGAGCCGCCCGGTCATCCCGATGCGCACGTTGTCGTAGCGGTCGGTGCCCTGCCCGTGATTGCGCAGGCTGCGGATCGTCTCGGCAAGCGCGTCGTCGTCGGTGATGACCGCGCCGCCGTCGCCGTAGCAGCCGAGCGGCTTTGCGGGAAAGAAGCTGCTGGTGGTCACCGGCGCGAGCGTGCCGATGTGGCGGCCTTTTGCAGCCGCACCAAAGCTCTGCGCGGCGTCATCGATCACATAAAGCCCGAGCCTCTCGGCGACCGGATTGATCGCCTCGTAGTCCGCGGGCAGGCCGAACAGGTCCACGGTCATCAGCGCCTTCGGCGCGAGCCCTGCGCGCCTCGCCGCTGCGACCGCGCGCTCGATGCCCGCCGGATCGATGTTGAAGGTCTTCTCGTCCACCTCGCAGAACACCGGCGTCGCGCCGACGAGCGCCACCGACTCCGGCGAGGCCGCATAGGTGAACGAGGGGCAGATCACCGCGTCGCCGCGACCGATGCCCTTGGCCATCAGTACCAGTACCAGCGCGTCGGTCCCGCTGGCGACGCCGATCGCGTGGCCCGCGCCGCAGAACTCCGCAAGCGCCCGCTCGAACTCGCCCACTTCCGGCCCGTTGATGAACTGGCAGTGCTCGGTGACGCGCGCAATCGCGTCGTCGATACGCCGCCCAAGCCGGCGTCGCTGCGCCGCCACGTCGATGAACGGGATCGAATCGATGCGCGTGTGCTGGTTCATCGCGATGATCGCGGGGTCAGCCCGCAACCTTGCGCGGCTTGCGCGGCGCGGCCGCCATGCCTCCTTGCAGGCAGCGCATCGCGACTTCGAGGCTCGCCACGCCTTCGGCGCCCGTCACCGCGGCGGGCTCCGCGTTGCGGATCGCCTTGACGAAAGCGACAAGCTCGGAGCGCAGCGGCTCCGAGTGCCCCGCCGAGAGATGGCGCATCGAATAGCTTCCGTCCGGCTGGAAACCGTAGCACTCGGTCACCTGCCGGGTGAGCAGATCGCCGATCAGGTATTTCTTGCGCGTCGCAATGTGCACCGTGCGCGTCTTGAACGGCGTCAGCCAGTTCGTGTTGATCTGCGCCAGCACGCCCGAGGCGGTGCGGAATTGCAGGAGCGCGATGTCCTCGCGTTCCGCAATCGCGTTTTTCAGCTGCGGCTGCACCTCGGCGATTTCCGAATCGGTGAACCAGCGGATCAGATCGATGTCGTGCACCGCGAGGTCGATCACCACACCGACGTTCGACATGCGCGGCGGAAACGGTCCGACCCGCGTGATCGAAATCGACAGGATGTCCTCGTTCTTGATCGCGTCCTTGATCACCTGCACGGCGGGATTGAAGCGCTCGACGTGGCCAACCATCAACGTCACGCCGGCGCGCTCGGCCGCGGCGACGATCGTGCGCCCCTCCTCGATATTGGAGGCGATCGGCTTTTCGACCAGCACATGCACGCCGCGCCTGATGCAGGTCAGCGCAATGTCGTGATGCAAATGCGTCGGCGCCGCGATCACGGCGGCATCGATGCCGAGCTCGATCAGGTCTTCGGCGTGATCGCAGACCTGGCAGCCGACGACCTGTGCCAAAAGTTCGCGATGCGAGGCGCCCGGGTCCGCGATACCGACCAGTTTGACGCCGGAGAGATCGGCAAGCACACGGGCATGGTTGCTGCCCATGATCCCGACCCCGACCACGCCCAGGCGGACGTCCTTGGCGGCACTCTGCATGTAGTTGTGCAATCCCCGATGATTGCCGTGAGGTTCCCCCTCACCGGCGTCCCGTGTCCGGACAAGGCTCTAGCATGCCCTCTTGGCGCTGGCGACCGAATGCCGCAACTAGCCCCCAACACCTTTTGAATCAACAGATTACAGGCCAAATCCGGCGTACACGGTTCCCACCGCATGGCGCACCGCTGCCTCGGTGAAGAGCGCGGTAAAGCGCGCATGCGCGGCATTCCCGAGCCGTGCGCGCAGTTCCGCATCCTCCGCCAACTCGACAAGCGCGCGCGCTGCAGCCTCGGTGTCACGCAACGGAACCAGGATGCCCTCGTGGCGGTCGCGTACCAAATCGCGACAACCGGGCGAATCGGTCGTCACGATCGGCCGGCCGCTGGCGGCAGCCTCGATCAGGCTGCGCGGCACCCCCTCGCGATACCAGGTGAGCAGCATTGCGACGTGATGGGCGCGCCAGACTTCCGCAACATCGCCTGTGGAGCCATGCCAGCGGATCCCCGGCTCTCCCGACCACGTGCGCAAATCGTCCTCGCTGCAGGAGCGGCGGTTCGATGGATCGGGCGCGCCATAAAGATCGAGCTCGACGGGTGCACCAAGGGCCCTTGCGCGCCGCACGGCTTCGACCGCATTGCCAATTCCCTTCGCCTCGATCATGCGTGCGACCACCGCGACCTTGAGCGGCGGCGCGGGTGGATCGGGCGACGGCTGAAATTCCTCGGGCGCAACGCCGGCGCCGGGCACGATCGTCACCGCCGGCGAATGCTCCAGCCCGAACTCGCGCGGGTCGTCGGTGTTCTCGAACAGATAATGCGTGTTCCGGCCGCGCAGGCAGCGACCCACAATAAAGCGCAGCAGCGCGCGCGCGAAACTGTTGAACGCGCTTTCCTCGCTCCACAACAGGCCGAGCCCGGTCGGCGCGAGCACGAGACGCTTGGCGCCGCCCGCTTTTGCCGCAAGCCCGCCGATCGCCACCATGCGCAGCGCGATGCAATGCACGATGTCGGGTCGCTCGGCCCGCACGATGCGCACGATGCGCAAGAAGCCGCGCAGCGCCTCCATGAGGCCGAGGCTGCGCCGCTCGTTCTCCAGCGGCACGACGCGAAAGCCTTCCGCCTCGATGCGGCCGCGGTGCTCGCGCACGCGCGTTGCGACCACGACCTCGAAGCCGGCGGCGCGGGCCGTCCGGGCCATCGGCATGAAATGGGAGACGAAAAACCAGTCTTCGGTGATGAGATAAAGAAGCTTGGGCATCAGCGCTCGGCACATCGACAACGGCCCGCTTTAGCTTAAAACTCGGCGAGAGGCGATGGAGAGGCTCGTGGGGGGCAGTGCGATCGGAATGCCGGAAGTCCTCGTTCTCGTCTTCGCGATCGCCCTGGTCGTTAGCATGGGATTGATCGCCGTGCTGCGCCCTGTCTTCGTGCGCTACGCGATCGCCCGCCCGAACGCGCGCTCCTCGCACACCGTGCCGACCCCGCAGGGGGGCGGCATCGCGGTAGTTGCCGCGACGCTGATTGCCGCGTCGCTTGGCGCCGCTCTTGTCCCCACCGGCTTGTCGGCGGCTGAATGGCTCGCGCTCGGCACCGCGACCCTTGTGCTCGCCGTGACCGGAGCGGTTGACGATGTGCGCGGGCTGCACGCCGCCGCGCGCCTGCTCATCCAGATCTTGGCCGTCGGGCTGATCATCGCGGCATTGCCGAATGATTTAAGCGTGGTGCCGCAACTGCCCTGGCCGGTCGAGCGGGCGCTGCTCCTGCTCGGCGGGGTGTGGTTCGTCAACCTCGTCAACTTCATGGACGGCCTCGACTGGATGACGGTCGCCGAAGTGGTGCCGGTGACGGCCGGCGTCGCGGTGCTCGGCGTCGCCGGCGGAGCATCCCCAATCACGGTGATGCTCGCGGTTGCGCTGCTCGGCGCGATCATCGGCTTTGCACCGTTCAACCGGCCGGTCGCGCGGCTGTTTCTCGGCGATGTCGGCAGTCTGCCGATCGGCCTGCTGCTCGGCTGGCTGATGTTGATGCTCGCCGGACGCGACAATCTCGCGGCAGCGATCCTGCTGCCCCTCTACTACGTCGCCGACGCGACCATTACACTCGGACGGCGTCTCGCCCGGCGCGAGCCGGTCTGGCAGGCGCATCGGAGCCACTTCTATCAGCGGGCCACCGACGGCGGCTTCTCGGTCGAGGAGATCGTCGTGCGCGTGTTCGTCCTCAATCTGGCGCTCGCCGGGCTCGCGCTGATCACCGTGATCGAGCCCGATGCGAGCATCGATCTCATCAATGTCACGCTCGGCGGCGCGCTGGTTGCCTGGCTGCTCGTCACCTTCGAGCGGGGCAAGCGGTGAAAGTCCTGATCACCGGCGCGTCCGGCTTCATCGGCGCGCCGCTGACCACAGCGCTTGCGGCAGCGGGCCATCAGGTGCGCGCCGCGGTGCGCGACCGCCGGCGGCGCCCCTTCCCGGCGGGCGTCGAGATCGCGCTGCTGCCAGATCTCGCGGGCGCGGTCGACTGGACGCCGCTCGTCGCCGGCATGGATGCGATCGTCCATCTTGCGGGCATCGCGCATGTCGGACCGGAGATACCGGAAGCGATCTACGACCGGGTGAACCATCTCGCGACCGCTGCGCTGGCGGGCGCGGCGTCAATGGCCGGCGTGCGCCGGTTCGTGTTCATGTCGTCGACGCGCGCGCAGGCAGGCGCGGCATCACGGGAGTCGCTCACCGAAGGTGCCATCCCCCGGCCGACCGACGCCTATGGCCGCTCCAAGCTCGCGGCCGAAGCCGCGGTGCGCGCCGCGGGCGTGCCGTACACGATCCTGCGGCCGGCCCTGGTCTATGGCTTAAATCCGAAGGGCAATGTCGCGAGCCTGATGCGGCTGGCGGCAAAACCAATCCCCCTGCCCTTCGGGGCATTCTCCAACCGCCGCTCGCTGCTCGCCGTCGACAACCTGATCGCGGCCGTGCGCTTCGCGCTCGAAGACCCGCGCGCCGAAAACGAGACGCTCCTGGTCGCCGACCCCGAGGCGATCAGCGTCGCCGAACTCGTGGCGACCTTGCGCACGGCGGGCGGACACAAGCCGTGGCTCGTTCCAGTCCCGCCCGCGCTCCTCTCGGGGTTGCTCAGGCTGGTCGGCAAGCGCGACATGGCGGAGCGCCTTTCCGGGACGCTCGTCGCCGAGCCAATCAAATTGCTAGGCGCAGGCTGGCGGCCGGTCACCGATACGAGGACTGCGCTTGTCGAGATGGTTCACGCCGCCTCGCCGCGGAAATCCGGCACCGCGTCGCGCAGCACGCCGTAGATCACCGAGCGGTCATTGCGCGCCACGGCCTGTTCGAGAGTGGCGAGCCAGCGTTTCATCGCATCGACCGAGGGGCTCATCGGTTTCGCCGCCACGATACCGGCGATGCCGATCTCGACCATCGGCTCGTCGTGCGCGAAAAGAATTTCGTGCAGCCGCTCGCCCGGCCTGACACCGGTAAACGTGATCTCGATGTCGCGGCCAGGCTCCAGCCCGGAGAGCGTGATCATGCGCTCGGCAAGCTCGACGATCTTCACCTGCTGGCCCATGTTGAGCACGTAGACCGAGACATCAGTGCGTTCGCTCGACAGCGCGTGGCTCGCCGCCGTGACCACGAGATCGCAGGCCTCGCGGATGGTCATGAAGTAGCGCACCATATCGGGGTGCGTGACGGTGACCGGGCCGCCCGCTTCGATCTGCGCCTTGAACTTCGGCACTACCGAACCGTTCGAGGCGAGCACGTTGCCGAAGCGCACCGCGATCAGCCGCATCGCCGGGCGTCCGGCGCCGGCACGGCGCACGAAGTCGGCGTCGAGCGCCTGCGTATACATCTCGGCGAGCCGCTTGGTGGCGCCGAGCACCGATACCGGCTCGATCGCCTTGTCGGTCGAGATCATCACCATCGCGTCCGCGCCGGACGAGACCGCCGCGTCGATCACGTTGACCGAGCCAAGCACATTGGTCTTGATGCCTTCACCCCAGTCGCGCTCGAGCAGCGGCACGTGCTTCAGCGCAGCGGCGTGAAACACGATATCGGGGCGAAAATCGGCGAAGACGCGCATGATCCGCTCGCGGTCGCGCACGTCGGCGATGCGCCCGTCGAGTTGTGCCGCGCTCTTGGCGCGCAGCGCCTCGAGGAGCGTGTGCAGCGCCACCTCGGAATGCTCCACCACGAGCAGGCGCGCCGCCCCGAAGGTGACCACGCGATCGCAGATCTCGGAGCCGATCGAACCGCCGCCGCCGGTGACGATGATCGACTTGCCGCGCACGACCTCTTCGAGCCGGTGGTAGTCGATCGTGACGCTGTCGCGCAGCAGCAGGTCCTCGACGGCGATCGGCGCAAGCTCGACGGCTTCGCCGCCTTCGGAGAGCGCGGGCAGCCGGCTCGTCTGCAGGCCGAGGCGGCGCGCGCGCATCAGCGTGGATTCCGGCGCCGCCTCCGCGACCAGCGCGGAGGGCGTGAAGATGACCCGCATGATGTGGGTGCCGCGCGCCTCGGCATCGCGCACCACCTGTTCGAGGTCGTCGAGGCTGCCGACCACCGGAATGCCGCGTACCGACTGGCCGCGGTCGGCAAACGAGGGCGAGAGAATGCCGAGCGGGCGCACGCGACTGACCGCGCCGCTTTCGATCGCGCGCAACAGCACCTCCGCGTCGGCGGCGCGCCCGAGAATGAGGGTGGGTAGCGAGTGCTCGCCGCGCACCGCCTGCTGGGTGCGCACATAGCGGAACTGACGATAGATCACACGCGAGCCGGTCAGGAACGCGATCTGCATGAACCAGTAGAGCGCGATGGTGATCTTGCCGAAGAAGTAGGCGCCGTAGACTTGCGGCGAGACGAGGATGTAATCGAGCACCAAGAGCGAGATCGCCAGAACGGTCGCGGCCTTCACGATGTTGAACACGTCCGGCAGCGAGAAGAAGCGCCATTTCGAAGCGTGCAGGCCGAAGATGAAATAGACGAGCCCGGCATAGACCACGAAGCCGGGCAGGAAATGGATCAGCCCGTCAAAGCGCTCGGCAAGGCCGGTATCTTCGAACCGGATGTAGAAGCTCGCCAGGATTGCGACGGCGGTCGCGATCAGGTCGTGCGCGACGATCAGGTACTGGCGAGGCGTGAGCGCTGACATTCGAAACATTGCGACCTTCAATACCGGCGTTCGCCGCTACGCGCCACTGGCGCGGACGGCGGCGCCGGGAGCCGTCGTGAGCGCTACATTCACGGCGGAAAGCACTTGCGAAACAGTGAGTTCGTCGAGGCAGCGGCTGAAACTGTCGAGGTGCCGTTCGCAGCCCTCCTGCTGGCACGGCAGAATCGACCAAGGGCAGGCCGGCGGGTTCTGGATCAGCCAGACGTTGCCGCGGTTCTGGACGGTTGCGGTGGCGTCCCAGGGGCGGTCGAGGCCGCGGGCCGGCCACGGGCCCCAGAGGCGCGGGTCGGTTGGGCCGTAGAGAGCGACGGTGGCCGTGCCGGTCGCGGCCGCAAGATGGGTCACCGAGGTGTCGGGCCCGACATAGAGCTGCGCGCCAGCAATCAGGGCGGCGAGTTCGCCCCAAGCCAACGGCTCGACACGCTGCACGTCGACCCGCTCCCACACCTGGTCGAGATAGCGGCGCTCGGCGTCGCCTGGGCCGGTGGTTGCGACGACGGCAAGCCCGCGCGCGGCGAGCGCCATAGCGAGGCCGCGCCAGCCTTCCTCGGTCCATTGCTTGTAGCGGAACATCGGCGCCGCATGGATCACCGCATACGGGCGATCCGGCGCCTGAACCGGCCGTGCGCTTGGCGGCACGACGTCCGCGACCCCCGGAACGCGAAGTGCCGCGGCGAGCGCCAAGACTTCGGGGACCCGATGCACGCCGCCGGCGAGCGGTACGGGGTGGTCGAGCGCGGCGCGTTTGATCACCGTCATGAGACCCGACGCCGGGACAAAGCCCGCGCTCCGCTTCCCTGCCGCCCAGGCAAAAAAAGTAGGCCGGTCGCCGCCCTGCGTGGAAATCGCCAGATCGTAAGCGCGCCACAGCCTGGCAATCAGCGCGAGGGTTTCGCCCATGCTGGCGCGCTGCGGCAATGTGCGGACATCTGCGATGTCGGGATTGCCCTCCAGAATCCCTTCGGTGCCGTGGAACACCAGCGCGTCGATCGTGGCATCCGGCCAGGCGCGCTTGCAGCTGCGGATCAGCGGCGTTGCCAGCAGCACATCGCCGAGCCGGCGCAGCGCGA
>Ga0310810_10009920_pt1 | contig 11050 bp, 9 predicted proteins | sample NCmetagenome_FD_207641 | JGI IMG/M metagenome (GOLD analysis project Ga0310810, IMG submission 207641) | Soil microbial communities from experimental microcosm in Duke University, North Carolina, United States - NC | ecosystem: Engineered > Artificial ecosystem > Soil microcosm > Unclassified ... | reverse complement strand
TTGGCGGGTTCGGGAGGTCGGTCTGAACTTCCGTTGCTGTCGCGCGCCCGCGACGGTAGATGATGTCCATGATCTGGCGCTCGCGGCTGCCGAGCTTGTCGGGATCTTTCGGTTTGCTCATCCGTACTCCGGTCGGGTCGATCCTAATATGTCAATGGGTTGACACTATGTCAATGCATTAACACCTTCGCCCTGAGTTGCGTCCCTTTAGTTGAGACTACGCGACTTAAGAAAGGGTTCGGTTGGAGGGGAGAGAGACCCGGCGCTGCGGATAGCGAGTAAGATTCATCCTCTGAAGAATTCGCTGGAATCGCGGGTCAGAGCGGATCGAATCCCACATCCTGTCGTTGAGCAGAGAAAATTCGCTTAGTCCGATTTCGTGCCCGTCGACGGCTCGCTCGATCGCTGTGAGCGCACCGTCCTTATCACCGGTCCCAACGTACGCCATGCCGAGCGGAAGCCATTGAGCGGGCTCATTCTGCGCTCGCTGTTTCAAAGTCTCCACCAGCTGGGCCGCTTTGTCCTTGTGTCCGGTAATGCCGTACACATACGCGAGCTGTCCTTGTCGCACAGAGTAATTCGCGTCGAGTCGCAACGCCGTCTCGTTGCTCTGCACAGCACCAACGCCATCGCCGGTGTAGGCGCGACAGACGCCCAGCATCGAGTGCAAGAGACCCATCTGCGGAGCAAGCTCGATCCCCTTTCTGGTTTCGGCGATGCACGCGTCATATTTGCCCGCAAGGCTCAATGCGAATCCCAATGCAGCAGTAGTGACCGGCGCCAATGGATCGAGCGACTGCGCCTGACGAATCTGAGCGATTGCGGAATCGACGTTGCCGATGTGGTACAGCAGCTCGCCATACCATTGATGTGCAGTTGCAAAGCGCGGAGCCAGAGCGATCGCCATCTGATATTGGCGTCTCGCAGTTTCATAATCCCATGCATGAACCGACGCGAGGCCGAGCGCAGTGTGCGCTTCGGCCAGCGTGGTGTCGATCGCAAGTGCGCGACTCGCTGCATCCTTTGTCCGATTCATCACATCAGGCGGCGGCGAGTCTGTATATTCGGGGAGTAGCGCATACGCCATCGCCATGGCTGCGTATGCTCTCCCGAATTTCGGATCGGTAGCGACTGCCTGCTCGAAATACGAGATGCTTTTCTGAAGGTTTGCAGCACCGCGCCCATTGAAGAAATACGTGCCCTTCAGATACAGATCGTACGCCTGTGGATCCTCGGTCCCATGTGACGTGGACGAAACTACCGCGGCGCGCGCGCCGAGCTTCAGCTTCAATGCTTCGGAGATCTGTCGCGCGATGTCGTCCTGAACCTGAAAGACGTCTTTCTCCTGCCGCTCATATGTGTCGGACCAAAGTGCAAGTCCATCGGACACATTCGTCAGCTGCGCGCTTACACGCAGCCGATCGCCGGCGCGCCGAACTGTTCCTTCCAACACCGCCTGCACCTTCAGCGTGCGACCGATGTCGCTGACGTTTACATCCTTTCTTCCTTTGAATGCATATGACGACGTCCGCGACGCAACGCGAAGACCAGGCAGCTTGCTCAGCGCATTAGAGAGCTCGTCGGTCATGCCGTCGCTGAAATAATCGTCAGCTGTGTCACCGCCGAGATTTACGAGTGGCAAGACTGCGACTGAGCTGAGCTCTTTCGATCCTGATGCGTCGGACGCCTTTCCCGATTGATACAATCCGTAGCCGATCGCTCCAAGAAGAAGAACTGCGATGGCTGCCACTGCAGCTTTCGGGAATCGCGCGCGCAACGGCTCGACCGCCGAGCCTCCAGTGCCTGACATCGGTGTGAGCGTCGCGTTCGTGACAATGGCGCCGCTCGTGATTGCGTCCAGCTCCTGTTGAACCTCCGCCGCAGTCTGCGGACGGTCGTCGGGACGCTTCTCCAGACAACGCATGATGAGCGCAGCGAGCGGAGCGGGAAGTCCCGGACGTTTCGTTTGAATCGGTACCGGCTTTTCTACCGCCTGAGCAGCAAGCGTCGCCTGCGCTGACATTTTCGCGAACGGAGGAGAGCCCGTCAGCATCTCGTACGCCATCGTGCCGAGCGAATAAATGTCCGCGCGATGATCGACATCCGGATCGGCGACTGCTTGCTCCGGCGCCATATAGGCCGGCGTCCCGATTGCTAGCCCGAGCCCCGTCAATCCCGACGCAGTGATGTCTGCGCTCGATTCATTGCCTGCGGACGCGCTCAATGCTTTCGCCACACCGAAGTCCGTCACGAGCGCGAACTCGTCGGTGAGCATCACATTGTCGGGCTTGATGTCGCGGTGCACGATGCCATGCTTGTGCGCGTACGACAGCGCCGCAGCAACCTGTCGAAGAAGGCGAACCGTATCCGCGACCGAGAGCTCGCCTTCGCGCGCGAGTCGAACGCGAAGCGACTCGCCTTCAATGAACGGCATCGTGAAGTACGGAGTGCCGGCGATTTCGCCCGACGAAAGCAGCGGCACGATGTGCGGATGCTGAAGTTTTGCCGCTAGCTGAATCTCTCTGCGAAAGCGATCGACGCTCACACCTGCCGACATCTCCGGACGCAGAACTTTTACGACGATCTGTCGCTCGAGCGTGCGATCGACTGCGACGAAGACGCGACTCATTCCGGCGCCGCCGAGCTCGCGGTCGAACGCATAGGCGTCGCCGAGCGACGTTTCGAGCGTGCGCCGGAGATCCGTCAGCGGTTGTTGATTCTGATCAGCCACGGTGGGAAGGTCGCCGATTGGCCGACTCGGTACAACTCTCTAGTTTCGTCAGTGATGGGCCGTGTGCACGCGGTCGCGGTTAATACGTCTAACTCTTAGAAACAAAAATATCGGAGGAGGGCTCATGCGGTATCCAGTTGTCAGTGTTTTTTCTCTCGCGGCATGCTTCGTATCACCGTTACGTGCACAGATCCCCGCAATACAGCCGGCGCTCCCGGAGATAAATGCCAGTGGTCGTGGCGACGTACTGGTATCACCGGATCGCGCACGGCTATCGGTAACCGTGGAGTCTCGAGCGGAATCGGCAGTAGAGGCCGCGTCGAACAATGCGGCGACGATCGCACGTACGATCGCAGCGCTCAAGGCCGTCGGGGCGACAGACCAGGACATCAAGACGTCGGGTTACAGCGTGTGGACGGATTTCGACAAGGACGGCCGACACATAAGAGCGTTCGGTGTCCGCAATACTCTACGAGTCGAAGTTCTGAAGATTGGTGATCTTGGAAGATTCGTTGATGCCGCCTTGAAGGGCGGGGCAACTCAACTGCAGCCAATTCAGTACCTCGGCCCCAAAATCGATCAGGCACGCCACGAGGCGATGGCTCTCGCTGTCGCGAACGCTCGCGGCGACGCGAAAGTCCTGGCTGAATCTGCGGGTGGATCACTCGGAGATTTGATTTCGCTCACGAGTACAAACAATTCGCCCGGAAACTACCAGGAGGTTGTTCTGACAGGCCTGGCGTCATCAGTAATCGGTGGTACCCCGACGAGCATAGTTCCCTCGGATCTTCTTGTGTCCGCAACAGCCTTCGGCAAATGGAGATATCTTCAGCGCTAACCATGAGACGGATTCAGTTTGTTTTCGCCGCACTGACGGTATTCGCCGCGTGTAACCGCACGACGGGAAAACTTTCGACGGCGGACGAGCAGCGATTTGCCCAGGAAGGCAACGTACGCCGCGCAGACGATCTCGATTTTCGATTCACACACGATGTCGGAAGACGAAGCACGAGCTGGGAGAATCGGCGAGCATCGATCATCGTCAGCTCGAAATCTCTTCTGATTCACAAGAACGAAAAAACCGGGTTGGAGATCACACCATTTTCGCGGAGGTACGTCGATGTCGCGCGCGACGGCAATCGCGTACGCATTCGAGCGGGCTCAGGACAAGCGGAAGAAGTGTGGTCGTTCCAACCACCATCGGACGCTGACGGTTGGACGGAAGCAATCCGCAATGTGATACGAGCTTCTCAAAGCAAGGCGAATCCGAACAGTCACATGCGAGGCGGGCCCAAACCCCGATAGCTCACGTCGACCGGCGGAGAAACTCCTTCACGGCTTTCCTGTAGCTGCGACCCGTCGAGATTCGCTTTCCATTCCGCAGTATCAACAGCTGATCGCCCTGATCGAACGGCTCGGCAGCGCGCACCTTTGAAGTGTTTACAATTGCCGAGCGGTGCACTCGCAGGAATGTCGATTGAGGCAAGCGCTTCTCGAGTCGAGTGAGCGGCTCGCGGACATCGTAGGCAACATCTACGAGATGAATTCGCGCAATGTCGTCACGCGCCTGAATCCAGAAAATCTCATCGGGGTCGAGAAAGACAATCTTGCCCTGAACCTTTACGCCGATTCGCTCGGCCGCCGCATCACCACGCGCGACAAAATCGAGCAATCGCTGAAGCTGCGCGGCGATCATGGGTTGCTGTTTGCCGGCAATCCGCTTTCGCGCTCGCTCGAGTGTCTGACTGAAGCGAAGCTGATCTACCGGCTTCAATAGATAGTCGAGCGCGCCCACCTCGAATGCATTCACCGCGTATTCGTCGAAGGCAGTAACGAAAATCACGGGAGGCATCCGATCCACGCCGACGGCGGAGATCACATCGAATCCATCGAGCTCGGGCATCTGAACGTCGAGAAAAACGAGGTCGGGCTCGAGCTGCCGAATCGCGGTAACTGCCTGTGCGCCCGTTTCGCACTCCCCGAGCAGAGTGATGTCAGGGACGTTGGAGAGCAGCGCGCGCATGCGGCGGCGCGCGAGTGCCTCGTCATCGACGACGAGAACTCTCAAAGGCTCGCGCTCGCTGAAGCTTCTGTCGTCTGTCATGCCACCACCGGGCGCAGCCGGAACGGAATTACCAGCTTCACTGTGAATCCTCCACCGTCACGTTCTCCGGTCTCGAATTGATGGTTCTCACCGTAGAGGTGAACGAGGCGGGTCGTCGTGTTCACGAGACCGAGACCGCCGCCGCGAGATCTGTCTCGCGACTTGCGCGCCGAGGCGCCGACTCCGTCGTCCACCACTTGCATCGCGAGCATGTCGCCCGCGCGATGAGCTGAAACCCAGATTTTTCCGGGAGTGGCGCGCGGGCCGATTCCATGACGAATCGCGTTTTCCAGAAGAGGCTGCAGCAGCAAGCTCGGCACCATTGCTTTGCGCGCTTCGTCGCTGATGTCGAAGGTGACGTTGAGCTTGTCCTGAAATCGCACGCGCTGAATGCGCAGATATCGATCGATGAGCTCGAGCTCCCGGTCGAGCTGAACTTCGTGCTCCATCGATCCGGAAAGAATCATCCGCAGAAACTCGCTCAGCTCTGAAACCATCTTTTCGGCTGCTTCCCTGTCGCTACCGATAAGCGCAATGGCGCTATTCAGCGCGTTGAACAAGAAATGCGGGCTGAGCTGAAGCTTCAGTGTGTCGAGCTCCGACTGAACGAGACGTGTCGCTACGCGCTGACGCTCGGAAGACTCCGTACCTGCTTCGATGACGAGGTGCTCGACCCAGGAGGCAGCGTAGGTCGCGATCACGCCGCCGATTCCGAGCAGCAACACTTTCGCAGCTTCGTCGAGAGGACTGACGTGCCCCTGGACGATCGCATCGATCGGATTCATTGAAGCAGTGATGCGATTCGACAGAAACAGCCACGTGAGAACGGTGAGGTATTCGACGACGGTAAGTGCCGCGACGAATCCTGCTCTCTTCACGGATGATGCGAGCGGGCGCGCAGCAAGCACGACGAAGTACATCAGAAAAATCGGTGAGCGCACGGCGAGCACTCCCGATTCGGCGATTGCGTACCCACCAATTATTGCGGTGACCGCCGTTACATCGATGACGGCGTTTGCAACGGAAAGCCAATCAGGCAGCAGCGGCCGGCGGTACCAGACGAGATACTGTGCGATCGTCCAAAGCAGCGGCGGGGTAAGGACAAGGACGTTGGTGAGATTCAGCTCGGTCGGCAGACTCGGCGCATAGGCAAGCGCAGCTGCGATCAGGAGACAGAGTATTCCCGCGCGAAGTCCATTGAGAATTCGCTCGGCGCGATCTCGCCGGAGGCGAAGACTCGCGGAGACGCCTACATCGCTCGATTCAGGTTCCGTTGCTTCGATCATTCGATCGTGGTGTTGTGCACCCGGCTGCACGCGAGGTAGGGTAGCGGCCGCGGGTCTGGTCCGCCACCCTGCTCGAGCACGAGGAATTTCAGCCGTCTTGTCCCGACCCATGCTCTCTTCCGTGATCGTCGCCAAGGACATCTTGTTTCGCCGTCGATGCGGCAGCCTCCGCGAAACTAGTGGGAGAATCTCGCGTCGTGAGCGCAGAAGCGGCCAGCGTATTTCGGGGGGCGGCCTGCGCGTCCGCAGACGCGGTGAGGTGAATCATTTGCGCGATGTACATTATTGAGCAATGCGACTATTGCTCGTTGAAGATGACCCTGAGCTCTCTGCTATCCTGACCGATGGTCTGAAAGAGCAGGGGATGGATGTTGCGGTCGCTCCAACGTTTGGAATGGGGCGCACGCTCGCCGCGTCGAACAGCTATGACCTGATCATTCTCGACGTCATGCTTCCGGGTGGCTCCGGGTTCGATCTGTGTCGAACGATTCGCGATGCTGGTGTCGGTGCGCCGATCCTCATTCTGACTGCAAAGGATGGAGTAGACGATCGCGTGACCGGACTCGATGCAGGCGCCGATGATTATCTCACAAAGCCATTTGCATTTCGCGAGCTGCTGGCTCGAGTCCGCGCGCTCAACCGCCGTCCACATTCTCTGTTGCCGAAAAAAGTGGTCGTTGCCGATCTCGAGGTGGACATCTCCGCGCGACGCGCGAGTCGGGCTGGAAAGTCGATCGACCTGACTGCAAAGGAATTTTCGCTGCTCGAGTTTCTCGCCACGCACAAGGACGTCGTTGTCGATCGTGCGTCCATCACCGCGCATGTGTGGGATGAAAACCACGATCCGTTCACGAACGTTCTCGAAGTTCTGGTGCGGCGTCTTCGCCGGAAAATCGATGATGGGTTCGAGCCGAAGCTGATTCATACGCTGCGCGGCGCGGGTTACCGACTCGGACTGGGCTGAGAATGCGACCGCCGGTCGAGCGCCTCCGGTTGCAGCTGAGCGCTTGGTACCTTGGCACGTTCTTCATGATTCTCGCGCTCCTGGGCATCGGGCTGTTTTTGATTATCCGGGGACAACTTTCCGCTGAGCTCGATAATTCACTTCGCGATGCAACCAAAGAGCTGGCCCGCGCCGCGCAGATTCGCGAAACCGAATCCAAATCGGCGCGAGGCGACGTTGTCGATGCAGTAGACGAGCTTCACATTCCCGATCGACAGCTTTTTCTGTTGAGCTCCGCCGGCAAACCCATCAAACCCGAAGCGGCAGACAGCTGGATTACGCAAGCAGCTCAGCACGCGGCGACAAATGGAACCACCGACGAGAATCATGAAGTGGCTGATGAAAAGACGCTGCGCCTGCATGCGGAGCGGTTCACGCTTGCGAGTGGGAACACCATGGTTGCGGCTGCAGTCGCAGATCGCGTTGAGCTCGAAGACAGATATGCCGCATTGATCGGTGGTTTCGGCGCGACGGCGTTTGCTGCTCTGATACTTGTTGCGCTCGGCGGATCGATCCTCGTCGGAAAATCGGCGAAGCCCGTGGAGCAGACAATGGAGCAGATGCGTCGCTTCATGGCTGACGCTGCACACGAGCTTCGAACTCCAATCACGGTTCTTCGTTCACGCGCCGAGATCGCGCTGCAACATCCGCGCGATGCTGACGCGTATGTCACCGCGCTTCGCGGAGTGGAGTCCGAATCGATAAGACTTGGAAAGATTGTCGACGATCTATTGATGCTCGCGCGAGCTGACGCGGGAGAGAGACCGGTCGAGAAGCAGCATTTTCATCTCGACGATCTTGCGCTCGACGCAGCTGCAGCTGCCGGCGCAATCGCGCATCCGAGAAACGTCGGAGTGATAGTTGGAAATCTCGATGATGCAGTCATCGAGGGAGATCCGGAGCTCGTCCGGCGTCTGATGATGATTCTCCTCGACAATGCAATCAAGTTCACCGCTGCCGGCAGTGAAGTTCGCGTCAGCGTTTTCAAATCCGATGGTACGGCAACCCTGGTTGTCGAAGACAACGGTGTTGGAATTCCTGCAGATCAGCTCGCACATGTTTTTGACCGCTTTTATCGTGGCGATCCCGCGCGAAGTCGTTCTGAAGGAGCTGGCCTCGGCCTTTCGATCGCGAGATGGATTACCGATGTGCACAGGGCGCACATCGATGTTGAATCCGCAGAACGAAGAGGGACGCGCGTCGCGGTACGATTTCCGTCCGTTGCACAGGGAATGTCATCGTCCTGACAGCTTGGCGGGATAAAATTCGCCAGGAATCCCACTCAACGGGGGATAATGCGGTCATTCCGCTACGCGTTCATTTCTGCTGCAGCCCTCGCCCGAATTGCAGCGGGACAACAGGTAGTTAGTCGCGCCGATGCAGTGGACGCCGCATTGCGACGCGGCGCGCGATTGTCACTGGCGAGCGCGGACACTGCAGTCGCATTCGCGAACCTCCTCGTCGCACAAGAGAGACAGAATCCTGTCGTATCCGGCTCTTACAGCAAATCCGCACCACAGTATCACCTGAGTGCCGAGCTTCCAGTGGATCTTCCTGGAGTTCGCGGGCTCAGGATCGAATCCGCAAAGGCAGCACAGCGCGCAGCTGCATATCGCTTCAGATTTGCGAGAGCACAGATCGCGCTCGACGCGGACACGACATACACTCGCGTGCAAGCCGCGAGTGCGCATGCAGCGCTTTCGAGGAAAAATGCCGCTTCCGCCGACACGCTCCTCGCGATGGCAATCGCGCGCCGCAACGCGGGAGATGCCGCCGAGCTGGACGTTCAGCTCGCGACACTCTACGCAGGGCAACAAAGAAATCTCGAGGTAGCTGATTCGCTCGAGCTTCTTCTTGCTCTCGAAAATCTTCGCACTGTAATGGGATTGAGTGCGGAAGCGGGCTCAATCGTGATCGCGGATTCACTGGGGTTTCAATCTTCCGATTCCGCATTCTCATTTTCAGGGATACCACTATCCGTCGCTGCCGCGCAGCAGGAGCTCAACGCAGCTGAGCTGTCGACGCGCGTCGAGAAGCGCAGCGTGTTCGGAGCCCCGTCACTCATGGCGGGAATCGAAACGCACGATCCGAGTGGAAGCGAGCCCGGAATACTTCCAACGTTTGGAATCTCGATTCCAATTCCGCTTCTCAACAGGAATCGTGGTGCGATTGCACTGGCCGAAGCGTCGCGCGTTCGCGCGAGTGCCGAGCTTGCTGTCACGCGACTGGAAACGGATGCACAAGTCGCGCGTGCTACTCGTGAGCGAAAAGCATTTGCCGAGCGGGTTGCGCGGGATCGCCTGCTTCTTGAAAGCGCAAATCGAGTTGCAGCGATGTCACTCACAGCGTACCGCGCGGGTGCAGCCGCTCTGCCGAATGTTTTCGAGGCGCAAAGAAATGCGAGGGACGTGCTGGCGCAGTACATCGACGATGTCGCCGCCGCGCGAATCGCCGATTCTGTCCTGCGGCTGATGATTCTTTCGACGGGGAGCCCGTAATGCAAAAGCATCCTCTTGTGCTTTGCCTGCTCGTTGCCGCCGGAATCGGTTGTTCGCGCTCGGGCGATGAATCAGATGAAGCAACTCCAACTTCAGTCGGCGTGCGAACTGCCGTCGCGTCCACTCGTCCATTCTTCGAAACCCTCGGCGCAATCGGGATCGTCGAAGCCAGAGCGGGTCACTTCGCGGAATTGAGCGCACCAGCTCCGACACGAGTAGCTCAGGTGCTCGTCTCTGCCGGACAAACAGTTGCGAAGGGCGCTACACTCGTGGTTCTCGAGCAGTCAACGCTTCGCGAAGCGGCGCGGAGCGCCGAAGCAGCACTCGTTGCCGCGCAAAAGAACTACGAGCGCGCTCGTACTTTGAGCGCTCAGGGAATTCTTCCCAGAAAAGATCTGGATCAAGCCACCGCTGATCTCGCCAAGGCGCGCGCCGATGTCACGAATGATCGGCGAATCCTTGCTCTCACCGTTTTGCGATCTCCAATCGCCGGCGTCGTTACGAAAATGAATGCTGCACTCGGCGGCGCGGTTGATACAAACCAGCCCCTCGTCGAAGTAGCTGATCCGAACGCTGTAGACATCGTCTTGAGCGTTGGGCCGGCGGATGCGCCGAGGGTGCATCCAGGAGCGAAGGTTGCGCTGCGCTCGGGGGAGAATGCGAAAGGAGACCAGGTCGGCGTCGGGACTGTGATGGACGTCTCTGCGACAGTCGATACCGCGTCGCGGAGCGTGGCAGTACGCGTTCGCGCGGCCACCACCACGCGTCCACTTCGTCTCGCGGAAACCATTTATGGCGAGATCACTCTGGCGACGCGAGAAAATGCAGTGACTGCACCGCTCGAGGCGTTGGTTCCAGATGGCGATGGCTTCAAGGTATTCGTTGTCGATCGCGCAAGCGTTGCGCATGCGCGTGCAGTAACCGTCGGCGCTCGGACGGACAGTGTTGCAGAAATCAGATCCGGTCTCGTGGGTGGCGAGACAATCGTGACGTACGGCGCGTATGGCCTCGAGGACAGCGCGAAGGTCGTGGTGCTGAAGAAGTAGATGAGAAATCGACTCTTCGATTTTCTCGCCGAGCAAAGACGATTCGTCTATCTGGCGGTCGCAATTCTTACGGCCGCGGGAATCTGGACTGCCTTCAACCTTCCGTCGGCGATTTATCCGGAGCTCACGTTCCCGCGAGTTTCTATAGTGGTCGAGGGATCACCTCTCGGAGCGCGACAGGTTGTCTTTGCGATCACTCGTCCGGTTGAGGAAGCCGTAAGCGTCGTTCAAGGCGTAACGCGAGTCCACTCCCGTACCATTCGTGGTGCGACTGAAATCGATGTCACGTTCGCTCCGAACACGGACATGATCTACGCGACCCAGCAAGTGCAGGCGCGCGTCAACCAGGTCAGAGCGGATCTTCCGCAAAATCTCGACTTCG
>Ga0310810_10009919_pt1 | contig 11052 bp, 11 predicted proteins | sample NCmetagenome_FD_207641 | JGI IMG/M metagenome (GOLD analysis project Ga0310810, IMG submission 207641) | Soil microbial communities from experimental microcosm in Duke University, North Carolina, United States - NC | ecosystem: Engineered > Artificial ecosystem > Soil microcosm > Unclassified ... | reverse complement strand
GTGGAATCGCCTTGCAAGCGCATCAAAGCGCTCAACAGGCCTGCCAGGACGATCCACAAAGCCAGATAGGCGCCCAGGCTGGTGGTGTTCCGGAAGATGGGATGCATCAGTTTTTGACGACCACACCGCCGAACACCGCGGCCCCGATCACTACCACGCGAGGCGCTTTTCCGGGGCCACCGGGGGCCGGCGGAAACGTCTTGTCCTCAAAACCGCCGAAGACGCCTGACCCGCGCACGATCGTATGCCAGTGGGCGGGCACCCACAATTCGATGCCGCCAAAAATGGCTTCGGCTTTAATCGAGATCTCCTCGCGTTTCGTCGCCGCGCCGCGCAGGTCTATTTCAACTCCGCCGAATACCGCGGTGACTTTGCCGCCTTCGAAATCCTGCGAATCAATCTTCTGCCGCGTACCACTGAACACGGCCTCGGCGTACAAGAAATTATCGCTCGAACTGGCGGCGGTGAAGCCGGAGCCATGCGGAAATGGGGCGGGGCCCTGATCCTGTACGCGGTCGCGCCATTCCAGGTGCCGCACCAGGATCATGAGGCCCACCGCAATCAGGACGCCGGGCCAAATATACTGCCCGATGTTGCCGTAGATATAGCCGAGATTCCGCAGCAGCAAAACAACACCAATGCCGCCGATGATGAGCCCCCGTGTGACGCTCGAGGCGCTGTGTGTATCGGTGAGTTTCGAAATCCCGACCACGATGAGAATCACGGGCCAGTACTGCCAGAGGTCGTCGAAATACAGGACCCCGACATTCTGGAGCAGAAACAGGACTCCCACGGCGATGACGGCGAGCCCGATAATCAGGCCGCCTGCGGGGTTTGACCCGCAGGCACTGCGCCGGGCGAACCGTGCCCGGCGCCGCTCCATCCGCTCCCGATTTCTCTGTTCCCAGCGATCTGCGTCCATACCAGTTTCCCGTAAGCGATCCTAGCAGGGACTGTGGAGCTTAGCCTGCCGAATTCGGCCAATGGCGGATGGATGCCGGTAAATAGCGCAAAGGAATTTGCGCCGGGCTATTTCTGAGTCTGCTTGTCGTGGGCCTGCTTGGCGATCCGCCGGTTCAGCTTGTTCTGATCCCGGGTGATCTTGGCCTTTTCCTGAGCGTCGAGTTTCCCGTCGTCCGCCTTATCCCTGCGGACTTCGCCCTTGATCGCCTTCTCCTGTGCTTCCAGGCGTCGCGCTTCCTTCCCATTCAACTGACCGTCCGCGACACCCTTTTCGATGCGTCTTTGCTGCCGCACCTCGCGGTTCTTAATGACGCTCTTGGATTTCTCCGTGGTGTCCTGCGCGAACGCGGCGGGGCTCGCGAGTGTTGCCAGCAAGGCCCCCGTTACGAGGCTGAGTACTAATTTCATGGATCCTGTTTTCTCCTTTTCCGATCTAAATAACCCCAACATCGGATCATAGTTTCGCACATCGTTACAATGGAGCGGTGTCGCATAAAGTTACCTTAATCCCCGGCGACGGCATTGGGCCGGAAGTCTCCGCGGCGGCCCGCCGCGCCGTGGACGCAACCGGCGTCAGCATCGAATGGGAAGTCGCGGAATTGAACGCCGCCCTGATCGCGAAAACCGGCCAGTCGCTTCCGCCGCAGTTGATCGAGAGCCTGGAGCGAACGCATGTGGGATTAAAGGGGCCGGTGACGACGCCCGTCGGGGGCGGGTACACCAGCGTCAACGTGGCGCTGCGGAAGAAACTGGATTTGTTCGCGAACGTGCGGCCGGTGCGCTCCATGCCGGGAATCGTCAATCGCTTTCAGGACGTGAAGATCGATATGGTGATCTTCCGCGAAAACACGGAAGACCTGTATTCGGGCCTGGAACACGAGGTGGTCACCGACGTGGTGACCTGCCTGAAAGTCATCACGCGGACGGCGTCTGTTCGCATCGCCGAGTATGCCTTCGCTTACGCCGAGAAGGTGGGACGAAAAAAAGTTGCCGCCATTCACAAGGCGAACATCATGAAGCTGGCCGACGGATTGTTTCTGCGCTGTTGCCGGGAAGTGGCAGCCCGGCATCCGCATATCGAGTACAAGGAGCTGATCGTCGATAATGCTGCCATGCAACTGGTGATGCGGCCGGAGCAGTTCGATATTCTGCTGCTGCCGAACCTTTACGGCGATATCGTCTCCGATCTGGCGGCCGGCCTGGTCGGAGGACTAGGCATGGTTCCCGGCGCGAATATGGGCGAGAAAGATGCAGTGTTCGAGGCGGTGCACGGGTCAGCTCCCGATATTGCCGGGAAGGGAATCGCGAATCCTACGGCCATGATGCTATCGTCGGCGCTGATGCTATTTCATCTGAAGGAGGCCGAAGCTGCCGCGCGCCTGCAGCAGGCGGTTGAGAAAGTTTACGCCGCCGGGAAGCACACGACGCCGGACGTCGGCGGCAGTGGGACGACTACGGAATTCACAGACGCGGTGATCGCCGCGATGAAGTAGCGATTACAGCCCCTTCTTCGCCAGATATCCCACTAGATCGACGCAGCGCATCGAATAGCCCCACTCGTTGTCGTACCAGGAGACTACCTTCACCAGGTTTCCATCCATGACCTTGGTCAATTGGGAATCGACGATTGAGCTATTGGGGTTGTGCATCATGTCGGTCGAAACGACGGGATCCTCGGTGTACGCCAGGATGCCTTTGAGCGGCCCTTCGGCGGCGGCTTTCAGTGCTGCGTTCACTTCGTCCGTGGAAGTCTTCTTGGTGGTCAGCGCCACCAGATCCACGACGCTGACGTTCGGAGTCGGCACGCGCATGGCGTAACCGTCCAGCTTCCCTTTGAGCTCGGGCATCACCAGTCCGATGGCCTTGGCCGCTCCGGTGGTGGTAGGGATCATGTTGATCGCCGCGGCGCGCGCCCGGCGCAGATCCTTGTGCGGAAAATCGAGAACGGGCTGGTCATTGGTGTAGCTATGGATGGTGGTCATCGAGCCCTTCTCGATGCCGAATTTCTCGTGCAGCACTTTCACCACGGGTCCCAGGCAGTTCGTCGTGCAGGAGGCGTTGGAAATGATGTTGTGCTTGGCCGGATCGTAGGACGCGTCGTTCACGCCCATCACGATGGTGATGTCTTCACCCTTGGCGGGCGCCGAGATGATCACTTTCTTGACCGTGCCCCGAAGGTGCTTGGCGGCGTCCTTGGCGTCGGTAAACCTGCCTGTGGATTCGATCACGATTTGCGCGCCGAAGCTGGACCAATCGATCTCCGCCGGATCCTTGATGGCGTATATGTGGATGCGCTTGCCGTTGACCACGATCGCGTCGGTCTCAGCCTTTACGTCCCCGTGGAACGGGCCCAGCGTCGAGTCGTACTTCAGTAGGTGCGCGAGAGTCTTGGTGTCGGTGAGATCGTTGGTGGCGACGATTTCTACTTCTGGGTTGCCGGCCGCCGCACGCAATACATTTCGTCCGATACGGCCGAAGCCGTTGATTCCTATCTTGGTAGCCATAATCTAGTTTATACAAAGCCGGGCGGCTTTCCGCGACTGTCCAGTTCAAGTTGTTTCTTGTATCCCGGCTCCGCTTCCTGGCGGAACGAGATTACTGAACAGCAACGTTCTTCGATACGCCGAGAATTGGGCTAAACACGCCGAAATCGAGCGTTCCTCCACTTGCCAGGTCGGCGGCGAAGTAGTTTGGATTCGTGGTGCCTTCCACCGACAGACTGCCGAAACTGGTGCCCGTGGTCGAGGCGGGCTGCAGTTGGGAAAGTTGGCTCACCGGGATAGTGAACGTTCCGGGCGCCGCCGGAGCAATGCAACCAATGGTAACAATGTGAGTATTTCCGGCCGTCAACGTCGCGGTGCTCACCAGGATGTATACCAGATCGGTTCCCGAGCCGGTCCAGGTAATCACCAGCGGCTGCGAACGACTCACGGTAGTGATGGAATCGAAATTTGTGGCGACGAAACTGGCCGGGAAAGTGGCAGAAGCCGTGAAGGCGCCCACCTGAGTGCCCCCGTTCCCGGTCAGCGTATACTTGCCGCCGCTGGCGATGGTTCCGGCCGGGGCTGAATACGCATAAAACGGACCTAGGGGATAAGAGATCTTGCCCAAGGCCACGCTCGCAAGATTCGGGCCGCTGAGCGGAAGAGAGGCGCCGGCATCCAAGTTCGCGATCTGGCTGGCAGGATCCGTCCCGTTCTGCGGGTACGTTCGATCGTACACGTAGCAACTTCCGACTCGGATGCTGCGCGAGGCGCCGCCTGCGGCCCACTGGGCTGCGGTCCATCGGAATACTCCGCCGCTAGATCCTTCGGAGGTCGTGTTTGTGGGAGTATTCAGGACTTTGTACACGCTGAACGAGCCGCCCGTAATGCTACCGCCCGCGTCCAGCTTCGCAAGGGCGGCAGCCGTCAGTTGTGGATCGAAACAGACACTTTGGCCGATAACCGCGATCGGAAGCGTTACCACGTTGCTCAGTTCGCCATCAGCGCTGACCTGGAGGGACGCATAACAATCGGGATCGATGTCGACGGGCAGCGCAAAAATCAACACCCATAAACCCGGGTAGCCGGCCACTGCGGCGGTGTAAGTTGGCGTGATCACGCGGCCGTTCACCATGACCTTAAATTTTCCGGCTGCCGTCTGATCGCCTGAGGTGCTGCCGGTATCGTTAAGGAGATCGGCGCCGCCGCCGGTGCCCCACAGGGAAATGGTCTGGCCCGGATACACCGGCGTGTTTACAAAGTTCCCCGGGCCTCCGGTTCCGCTGGTGGTGAAGCGGCTGATACTGAAACCCTGATTCACGTTCGCGATCGTTGCCTGAGCCACACCTGTGCCGGCTCCATTGGAGGTGGCGATGCCGAAGTGGCGTGCAACCACGGTAACGTTTTGCGGATTACTGGTTTGGCCATTGTAGGTCACCCGGACGGCATACGTGCCCGGTTGGATGGTTGATGGCAGGACCCCGGTGACAGCGTTGACCAGGGTGTAGTACATCAGCGCGCTGATCCCGGCGCCACCACCGACATTGGTAAAGGTAACTGAAGTATTCGCCAACACGGTCGGATAGTTCGGCGGAGAGGCGATAACGATCGTTGCCGGCCCCAGGTTCTTGCCGTAGATAACGAATACGGCATTGGGGGCGAGCACAGGCTGCGCGCTACTGACGTTCAGGACCTGCCCGCTGTCAATAGACGGCTGGGCCGCCAGGATGGAGCTGAAGATGACCAAACCAGAAATGAGGAGGATGAGGTACTTCATGATTTTGAGATTCTACCCTAAACGCGGTCTCCGAAAAAGACCTTATCATCTAGAGATGGTTCTTTCCGATGTCGATATCCGGCGTTACCTGGCGGAGGGCAAGATCAAGATCACGCCCGCGCTCCCGCCCGAGCAGTTCGGAAGCTGCTCTGTCGACTTCCGTCTGGGCGAGGAGTTCAGCATATTCGAGCACAGCCGCCACGCCCTGATTGATTTACGCGAAAAGATCGCCATCCAGGACCTGATGCGGACCATCACGGTCACTGCGGGCGACCCGTTCATCCTGCAGCCCGGCGAGTTCGCTCTGGCCATCACGGAAGAGACTCTGGAGCTGGACGACGACGTCCTGGGACGGCTCGAGGGCCGCTCCAGCCTCGGGCGCATCGGCATTATCGTGCACGGAACGGCCGGCCTGTTCGATCCCGGTTGGCGCGGCCGGGCGACGCTTGAATTGAGCAATCTGGGTGTGATGCCCGTCGCGCTCTATCCCGGGATGCGGATCTGCTCTTTCACGTTCGAACAACTCTCGTCGCGGGTGGAAGTTCCTTATTACAAAAAGGTAGGAAATAAATACGCGGGACAGGAGCGTCCCGTGGCTAGCCGCCTGGCGAGCGAGACCAGCCGCCAAAAGCAGTAATCACTTGCCCCGGATTCGGCCTTCTGTATCGAAGGTGAGGAGCCGGCCTCTCCAGGAAACAGTTCGACCGAACAGGCCGGCCGCCCATGCCGCCGCCGAGAACAGGTCGCGAAGCGGTATCAGCAGCCACATCCGCAAAACGTCCGGGCTGCGCAGCACCATCCAACCGCCTGCTGTCGCCAGGGCCATGCGCGCGCTCAGCAGGGCCAGCGCCCAGCCCCATTCGCCTGCCGCCGCCAACGCGACCGCCCACACCGTGGCGAACGCCAGCGGAATTCCCAGGTATCCCCAGAATTTCGACACGCGAACGGTGCGCGCCCAGCGGACCTGGTGCGCCCACACATCCCGCCAATTCCCTCCCAAGTGCGTCACGACGATGGTGTCACCCAAGACGCATTTCAGGCCCAGGCTGTGGATGCGATGACCCAGTTGGTAGTCGTCGGCAAGGTAGTCGCCGATGGCGTCGAACCCTCCGATGCGATCCAGGTCCGCGCGGCGGAACGCCATGGTTGCGCCCGAGGCGAAGTCCCTCACGCCCAGCGCGCGCGCGACAATCATGGACGGAACCAGGTCGCTCGCCACCCCCAAAGCTTCGAATCGAGCAGCGAAAGTGTCGCCTTCCGGACGGAACATGCAGGTGACCAGCCCGACGCCCGGATCCGCCAGAGGCCCTGTCACGCGAGCCAGATAATCCGGATCCACCCGAATATCGGCGTCGTTGACCACCAGGATCGGATAACGGGCGGCGCGAGCCAGATCGATCAGCGAGCCGACCTTGCGATTAGGAGTCACGGTGGTGCACCGGACCAACTTGACCGTGGGAAATTCCGCGATCACCGCGGCCGCGGGGTCGCCGTCGCGCACGCCGCATAGAAATTCGTACTCGCCTTCAAAAAGGGTGTGCGACCGGATCGCTTCGCGCAATGCCGAATCGACGCCGTTGAGGGGCTTGAGGATGCTGATTCCTTCAGTCTGGCGGCTGGCCTCCGGCCCCTGGCCCCTGCGGAATGTGAGGCATGCGACAGTCGCGAACAACTGATAAGCCCCGGCGATCGCGGCGATAATCAGGAGGATCACAATGGCCCTTGGGTCACAGCGATAGACACCATACGCCACCGGCGACCAGAGCCGCTCCCATCCAGCGGCGCGCATTGACCTGTTCTTTCAGGATCAGGCGCGCCAGAATCGTTTCGATCACCAGGCTCCCGGCCGAAGCAGGGACCGCGAAGCTCAGATCCGCTACTTGGACCAGCGCCATGAAGGCGAAGAACGAGGCCGCCATGCACACGACCGACAGGATCAGGTTCCTCTTGCGGGCCAGTGTGATCAGCAGCCGCCGTAATCCGCTGGGACGAAAGTCGTGGATTTCTCCATGCTGCTTCATCTCATGACTCTGGAGCAGATCGGCCGTCACCGTGGAGGTGATGATCACAGCCAGTAGAAGCCACGCCTTCACCGCGACTCTCCCGCATGCGGAGTGCCCAGGCCCACCAGAGTAACCCCGGCCATAATGAGCAGCGTTCCCGCCCAGCGCGCGGGCGTGATCATCTCTCCCAGGAACAGACGGCCGAGCATCGCATTGAGCACATAGCCGAACGCGGTGACGGGAAGCACATAGGTCAGATCCGCCCAGCTCAAAAGAAACATCTTGCTCAACATCCACAGCACCAGTAGCACGATTCCGAAACTCACCCACGGATTGAAAACGGCATGGATGAAGGACAACGGGGACGCCGTGATTTCTCCTGCTCCGTGCCGCATGCCCCAGGTCAGGGAAAGATTTCCGAAGGCGTTACTGAGGATAACGATGGCCGCGAAGGCTCGCGTCTTCCATCGCAGGCGGGGATTCATCCGGAGCGGGTTTCCGGCGTTAGGCCCGTTCGTCGGCTTGACTCAGGACGCTGGCTTTCTCGTCCACGATATATTGCTTGCGCTTGGAGCGCAGGCTCATGTAGGACTTCGCCTCTTTGTATAACCGTTTGCGCTCGGAGTTATTGAAGATCGATTTGCGCACGATGCGCCAGGCAGCCTTGGGCCGGAAGTAATACTCGTCGTAGAACCGCTCCACCCACTCCATCATCTCGCCCTTCTCGAGAATCCCTGGATAAACCACTTGGGGGAGCTGGTGGCCTTGGTCATCGGACATGGTGAGCTGCACCAAGCCATTCTCCTTGGCGAAGTCGTAGAACTCCGTGCCCGGGTACGCATGGGCGATGGAGACCTGAATGGTCTCGGTATCCAGTCCCTTGGCGAAATCGATGGTGCGGCGGATGCTTTCGCGGGAATCCCCCGGCAGCCCGACGATGAAATCGCCGTGGATGACCAGACCCAGGCTGTGGGCGTCCTTGGTGAAGCGCTTGGCGCCCTCGACGGTGGCGCCTTTCTTGATATTCCGGAGAACCTGCTCATCCCCCGACTCATAGCCGACGATCAGCAGCCGGCAGCCGGCTTCCTTCATGGCCTTCAGAGTTTCGTAGTCGGTGGTGACGCGAGAGGTGCAGCTCCAGGTGAACTTGGGCAGCTGCTTCAGCTTCGCGCACAGCTCCAGCGTGCGGGCCTTCTTGTAGTTGAAGGTGTCATCGTCGAAAAAGATTTCCTTCAGTCCGGGGAAGTTCTCCAGAATGAAGCGGCATTCGTTGGCCACGTCATCGGTGGATCGCAAGCGCCAGCGGTGTCCCGAGTGCGTTTGCGGCCACAGGCAGAAAGTGCACATGGCCGGGCAACCGCGCGAAGTGTAAAACGACATGAACGGGTTTAACAGAAACGGAACGTTATATTTCCGGAAGTCCAGGTCGCGCTTGTAGACTTTCGAAACCCACGGCAACTCGTCCAGATTCTCGATCACCGGGCCTTCCGGCGTGTGGACGATCTCGCCGTTCTTGCGATAGCTCACACCGGGGAGCTCGGAAAGCGGCGTGCCCTTGGCATAGGCGGCGATCTGATGGTCGAACTCGCGCCGTACTACAAAATCGATGGCCTTGGTCGCGTTCAGCGACTTTTCAGGCTCGATGGTCACGGGAGGCCCGACGAAGGCGACCTGCAGCTTCGCGTTTGCGTCCTTCATCATCTCGGCAATCTTCACGTCGACGTGGAAACCAGGAGACGAGGTGTACAGAACTAACAGCTCGAAGTCTTTGGCCATCGCGACGGTCTGCTCGATGGAGACGCCGTGCGGCGGCGCGTCCACTACCTTGCTGTCCTCGAGCATGCCGGCCGGGTAGCATAACCACACCGGATACCAGAACGAGGCGACCTCCCGGGTAGAGGGCCACCGCGATCCAGCGCCGCCGTCGAAGCCTTCAAAGGAAGGTGGATTTAGAAAGAGCGTTCTCATGGGATGAAAGCGAATCTCCTTAGATTATGGGAAGCTGGCCGCCGCCTGTTCGTCCTCCAGCCACGTCGGGGTGCTGAAATCGGCATTTAGCTCGGCTTTCCCGGCTACCCGTACATCCAATGTGCAGTGGAAACGTTTCAGAATCGATATGCCGTTGCGCAGTTCGTAGTCGCGCACGAAGCGGACGCTCTTGAGCCACGCGGATCCGCTTTTGACCAATTGGCCGGTTTCCTTGAGCGGCATGCCGGTGGCGCCATCCAGCCACAACTCGCCCTTGAATAGCCCCACAGCCTTGCGCTTGGGAGTCAGCTTGAAGATGTAGACCTGCTTCTTTTCCTGCTGGCTGTCCTGCGTGATAATCGCGTTGATCTGGAACTTGTAGTTGGCAGGTGTGATCGCGATCGAACCTTTCTCACGTTCATCCTGCTCGAGTTCCAGGTACTTCCCGATGACATATTTCTTCACATTAGGATCGCCGATGAACTGACCTATTTGTTCGAAGGTGATCTTGCCAAACTTGGAGATCATCCGCAGGACCTTCAGGTTACCCTTCTTCTCCAGGCTGGGTAACTGGGCGTCGATTTCGACCTCCATGCGCGCCCCCCGCAAGGCTTCCTGCTGGGCTTGCTGGGCGGCGACATAGTGGTTGATGACATCATTCAGGTTGTCCGCGGTCGCGTAGTTGGTCGAAATGTCCGCAGCGTGGAGACCGGCCGTGAGGACTGCCGACGCGATCAAGAGGTTAGCTAGACGCACTAACAAATGCCTTTGCGAACGCGGGAATACACAGCCTTATCGGCTATTGTATCAGATGTACTGGAAGAAGAAGGGATTCCGGCCGGCTTTGCCACGCCTGGAGATCGAACCAAAGTCCTTTGCCATCAGTGCGGGCCGAGACTAACCCACCCAGGTCCGTACGCAAGATGGCGGCGTGCCTCGCCCCTAGCCGCCCCAGGACATCCGGATGGGGATGGCCAAACCCGTTCTCAAATCCGGCCGAGATCAGGGCGACCGACGGTGACACGGCGTCCAGGAAGGCCTCGGTGCTGGAGGTTCGGGAACCGTGGTGACCGACCTTAAGAACGTCGGCATGCAGATCGACCCCGGCTGCCAGGAGCCTGGCTTCGATATCGCGCTCCATGTCGCCGGTGAGCAGAAAGGATCGCGATCCGTAGCTGATGCGCAGCACCAGCGAGTCGTTGTTTCCAGGCTTTTGCGCCAGATAGTCGTCAGCGGGAGCCAGGATTTCCAGGGTAGCTCCCGAGCGCTGGACCTGACCCGCTGGGTGCTTTTGGGACGCCGGGATTCCCAGGCGCTGGGCCAGCGCCAGCAACTCCTCGGGCGGATTCGCCCCTGTCCAGAGCTCTCGTGGCCTAAAGTTCAACATGACGGACGCCAGGCCGCCGATGTGGTCCTGATGGGCGTGCGTCGCCACCATCACATCGATGCGGCGGATGCCGCGGCTCCAAAGATAGGGCGAGACAACGTCCTCTCCGATATCCAGATTCGACTTTCGCTGGCGGCCGTAGACCAACCGGCCGCCGCCATCCACCAGCATGATTTCGCCGCGCGGCAGGACCACCAGCAGGCTGTCCCCCTGACCGACGTCAATGGCGGTCAGCTCCAGCATGCCGGTCGACCGGGTACGAAGCCAGGGCTGCCATAACAGCAGGAGGAACAAGCTCAGGACGGCGCCTATGGCCGGCCACTTCCACTTACCACGCCGGACCAGAACGGCGCAGGCCACCAGCGCCGCCGCAAACGCTAAGACCAGCCACACCGGCGGATCGGGAACACGCCAGGCGGGCTCGATTTTCGCATGCCAGGCTGCAATGTGACCCGAGAATCGCAGCAGCGC
>Ga0310810_10009918_pt1 | contig 11052 bp, 10 predicted proteins | sample NCmetagenome_FD_207641 | JGI IMG/M metagenome (GOLD analysis project Ga0310810, IMG submission 207641) | Soil microbial communities from experimental microcosm in Duke University, North Carolina, United States - NC | ecosystem: Engineered > Artificial ecosystem > Soil microcosm > Unclassified ... | reverse complement strand
GAAGTAATTGGATCAGGCAGGGGTGGATCACCTGCTGCACTGCAAGGAAGAGATCACATAACTACTATACCTAGTACAAGAATTGCAGCGCAAGCTGCATACAAGATGGCAGGTATATCTCCAAAGGATGTTGATTTTGCAGAAGTTCATGACTGCTTTACAATTGCAGAACTAGTTGACACTGAGGATCTGGGATTTTTCGAAAAAGGAAAAGCTGTTGAAGCTGTTAGAGAAGGAAGAACAAAACTTAATGGTGATATTTCCATCAACCCATCAGGAGGACTCAAATCAAAGGGTCACCCAATAGGTGCAACTGGAATAGGTCAAGTTGCAGAAGTTTTTGATCAATTAACTGGAAAAGCAGGCGAAAGAACAGTCAAAGATGCTAAAATCGGATTAACACATAACTTTGGTGCAACAGGCGCCAGCTGTGCCGTACATATATTCAAAAGTGTATAAAATTGCTAACAAAAGAAGAAGTCTCTAACAATGCAAAATTAGGTAAGATTCCGACTAGAAAATGTACAAAATGTGGTCACCATCATCTAGTTACTACATATTTCTGTCAAAATTGCGGAAACAAGGGATTTGAGAATACAGTAGTTGATGGTAAGGGCTCCATTGTGACTTATACAATAATCACTGTGCCTCCAGACGGATACGAAGAATACGTTCCATATGCTTGGGTAGTCATGAATCTAGATGGTTCAGAATTGAGAATCTCTGGTTTTATGGCAGGCATAAAATCTCCAGCAGATCTTCCACTTGGAACTAGAGCAAAAATCACAGGTTATGATCAACGTGGAATCATAATCGAAAAGCAGTAAACCAAATTTACGAAACTGATTAAAAAAATTCAAAAAATCTCTTTTATAATATTTCTAATGACATTAGTTTGTAATGTCAGTCGATGTAGTTTGCGGAAGATGCGGAGCTAAAATTGCAAATATGCGTATGTTAAAATCAATAAAAGACGTGATGCGACCGTATAACAGCAAATGTCCATCCTGTGGACATACACTTTCTCCATCCGAATTTAGTGTGGATGTACAGAAAAACTGATCTAAAAAGCTTCTTCTTACTGTCAATTTAGTCAAAAATCTTAATTACCGATACCCTCTAGACAATTCCATGGAGCTTAGCGAGGACTTTGGCGATCCAAAACGTGGGGGAATATTACAATCAGCATCAAAGCGTGTAAGAATGATCTTCTCTGTTATGGCAAGTCCAAACAGAATCGATATCTTGCGTATACTAAACTCAAAAGGACCTCTTACTTATTCTGAATTAAAATCTCTTGCCGGCTTCAAGTCTAAAAAAGAGAGTGGCAAGTTTGCGTATCACTTGAGAAAATTACTAAGACAATCTCTTGTAGCACTGAACAAATCTGAAAGGAGATACACTATTACCAATTTGGGAAAATTGGTCCTAAGTCTTGCAAGACAGATTGAAGAGCGATCTATCATTGAAAGTGGCAAGATGTACGTTAGGACTTCGCATGAATCAATAGAAGAATTCAATTCTCACAAGATCATTCAGTCGTTGGTTCGAGAGGGTAGTCTCCCACTTGAGCTTGCTCAAAAAATTACCGAGGAAGTAGAAAACCGAATATACAAATTCCAAACATCATATCTCACATCCTCTCTTATACGCGAAATGGTCAACTCTGTACTCTTAGAACAAGGTCATGAAGACTACAGGCACAAACTAGCAAGATTTGGCTTGCCTGGCTATGACATTCATGAAATGTTGACCAACGTAGATGGTATTCATAATGGAGTTGAAGGTCTGTTGTTTAAAACAGGACAGAATGTGTTTGGAGAATATCTTGTTTTAAATACTCTGCCTAAGGATGTTGCTGATTCTCATCTCTCAGGAGATCTTCACATTACTAACGCTGGATTATGGTCACTTCTTCCAGATACTATATTTGTAAACATCAAGGAACTCATCGAAGAAGGAGTTGACCTGAGAGGAAAATTCCTAGGCGTAACAAGGACTTCATCACCAAACTCATTAGATGATCTATTCACTTCATTATCATTACTTACTTGCCTTCTGATAAAAGAAGCATCGCAAGAAATAGTGATGGATGGATTGGTTGCAGTATTACAAAAATATTCTAAGAATTTGTCTGAAATTGAAGAAAAACTCGCAAGTTGTTTTGCAAAAATATCTACAGGACCCAAATATGGCAAGAATGGAACACTTGCTTCATTTAGAATTTCTATTGGCACAGAACCAAAGATGGTTGGAACTGTTCTTCAAGCCTACAAGAAATATGTGAAGTCTACACCGCTTCCTTCAATAGGATTGATCATTGATTATGAAAAGGCCAAGATAAGTGACTATTCAGAAACTTTGGCAGATGTAATTGCGTTGGGTGGACACATTATGTTTGCTAAAGGATTAGTATCTAACAAAGGATTAGCACGAGGAGATACAAAGAATGTCGGAACGACTTCTATTAATCTAGAATCATTATCGATCAATATGCCAAGACTTGCCTTTGAATCTAACAAGGACGAAACTTATTTCAGAGCAAGACTTGCACTGTTGATGAAGCCTGCACTAGCAGCCATGTCTCTAAGAAAGAAGGAGATATCTGATCTAACAAGACGTGGTCTTAACCCAATACTTGCAAATAATACTCAGTACATGCAAAAGGGATCAGTTACACTAGTTGTTAATTTGATAGGCCTCAAGGAAGCAGTTTATGGTATTCTTGGATATGAAAATAACAAGGCTGGACACGAAATCCTTGCCAAAGTGATAAACACAGCCATGGAAGTAGCCACAAAGAAAGGAAAAGAGATGGGTGACAATGTCATTGTGACCATGACTGAGAGTGATGCTGCAAGCCGTTTCTCGTCTCTTGATGGTGAAAAATATGGTAAAATGTCAATTAACAATCACGTAATGGGAGAATCATATTCAGAAGGAGTTGTTCTTGATGCCTCTGAGATGACAGAGATGACTCCTAAGAACGAAAAGATCGTGGAATCTAATTATTTCTCAAAAATACTTAACGGCGGCCTCTTAGTCCAATTAAAGATCCCAGACGCAATGGACTCTTCAGGAATAAAGAAGGCAATAGAAAAGGCAGGTGATCTATTGGGATCTTTCAGACCTATCAAAAAAGTACCTATATGCAGTAACTGCGGTCTCAAAGAGGAAAAGATCGCTGAAAAGTGTTCTGTATGTAAGTCTCCTTACATACTAGCATAGCCTCACAAAGGAAGACTAATAATTTAATGAACAAAATTTTTGAATTAATTTCAGATTATATATCAGAATTTTACCAAAATTTATTTTACTGTAAGGTGATCTAATACCATGGAAATCGTAACGGTGTCAACAAAATTGATCCAAAGTTTAGCTTTTGAAAATTATTTTTTGCCGCAGTGTTTAATTAACTGCCATTTGATAGGGGTAAGGGGAGTAATTTGACAGATTTTTCACAAATAGAAAATTCGATCATTCAAGTAAAGAAGCGCGATGGTCGAGTCTCGGATTTCCAAAGAGATAAAATTTCAAACGCAATCTACAAAGCACTTGTTGCTTGCGGACAATCAGATCATGGATTAGCAGACAAACTTGCTAATCATGTTCTTGCAAAACTCGTGAATCGGGGATTTTCTGGTTCTGAAGCACCAAGTGTAGAAGATGTTCAAGATATGGTAGAGTCTACTCTAATTGAAGAGGGACTTAGCGAGATCGCAAAGGCATACATCCTATACAGACACGAGCGACGAAGAGTCAGAGAAGAAAAGATGAAAGTACTTGAATCCAAATCACTTGATAGCGTTGCAAAGAAATTTGATCTTAATTGCTTGAGAGTTCTTGCATCTAGATACCTACTCAGAAACAACAAAGGCCAGATAACTGAAAGCCCGGGAGAAATGTTTGAAAGAGTTGCTATCTTGGTAGGCCTTGCAGATATCATTAGAGATCCATCTGTATTCCAACTTGAAGGAGGAAATACTCAAAATACAGAGGAGGCAGCAAGATATCTTGACAAGCTTGATGACTTTAACTACAAATTCAAGATAGGAAAATACTATCTTAACAAATATCACTTTAGATCTCTGATAAATCACTACATAGATTTAGCAAAACATGGCCAGATGAAAGTCAGCTTTAGAGAATTGTTGACTATGTTGGCTGCAAACAAGTTTGAACAATATACTGAACGAATCAAAGAGGGTGCTGATCTTATGGTTGCACAGGACTTTCTGCCTAACTCACCAACTATGATGAATGCTGGTGCACGATTAGGCCAGCTCTCCGCATGCTTTGTGCTTGCAATGGAAGATGATATGGAAAAGATCATGAAATCATCATCAGATGCTGCACTGATATTCAAGTCAGGAGGCGGAGTTGGAATCAACTATTCTGATTTGAGACAAGAAGGAGATATGGTGGCATCCACATCTGGAGTAGCCTCAGGTCCTGTCTCTTTTATGAACATTATCAACACAGTTACTGAAGTAGTAAAACAAGGCGGTAAACGAAGGGGTGCAAATATGGGAATCATAGAAGCATGGCATCCAGATATTGAAAAATTCATCACTGCAAAAACAAAACCAGGTGTTCTAGAGAACTTTAACGTAAGTGTAGGAGTTTGGGAAGACTTTTGGGAAGCACTAGTTAACTCAGCAGATGGAAAATTCACTCTTAGACATCCAAAAGACAAAGCTCCTGTGAGAGAAATAAATGCACATCACTTGATTGACTTGATTGCACTTTCTGCATGGAAGAGTGGTGAACCAGGATTGATCTTCTTTGATATTATAAACAAATACAATGTTTTTGCAAAAGCAAGAGGTCACCCGATACGAGCAACAAATCCATGTGGAGAACAAAGTCTCTATCCATACGAATCCTGCAATCTTGGATCGATCAATCTATCTAATTATGTCAAGAGAAAAGCAGATGGTCAATACGAATTTGACTGGCAACGATATGAAGAAACCATACGAAAGACAACAAGATTCCTTGACAACGTAATAGATGTTAATACATATCCAATTCCAGAAATTGACAAGGCATCAAAAGATTCTAGAAGAATTGGACTTGGAGTAATGGGAGTTGCAGATCTCTTGTTCAAATTACGAATTCCGTATAACTCACAAGAAGGATATGAGTTCCAAGAGAAGCTTGCTGAAGCATTGACATACTATTCCATGGAAGAAAGTGTTGCACTTGCAAAGACACGAGGATCATTCCCACTATGCTCAAAAACAGAATATCCAGAAGGTAAAATTCCTGTTGCTGGATATTATGAGAAACCAAAGAGTGCCCGTACATATGACTGGGATGCTCTAATTGCCAAGATTCAGAAGCATGGTATCAGAAACGTTCTGACAACAACAGTTGCTCCTACTGGTACACTGTCAATGATATCTGACTGTTCAAACGGAATGGAGCCTATGTTTGCTCTAGTCTTTGAAAAGAGAGTGACAGTAGGTAGATTCTTCTACACTAACAAAATCTTTGAAGCAGTACTAAAAGAACATGGTCTATACAACGATCAAATTCTTGAAAAGATTGCAAACAACTATGGTTCAGTAAAAGGAATTGCTGAAATTCCAGAATGGATGCAAAAGATATTTGTCACAGCAATGGACATTCACTGGGCAGATCACCTGATGGCTCAAGGAGTATGGCAACGCTGGATAGGTAATGCTATTGCAAAGACAATCAACATGCCAAATGACGTCTCATCTGATGATGTAAAAGCTGCATATCTTCTTGCACATGATCTTGGTCTAAAAGGAATCACTGTATTCCGTGATGGTTCAAGACATGAACAAGTATTGCATATGACTGGAAACAATGTTCAAAAGAACTTCCAAGTAAGTCCAAGTGGTTATGTCACAGACTATATCTCAAAGAATGTCACAAATGCATATCTGAAAACTGAGATAGAAAGAGCACTTCAAATAAAAATTCCAGATAATCTGCAATCTACTCCAGCACCAGCACTTACTCCAGAACAAATGGAAGAAAGACTGTGTCCTACATGTAAAAACAACTTGGTATTTGCAGAGGGATGCAGTGTGTGCATAGAATGCGGATATAGCGGTTGCACATCTGGTTAGGATTTTTTCCTAAATCAAAACTCTTTTAGTATCTCCAATTCTTGATGGTATTGTTGAATAAGAAGATCGTTGGTGCTGCCATTGGAGCAGGAATTGCAATAACAATTGCAATGATTTTCTTTGTAATTCCACAATTACAAACTGGACCAACTTCAGTTGTACCTGTAAATTCTTCACATAATCCAAAACTTGGTCTTGTTATTATGCCTCCCACTCAGACACCAACTCTTCAAGAGATCAAAAATGCATATGCTCAAGCAGCATCAACCGGAATAGGAAGAAGCAACGTCTATCTCTCTTGGCCTCTCATGGAACCAAAACAAGGAGCTTACAATTGGAGCTACTCTGATATTCTAATGGGGTTAAATCGTGAACAGAACCTTAATGTCACACTTTACTTTTCAGTAGTCAACAACCAAATTCTAGGTCCATTTCCTACTTGGATGGGAAAACCACATCTTGATCAAAAACTTGAGAATCAAACAGTAACTACTCTTGATGCCATACTTTCAAGGTATTACATAGTAGATTACGTGATAATTGGTGGTAGTGTAGACAACTACTTTAGAGATAATCCAAATGAAATTCCACAATATGTGGATTTTTTCAATGGCGTATATGAAAAATTAAAAGTAAAGCATCCTAATGTCAAATTTGGAAACTGGTTTTCGCTAAATGACATCATAAATCACGGTCAAGGTGATATTGTAGGAAAACTGAACCAAGGTGACTTTGTTGCATATTCTTACGCACCTGTAGATTTGTTATATTATCAAAGTACTAGTACCGATAAGGAAAACGCTAATTTGCAAAAGATGATTGATTTTGCACAGGGCAAGAAAATAGCATTGATGGAGGTTGGTTGGAGTACTGACCCGTCTCTTAATGGAACAAAGGAAAACCAGCAAAAGTTTGTAAAAACAGTCTATGACTTTTACAAAAAGAATCAATCTGATTTTGAGTTTCTAACTTGGTACAGACAATATGATAGACCTGTTGATACGTGTTACAACTCACTGAACCAAGAGAGTGATTCTATGTTTGGAAATAATGTAGTCTTGAATAACACTGCAGCGTATCTATGTGGTACAGGTCTATTTGATATCAACAAAAACCCAAAACCTGCATGGGATGAATTAAAGAATCAGATACAATCTGTGCCTAACTCTTAATTATATAATTACGATCTTCTTTCTTGTTGAAGTATGTCTTATTTTTCAGTCTAGTATTGATTGTAAATATTGTTCCTGTGTATGCATTGTCTGAACCTCCAACAAGAGAAGAAAAAACCATCTTTGATCAATTACTTGCTCAATTTGAGACAACAAGTGCACCAAAACAAGATGTATCTGATGTAATTGAAACATTTCAAAAACAGATGATAATCACTTTTTCTTGTAACTTACATGATACCAATAATCAAGTTATAACAACTGTAAAAACTAGTTTGGCAAAGTTTGACGAAAATACAGTTCATCAAGATCTAGTTACGGGAGGTTCTTACACATGGCATTGCTCTCAAACCATTCAGACTGGAAAGATTTTTCTAGATTGCAATAACGAACTTAGAATTAATCCAAAAGTAGTATCAAATGATACCCAAACAGATCCGCAATTGCACAGTATTGAAAATTTGGTTATACTATACCATGAATTGCTTCATGGTCAACTAATGATTAATGCCATAAAGGATTCATCAATATGGCAACAGGAGGCATGTAACCTACAACCTGGGGGCGAAATTGATTATTCTTTTGCTGATCCCGATCATAAAATAATAAACTATCTGCAAACACAGTTTGCATCGGATCTTGTTGATAAAGCCGGAGGAAAAATGATTACAAAAGAAATTTCTTCTGACCAGACAAATAATGGAACATTTACTATCAAAGTTTTTAGCTTTACAGACTATCCTGCATTTGAAAATAGCTCAAAAATTACTTTACGAACAAGTAACATCTCTGAAAATTCATTCTTTCAAGCAAAAAATGATGTATTTCTAAGCGGCTATCTGAAAGATAATACAAAGCCTGGAATTGTATGGATCTATATTTTTAACAGCACGAAAACACAGTATATGACGCATGAATCCGTACCTATCTGGATAAAGCGAGTTGCAGGGTTGTGGTCAAGTGGAAATGCATCTGATGCAGATTTTCATGCTGCAGTTGACTATATGGTACAACACAACATAGTTGGCTCAGATAACGAAGAAAATACTGTTTCTATTGTGCCTCATTGGATGCAGAAAAATACCTACTTGTGGTTTACTGGGGAAATTGATGACAATACGTTTGTTGGCTCTGTCCAGTATCTGATCTCATCTGGAATAATTCATTGATGAAAATATTAGGATGCGGTCGCCGGGATTTGAACCCGGGTAACGGGCTTGGAAGGCCAGTGTACTAACCAAACTATACTACGACCGCTCACTGTGCCAATCTTGGACCTACATAATAATTCTTTTTTCGCACTCATAGAGTATACGTGAAATTATGATGTGAGCTTCAAGTGGATTTTTGTCCACAGCTATTGTCTTGTCAAAATATTCTTTATTCTTATCAAAAAATTGACCTTTTGAAAATCCTCCTACTACAAGACAAGTGTTGTTGTCTATCACTTCCGCTAAATTTTGATAAGAGCTCTTGACACCTTTGCTTGAAAGTGCAATTGTCTGCTCTGGGTCAATTTTTCTAATTAGATCTCCCAAGCTCATATCCTTTAATGTAAGAAGTGTATCGTTGTTCTCTTTGATCTCTCTAGTGGCATACAGTTTCTCAACAAGTCCTGTGAATCTATGATATGATTTTGGCAATCTTACATTCTTGCCTACAGAAATAACTTTGTCATCAATGGTATGAACAAACACATTCAGCCTGTCCTCAAAATAGAGAGGAATACTACAGGCTTCAAGGAGTGAAAAATGAACAAGATCAGGTCTTCCTCTTTTTATCTCGTTCTTGATTCCCTTCATTGCAGCAAAATGCCATGAGACATCAAGTAAAATTTCAGACGGTTTTTTGTTAAATCTTCTGGCAGATGCTGTAACAGAATTGTGTCTATGCATCTCTTTAGGTACTAATTCTAATGCAGATTCTGCTATTACAAGCGAGAGCAAGATTGTATTTTAAGGGTGGGAATTATTAAACAACATGAAACCTGCAATTAAGGATCTCTTGATAGAACGAATGCAAATTCTAATTAAAAATGCCATGTCAAACGCAAAATCTAATCCTGAATTGGCAGAAAGGCAAGCAACACTTGCCAAGAGACTTGGCACGAAATACCGTATTAGGATGCCATATGAATTGCGGGCAAATTACTGCAAAAAATGTAAAAAATTCATAGTGCCAGGATTTACAGCACGAGTAAGAATAGGAAGAAGTAATGTAAAATCAATACGCATTACATGTAGTTTTTGTAATCATACATACAGAAAGATAATTAAAAAACAAATTCTATAGGTCAATGATTTATAAGACGAACTTTGAATTTTGGTTTTTATGGCAAAGGCATACGATGTACCAGCGGATTTACTGATCGGTAGATTAACTGAGACTCTAAAGAAAGAAGATATCGTACAGCCAAGCTGGATTCCTTTTGTTAAAACTGGTGCTCATGCAGTAAAACCTCCGCAACAAAGTGATTGGTATTACACAAGATGTGCATCTCTTCTAAGAAAAATTTACTTGCACGGACCTATAGGAATAAATGATTTGAGATCAATGTATGGTGGTACAAAACCTGTTGGTTATGGAGGAGCACATCACAGAGATGCTGGTGGCGCAATAATCCGAACAGCCGTACATAGCTTAGAAAAATTAGGTTATTTGGATAAGGTTGAAGGAAAAGGTAGAACAATATCTCATGAAGGCATGAAAAAACTTGATAGATTGTCAACTGAGATCTTGAACGAATTAATCACAAAGAATCCAAATCTAAAGAAATATTCCTAGTAGTATCATGAGCTCTCATAATTCAAATGATGATAGAAATCCAAGCGATGCAGAAGTTTCTGCTTTAAAGGAAAATGCACTAAAGACCCTTCTTACGGCTGAAGCAAGACTAAGACTGAACAATGTTAGATTGGTTAAACCTGAACTTGCTGCAATGGTTGAAAACTATCTTTTAGGATTGGCATCCCAAGGAAGGCTAAATTCACAAATTTCTGATGATCAACTAAAGCAAATTCTACTGTCTACCCAGCAACCCAAAAGAGATTTCAAGATTAACCGCAAGTAGATCTCTCTAGGGAAAATATATTAGGGGTAAATTGGACGATTACAAATATGAAAGCAGTTGTTTATGACAAATATGCTCCAAATGACGATTACAAATCAATCCTAAGTGTAAAAGAAATAGCTGATCCCAAACCAAAACCAAATGAAGTTGTTTTCCGGGTCAAGGCAGCAGCCCTAAACTATAACGATATCTGGGGAATGAGAGGACAACCAGTTGCCGTACCATTACCACATGTCTCAGGTTCTGATGCCGCAGGTGAAGTTATTGCAATAGGAGAAGACGTTACAAATTTCAAAGTTGGTGATAGAGTTGTTTCGCATTCTAACATGGCATGCAGAGTATGTGAAGCATGTACTGACGGACGTGAATATGATTGCACAAAAAGAACCATCTGGGGATTCCAAACAGGACCTACATGGGGTGCATTCTCTGAAATCACACATTTGCCTGAAGTTAATGTTGCAAAAATTCCAGAAGGCGTAAGCTTTGATGAAGCTGCAGCAGCTTCTATGACACTACTTACATCATGGCACATGCTTGTAGGAAGAGCAAGAATTCGTCCTGGACAAACAGTCCTTATCATGGGTGGAGGTTCTGGTGTGGGAAGCTTTGGAATTCAGATTGCAAAATTATACAACTGCAATGTTATTGCTACAGGAAGTCCAGACAAACTAGACAAACTAAAAGAACTTGGAGCAGATCACGC
>Ga0310810_10009917_pt1 | contig 11053 bp, 7 predicted proteins | sample NCmetagenome_FD_207641 | JGI IMG/M metagenome (GOLD analysis project Ga0310810, IMG submission 207641) | Soil microbial communities from experimental microcosm in Duke University, North Carolina, United States - NC | ecosystem: Engineered > Artificial ecosystem > Soil microcosm > Unclassified ... | reverse complement strand
GAACCGCAAAAAACTTATTTCCCGGGCCCGGAGTGACCATGTACGTCGGCGGAGTTGCACCTGGAACCGGACTCCAAGGTCCATCGACTGAATCTGCCTCAATGAGCGTGCCAGCTTGCCAAATAAGCTGCAAACCGCTCTCCGTCCGCAGCTGGACTAATCGCACCGGCCCATAGCTATCGAAGCTCTGGCCGAAGTTTTGCCCCAGTTGGTAAATTGCACCGGCATCGTACGCCGTAAGGGCCCGACGCCAAATTCCCACATCGTCGATGCCGAAACTGCCGTCGACAGGGTAGGTGCCCGTGGGATCCTGCCCCAGAGCAATCGGACCGGCTGTATCCAAACTGCCCAGCCCGGCAATCGAAAGCGAATTAACCGGCGCACCGTCGATATACGTGTTTGCAAGCCCAATGAGGCGATCAACTGACACAATTACGTTATGCCAATTGCCATCGTTGATTTTCGGACCGCTAACCGGCCCTGTTGCGACCGGACTCGCTAGGATAGACGTGTCATCTGTCCCCACCAACGTCCATTGCAATTGGCCGCTGCTGTCAGCCAACACCCAACCGGTCCGAAAGGTTGAGTTTGTCGCGTTGCCGATCATCGGCAAATCGCCTGGAACATTGGTGTAGTTAATCCAAAACGAAATCGAGAAGCTGTCGGTCGCCCCAAAATTCAAGTCAGGCGCGGCAGGCACCGAAACGTAATTGTAAACATTTGAAGCCTGCAGGGTGGTCAGTTGAATGGCATTAGAACCCACCGGCCCGCCGATAAACAGGGGCACCCCGTGCGCGATAACCTCGTGTCCCAAACCGGACGAGTCGGCCTCGTCGCCGTCGAAGCGCAAATGCAGCACGAGCCCGTTGGTAAGATTTGCGAAGGTGGGCGGCGGCATTACCGAAACGGTTGCAAGGCTGCTGACGTTCGTGCCCGCAGGGTTGATCGCCATCACTTGATACTGGCCAGCGCTAGTGAGCGTCACATTGCTCAAGGTAACCGTTGTATTGGTCTCATTGATGATTGGGGTCGTATCTTTGAACCATTGCAAGGTAATCGGAAGCGTGCCTTCTACCTGGACTCGCAGCGTTATCGCACTACCTGCCTGTACTACCTGCGGCTCTGGCTGAAGCTTGAACACGGGTGGGGTGTTGGTGCCGTAAAGCCCGGCTGCATAGTGATTCCGGATCTGGGTGAGCGAGAGGACGTTCGAATAAGCTACGACCTCGTCCACCGCCCCTTTCCAGAGCATGTCCGCTGGCACCGTCGAAGACCCACCTCGAGCGCCGATCAGCAGCGGCCCTGCGCCGTTGTGTTCGAGATCAAAGTAGACCGTCCGATCCCATTGGCCATTGATGTAGAACCGCAAGAACGTGCCGGAATCAACCGTTATCACCAGGTGCGACCAAGTGTTGGAGGCCATCGTCGCTGCAGGAGTGCGCGAAATCGCGTAGTAATCCGCACCGCCTACGCCATAACCGGCCGTCCATTGCCCTACCGCCGGGACACCGGTCTGAAAATAGCAACCTTGATTCACGAAATGAGTCGAGGCCGGACAAAGTACCTCACCCAGTTCAGTTGGTTTGGCCCAACATTCCAGCGTCATCGAAGGAGCATTGAGCGCCGGTGAATACGGCACCAGGCCGTATCCGGTCCCATCAAAAGACGCCGCGCTATTCGAGCTTTCGGTGATTGCCCCTGGCTGCCCTAGAACTACAGCCCCGGTATAGGTGCCCTCATGACGTCCCATCGCGTCTGCCATCAGAGTCGCTCCCGACCCCTCATCCAGCCGCCACCAAGCCTCTGGCCCATCGGCCACAATTGCGGCTTCGAGGCTCCCAGCGGCCGGAGAAACCACTGTCACAACAGCCGCATCGCTGGTCGCAGAACCCAGCTGATTTGTCGCCACCATGATGTAGCTGCCGCTATCAGCCGGTCCAGCGCTCGCGACGACATAGGTCGACGTTGTCGCATCAGGTATCGGCACGCCATCCTTTTGCCACTGATAATCCAGCGTGCCACCGGAAACCGACACCGTTAAGGCAAGAGTGCCCCCAGGATAAAGCGTGCGGCTTCGAGGATTTTGCACAATCGCAGGCACCTTCATCTCAGTGATCGTGATGGCCACCGGCTGGCTGGTCACCGAACCAAAGCTGTTGCTGACCACGACATCATAACTGCCCTTGTCCGGCGTATCGATGTTGGTCCTTGTCAGCGCACTCATCGTCGCGTCAGTCAACACTTGCCCATCTTTCCGCCACTGATACGTCAGCTCTGGCGTGCCGCCCGCATCCACCGACAACGTGAAGCTTCCTGCAGTAAACAGCTCGTTGCTCGGCGCCTGCGGTGCAGCAAAAATCTGGGGAGCCACTCCGCCAATCGCCGCCGCATATTCGCTAAAGACGTCGCCAACGCTTAACGCGCGACCAAACATCGCAACTTCATCGATTAAGCCGGCGAAATATCGGTTGTTAAATATTGGATCGCCCCCAAGCATCGTAATGCCATCGAAACTCTGTGCAGCATGGACCAGAACATTTGTCGCTCCCGTGAATGTCGTAACGTTGGTGCCTTGCGCCATAAACAAAGCCGCCTGTGTCGGCTGTACAACGAGAGCCACATAAGCCCAGTCGGAATCGGGCAGCACTAGGCCGCTATCCCAGTTATACGTCGCGGGGTCGTTGTTCCAATTGTAGCCTAAACCCAGACCGCCCGCGGCATCGATTGTCAAGCCGCCGGCGCCGGACGCACTCCGGTTTAAGATGATTCCAGTTCCAGGTGGCTGGGCCCCTTCGGTTTTGACCCAACCGGTGATGCTGACGGTGTTAACATTCAGGCTCAAGGGTGGCAATTGCACATATCCACCCAAGCCATCGAAGGAAACTGCGCGGTTGTTAGTATCGAAGCCGGAATAATCCGGCGGTCCCACGCCGGGTGCTCCTGGAATAGCATCAGCAATGTAGCTGGCGTTTCCGGCAGCCCCTAACGCACCAAGATTCATACCTATAGGGTCCCCCGGTTCCCCGAGCCGCCAATAGCCGATTGGATTATCCACCAGGATCTGATCCGCATAACCCAGCGTATTCGTGCTTGCAGCGTCAAAATGCGCCTTGATGGTGTTGGCGTCGAGATTGGTTTGGTAAAAAGCGACTTCCTCAATCCAGCCGTTAAAACACCGGTTAGGGAAAGTCGTCATCCCCACTCGAAAATGCGCATTCGTGTTGGGCGTAAAATCGGCCGCGTTAAAATTTGCCACGGCGACTTGCTGGCCATCGACGTATAGCTCGAGGCTCGAGCCGGTTGAAACTCCCGCGACATGCGTCCACCCTCCGACGGTAAAACTGCCTCCTTTGGCCACTGCCAAATAACCGTTTATCCCACCAAGCCGAAATTGCCAGCCGCCTCTGCCATCGATGTAAAAGACGTAGCCGATCCGGCTGAAACCCTGGTTCAGTCGGGTGTCCAGCGAGCAGACAGTCGAATACACCGGTTCAATATCCACCGGATCGACAACCAAAGGCGGCGCCGACGCCGGTTTAGCCCAGAACTCGACCGTGAACGAGCCGCTGGGATTCAGCGCATTTGTGTAAAACACATCCATGTACGAACCAACTCTCGCCACCGTCCAATCTTCATTGGTGAACCGGACCGACGTCGCCGGACTGTCCAGCAGTGCGCCGGGTTGTCCACGAATCGGCCCGTTAAGAAAAAAGCCGTTCAGCGCCGCGCCGTAAGCTCCCAAATTAGTCGCCAGAACCGGTTGCGGTGGAGGCTGAACTGTTTCGTTTAGTGGCCAGTAACCAACGGGTCCCTGGTTGAGAATTGTGGCCTCGTAATCTGCGTGGCCCTCCGCGGGCCAGAGGACAAGGACCAGGGCGAAAATTGCCGAGGAAACTGTCGCGGTGGAGCACGGGAGCGTCGGTCTGCGACTCTTCATACCGCCCATTGTCAAGAAATTCTGCCGCTTGCGCAAGCTCGCCCGCAATATTGAGTCTGTGGCGATTAGTAGAGTAGCCACCCGCAAATAGTAGGGCTTTTACCCAGTGCAATGGCACGTTTTGCCGATTACGTACAGACGGGAGGTCTGTCAACCCCATGAACCAGGATGCACTCATACTAATGGTCGAAGAAGGTACGGAGGACACCGAGCTTATCCGAGGCATCCTGCACGCCGGCGACTTGGCTTTCAAGCTGATGCGGGTGCAGACCCGCGAGGAATTCGAGCAGGCTTTGGAAGAGCAGCGCCCGGACTTGATCGTCTCAGAACATGGAAGCAGAGAGTTGGATAGCGTCGCCGCTCTCAACATCGCTCGGGCCATGCGCCCGGACGTCCCTTTCATCTTCATCACCGGCTCCGATGAAGATCCTCTCGCTCTGGAAGCGCTTCAACGCGGCGCCGACGGTTTCGTCTCCAAGCAGCATCCCACACATTGGTTGCCCAAATTCAAGCGCTCCCTCCGTCTCGCCCAGCGCGAAGCCCAACATCTCCGACTGGAGCGGACGCTGCGCGAGAAAGAACAACAAAGCGAACAGAGCAAGGCTGACCTCGAGGAACGGGTCGCGCGAAAAACCCGCGAACTACAAGCCGCCACCAAAGAACTCGAGGCATTCAGCTATTCGGTCTCGCACGACCTCCGTGCGCCATTGCGGCATATAAACTCCTTCATCTACCTGCTCGAACAGAGTCTCCAGCCGCACCTCAACGACGAGAGCCGCCAGCGCCTGCGCATTGTGGCCGAGGCTGCCGAACACTTGGGCCATTTGGTGGACGACCTGCTTAGCTTATCCCGAGTCGGCCGCAAAGAGTTGCGGAAGATTCCCGTCAATGTCACCGCATTGGTCAACGAGGCGCGAGGTCATTTGCGCGAAGAAATGCACGGCCGTGACATCGACTGGGTCATAGCACCTCTGCCGGTCATCGAAGCCGACCCCGTCGCCCTGCGCCAGGTCTTTACTAATCTGCTGTCCAACGCGTTGAAATATTCCTCGCCTCGGCCTCAAGCGCGCATTGAAGTTGGTTCCACCGAGACCGACGACGAAGTGATCTTCTTCGTGCGGGACAACGGCGTCGGCTTTGATATGGAGCAGTCCTCGAAGCTCTTTGGTGTATTCCAGCGGCTCCATGACGAAAGAGAATTTGAGGGCACGGGCATCGGCCTCGCCATCGTCCGCCGCGTTATCCAACGCCATGGCGGCCGCGTTTGGGCCGAGAGCGCCGTCGACCACGGGGCCACGTTCTATTTCGCCTTGCCAAAACCACCCGAAACGGAAACCTCCCCACTGGCGAAATTTGACCGCGCCGCCCCACTACCTGACGAGGTCGGGAAGCGGCTGTAAGTCATTAGCACTTACCCGACGGTGACCTCCCTGGGGGCCATCAGTAGCGCGGCGTCCTCGTCCTTCCTCCTCGTCCGCTCGCGTCACGACGTGACTTGAACCCTCCGATTGTTTGGGCCTCGCGGAGCTTCGCGGAGCTCGGCCTTCCGAAAACAAACAGACTCCCACTTGCAATTCCCATAACTCGCGATAGTTTAATGGAGACTTACCACTGGAAACCGCAGTCCGCTGGGCCGTCTTATGAATCATCCAGACGAACTAGCAATTCACGGGCAACGCACCCCGCATACCCCTGCACGGTCGCCACGCGAGCGTCAGGAGTTTTGGGCGGATACTTGCCGCGAGATCACGCAAATGCAAATTGGCTCGCCGACCGTCATCGAGCTTTACCGAAAGTACGGCTGCAGGTTCTGTCCGCCTACGCTCGAGCAGGCTCGTCATGTTATTCAGGCGCTTGACTCCGCAATGCCAACCTGGGAAGCAACAAATCCGGAGCTCTTCTATCAAACTCTGGAGCTCAATTTCCCGGAACTTGTGCGTCGTCCTTAGATTAACCTGGTGGTTCGAGCATCGTAACGGCAGCCCTTGGCGTGCTGAGCCGGGAGTTTTCGCAAGGCCGAGCTCCGCGCGACCCCAAAAAAGTGCTCTTTCGCCAGAGAATTAAGGGGCCTCGCGGGGCTGCGTGGAGCTCGGCCTTTCCTCGGCTTTCAGTTGCTTGGGATAAATCGATTGAGAATCTCGTGCCGCGGCACAGCTTGCCGGCCTAACACATCCTGCCGTTCCTTCACGCCCTGGCCAAAAGTCGACGGTGGGTTGGGATTGCGATAGAGCACACCGGTGTAAAGTTTGGTGCCATACTCGCGGGCCAACTCCGTCGCTTGTGCGCGGTCTGCTGGGTCGTGGCCAATCGACTCCAAGCTTTGCATTCGCACCTTTTGAGCCTTTAGCTGCTGCTCTTCCTCGCCATACGTCACACAGGGCGACTGAATATTGATAAAGGCGAAGCCCGGGAAGCGAATGCCTTCCTCAATTATCCGCGCCAACCCGTTCATATCCGCGGGAGTGCCCTGTGCTACAAACGACGCCCCATACCCCATCACGTACAGCAACGGGTTGACCGGATCCTCCAGGCTGCCAAAGTTTGAGGTAGCTGTTTTGCGCCCACGATTCGATGTCGGCGACAATTGTCCTTTGGTAAGCCCGTAAATCTGGTTGTCCATGACAATATAAGTGATGTCGATATTGCGCCGGATCACATGCGCGACATGCCCGCCCCCGATCGAGAAGCCGTCGCCATCGCCGCTGGCCACCAACACCAACAAGCCGGGATTGGCCAACTTAATCCCTTGCGCAATCGGCAATGCCCGTCCATGGACCGTATTAAAGCCGTAAGCGGTTGTGTAACCCGGGATCCGGCTCGAACACCCGATGCCCGAGACGAAAGCGATCTCGTGAGGGGGTCGTCCGATGGCGGCGAGCGCTCGCGTGATCGCGGTGACCACCCCGTAATCGCCGCAGCCGGGACACCAGATTGGTTTGAGGTCGCTCTTGAAATCACCCGGTTGAAACCGCAGCGGAGGAGGGGAGGCGAGAGTTGCAGTACTCATAATGGTTCCTGATATGGCTTGGTTCAGTCGGCTAACAAATCGACTTGATGAAAGTTGTGATTGCCCTGGATTGCGACAACCATCTCGCGTAATCGATCGAGCACTTCCGAGGGTTGAATCGGGTTGGAGCCGCTTCTGGCAAGGATCTTAATCTCCGCCGGCACATCAACGTACATCCGCAACAAGCGATAAAGCTGGGCCTGGAACGATTGCTCGATAAACAACCCCCGCCGCACGGATGAAAAGAAATCCTGGTAAACGGGCTCGATGACGGGGTAAAGCAGTTTGGGCACCAGCAGCTTGGCCTGCAGCCCCTCTTCGAGGGCCAGGCGCAGCGCTTCCCTCGCGACTCCCGCGACGCTGCCCCAGCTCACCAGTCCGATCGGTGCGTCGGGATCTCCCTCGATGACGAACAAATCGCGCCGGTTCCGCAACGGCGAAAACTTCCGAAACCGCTTCTCATTCATTCGGGCGTGCATTTCGCCGCTGGCGGTCGGCCGGCCCAATTCGTTATGCTCAATGCCCGCCGCAAGATAATTTCCCCCAGCCAACCCGGGATGGCTGATCGGACTGATACCCGATTCGGTCAGTTTGAAGCGCGCGTAGTTCATCAGCTCTGTCTCGGTCGGCCGCCGCCGCTCCACCACCTCCAACCGCGTCGTGTCAATCGGATCCACCGTCTCCTTGCGTTGTGCAATCTCCTGGTCGGACAAAATGATCACCGGCGTTTGATAGCGTTCGGCGAGGTTGAAAGCCTCTACGGTCACGCCGAACATGTCGCCAACGCTGGTCGGCGCCAACACCGGCCGCATCGCATCGCCATGCGCCGAGAAGGCAGCCTGGAACAGATCGGCCTGTTCCGCCTTGGTGGGAATACCGGTTGAAGGACCACCGCGCTGCACGTTGACACACACCAGCGGGAGCTCCGCGATGGTCGCCAAACCAAGCATCTCGGTCTTGAGCGACATGCCCGGTCCCGAGGTCGCCGTCATCGCCTTCTTGCCTGCGAATGATGCGCCGACCACCGCGCCGATGCCTGCTATCTCGTCCTCGGCTTGCAGAACCGTGCCGCCGTATTTCCATACTTCCCTGTCAAAAAACTGCATGATCTCCGTCGAAGGCGTAATCGGATAGCCGGCAAAAAAAGTGCAACCGGCAAAGATCGCTGCCGCCGCGCACATATCGTTCCCGTCAGTGAGCAATTTAGCGCTGCGGCCGACGCAAGGCGCCGCCAACTTTCGGTCGGCCGCCAACGGATGCGACTCGGCAAACTCAAGCCCAGCCTGGAAGGCCCGCACATTTCCCTCGACGATCGTCGCGCCTTTTTTGGCGAATTTTTTGCGTATACCCGCCAGCATGCTCTCCCGGGCGATTCCGAACCAGCCCGCCAGCAAGCCCGTCACGATAATGTTTTTTGCCTTGTCCGTGCCGGCGTTCTTAAGCGCCATCTCTGTGATGGGGACGCTGAAGACAATCGCGGGCTTCATTCCTTCCAGCGGCAACTTGTCCGGCAACACGCCGGTATTGCTCTCATAAATGATAATCGTTGCCGGTTCGACGGGCAGTTCGGCGCCAAACCGCCGAAAGTCCTCCCAATTCAGCGCCACCGCCACGTCCAGCGGCCCATTGGGATTGAGCACCGGCTGGGTTGCCAGCCGCAAACGGCACGAGGCCTCGCCGCCGCGGATTTGCGACCCGAAACTCTTGGTCATGATCCCGTGGTAACCCTCCAGCGCCGCCGCCGTAATCAGGGATTCGCCCGCCGAGACCACACCATCGCCTCCGGAACCGGCAATCCCAATTATCAAATCTTGACTCATGCATTATAGATCCTCCTGCGGACCCGAAACGGCTCTCCTTCCCTTGGCAAAATCTTATCTTTTTTTACCAATCAGTTTCGATTATTTAACAATCCTGTCAAAAGAGATTTCCTCAATCGACCGACCGGCGCGCGATAGATCTCCAAACGTTCAATATTCGTCGATCCCCCATCACACTCGCCGGCGGGTTATGAAGGCAGCCCCGTGCCCCTTTGTCTCAAGCCTGGGTGAGATTCGGTCTTCGTCAGAAATATTAGCGAGATGTGCCGCTAAAGGGGCCTCCCGCTGCGAAGCTTAGGCCTGGTAAAGCTTTCCCCGATGACCCCCGACCAGCTTGGCGACCGACCGATTCAATAGCGCAGGGAAAGCCCAAAAACAGATTGGACAATGGTTTGGCGGAATCGGTAAGGTTAAGTTTGTATTATGAAATCAAGTCCGTTGACGACGATTTTAATGGTTGTGGTGGCGTTTGCTGCGGTGGCTTCGCTCGGATTTTGTTTTTTTTATATCAAATCATTTCGTGAGTTAAGCCAGTTGCAGACCCAGGAAGCCGCTGTGGTGAATACTCGGGGGGCGATTAATTCTCTGGCCAACGAACTGTTGGAATACAGCAAGACACATCGGGATATCGATCCTATCCTCGAGGCGGCGAGGGTGAAAGCGCCGAGCCAGCCGCAGGCGCCTGCGAAGAACTCCAAATAGGGAGCCCACCCTCTTAATATTTTATGGATACTGTCGAAAAACATTCCTTGGATCAATCGGAGCTACGGGAATTGCGGGCCGAATGCCAGTCGTTGCGGCAAGTGGTTTCTGCATTGTTGGTGTTTATGCTGCTGATCAGCGCCGCCTTCGATATTTTCGTGTGGAGACAAGTGCGGGTGATCCGGACGGAAGTGCGAAACCGTGGACCTAAAATCGCCGAATTCGTCGCTGAATACAACAAGGTCAGCGCTCCGGCGATCACTGATTTTGTGAACAAGCTGAAGGATTACGAGCGAACCCACCCGGATTTGACCCCGATTCTGAAGAAGTATAGCCTCGGCAACTCAGCGCCGACCGGTGCGCCGCCGGCGAGCGTGGTGCCTGGAAAGAAATGACTCGATGGGGTGACGCCGAAGAGTAGGAATCCTCTCCCGCCGACCTTCACCCCTTATACTGACAACTTCGCGGAGGTTTTGGACTGCGCGATTCCCCTTGGCGCTTTGCCTTACTTACAACAAGCGTGCAGTTTACGACGCGTTGCCTGCACTTGCTGCTTCTGTCCGAGGTCCTCGGACAGTCCCGGCTGCAACGACGAACCGAAGGCGTTTCCGTACGACTTTGGAGAAAGCGACAGCACTACGTCGTATTGGGCCGAAGGCTGCGCGCCAATTTGAAGCACCAGCTCGCACTCACCCAATTGCTTGTGTAGGTGCATCGCAATCGCCGCTGGCGTATTCGAGAACTCTTGCGCTTGCTCCCGATCTGTCGTCCAAGTTCCGTCATTTCCAAAATACAACCCGGTCACTTTGCTTTTAATCAGTCTCTTCATCGAATATTTCCAGGTCACGCGCAGGCCGAGGATAGAAGGTGCGCCCTTAAACGAATTTTTTGTTCACGGATCGTCATGATGTTTAGCGTTTATTGCTTTCCGGCTCTTACAGCGAAACTACAGCTGCCCTCGGTTGCGACGAGATTAGATCCATGCCGGTACGCCTGGCCAATGCTCGAAGAAAGGCCCACTCGCAGGCAAAGCTCCGCTTGCCAATTTCAGCGCGTGGTCCGGTAAACAGTGAAACCAGCAACCGTCTGGCACTGAACGAGGCCGGCCAGCGTTGAACCCAGCTATCGTGCAAACTAAGCCCCGTCAGCGTGCGGTTCCAGGCCACGACCACCATGTCGGCTTGAGCCAGGTCGCGGCTGGCCAACCGGGCAGTTTCCCGCAGGTCCAGCAGGTCAAAGCGCCAAAGCTTCAACTCAAAGAAGTATCCTTGATCCAATCGCTTTAGCAGACGCTGATACAAGGCCATCGCACTGGTTCCTGAGGTGTCCACGTCGTAAAGAATCAGCACGTTCAGGCGTTGCAACAATGAAGCAATGCGATTTACGCGGATCGGACTGTTTCCCTTGAAAACTCGCTGTATCGCTCTCATAGAAATCTGCGGGTGACCAAACCAATCGCTGCATTTCGTGCTCTGAAGCCTCGCTCCTGGTCTTGCAGCGCTCTTCTCCGAACTCTCCAATGCTAGCAGCAGTATGCCCCCCGCGGAACCTAGGAAAATCCTTGACGAGTTCGGGACATCTTTTGAG
>Ga0310810_10009916_pt1 | contig 11053 bp, 6 predicted proteins | sample NCmetagenome_FD_207641 | JGI IMG/M metagenome (GOLD analysis project Ga0310810, IMG submission 207641) | Soil microbial communities from experimental microcosm in Duke University, North Carolina, United States - NC | ecosystem: Engineered > Artificial ecosystem > Soil microcosm > Unclassified ... | reverse complement strand
TTCAATCGGGTCAACCGGTGATCGCGGATTTTGGAATTGCGCTCGCGGTGAGCAAAGCCGGCGGCAGTCGTATCACGCAAACCGGACTCTCGCTCGGAACGCCGGCGTACATGAGTCCTGAGCAAGCGACCGGCGATCGCGTCATCGACGCACGCAGCGACATCTACTCGCTCGGCGCAATGACCTATGAGATGCTCACCGGGGAGCCGCCGCACACAGGAAATACGTCGCAGGCAGTAATCGCTCGAATGCTTACAGAAAAACCGCGGCCGATCCGCTCGACGCGCGCGCAAGTTCCCGATTACGTCGAAGCAACCGTTCAACGCGCACTCGAAAAACTTCCGGCCGATCGATTCTCGACTGTGCGCGAATACGCCGACGGTCTTCAGGGACGAATCGATTTCACGGGATCGCAGGCGTTCACGAGTGCACGACAAGCGGCATCGCCACGATCGACGTGGACGCGACGCCTCAAAGATCCACTGGTTCTCGGTCTTGCCGCACTCTCGATTGCTTCACTCGGATTCGCGGCCTACATGTCGCGAGATCGTACGCCTGCGCAGCGTCCAATCAGGTTCGTGCTTGCAACGCCCGACAGCGCGCGAGCAATAGACAACTACCCGTGGCCAGGAGCAATCTCGCCCGACGGGAGCACGATCGTTTACTCGGCAAACGTAGGCGGCACTCAATCGTTGTTCGTTCAGCGCACGGATCAACTGGACGCGCGCATCATCCAGGGCACGACCGCAGGGAGTCAGCCAATCTTTTCGCCGGACGGACAATGGGTGGCGTTCGAAGCGCAGGGAAAACTCAAGAAGGTTCGACTCGACGGAAGCGCGCCGATTTCAGTCACGGACGCCGGAAGTGACAACGGAGGTGATTGGTCAGCACGCGACGAAATCATCCTCGGCTCGGATGGGAAAAATCGCGGGCTCTCGAAAGTCAGCGCATCGGGCGGCGAGCTGGTGGAGTTCGCAAAGCCTGTCAGCACGAACAAGGAATCGGATTACGTATGGCCGGTCGCGTTTCCGGATGGAAAGCGCGTCGCGTTCACGATCTGGTATGGAACGCTCGCATCGTCAAAGATTGCGACTGCGTCGGTCGATGACGGCAAGGTCGAACCCCTTGGTCTCAAGGGAATTCGTCCGCTCGCAGTAATCGACCGCACACTCGTCTACGTGCAAGTCGATGGACAGGTAATGGGCGTCAAGCTCGACAGATCCGGGCGAAAGCTCGCCGGTAAGCCTGCGCCTGTACTCGATCCCGTTTTCGTACAGCCGGGATTGAATGGCAACTCCAACATTTTCGTGTCGAGCGGCGGCGCATTGCTGACCGCACGCGGCGGTACTCGCAGCCAGCTCGCGTGGATGACTCCCGACGGTGCTACGAAGGTCATCTCGAAGGAGACTCGGGATTTTGCGTCGCCGAGGCTGTCGCCTGATGGGAGCCGGATTGCTGTAACCGTGGGTGATCAGGACAAGAGCGCAATCTGGATTTACGATCTTGCAACCACGACTTTCTCGAGTCTTTCGACCGTCGAGGGAGCGATGTCTCCTTCGTGGACTTCAGACGGAAAGCGGGTGGTTTATGCTGGTCGGGGTGAGTATGAGCGCTCTGCTGTATGGTCGCAGAATGCCGATGGAGGATCGGCGCCTGTAAAACTGTTCGATGTGGATCACCTCGTCGCAGCCGCGTCGCTGTCTCCGGATAACGGGTCGGTGATTTATAGCAACTTCATTGCTAATGACTGGCAGGTGTCACGCGTTTCGCTGGACGCACCCACCGTGATTTCCACGTACATCAAACCGGGCGCAGGGGCTGTTCAGCCATCATTTTCTCCCGACGGGAAGTGGGTCGCCCTCACGTCGTTTGAATCGGGACAGTCCGAGATCTACGTTCGCTCGTATCCTGATCCATCTGCCAGAGTTCAAATCTCTGCAGGCGGCGGCAACAGTGCGGCGTGGTCCGCCGATGGCACTCGAGTGCTGTACCGAAAGGGTTCGGTTCTCATGAGTGCAAAACTTTCGACGGCGCCGAGTCTCAGGGTGCTGTCGCGGGACACTGTTCTGTTGTCGGCTCCATCGGCGACCAATTCCGGGCTGACGCGCAACTACGATGTGGCGAAGGACGGCCGCATCCTGGCGCTCGCGACGAACAAGAATGATTTCGAACTCGTGATAGTACCGAACTGGTTACCGGAATTGCGGGAGAGGCTCTCCGGCAAGAAGTAGATTGGATTTTTGTTCGCCGCGGGAAAGTCCGCCGCACGTTTTGAGATCTGATTGTTAGCAGGGAGGCAGTGAGACGATGAGAAAAAACGAACGGCTTTTTCACGCCGTTCGTTTTTTCTCACCGTCTCAATGCCTCCCTGCTAATAATCAGATCCTTACAAAACCCAAATCCAGCCCGACCCGATCCCCACTTGACTAACGTCTCCGAATGCTGATATTTCAACACACGGTTGATTTTTCAGCACCTGTCCAAAATCGAATTCGAACCGTTTTCACAATTGCAGTATCCAAGTCTTGAAACCCGCGACTCCACTTTATCGGACGTATTAGTATGATCCTCGCCGTCATCGCCCTCGCGCTCAATCTTCAAGCGCCCCAGATCGCCAGCACCGCCCGGCCTGTCTCAAATCCAACCGCTGTTCCCGCGCCGACGGACACAAGCGCGACTGCGGTGCGCACATCGGACGCTCCGACAATCGACGCCAAGGAAAACGACGCAATCTGGTCGACAGTCCCGGCAATCACTGACTTCAAACAATGGCGACCGACCGAAGGCAAAGCTGCACGTTTCAAGACTGAAGCGAAGATCGCATACGACGCATCGAATCTTTACGTCTTCATTCGCGCATACGATCCGCACCCCGACAGCATCAAGAAACTTCTCGAGCGGCGCGACAGTTTTACGTCGTCCGACATGTTCTGGGTTTTCATCGACTCATATCACGATCGACGCACGGGCTACGAATTCGGCGTGAATGCAGCGGGTGTGAAGACGGACGCAGCGATTTACGACGACGGCAACGAGGATTTCGCGTGGGATGGCGTCTGGGATGTCGCAACAGTCGTCGACTCACTTGGCTGGGCCGCCGAGTATCGAATTCCACTCTCGCAGATGCGCTACAGCAGAGATCGAGCGCACACGTTTGGCATTACTCTCGATCGAGACATCTCCCGCTACTCCGAGCGCGAGAGCTGGCCGCTGTTCAGACAATCGAAGCCCGGGTTCGTTTCGCAATTTGGCACACTGAATGGACTCGAAGATCTCGAAGCGCCGAGGAAGCTCGAAGCAGTTCCGTACGTGGTGACGAAGAACGGAACTCAAATCATCAACAATTCGTTCCAGCAGAAATCGAGTGTCGACGTGGGCGGTGACTTCAAGTATCGCGTCGCACCGAACGTCACTCTCGATGGGACAATCAATCCTGACTTCGGTCAGGTCGAATCAGATCCAGCGGTGCTGAATCTTTCCGCGTACGAATCATTCTTCGATGAGCGTCGACCATTCTTCGTCGCAGGTCGTGGACTTTTCCGATTCGATGTGAACTGCAGCGCCGTCAACTGCAACGGTGAGACGCTGTACTACAGCCGGCGAATCGGACGCACGCCACCACTCGCCGGTGTTTACGGAGATACAGTCCCACTCGCGCCAACCACCATTCTCGGCGCAACCAAATTGATTGGAAGACTTCCGCGTGGCCTGACGGTTGGAATGCTCGATGCGGTCACTCAGCGTGAGGCAAACAAGGGCGACACCACGTACAATCCCGCGACGAATTTTGCGGTCGCTCGCGTGACTCAGGATTTTCGCAAAGGCGGCAGCACTATCGGCGCGATGATTACCGGCGTCAATCGTAGGCTCGACGAATGGTCGACACCGTACCTCACGTCAAGCGCGTACGCCGGCGGGATCGATTTCCGCCATCGAATGTTCAACAACATGTACCAGGTCAGTGGATCGATCGATGGAAGCCGGGTTCAGGGAAGCGTTCCTGTGCTTATTGGATTGCAGAGAAACGGCGTGCACAACTTCCAGCGCCCCGATGCGGATCTTCCACTCGATTCCAGTCGCACGTCCCTTGGTGGCGATGCTGAAGAATTAAAGTTTGGAAAGATCAGCGGTAAGCATCTGATGTTCGAGAGTGCCTTGCAGCGTCGTTCCCCGGGATTCGACGTGAATGACATGGGATTCCTCCGTCGCGCCGATCAGACTTCATGGAGCACGTGGGCGGGATGGTCCGATCGAACGAAGCGGAAGTACTACCAGAGATTCCAGATCAACAACAACTGGTGGCAGTACTGGACGACTGAAGGGTTGGCGCTCGAGCGCGCGTACAATACGAACTGGCACATGACGCTGCTCAACAACTGGGGATTGAACACCGGTGGAACGATCGGCCAGCTCGGTTCGACATACGATGATCGTGCGGCGCGCGGCGGACCTGCTGTTCGTCAGGATAAGTACTACGCTCCGTGGATGTTCATCGGTGGTGATGATCGTAATGCCGTCACGCCGTACTTCGGCGTGAGCTACTTCCGCGGATCTGACGGACGAAATCATTCACTCAGCTTTGATCCCGAGATCGATTACAAGATGCTCGGCAAATTCAGCTCGTCGCTTTCAGCGAGTTTCAATCACAACGTCACGGACAATCAGTTCTACGGACGATTTACCGATGCATCGGGAGTGCACTACACATTCGCCCATCTCGATCAGAACACAAAGTCGATGACATTGCGATTCAATTACACGTTCACGCCTGACGTTTCACTTCAGACTTATCTGCAGCCGTTCGTGTCGAAGGGTACGTACTCCAATGTGCGACAGCTGTCGTCGAATCCTCGTGCGGATGATTACCAGGATCGATATGCGCCGTTCAACAATCCGTCTGTCACGAGTGATCCGGGTGGATTCAACTTCAAGCAGTTGTCGTCGAACGTTGTGTTCCGCTGGGAATACAAACCCGGTTCGACGCTGTTTGCGATCTGGAATTCAGGACGTCAGGGATTTTTGCCGCGTGAAGGAAATGAGAGTTTCAGAGGTGACGTGAACAATCTCTTCGATTTGCATCCAGCCAATACATTTTTGATCAAGGTTTCGTACTGGCTGAATCGATAGCTGTCCGTGTCGGTCGTGTGGGTGCGTGAAGGGGATTTATTCGTGAGCGTTAATGGCAGTTTTGTCATGAGAGTCCCGACGCCGACGCAACGCAATCATGCCCTTTAATGGCAAAACTGTCATTTTGCTCACGAATAATTCCCCTCAACGCACACGCGCGCGCACCCACACCCGCGGGCGCACCCACACACCCGCGCGCGCAACCGTTATGAAATACTGCGCTTCAGTCCGAGCTCCCAGCACTGATCACACAGCATTCGCTTCGGACAATCGATCTTCCAGCACGCGATCTCACCAAGCTGCGCATAGAAAATTCGCGTCGCGTGATCGCCGGTTCTTCCCTTGAGCAGCATGACATCACCCGACTTGAGCTCAGTCCGAAGAAACTCGGCCGCCGGGCGCAAGGATTCAAATGCGTGCACCGCGTCCGGAGGGAGCCCGGCCTCGATCGCGCGGCGCCTTGCGAATCCCGCGTTCTCTCCGATGAACACCGCGAAATCCGAAACATCGGCACTTCGTTGACCGAGATACCTGAGCCTTTGTCTTCGATGCATCCCCGTGTCGGACACGTCGGTTATGACGAGAATCCGGCGTTCGGCGCTCGCTTCCTTGAGCACGAGGAACGATGGCTCGACAGTGTCGACTGACGCTCCATACTCGTCCCTTAAAACGATTGCTCCATTCGGCAGCATCTCGGGCTGCATGCGACCGACAAACGGCTCGACACCCTTCAATGCGCGAGCTGCCGCGTCCACATCGATTCCGAGAGCGATCCCTGCCGTGATCACCGCCGCAACCGTCGTAAGCCATTGTCCACCGACAAGCCGCGTGTCGATCTGCCGATCGACTTTCCCGTGACGAAACCTCACACTGAGCCGCTCCGGCCATCGGGTGTGTACTTCCTCAAAACGGTAGTCTGCTTCCGGGCGAGCTCCAAAACTGTACACGCGCACCGGCGTTTGCTTCGCCATCTGCGAGACGAATGGATCGTCTACATTCAGCACCGCGATGCCGTTCTTACTGAGTGAATCGAGAAGCTGTGCTTTCTCATTCGCGTATTCATCCATATTGCGGAACGTTGTTGTGTGCGTTCGCATCACGTTCAGCACAATGGCAACGTCGGGTCTGGCGAGCTCCGCACCACGCTTGATCATTCCAGGCGACCCTGTCGCAATCTCCACTACGGCATATCTGTGCCACGGGCGGATACGCAGGATGTTGAGTGCAACCCCGACTCCTGCGTTCTGAGTGTGGTATGACCGGAACGTTCTTCCCTTGGAAGCGAGCAGTTCCGCGAGGAGCTCCTTCGTCGTCGTCTTGCCTAGGCTTCCGGTTATTCCAATGACTGTCGTACGAAACAGCAGGCGACGCCACACGGAAGCGAGCGCAAATAGGACCGGCTCTGAACGCTTGACGATTGGTCCAATGAATTCCTCGCGCACTCGCGCGTTCAGTGGACTTCGACTCACGCGGCCGATCCGTTGCTAGTCACTCGTGACAGTACCGGCCGCACCTTTCCACTCGCACCGGGCGGAATTGAATCGACGAATGAAATTTTTATGCGAACATTCGGCCCGAAGCCGCTCGCAAATTTTTTCTCGAGCCTCTCGCGGAGTGCGGGACGATCATCGCCGACGATCGCGACGCGAAAGCTGTCTACTTCTTCCTGCACAACCTGATACTGCCGGATCGTCTGCTCTCCGGTGAACATCAGCCGCACACTTTGCGGAGGCATCAATTCTCCCGATGGAAGCATGATTCGATCATCCACTCTCCCATCAATGAACGACAGAAGCGGAAGCGTACGCCCGCACGCACAGGGGGTCGCCAACATGTGCGCAATGTCGCCGAGTCGGTAGTTGAGAAGAACGATGGCGCGGTTGACGAGGTTTGATACAACTACATCGCCGCTTTCACCATGAGGAACGTCAACACCCTCTGCGTCCACAATGCGAACCGGATACAAATCGATATTCAGGTGGAGCCCGGTGTGGCGCTCGCACTCGAAGCCGATCTTGAACGCTTCGATTGCCTGATACGCGCTCAGCACTTGAATGCCGTACTTGTCGCTGATGAGGCGTCGAATATTGTCAGGAAGCTCGGCCGCATCGTAAAAGATGACCTTCGGCCGGTGGAAGCTCGCACCGCTTTCCTCGATGTACAAAAACAGATAAGCGATCGAGCTGCCGTAAGCGCGAATGATGTCCGGTTTGAATTCGTTCAGCTGCCGGAGATGCGTTTCCGGGGAATCCAGAATCGACAGGTGCTGATGCTGAAGCATGATCCGCGACGGCAACAGCGCGCGCTCCCGGTACAGCTGCTGGATTTCAGTTTCTGATGCATAAGGGGAAGCAATGACACTCTCTCGATAATGCGTAAATCGTCCCACGATGCTTGCGACGATCGACCGCTCTCGCTCGGCATGGGCGGCATTTTCGAAAATTGCGGCGTTGTTCCACCTCATCTTATGCGGCGTGCCGGAGCTGCCACTGCTCAGCATTTCGAGATCCGGCAGATCTCGCGGTTCTGTCGAAGTGACTGATTCCAGATTTCGCTGCAGGTAGCTGGTCTCGATGATGGGCAAACGCGCCAGATCGGATGCCGTCTGAAAACTCTCCGGGCGCAGTTTCAGCCGGTCCATCGTCTCGCGGTAGTACGGGACGTACTTGTACGCGTAAGACACCATGCGGCGAATTCGCTTGCTTTGCGCGCGCTCGATTTTCTCCAGCGATTGAAAAGCAAAGCGCGACTGACCGCGCAAATGCCACGCGAGGTACGCTGTCCACTTTAAGCGTGTTAAAAACGGAGCTTTCATCAAGCGCGACGCACTGCGAGCGCGGCGACGAAACAGCCGGAGAAATACTGCAAGCGTGTATCCTGAAGTCGCTGCGATTTCAGAAGAGTGCCTTGCACTGCGCGCATCGGAAACGACCACGGAATTCGCTTCGCCGCGCCGACAGCTGCAACTGCAGTGAGACGGGGATGGTGAACGATCGCAGTCGTATCCAGCACGCGGAAACCTGCCGCGCCGAGCTCGCGTCGCAGCTCTTTCACAGTGTAGGAGCGTCCCAGATAAAACGGCACGAAGCCCATACGGTTTGCGATCCTCAACAACGGGTCGAAGATGTTCTGGCGATTATCGAGAGTGATGATGAGCCTGCCACCGGGAGCGAGCACACGCGCGAGCTCGCTGAGACTGTGGCCGAGATCACTGGGCTTCTTGAAGTGGTCGAGCGTAGAAGGCGATACAATGAGCGCGAACGAGTCTGACGCGAATGGAAGGTGGCATGCATCGGCGGTGACGTAGCGGGCACGTCGTGGCTCATCGCGTTGCCGGGCGCGGAGTGCGGCTTCAGTGGACACGTCCATTCCAACGAGCACGGTACCATTGCGTGAAAGGTCCGCGAGAAATTCGTCGGGGCCCATTGCTTCCTCGAAGAGATCTGTCTTCAGCACTCTTCCCTCGCTCGGCACACCGCCCCAGCGCTCGATCAACGACAAATAAGAGCGTCGTTTCATCTGCGCGAGAAAATTGTCAAGGCTGTAGCCGTGTGTGTCGAGCGCCTGCATCGTGCGATCCCAGTGCGCTCCACGCCGGTGATCTTTTCCGGGCTCGACAGCTCCCGGGAGCATTCGGCAGAAATTCCGGCGGAAGGGACCGACTCCGATGTATCCCATCATTCCTATGGTGCGATAGCCGATGTTCGAGAACATCGACGCGTGATTTTCCGGAACTGTCAGTCCAATCTCGCGGCGCATTCGGAGTGAGCGATGCACGTCGTGCATGTGAGCGGTGAGGGTAGGAAGAACTCCTTTTCCGCGCGCCTCGGGAGCCGTGAATGCATCATACGTGTAGACCTCGTCGCTCGAGAGTGGAATTTCGCGAGAGAGATATTTGCTCCATGCGTGTTGAGTTGCTGACCAGCATGCGCCGACGATTCGACCATCGCTGCGCGCGAGAAAGCATCGATGTCCCGCCTCGAGCTGGCGACACGCAGCGTCGCTGTCTACTCCTCGGCGAAATGCGTTGTACTCGTCGATGCTGGTGGAGTCGAGCAGATCGAACTCGAGCCGAATTTGCGGGGGCGACGGCGCAAATGGTTGATCCAGGAGAAACTCGCGCACGTACGCGCGTCTGTAACCAATTTCGCCGAGTGCTCTAAACCAAAGACGTTTGATCTGCTGCATTCCGTTTCCGTTTATCGTACGACTAACGATAAACGTAAAACGCTAATGAGATTGCGTTCGCCAAGCTTGAGCGATGGCGATGAGATAGTTGCGCCTTCGACCGAAACGCGTCCACAGCACATGAGGCTCCGCATCGACTTTCTTCTCGGACTGGTTCTTATTGCCGGCTGCAGCGACAAGCCGACCAATTTCAAACCGCGGTCAGAAATGACTCAGCGTGAAAAGGACAGCACCCTCGGCGCATCATCACTGCCCGGCGCACCAGTCGTTACGCGCGCGCTCGGTGCATCCGATGTTGGCGCAGCGCGCGCCGCTGCACTCGACTCAGCGAGCCAGGAAAACTAGCCGACCGCGAGCTCACGTCTTCGCCTTCCACAACGCTGCATCGAGAACCGACCAGAGATGCACCGCCGTTGCGCCATAATATGCCAATGAGCTAAGCTCAGGGACATGACGGTCAAACGAATCGACAATGTCGACATCAACGTCGAAGACCTCGACGCTGCTGTCGATTTCTTTACCGAACTCGGCATGAAGCTCGAAGGAAGAATGCCGATTGAAGGATCTTTCGCTGAGCGTATCACCGGACTCAAGGGTCTCCGCACCGAAATCGCAATGATGCGCACACCCGACGGCAGCGGTCTCGAGCTGACCAAGTGGAATTCGCCGGCGGGCATCAGTGCTGAACCGAAAGTTCCATCACCAAACACACTCGGCATCGGCCGGATCATGTTCGCCGTCGAAGACATCGACGATGTGGTCGCCCGCTTGCGCACGAAAGGCGGCGAGCTCATGGGCGAAATCGTGAACTACGAGAACGTCCATCGCCTCTGCTACATGCGCGGCCCCGAAGGAATCATCATCGCACTCGCCGAGAAGATCGGCTGACAAAGCTCCTCGTACTCGGCGCGGGCGGAATAGGCGGATACTTCGGCGGCCGACTCGCCGCCACAGGAACCGACGTAACGTTCCTCGTACGACCCAAACGCCAGCAACAGCTCGCACGCGACGGACTGCGCATTCGCAGTCCACTCGGCGACGTTGACATTCCAATCAATACTGTGAGAGCAGAAGAACTAGAGCCGAAGTACGATCTCGTTCTCCTCACGAACAAAGCGTACGATCTGGATTCAGCAATGGACGCAATCGCGCCTGCAATGAACGGGCACTGCACGATTGTTCCAACGCTCAACGGGCTCGCGCATCTCGAGCGTCTCGACAACCGCTTCGGCGCGGAACACATCCTCGGCGGCGCATGCATGATCGATGTGAAGGTCGATAATGACGGCGTCATCCAACACATGGGCGCGCTGCAACGAATGGTCTTCGGTGAGCGCGATGGATCGAAGTCAAAGCGATCCGAAGAATTTGCAAACGCACTCGCCGCAGCAAACATCGATCACGAGTTGAGCGACAAAATCATGCTAGAGATGTGGGAGAAGCTGGTTTTCCTCTGCGCACTCGCCGCAACCGCATGTCTCTTTCGCGGCAACGGCGGCGAAATCGTCTCGGCGCCGGGCGGACTCGATGCGCTCACCAGCATTCTCGACACGAACATCGAGATCGCGCGACGCGAAGGTTATGATCCGCGCGATTCGGTGATGAATGGCATGCGCGACCGCTTCAGCGATCCGAATGGAAAGTGGGAAACGTCGATGCAGCGCGACATCGAAGCAGGAAATCCTGTCGAGGCTGATCACATCGTTGGCTACATGCTCGACAAAGCGCGCAAGCACAA
>Ga0310810_10009915_pt1 | contig 11053 bp, 8 predicted proteins | sample NCmetagenome_FD_207641 | JGI IMG/M metagenome (GOLD analysis project Ga0310810, IMG submission 207641) | Soil microbial communities from experimental microcosm in Duke University, North Carolina, United States - NC | ecosystem: Engineered > Artificial ecosystem > Soil microcosm > Unclassified ... | reverse complement strand
GCATCGGGTTGTCCGGATGTCCGAGTGGATTTTCCACCTGAACCACGTGTCGGCTGCCGTCAATTGTCGTGGCGACCACTCGAAGCCGGACTTTCGGCAACAGCGCTTCGATCGCCTCGTCGGCGATCACTTTGATTTTTTGCATGAGCGGCCGCAGCGCGGGATCGCGCACAGCGTTTTCTTCGAAAGAGGAAACGCGGATCGGTCCGTCGACCAGCGCCCGCGCGAAAATATAAGGCAGGCTGTGATCCGCTGTCTCGCGCGTCTGCGGGTCCCATTTTTCCGGCTCGCTGCCGATCTCGAACCAGGTGAACTTGGAAGTGAACACGTCGATCACGTCGATATTTTTTGCAGCGAATTTCTCGCGCAGTTCAAGCGCCGCCCAGACCGCCGGTTGTCCGTTGGTTTCGATGGGCCAGTACTTGAGCTGCACACGCGGCGTGAGGTAAGCGCCGCCACTGCTCGGAAAAGGCGCCAGATCGAAGGGGCCGGTCACGTTTTCCCAGAGGCCATTGCGTCCTTCGAACGCGTTCGCCGGTCCGCTCATGCCTTCGGCGGCAAGCAGCGCGGCGAACACGCCGTTGCGCGCCGCGTAAGCGGTGGCAACATTTTTCCAGGTCGTCAGCTCACCGGAGCGGGTCACCCGCAGCGGCAGACTTGAAGTCGCGGCGATGCCGATCGCATTGGCCACGACATTCAACGGAAGCCGCAACAGATTCGAGACTCCCGCCGCGGTGGCGACGCTGATCGCATAACCCTGGTCCCAACCGCGCCGGCTGAGCCGAGTCGAGTCGCTCAGACGCGCGAAAATTTCGTAGACAACGATCATGCTCGCCAGAAAACGCCTGCCATCGACTCCGCGCGCGCCCGCGAGAGCGAGCAAAGCGCCGAGACAGTCGCTCGGATGGCCGCCGGGAAAGCGATCGTTGAAGTCGAAGTTCCGAATCATCGCGCTGTTGATGAACGTCGCTGCTTCAGCCGGCAGCGTGTCACCGAAGCAGAGCGCGCGACCGGCGTATTTGCCCGGCGTCTGTCCGGTCGCGAGCCTTCGGCCGATCTCTGCCGGCTCGCAATCATGAGCGCCGACTGCGCAGCCGAGCGAATCGATCAGCCGCTGGATCGCGGCGTGCACGGCTTCGGCGTTCAGGTGCTCGAATTTTATCGCTGCGGCGTACTCGGCTATTTTCTCAGTGATGCGGTCCATGGACGACTCTCTCTCCGCGAGCGCAGGAATTAAAATGGAATCGCCGGGAATTATTTCACAAAGCCCCGAGGATGGCCACCGGCAGTCGGCGTAGCGCTGTGCAAAAACTCACCGGGCTCGGTTCCAGGCTTTCGTCTCTGGAGATCTCGCGCCCGCTTGGTCTCAAAACCGTGAGTCATTTTCCGAACAGTAGGTAACGGAGCGAGCAGAAAAGGTTCACAGCGAGCAGTGATTCAGTTTGGGAAGATCTCTCACCGAGTTCACCCCTGGGTCTGTCTGAAGGGTTCGAGATGACACACGTTACGATAGCAGTCATTCCGAGGGAAGCGAGGAATATTTCTCGATCGAAACTAAACCGGTCTACAGCGGCGGCGCCTTGACGATCGTCGAGGCATCGATGCTGGCGACGGTCGGCCGACCGCACTTGGCCATGGTGATTTCGATTTCCTCGCGCAGTATTTCGAAGACTCGAACTACGCCTTTTTCGCCGTCCACCGCCAGTCCCCAGAAAAGCGGGCGGCCGATGAAAACGGCCTTGGCGCCCAGAGCCAGCGCCTTGACCACGTCCGCGCCGCGTCGGATGCCGCCGTCGAGATAGATTTCCATTTTGCCTTTGGCGGCCGCGACCGCTTCGGAAAGCACTTCAACCGTGGCCAGCGTATTGTCCAGATGACGCCCGCCGTGATTGGAAACGATCACGCCGTCGGCGCCGACTTCGGCGCAAAGCTCCACGTCTTCGCCGGTCAGCACGCCTTTGGCGATGACCGGCAGTTCGGTGGCCGACTTGATCCACTCCAAATCTTTCCATGTCGCCGCCGGATCGGAGCCCTCGCCGGCGCGACCGGCGGGCCGCGGCGTTTCGGCGCCGGCTGCCGGATAGTTGACGCCGCGGGTGCGACGATAGTTGTTGCGAATATTGCGCTCGCGCTTGGGCGGCCACTGCGAGTCCAACGTAACGATCACGGCTTCATAGCCGGCGTCCTTGACGCGATCGAGCCATTCCTGAGTCATTTCCTTGTCGCGGAACGGATACATCTGCACCCATAGATGGCCTTTGGCGGCCTTCGCTAGTTCTTCGAACGAAGTGTTGGAGTTGGCACTCACCGCCATGATGCTGCCGCAGGCGGTTGCGGCGCGATAGGTGGCAAGCTCGCCTTCCGGATGCGCGCGCTTATGTCCGCCGCATGGGGCGATCAACACCGGCAAGCTGACTTTGGTACCGAGCACGGTTGTCGATAGATCGAGAGCGCTCACGTCGCGCAGGACGCGCGGCCGAAACGCCCAGGACGCGTAAGCGCGACGATTGCGGTCGACGCTGATTTCATCAGTGGCACCGCCCGCGATGTAATCGTATTCTTCTTTTGGCAGCCGCTCTTTGGCGATTTCTTCGAAGTCTAAAAGGTTGACGGGCTGGGGATTCGCGGTCATACGGCATTTTTCTCCGTTTCAAAAAAAATCAACTGGCTTGTTAAATATCGGTTCCAACGGCGCTCGTCCAGCGGCAAAACCAATGCTCCAGAAACAGCAAAGCCCGACGGGACGATCCCATCGGGCTTTGTTTCAACAGCTTATAAAAGATCGATCAGTAAGCCGGCTTTGTCGGCGCCGGTTTCGGCGCCGGTTTGGCGGCGGGTTTGGGAGCAGCCGCAGCGGGTTTAGCCGCAGGCGCCGGAGTCGGATTGGGATTCAATGCCTGGGATGCGGGCGTCGTGCCGCCTTGCACGCCAAGCTGTCCGCCCGTGCCGAGCCCGCCCTTCACTTCCTGCGCTTTGTAGTTCCGCACCGATTGGACCAACCGGTTGTAGGCGTCGGCAAATGCCCCGGCGAGTACCTTGCCCTCGGGAGTATTGGTGTAACCACCGAGCCCGCCCCCGCCGCCTCCACCGAAACCACCGCCGAAAAGATTGAAATCCGTATTCGAGGCGGCTCCTTCGGCAGAAGCGAGCTGCACTCCCGAACGGTTGTCAACGAGTGTCAAAGTCGTCGAGGCTTCGCTGGTTCGTAGCCCGCCAGCCAGGGCGCCGAACGCGCCGGCGTAGGGAATGAACCCCAGCGCGGCGCCCGCCCCTTTAGTGTCGCGCTGGCTAAACGTGATCATCGGGTTGAGAGAATAATCGGCGGCGACCACCTGGCCTTGGCCAAAGTTGCTCCCCTGACGGAGCTCGCCGCTCTGCTGCAAGGCGCGCTCTCCCTGCATCTGGCTAAAAGCGCGGCCGCGCTCGACAACGACAAAGCAGTTGGACTGCTGAACCAGCAACCGGATGAGGGGAACGGTGGAGGTTAGTTTGTATTCGCGGGTGAGCTGGTAGTACCAGGGCGCCGTCTGGTCTTCGACTACGGCCAGGGTGCCGAGTGACTGGTCGCAGCGCTCGAGCTTGGAGCTGGCGTTCTGGGAACTGGCTCCTCCGGCCGACCCTGTGACGGGCGTCCGCGCCGAGTCGTCTCCCTGTTGCACACCGCAGCCTGTCAATAGAGCCAAAACCACCAGGCCATACAAAGTTCGTAAACTGACCCGTTTCATGAAATTCCTCCCATCGCCGATCCTTATGGTTCTGGATAAAGCGATGGGCCGAGTTGTACCTTTTTTTGCGTTTCCCCGTCAATAGCTTTACAAAACGATCACAAGTCTCATTTGTACTTCGGCTACTGATAAAGCTTTCGAATATAGCCGCTGTCGTCGATTTCTTTTACGTAATGCAGATCCCACAGCGCCAGCGGATTGAACTCCTTGATCTGCGGATCGCGCTTCACCCCGAGCGCAAACACATTTTGTATCGCTTCGAGCGAGGGATACGGCGCCTTCTCCAGGGACTCGGACTGGGTGTCATAGAAGCAATTCCATTCTTCGTCGTCGTGCATCTTGAGCAACTGCGAGCAATGTTTTTTGACGATCGCCAACGTGTCGGCCTTTTTGGTTTTGAAAAAGTGGATGCCGTCGATCAGCGCCAGGATTAGCGCGCGCGCTTCGTCTTCATGATTCTTGACATAGTTCGTGGTGGTCGTCAGCGTCACACCTTCGATCATTGCCATGGGCGGCACTTCGACAATCTTGGCGTTGAACTTGAGCGCGCGCAGCCGGTCCACAGCGCGGATGAACGTCGCGTCGTATTTGCCGTCCAGGACCCCCTTCGCCCGTTCCGCGCCCTTGACCGGATCGGTGACCAGCTCAACATCGCGTCCTTCTTCCAGGCCGTGCTGCTTGAGGTAAAGCCAGACGTTCAGGCCGGTGTGGCCGTCATAATCATCCATGGCCACGCGCTTGCCTTTCAGATCCGCAAGTCCGTTGATTCCTTTGCCGCACACCAGGTAGTTTTCCCGCCAGGCGTTGTTGCTCTGGCCGATGTGCACGTACGGGTCGCCGTAGAGCGCCTTGCGCGCGTAGAGATTGTGATGGTTGCCGGAAACGATGTCGAGATCGCCGGCCCTCAGTCCCTCCGCGGCGCGCTTACGCTGGCCCTCGAGCGAGCCCATTTCCATTTCCAGTCCGTGCTTCTCGAGAAAACCGCCCTCTTCCATGACTTTCCAGAGCGGCACGTGACTCGGCGCGCGGTAGTAAATTCTGATTTTCTTGGCCATGGCTTTTCTCTCCTTCTGTTGTTCGACTGATGTTTCGAAAGATTACTTGCCTTTGAGCACCTGCCACACCTTCTCCCGATTTTCCTGGCGCCCGGTGACGATCCAATTCCAGTCTGTGTCGTCGAAATATTTCACGCCCTTCTTAGGCAGATTGCCGGGATTGAGATTCGACTCGTCGATATCCGTGCGCAGGCTAACCGAGCCGAATCCGCGCGCGTAAATGCCCAGTCCTTCCCTGGACAAAATCCAGTTGGCGAAGAGCTGCGCCGCTTTGGAGTCGGGCGCTTTGTTGGCAATGGTCAGCATCCACGGCGAGCCGTTGATCGACGCCGGCATATCCGACAGTGAAAATATTTCGAGGATTTTGAAGCCGTCTTTGATCAGCGATCTGACATCATCTTCGCGGCAGCTGATGCAGATGGGCTGGATGCCGCGCGCCAGCCAGTCGCTCATCTGCCGGCGGTCGCGCGTGCGCACGGCCTTTTGCTCGATGTAAAGCTTGCGCACGAAGTCCTCGCCGAAATCGTGGTAGAACCGCGCCGCGGCATTGGAACCCGAACCGGTCGTCGTCGGATCCTCGGTGGACATTTTGCCGCGCCATTTGGGATTGAGCAGGTCCTTCGCCGCCCGCATCTCCTCGGGTTTTATCTGATCCGTGTTGATGAACATCAACGTCGCGACGCTGCTGAACGCGCGCACGGCGAACCGCTCTTCAGGATCGGCGAACCAGATCTTGCCTTGTTTCCATTTGTTGCCGTCCGCGACCTCGGGCATCACCAGCAGCGGTTTCAGCGGATCGATCAGCTTGTCGCCGTAGAGCGTCGTCGCCGTGGTGTCGGGGCCGGCGAGGTAAACATCGACGCTGTAGATGCCGGAGCCGCGCTCGGCTTTCACCCGCGCCGTGATCTCGCTCGATCGCCCGGCGATGAATTCGACGGGAATGCCGTAGCGCTCTTTGAACTTGGGAATGACCTCGTTGCGCATCACCGGATCGGGTGAGCCCGCGACTACGACTTTACCTTCTTTTTTCGCCGCCTCGACGATGGCGTTCCATTCCTTTTCGCTCGCCTTGGTTTGCGCTCGGCCCGGCGCAGTCCAGGCCAACAGCGCGATGATCAAAATCAGCCAAGCCATAGTTTCCCCCCACCGTCGTTTATCATCGGAGTCCCGATAACTGAAGCCCTAAACGCCGGCCGATCAGCATCATCGCGCAAATCAGCGCGGTGATCAGCAGGCCGAGCGCGGCGCCCCTCTCTAGTTCACCGGTCACGCTGTATTCAAGCAGCAAGATCGCCAGCGGCCGCGATTGATGACTGTAGAGCAGCACGGGAGTGCTGATGCTGCCGAGGGCGCTGCCGAAATTCATCAGGCCCACCGCGCCGGCGATGGGGGCCAGCAGCGGCAGCAGAATTCTCCGGTAGGTGTACCACCAGGACGCGCCGGCGACCCGCGCCGCCTCCTCGAGGTCGGGGCCCAACTGTAAAAATCCCGCTCTGAAAGTTTGCGTGGTCACCGGGCTGTCGCTCACCATCAGCGCCAGAGCGATGCCCCAAACCGTGCCGTAGAATAAAAACCGCAGCGGCGTGGCGAGAAAGAGCCAGAGGATGCCGAGCCCGAGCAATATGCCGGGTAAAATATGCGGCAGCCAGCAAAGTCCTTCTAAAAACGGCGCCAAAACAGCGCCCCGGGACACTAACAAGTAGGCCACCGTGGAATACAGCAGAATACCGCCCGCGGCGGTGATCGAGGCGATGATGACGCTATTTTTCAGCGACGAGAAAAAAATCGGATCGGTCAGAAGATCGCGCCAGTGAGCCAACGTGAACGGCGCAGGGATATTGAAAAATCCGTAGCGGCGCATGAAGGAGCCGATGATCAAGAAAATTAGCGGCAGCACGGTCATCACCGCGATGTAAAAAAGACAGCCGGCGAGCGCTGCCCAGCGCCATTTGCCGAGCTTCACGCGCAGGGTCGAATAACCCTGGCCGGTGACCACAGTGAATTGCCGCTTGCCGCGGAGAAAGCGCCAGTAAAAAAACAACAGCGCGCCGAGAGCCAAGATGAAAACCGAGCCCAGCGCCGTGGCTTCGCCGTAGGAGGCTGGTTCGCGGTGAATGTAATCGTAGATCCGGGTCGAATAGACGTAGATTCCCGCCGGCGTGCCGAGCAGAAGCTCGGTGTTGAAGGATTGCAGGCCGCGGATGAAGCTCAAAACCGAAACCGCAAGAATCATCGGCGCCAGCAGCGGCAGGGTCACGCGGCGAAGCATCGTCGCCGTGTTTGCGCCGGCAACCCGCGCGGCTTCTTCGAGCGCCGCGCCGAGCCGGCGAAACACCGGCGTCAGGAGAATCACTTTGAACCAAATGCCTCCCGCCGACGTGTGCACCCAGACAATGCCCCAGAAACTGTAGGGATTGAACAGTGGGCCGTCGACAAACGGCAGATGGCGCGCCAATGTGTTGAGAAATCCGTAGTTGGGATCGAGCAGCAAAATCCACGCGAGGGTGAGCGGGAAGTCGGGAATAAAATAAGCGACCCAGCAGAAAAACTCGATGGCGCTGCCGCCGGGCATATCGGTGCGCGCGATCAGCCAGGCGAAGAGGACGCCGATGACGATCGCCGGCACCAGACGAGCCAACGAGAGCAGAAAACTCATCCACAGCGCGCCGACGGTGGCGGGATCGTTGAAGGCGCGGGCCCAGTTGTCGAGGCCGTACACGGCCGGTTGCCCAGGCATCGCCAGATTGAAGCTCCCGGTGAGAAGAAACAGCAGCGGCAGCCCCATCAGCACGGCGAGTAGGAGCAACAGCGAAATCTCCGCGGCGCGCATCGGCCGCAGGCGAAACTTCGCGCGCGCCAAGCCGATCGTTGTAGCCGGAACGCTCATGGAATTTTCAGCGCAAATGAATGCTCACGGATTTGGGATCGAAGCTCAGCCGCACTTTCGCGCCGATCTCGTAACGCTCTTTTTTCGCCACGGGCAAAACCAAAAGCGCGTCGCCTGCGCGCATGGAACACTCGAAGCGGTCGCCGAGATAATCCACCTGTTCCACGGTCGCGGCGATCTGATTGGTTTCGACATCTGCCGGCGGCAAGAGCGCGATATCTTCCGGTCGCGCGCTCAGCCGCAATTTCGTTCCGTCAGCCAGCGAATCGCTCGTTTCATTTACCAGCGCGATGCGCGCGCCGCCGGCCAACTCGACCCATGAGCCGGCCGCCGATTTTCTGAGAATTCCATCGAGCGACACCGATCGTCCGAGAAACTCACCGGCGAAAGCCGTCGTCGGCCGCTCGTAAACTTCCGTAGGCGATCCCACCTGTTCGAAGCGGCCGCGGTTAACGACCGCAACCCGATCCGAAAGCGCCATCGCTTCGGTCTGATCGTGGGTTACATAGAGAACCGTGAGGGATAGTTTTTTTTGGAGCGTGCGCAGCTCGAAGCGCATCTGCTCGCGCAGCTTGGCGTCAAGATTGGATAGCGGCTCGTCCAGCAACAAAACGGCTGGTTCATACACCAGCGCGCGCACCAGCGCGACCCGCTGTTGCTGACCGCCGGAGAGCTGGGTTGCGCCGCGCTCGCCAAACCCGCCGAGTCCGACGCTCTCCAACGCATGCTGGACACGCGCGCGAATCGCCGCGCTCGGCTCGCGCCGCACCCGCAGCGGAAACGCGACGTTTTCGAATACTGTGAGATGCGGCCAGATCGCGTAGGACTGAAAAACCATGCCGAGGCGGCGTTTTTCCGGAGGAAAAAAAATGGCCAGCTCCGGGGCTGCGGCAATTTTCCCATCGATCCGGATCTCGCCGCCGTCAGGTTCTTCCAAGCCGGCCACCAGCCGCAGGGTCGTCGTCTTGCCACAGCCTGATGGACCGAGCAAGGTAAAGATTTCGCCGCGCGCGATAGAAAAACTCACGCCGTCAACCGCGTTGACGGCGCCGAACCGTTTCACGACCTCGCGAAATTCCAGAACCGGCGCGGCCATTTCTGGCGACGGAGATCGTCCCTGAGACTGACTCAGCCCTGCGCCCACGATTTGAACGACTGAACGTTTTGAACAATTGAACTGCGCTAAGCTTTATTCCTCGTCGAGGAGCTTGCAGTAGTAGCGCCAGTTGGAATTGGCATGAACCGATTTGCCGGGACCGCGCGACTTGCCGACGAGAATATCGATATCTTCCTGCGGAATCGGCTCCGGCGTGCCGAGCAACGACGCCTGATAGTTGATCACCGCCGCGTCGTTGAGCTTGATCGCCGTCAACGTCGCTTCTTCGACGCTGGCGGAAGCGCTGGTGATGCCGTGACCGCGCATCAGACACGCCTGCTTGTCGCCCATCGCGCGAGCGAATTCTTCGCCGAGCTTTTCGTTCGACACCGTGATGCTGCGCGGGTAAGTCGCGAGGCCTTCGACCAGAAGCCGCAAACCGGAGGGGTCGTAGGCGCCGTATAGCGGCTGCAGGGGTTTGTTGCAGATCGTGAACAGCACCACGGTCAACGGATGCACGTGCACCACGCACTGCACGTCGGGACGGGTCTTGTAAAGCCAGGTGTGAATGAAAACTTCCTGCGGCACATCCAGTCCGTCTTCGCCGGCAAGCTTCTTGCCGTTGAAGTCGACGGTAATGATGTCGCGCGCGCCGACGAAGCGCAGGCCCGATTCTTCCGGTCCGCGCGCCTTGATCAGAACCTGATCCGCGCCCGGCACCCGCGCGCTCACGTGGCCGCTGGGTTCTTTGGTAAGATTGAGTTTGCCGAGGACGCGGCAGGATTGGGCGACCAGCTCACGTAGCTTGGAAAGATCCGCCATAAAGGTTTCTCCGCAGATTTCGGAATCGTGACTAGCGAAGCGACTGGATCATAGTCTCGCGTGAATACCAAGGCAAGCGAAATGCTTCCTATTGGGAGAGCGCAGGGCTGAAAGTTTTCCTGGGCCGGCAGGATGTCTCGATCTTTGCCGCGTCCGCAATGTTCGCCGGACGCGGGATTGCCGGCCGTGCGCTATTGATTGACGGCGCGCGGCGCGCGGTCGTCGCCGATCTGCGCGATGGATTCGAGCAAATGCGTGTCGATGAAAGGATTGCGTGTCGCATCGCGCACCACACCCATCGGCTCCTGCCCCTGCTGCACTTTTTTCATTTCGCGAAACATCACTTCGCGCAACAGGATGATGCCGCGATCGGAGCTGGTCAGCCGTTCCGTCGTGCGGTCGGCGACCGGCCCCTGGGTTTCCCACGCCATGTGGTCCTGCGCCTGCACCAGGTCCATGCGAAATTTCGTGAACGGATGCACAGCATCGGGAGGATTCTTGTACGGCTTGATGTATTCCACCGGCGGATCATCGCCCTCGACGATTTCGCCGTTCTCGCTCGGAAAGAAGCGCACGAAGTAAACCTTGGTGTGGGTGTCGTCCATCGGCACACGAATCTGACCGACGTTTCCCTGCCGCAAAATGTTCGGGAAGATCACCGGATGTTCGTCGATCATGCCGTTCCTGTAGGTTCGCCGCTTCATCAGCCCGTAAGAGACTTCGTAAAAATCGAAGGCCTGCACGTCGTCGGTCAGGCCGCGCGTTGTGTCCTGCACCGCGCGCCCGCGATTGGTCGTATCCTGATGGAGAATCTGCAAGTGCGCCGGGTCCATGGAGTTCTCCATGGCTTGGAACCAATTGCAGTCGAGCTGCGGCTGAATGAATATTTTTCTGTGGCCGTCCTTGCGATACCAAATGTCGAAATTCGGCATCAGTGGCGCCGGCGCCGGACCCAGGTAGGCCCAATACAGTCCGACGAGCTTTTGCACCGGATAGGCTTTCTGTTTCACCGTTAGATGAAACTTGCTGGCGGCCGGCTCGGCAGGTGTTTCGAGACAGTTGCCTTTGGTATCGTACAGCCAGCCGTGATAGGGGCACGCGATGCCGCGCGCTTCGACACGGCCGTAGCAGAGCGATGCGCCGCGATGCGCGCAGCGATCATTGATGAGACCAACCCGCCCGCTCTTGTCGCGAAAGAGCACGAGCGTTTCGCCGAGTGCCTGGACGATCTGCGTGGGATTTTCCGGGGTCAATTCTGCGGCAACGCCCACCGGCATCCAATATTTTCGCAGCAATTCGCCGCCCGGCGTTCCCGGCCCGACGCGGGTGATCATTTCGTTTTCTTCTCTGGTGAGCATTGTCCTTCCTCCACAGCGCTATCGACGCTGACCGCTTGACGGCAAACCGCCGTCATAAGAGATAATAAACGAGCGGAGGTTTCTCAGGCAAGGGTTAGAGGCGAAAAAAA
>Ga0310810_10009913_pt1 | contig 11054 bp, 6 predicted proteins | sample NCmetagenome_FD_207641 | JGI IMG/M metagenome (GOLD analysis project Ga0310810, IMG submission 207641) | Soil microbial communities from experimental microcosm in Duke University, North Carolina, United States - NC | ecosystem: Engineered > Artificial ecosystem > Soil microcosm > Unclassified ... | reverse complement strand
GGACGAAGGACAGCGGCAAGACGTGGACCCGGATCACCACCGGGCTGCCGCGCGGCGTTTATCTGCAGACCATCAAGGAGGATCCGAAACGGCGCGGGCTGCTGGTCGCCGGCACGGAGCTCGCGCTGTTCGTGTCGTTCGACGACGGCGACAGCTGGCAGCCGCTGCAGCTGAACCTGCCGCCGACGTCGATGCGCGACGTCGCCTTCCACGACAACGATCTGATCGTCGCGACCCATGGGCGCGGCATCTGGGTCCTCGACGACATCGGCGTGCTGCGCCAGGTGAACGCCGACGTCGCTGCCGCGACCGCCCACCTCTTCAAGCCGGCCGACGCGATCGTCCTGCCACCGGCGAGCGACGAAGGGACGCCGACGCAGAAGGACGAGGCCATGGCGGAGAATCCGCCGATTGGCGCGATCGTCGACTACTACCTGAAGTCGGCGGCCGGCGGGCCGGTGACGATCGAGATCCTGAACGGGAGCGGCGGCGTCGTGCGCCACGTGTCGAGCGCCGATCCCGTGCCGCCGGTCGAGCCGAACACGCTGGTCGTCAACGCGGTCTGGCAGCGGTCGCAGGAACCGCCGTCGGCGGCGGCCGGGATGCATCGCTACGTGTGGGACTTCCGTCCCGATCCGCCGGCGGGCGGCGGCCGCGGGCGGGGTGGTCGCGGCGGCGGTGGTGGAGGCGGCCGGGGCGGTCCGCCGCCGGTCGCGCCGGGCAACTACGCCGTGCGCCTGACCGTCAACGGCCAGTCGTTCACACAGCCGCTGGTCGTCAAACCCGATCCGCGCGAGCGTTGAGCAGCTGCTCCATCACGAGGCGCGGACCGCGATCGGGGTCCTTCTCGACGCGGCACTCGTTGTTGAACAGCATCGTGTCGCGCGACGTCGCCGAGTAGGCCGGCCACTTCGGGAGCTTCGGCGTATTCGGATCGCCGGTCCGCGCGAACGCCGCCCACGCCGCGCTGGTCTTGTCGGCGAGCGCGTAGGCGTCAGGCATGGTCGAGATCGTCGGGCCGGCGATTTTGATGTTGTTGAACACGAACTGAATTTCGATTGTGTGCGGTGACCGCATGTGGCCGCCGCCTTCCGGCGTTTCCCAGTCGTAGCGATAGGCAAAGGCCGGCGCGGCGTGTTGATCGGCTTTTCGCCGGGCGAGCTCGCGCGAATACGTGCCGCGCGGATGATCGGTGGCGATCAGAATCCACAGATCCCATGGCGTCGCGTCCGGGTGCGCCTTGCGAAACGCCTCGATGACGCGCGCCGGATCGCCGCCCAGGCGTGTCGCCGCGCGCGCTTTGAGACCGGCTTCGTCGAGCGCCAGCGTCTCGGCCGTCGGCCGATCGTAGAGCGTTTCCTCGGTGCGGGCGTAGCCGATGAGCAGCGGGATCTGCGCCGACAGCGCCGGACCCTTTGGATCCCACGGATGACCGGGAATGACCGTGCCGTCGACCATCGGCGTATTTGGCGTCATGCCGGGCTCGCGCAGCCTCACCTGCTTCTGCACGGCGGCGTTGGCCGCAAGCAACCGCTCCATTGAGACGCTCTGCAGCTCCCGCGCCTGACCGCGCTTCAACCCCAGCTCCGCGAGCAGCAGATCGGTCTGCGTGATCGCATCCTCGCGCGTCGTCAAGCGCAGCACGGCGCCGCTCTCGATCACGGCGCGGTGGAACAGGCCCCTCGCGCCGGGCATCGCCATCAACGTCGCCACTTTGCGGCCGCCGCCCGACTGGCCGAAGATGGTCACGAGGTTCGGATCGCCGCCGAAATTCGTGATGTTGTCGCGGACCCACTCGAGTGCGGCGACGATATCGAGCAGGCCGACGCTGCTCGAGTGCGCAAAGTCGGATCCCATCGCGTCGCCGAGATACGTGTAGCCGAACACGTTCAGCCGGTGGTTCAGCGTGACAACCACGACGTCGTGAGTGCGGGCGAGGCTGCTGCCGTCGAGAATGCGTCCCGAACCCGAGCCGCTCGAGAATCCACCGCCGTGCAGCCACACCATCACCGGCCGTTTCTGCCGGCCGCTCGAGCCAGGCGTGAAGACGTTCAGCACGAGGCAATCTTCGCTGTGCAGCGCGGGCGACCCGGCGGCCGTCGTGCCCGAGTTGTCGCCGCCTTGCGGTGCGGTGGGACCGAAGGCGAGCGCATCGCGTGTCCCGGTCCACGCCGCCGCCTTGACCGGTGGCATGAACCGATTCTTCCCGCTGGTGGCTGCGCCGTAGGGAATGCCCTTGAAGACGCGGGTGCCTTCGACGACGACTCCCCGCACTTTCCCGGTGGACGTGTCGGCGATCGCGTTCTCGAGATCCGAGGCGCCGACCCCGTCCAACCACGGCGTGAACCGAGCGGCTGCGAGGACAAGACCGACCTGTTTGGCGAACGTTCGTCGCGTCGAGATGTACGGCATGTCAGGTTCTCCTGGACGGCCGGAGGAGACGTCCCTCACCAGCGCGCGAATTATCGCCTGCAATCTCGCCGCGCCGGCACAAATTTCGCCGATCACGCGCGCGTATACTTGCGCGAGCCGGCGACGATGTTCACACCTGCTGCAGTCAAACCCGCCGTGCCGATGTCGGTGGTCGAATCGCTCGACATCCGCGTCGGCACGATCCACGCTGTCGACGAGGTCTCCGGCTCACGCAAGCTCGTACGGCTCACGGTCGGCTTCGGCGATCACCGCCGATCGATCCTCGCCGGCATGAAGCAGGAGCGACAGAACCTTCAGGAGCTGGTCGGCAGGCAGGCGCTGTTCGTCGTCAACCTCGAGCCGCGGCGCATGGCCGGCGAACTGTCCGAGGGAATGCTCTTCGACATCGGCTACGCCGACGGCGTCGTTCCGGTGCTGGCGATGCCCGAACGTCCAGTGCCAGACGGGACGCGCGCGGGATGAAAGCCCCAAGCCCCAGCCCCCAGCCCCGTCACGCGTCAGTCGTGCGACTTGCGCGAGCGGTGGCCACTGACTTCGACGCCCTGCAGATACACCGTCGAGATCTTCCGCGTGTTCCCGATCGCGTCGAGCGGGTTGGCGTCGAGGACGATGAAGTCGGCCGATTTTCCCGGCGCGATCGTGCCGAGCTCGGCGAGCTCGAGAATCTCCGCCGTCGTCTTCGTGCCGGCGGTGATCGCCTGCGCCGGCGTCAGGCCCGCTTTCACCAACAGCTCGAGCTCGACATGCGACGCCAGGCCGAAGGCGCCGCCGCCGGTCACGCCGCCGGTGTCGGTGCCGAGCCCGAGCTTCACGCCGGCCTTCTGCAGCGCGGCGACGTTGCGCAGCAGCCGGTCGGCGTCTTCCATCGACCGCAGCAGCGTTGCCGGCGCCGCGGCCGGGAGAAATCCGCCGCGCAGTTGCTCGATCTCCGGCGCCGACAGCGTCTCGCGCACGATCGGATCGCCCAGCCACGGCGGCACCCCGCCGTAGATGGCATTGCGCTCGCCCCACATCGTTTCGAGGAAGAACACGTTCGGCCGGGTCTTGAGCAGCGTCAGCAATTCGGCGTCGACGTCGCGATCGCGGACGCAGTGGCCGAACCCGTCGATGCCGGCGCGCAGCAGATCCTTGGCGTCGTCGAGCGCGGCGATGTGCGCCATCACTCGAATGCCGTGGGTGTGCGCCTCGTCGATGATGGCGCGATAGAGGTTCGGTTTGAGCTTCTCGACGGTGCCGTTGCGGTCGTCCACCCAGATTTTGATCAAGTCGGGCTTGTAGGCGGCGAGCTCGCGCACTTTTTCGCGCGCGTCCGCTTCGCTGGTGACGCCGTACGCGGCGTCGCGCATCGGCACGCCCGGCCCCGCATTCGGCATCGCGAAACCGCGGCCCGCGGTGAGATAGCGCGTCCCGGGCCGCCGCTCGTCGCGGACCTGGAACGGAAGATCGCCACGGCCGGTGCCGGCCTCGAGCACCGCCGCGACGCCGTAGTAGGCCAGCCGATCGAAGGTCGCGAGCAACGTGTCGCGCGTGTAGTTCTCGGCCGTGAAGGTGGTGCCCTTGCGGTAGCCGAGGTGCACGTGCGCGTCCACGAGCGCCGGCATCACCGTCTTGCCGGTGAGATCGACGCGCCGCGCGCCGGCGGCCTCGAGCGCGCCCTTCCGGCCCACCTGGGTGATGCGATCGCCGGAGACGATGAACGCGGCGTTCTCGATTGGCGGGCTGTTGTCGCCGGCAATCAGCCGCGCGCCTTCGTAGATCGTCGCCGGCCCGGCTTCGGTTGACGGCGCGCCCTGTCCGTCGAGCGGTTCGAGCTTCACGATCGAGGCGCCGTGGTTGTTGCCCACCCAGAAGGTGACCGGCGTCGTCGAGTTGTCGACGAAGACGCGGCGGACGTTGGTCGCCCGCGGCAGCGCGTATTCGACGAAGCGGCCGCTCGCCGGATCGAGACGGAGAATGCGATCGTTGTACTCGCCGCCGCTCCACACGTTGCCGTTCTTGTCGGCGGTGACGTCGTAGGGGTACGCGCCCGGGGTCGGCACCGGCCATTCCTTGAACTGCTGCGTGCGGGTGTCGAACATGCCGATGCGATCGCCGTTGTTCTCGCCGAACCACAGGCGATCCTGGGCGTCCATCATGCCGCGGCGCGGCCCCGAGCGCGGCGTCGGCGTCTTGAAGATGGTGATGTCGCCGCTCTTTGCGTCGATGCGGCCGACGTCGGCGGCGCCGAGGACGAGGAAGTAGCCGTTGTTCTTCGAGTCGGGGATCACGTCGTAGACGTTCGGCCGCGGAATCTTGTACGGCTCGAAGACGTCGAATTTCCCCGACTTCGGATCGAGCCGCAGGACGGTGTAGGTGCCGGCGTCCTGCAGCCACACCTTGCCGTCGACGTGCGCGCGATCGGGGCTGACCTGATTGATCTGGACGTGCGGCCCGTTGAGATCGGGCGGCAGGCTCCAGGTCTCGAACGTTTCGGTCTTGCGGTCGAACTTCGCGATGCCGCCCTGGAACTGCATCCCGAGCCACGGGTTCTCGTCGCGATCGAAGCGAACGCCGAGAATGCCGGTCGGCGCCGACTCCTTGAGCAGCGGAATCTGGTACTCGATCACCTGTCCGGTGCGCGGGTCGAGCTTGCCGAGGATCTGTTCGCCGAAGCTCGCGTACCACGCCGCGCCGGTCGAATCGACGATCACGTCGTGCGGCTGTCGGGTGCGCTGCGGCAGGTCGTACTCGGTGTAGATCACCTGCGTCGCCTTGCCCGTCGGCCGCGGCAGGATCTTGAACGGATAACTCCACTGCGGTCCCGCGCTCAGGTTGGTCGTCGCCAGATACTCAGCCTGGCGGCGCCACGCCGCCTGCTGCTGCTCCGGCGAGATCGGACCGCCGCCGATGCGCGGCGCGACCAGCTTCTGGATCTTCATCGGGAACGACAGCTGCGGATAGGTGGACATCCGCTCGATGACCGCCATGAACTGATCGGCGTTGTACTTCGTCCGCGCGATCCGCTCGAGCGTGTGGCAGTGCGTGCAGCCGCGAATCGACGCCTTCTGGTCGTCCGTGCCGGGAAAACTGGCGAGCCACTCGGCGTTCGACAGTTGCGCGGCGACGTCGCGCGCCTTGCGCAGCTTCAAATCGACGGTCGCGGTCTTGGCGGCGGTAACGACCGCGGTGGCGGCCGGGTCGAGGTCGTACCCGGTGGCCTTGATCCGGATCGCGTACTGTCCCGGCTCGATCCGCGACCGCGGGAAGCGGTAGCGGCCGGTCGCGTCGGTCACGACGGTGGTCGTGATCGTCGAATTGTTCTTTTTCGCGCTGACCAGGACGCCTTCGAGCGGCCCCTCGTCGAGCGCGGTGACGAGCCCGGCGAGGGCGGTGTCCGCCGGTTGTGCGTGGAGGGAACCCGAGGGCAGCGGCCGCAGCGCGAAGACCCCGAACACGACCAGCGCGACGGCCAGGAGCCGTGATCGCATGACGACCTCCGGGGCGCATTCTGCCACGCCCGCCCGGAACCACGAAGGCACGAAGAAGAACGAAGATGACGAAACTCCTTTTGTACAAAGAATTTTCTTCATGAATCTTCGTATTCTTCGTGTCTTCGTGGTTCCGGCCCGTCCCGATTCCGGACGGTCGCGTGCCACGGACGGTCGTTGTCCCCTGCCGCCCCCCCGATTTCGCGGCCCGATCGCGGGCACACGGGTTGCGTGTCAGCAGCAGCCGGAGACGACGCCCCGGCGTCTTACCTGACACATTTATGAGCGACTTCAGACACGCGCTGCGCGCGCTCGTCAAGACCCCCGGCTTTTCACTGGTCGCGACGCTCACGATCGCCGTCGGCATCGGCGCGAACACGGCGCTGTTCTCCGTGTACGACCGGCTGGTGCTGAACCCGGTGACGATCGCCCGGCCCTCGACGCTGGTGGCGCTGTGGATCAACAACCCGCAGCTCAATTTCAACGCGCCGGCGATGTCGTGGCCGAAATACGAAGACCTGCGCGCGCACGCGACGTCGTTCGAGACGCTCGGCATTTCCGCGTTCGACAATTTCACGCTGACCGGCAACGGCGATCCCGAGCAGTTGAACGGCCAGCGGGTGAGCGCCTCCTTCCTGCCGACGCTCGGCATCCTGCCGGCGCTCGGGCGCAATTTCACGCCCGACGACGATCTGCCGAACGGACCCGCCGTCTGCATCCTCAGCCACGAGCTGTGGCAGACGCGTTTCGGCGGCCGCGCCGGGATCGTCGGCTCGATGATCACGCTGAACGGACAGTCGTGGCAGGTCGTCGGCGTGCTGCCGCCGCGGCTCACGCCGCCGTTCGCGCAGGTGCAGGTGATGGCGCCGCGCGTGTTCGACGTCGGCGGCCTGACGCCGGTGCAGGTGCAGAACGGCGCCGGCTACGCGCAGCCGATCGCACGGCTCAAGCGCGGCGTCTCGCTCGAGCAGGCCGGCGCCGAGATGGCCGCGCTCGATCGCAGCTACAAGGAACGCTTTCCGACGCGCCTCGACGCCAACAACATCGTCGAGACGCGTTCGTTCGTCGCCGCGCTCGTCGGCAACCTGCAGCCGACGTTCGACACGCTGCTTGGCGCGGTGGCGTTCGTGCTGCTGATCGCCTGCGCGAACGTCGCGTCGCTGTTTCTCGGCCGGCTGACCGCGCGGGTGCGCGAGGTCGCGGTGCGCCAGGCGCTCGGCGCCACGCGGCCGCAGGTGATCCGGCAGTTTCTCGTCGAGAGCCTGGTCTTCTCGAGCGTCGCCGGCACGCTCGGCGTCCTGCTCGCCGTCTGGGCGCTCGACGCGATTCAGTCGGTGATCAGCAGCCAGCTGCCGCCGGCGACGACGCTGACGTTGAATTGGCGGGCGCTGGTCTTCACTGGCGCCGCGACGGCGATCACGGCGTTGCTGGTCGGCGTGGTGCCGGCGCTGCAGGCGTCGCGCACCGAACTGGTCGAGACCTTGAAAGACAGCGCGCGCGGATCGTCGAGCGAGCGCAGCGGACGATTCCGCGCCGCGCTGATCGTCGGCGAAGTGGCGTTGTCGGTGGTGCTGCTGGTCGGCTCGGCGCTGCTGCTCCTCAGCTTCATCAGGCTGCAGCGGACGCCGCCGGGGTTCGAGCCCAAGGGGGCGGCGACGGCATTCGTCGGCGTCCCGGCCGGGCGATACGCGACGCCGGCGCAGCAGGCGCAGTTCTTCGTCGACGTGACGGCACGCCTGCGCGACCAGCCGCAGGTGTCCGGCGCGGCGGCGGCCATCGGCTTGCCGATGTCCGGCTTCAACCCGCGCTCGCCGTACAGCGTCGGCGGCCGGCCGGTGCTGCCGTTGCCGCAGCGCCCGCTCGCGAACCTCGGGATCGTCAGCGACGACTATTTCCGCGTGCTGCGGATCTCGTTCGCCGAGGGGCGCGCCTTCAACGCCGGCGATCGGCTGGACGCGCCAGGCGTCTGCATCGTCAACGAGTCGCTGGCGAAGCGGTTGTTCCCGGGCGAGTCACCGCTCGGGCACATGCTGCTGCGCGGCAAGGACGCCGACCTCAAGGCGGAGATCGTCGGCGTGATTCACGACGTCAAGACCAACGGCCTCAACTCGCCGGCGCCCGACGAGATCTATTTCCCGGTGCGGCAGTTGCCGCGACCCGGCATGGCGATCGTCGCGCGCACCGACGGCGATCCGGCGGCGCTGCAGGCGGTGCTGCGCTCGACGGTCGCGGCGGTGGACAACGATCAGCCGATCTCGTTTTTTGCGACCCTCGAGAGCAACGTCGCGCAGAGCCTTGGCGCCCAGCGGATCGTGGCCTCGCTGACGACGGTGTTCGCCGCCCTGGCGCTGGTGTTGTCGGCGATCGGGCTGTATTCCGTGCTCGCGTATGCCGTGTCGCAGCGCACCTCCGAGATCGGCATCCGCATGGCGCTCGGCGCGCAGCCCGGGCAGGTGGTCGGCCTCGTGATGCGCGACGGCCTGCGGCTGGTGACCGTCGGCCTCGTCGCCGGGCTCGCGGCCGCGGCCGGCGCCGCGCGACTGATCGAAACGCTGCTCTTCGGCGTGCGCCCGCTCGATCCGATCGTCTACGGCGGCGTCGCCGGCGTGTTCACGCTGGTCGCCGGGCTCGCGTGCCTGGTGCCGGCGCTGCGCGCGTCGCGGATCGATCCGCTGCTCGCGTTGCGCGCGGACTGAGTCAGGCAGGTCAGGCGGGTCGGGCACGTCAGGCGGGTCGGAAGTTCCGGTAGTGTCCGGCTTTAGCCGGACCGTAATTCAGGGCGCTACGATCAAGCGATCGTGACCTCGGACCACGCTGCCTATCACGAGCTGTGCGCGTATACGCTCACGCATGGGGATCCGGCGTTCATTCACCAGCACGTTGTCGACGCCTTTGCCGTGCAGCACGCCGACGCCCAGACCAAGCCGATCGCGCTGACCTTCGGCCTGGCTGGTCTGTATCTCAAAGTCGAGCGGCAATTCTCCGGCCGCCAGGTGCAACGTGCGCACATGACGATGGCGCGGCGGAAGCGCGCGTGGCCGTCGTTCACGCTGCCACGCGACCGCGGGGCAGTCACCGCACGGAGCGTCCTCGATTCGCCTGCAGGGCCGGCGCGCGACGCCGCCATCGACGCCTGGTGTGCCTCGGTATGGGATGCCTTCCGCGCCAATCATGCAGCGATCGCCGCCCTCGTCGCCGAGTACGGAATCGGCGCCGCGGCGGGTCATCGGTAGGGTCGGCTTCAGCCGGACCGTGGTTCCGCTGTACGATAACCTCCGGACTGTCACGTCATCGGGCGCTTCGCCCATCTCTGGAGGAGATTCATGGTTTCACGCCGTGCACTCATTGTGGTCCTCGCCGCGCTCACCGTCGCTCCGCTCGTCGCGCAGGCGCCGAAAGGCTGGAAGCTGCGCGTTGACCGCAGCACCAGCGCGTCCGATCCGGACGCCGCCGGCACGATCAAATTCATGCAGATGGGATCGATGATGCATGCGGTCAACCCGCAGGCCGCGGTCTACTGGAATCCGTCGAATACCGCCTCGGGCAATTACACGCTGAAGGGGACCTTCACCTTGATGAAGCCGAGCGGCCACACGAACTACTACGGGCTCGTCTTCGGCGGCAGCAACCTCGACGGCGCCAATCAGAGCTACACCTATTTCCTCGTCGCGCAGGACGGCACCTGGCTGGTGAAGAAGCGTGAGGGCGAGGCCGCCACCGACGTGCTGCCGAAGACGCCGAACGCCGCGGTGAAGAAGCCCGACGCCAGCGGCAAGTCGGTGAATGCGCTCGAAGTGCGCGTCGGCGCCGACAAGATCGACTATGTCGTCAACGGCACGGTGGTGCAGTCGTCGCCGAAGGCTGGAGTGAAGACCGACGGCATCTACGGATTCCGCATCAACCACCTGCTCGAGGTCGGTATCGAAGGGCTCGCCGTCGGCAAGTAGCCCGCGTGGCGGTGCGCGATGTGGCCGAGGACGCGGCGGTGCGCGCTACACTCAGGTGATGCCGCCCGCCGTCGCCCCCGGTCCGAAACCGAAGCTCCTCGATGCGCTCATCTACCGGCCCGGCCGCGATCCGCTCGTGTTCTTCACGCAACTCGAGCGGCAGTACGGCGACGTGGTCAAGTACCGGATGGCCGGCGAACGCATTTTCCTGGTCAGCGACCCGCAATACATCAAGGACATCCTCGTCACCCAGAGCCGGAATTTCACCAAGAGCCGCGGCCTCGAGCGCACGAAGCGGATTCTCGGCAACGGACTGCTGACCAGCGAAGGCGCCGTGCACCTGCGGCAGCGCCGCCTGCTGCAGCCCGCCTTCCATCGCGATCGAATCGCCGGCTACGGCCGGACGATGGTCGAGTACGCCGAGCGGATGCGCTCGCAGTGGCAGAACGGCGCGACGCTCGACATCGCGCGCGAGATGAACCGGCTGACGTTGTCGGTCGTCGGCAAGACGCTGTTCGACGCCGACGTCGAATCGCAGGCGGCGTCGGTCGGCGAAGCGCTCACCGGCGTGATGGAGACCTTCTGGATGATGCTGCTGCCGTTCGCCGATCTGATCGAGCGGCTGCCGGTGCCGCGGCTGCGTCGCGCGCGAATGGCGCGCGCCCGCCTCGACGACATGATTTACCGGATGATCGCCGACCGCCGCGCCAGCGGCCGCGACCGCGGCGATCTGCTGTCGATGCTCCTCACCGCCCAGGACGAGGACGACGGCGGCGTGATGACCGATCGGCAGGTGCGCGACGAGGCGATGACCATCTTTCTCGCCGGCCATGAAACGACGGCGAATGCGTTGACCTGGACGTGGTACCTGCTCAGCGAGAACGCCGAGAGCGCTGGCCGGGTGCACGAGGAAGTCGATCGCGTGCTGCAGGGGCGGCTGCCGACGGTCGAGGATCTGCCGAAGCTGCCCTACATCGAACGCGTCGTCACCGAGGCGATGCGGCTGTATCCGCCGGCGTGGCTGATTGGCCGGCGGGCGATCGGCGAGTACGCGTTCGGGCCGTATGTCGCGCCGCCGCGCGCGATTCTGATCATGAGCCCGTTCATCGTCCAGCGCAAGGCGCGCTTCTACCGCGATCCCGAACGCTTCGACCCCGATCGCTGGACGCCGGAGTTCAAGGCGGCGCTGCCGCCGTTTGCGTACTTT
>Ga0310810_10009912_pt1 | contig 11054 bp, 9 predicted proteins | sample NCmetagenome_FD_207641 | JGI IMG/M metagenome (GOLD analysis project Ga0310810, IMG submission 207641) | Soil microbial communities from experimental microcosm in Duke University, North Carolina, United States - NC | ecosystem: Engineered > Artificial ecosystem > Soil microcosm > Unclassified ... | reverse complement strand
GCGGCGGAATCGAGGTGTTCCCGCGCCTCGTGGCCGCGGAGCACCGCGCTCCGGTCCCGCGAGGCAGGATCGGGAGCGACATTCCCGAGCTCGACTCCTTGCTCGGCGGTGGGCTCGAGGAAGGCACGAGCACGTTGATCGTCGGCGCGGCGGGCACCGGCAAGTCGACGCTGGCTGCACAGTTCGTGGTCGCGGCGGCGCAACGTGGCGCTCGCAGCGCGCTGTTCGTGTTCGACGAAAATGCGCAGACGCTCCTCACGCGCTGCGCCGCGCTCGGCGTGGACCTCGCGCAACAGATCGACCTTGGCAACGTGACGCTGCAGCAAATCGATCCGGCGGAGCTCACGCCGGGCGAGCTCATTCACTCGGTGCGCCTCGCGGTCGACGAGGGTGTGAAGATCGTGTTGATCGACAGCCTCAACGGCTATCTCAATGCGATGCCCGAGGAGCGTTTCCTCACGATCCAGCTGCATGAGCTGCTGATGTACCTTTCGCAACGCGGTGTCGCCACGATTCTGATCGGCGCACACCAGGGGCTGATCGGCGGCGCGATGCAAACGCCGATCGACGCGAGCTATCTCGCGGACGCCGTCGTGTTGCTGCGCTATTTCGAAGCGAAGGGCGAGGTGCGGCAGGCGATTTCCGTCGTGAAGAAGCGCGGCGGCGCTCACGAGCGCGCGATCCGGGAGTTCCGGATCGAGCGCGGTGGGATCCGCGTCGGCGACACGCTGCGCGACTTCCGCGGCGTGCTCACCGGCGTGCCGGTCTACGAAGGATCCTTTGACCCGTTGATGGGCAAGGGAAAGCCGGCGTGACGCGAGCGCCGGTTGAGCGGCCACGCGACAGCCGCGTGCTCTTGCTCATGCTGACCGATCGGGACGCAACGACGTCGAGGGACCTGTTGCAGAAGGTCGACGTCGAGGTCGATATCTGCGAAAGCTTCGACGCGCTGCTGCTCGAGCTCCACCGTGGCGCGGCCGCGATTGCAATCGCCGAGGAACGTATGTCCACGGCCGACAGCGCGCGACTCGCGGCGCTTCTGCACACACAGCCGCCGTGGTCCGATCTTCCGGTGTTGCTGTTGACGCGCTGGGGCGCGGACTCCGAGACGGCCGGCAACGCCGTTCGTACGCTCGGCAACGTCACGCTGCTCGAGCGCCCCGTCCGCATCACGACCCTGGTGAGCGCGGTTCGCACGGCGCTGAGAGCCCGCCAGCGCCAATACCAGATACGCGGTCACCTCGAGGAGCGCGAGCGCGTTGCCGAAGAGCTCCGGGTGTTGGACCGGCGCAAGGACGAGTTCCTCGCGACCCTTGGTCACGAGCTGCGCAACCCGCTCGCACCGTTGCTGACGGGACTCCAACTGCTGCGTCTATCGGGCGACGACCAGCAAACCGTCGAGCGGGTCTGGGCCACGATGGAAAGGCAGGTGGCGCATCTCGTTCGGCTCGTCGACGACCTGCTCGAAATCTCGCGGATCACGCGCGGCATCATCGACATCCGCCGTGCCCCGATCGACCTCGGCACGCTGCTGCGGGCGGCGCTCGAAACGACGCGCGGCATGGTCGAAGCGGCCGGGCATGAGCTCTCCGTGACCATTCCGAGCGAGCCGATCGCGCTCGAAGGCGACGCGGTACGTCTGACGCAGGTGTTCGCGAATCTGCTCACGAACGCGGCCAAGTACACGAACCAAGGCGGTCGAATCGAGGTCAGCGCGCGGCGCGTCGGCGACCGCGCCGTGGTGCGCGTCCGCGACAACGGCATCGGCATCCTGCCGCAGCACCTCGATTCGGTGTTCGAGATGTTCATGCAGGTCGATCGCTCGAGTCGGCACTCCCAGGGCGGGCTCGGCATCGGCCTCACGTTGGCTCGCAGCCTCGTCGCGATGCACGGTGGCCAGATTTCCGCGCACAGCAGCGGTCCGGGCACCGGCAGCGAGTTCGTCGTGACGCTGCCCGCGCTAGCGCGCTCCAACCTCGTGCCGCAAAAAGACACGGTGCCCGCCAGGCTGCCCGCGCGGCGCGTGCTCGTCGTCGACGACAACCGCGACGCGGCGGACACGCTGTCGACGTTGTTGCGTGCTCTCGGCGTGACCGTCGCGATCGCGTACAGCGGACGCGCAGCGCTCGACGCCGTGGCGACGTTCTCGCCCGACATCGTGCTTCTCGACATCGGAATGCCGGACATGGACGGCTACGAAACGTCGCGCCGAATTCGCGCCCAGTTCGCGAACGACGTAATGCTCGTCGCGCTCACGGGTTGGGGTCAGGACGAAGATTTGCGTCAGTCTCGCGCCGCGGGCTTCGATCACCATCTCGTGAAGCCGCCCGACATCGAGCGCTTGCGCGAGATCCTCACGGCTCCCGCGCGCCGCTCCGCCGCGCAGCCGCGCGCGTTGTCCGAGCAGCCGCACGCGTTGCAATGAGCGTCGCGCACTGCCGCTGAGCGGCAGCGTCTAGCCTTCGTATTGGAGAACGTGGAGTCCCGCGTTCCAGTCCGTCACGTACATGAGCCCTTCCGTCGTCACGTAGCAATCGCACGTGAGCGCGCCGCGCACGACGTTCGGGCGCGGGTCGAGCATCTTCGCCGGCACCGGCGGAAGCCACGACGCAATCTCGCGCGGCACGTGCGCGTCGCGGATGTCGAAAACGCGCACGCCCGCGTCGTGATAAGTCGCGAAGATCGTCTCTTCGCTCACGAAGCTACCCGGCCGGTTCTCGTGCAGGTTGTGCGGGCCGAAATTGCCCAGCGCGCAGTAGTCGCGGTCGGACGGCGTCGGCAGCGTCGCGATCGGTACCGGGTTGTCGTCCGCGCGCACGTCGACGAGCCACGTGTAGAACGTGCCTTTCGCGCAGAAGTCGGCGTTCGACTCGTCCGCGACGACCGCGAGCTTGCGGCCCGGCAGCGGCAACGGCGTGTGCGTGCCACCGGGGTAGGGCGGCGACCAATTCAAGTGTGCGAGCAGCTTCGGGCTCGACGCGTCGCTCACGTCGTGGATCGTTAGACCTGCGTCGCGCCATGCGGCGTAGCCGCGGTCGCCCGCGACGATCATGTGGTGCAGCGCGTAGCGCTTGCCCGGCGGATTCGTCGCGGTCTCGCCGCCGGCGCGATGCATGCCGGGCAGCCACCAGCGCGAGACGATTTGCGGCTTCGTGATGCTCGCCAAGTCGACGATGCAAAGGATGTGGTCGGTGTAGCCGTCGAAGTGCGCCGACACGTAGGCGTAACGGCCCCCGGCCCACCAGAGCCGGTTCACGCCGATGCCTCGCATCTCGAGGAACGCGATTTCGCGCGGCTTCTTGGGATCCTTCGCGATGTCGAAGATCGAGAGGCCGGCGCGGAACGGCTCGCGCTTGCCGAGACTGTCCGCGAGCGTGTTCTCGAAGTAGTCGCGCGAGTTGTCGTAGCGCTGACTCCGCGCCAGGTTCGCGCCGTTCGCGAGCAGGAGATAGTCGCCAGCGGTCTGCAAGTGGTGGGTGCGCGTGAACGGCGTCGAGAAGAAGTGCACGGGTTTCAGCGCGCGCGGGTCGCGCGCGTCGAGCACGGTGACGCCGTCGCTGAACATGTGGCCGACGTAGAGATGACCGCGGCTGGCCATCACCTGCACGCCGTCGGGACGGCCGCCCTGGTCGCTATACGAGACGTGCCGGATCTTGTAACCGATGCCCTCGGGCGGAATGCTCGCCGCCGCGCCTGTAACGGATGGCGCAGCGTGCGGCGCATCGCGCGCCTGCGCGAAGACGCCGCGCGGCAACAGCGCGGACGCCGCGGCGCCCGCGAGCCCCGCGAGGTGGGCACGACGCGTTTGCATGCTCGAAGCTCTCCACGGCGCGTGAGTGCGCGCGCCGACGTCTGCGGCGCCAGAGCGTACCGCCGGCGCCTAGCACCGGCAATCGCAATAATGCCCTAGCTTCGAGTCGCAGTTGCACTGCAGCAGCAGGTGCGGATCCCTGCACGCGTAGCGACTCAGGTAATCGACGTCGACGCGTGCGTAGCCGCGGAAGTAGTAGGTCGGACCGTTCGGCGGTGACACTTGCAACGACTGGCCGCCGCCGGCACAGGCGGCGAGCAGGACGCTGGACGACGCGGCGAGGGAGCGTAGCAGCTTGTGGGGGTTCATCACTCCGGTTCTCCTAGTCGTGCCTACTTTCGTGCACGACGTTCGTGGACCTTGGGTGTGAAGCCCGCGATTCGGGGCGCGCGTAGAGCGAGTCGCCGAGTCGCCTCTGTTACGCGCCCCTCCCAGGCGCGGTCGCCGTTAGCTCATCGTTCGTTCTCCGTTCGTCGTGCTCCGCAAGTGACAGATGCTCGGCAGCGCCGGGCGGTTGCAGTCGCGCTCGCCAAAAATGCGCAGCGCTGCGTTTGCTACCCGCGTGGTGAGCCTTTAGGCCGGCATTGGCTCGCCGTTCGCGAGCGCGACGAGCCCGCGAATATGGCGGTACACGTACCAGCACCACGCCGCGAGGCAGAACACCCAGCCGATGAAAATGAATGTGGTGCACCAGCCGATCACGAGCCACAGCAGCGTCCACCAGAAAGTGCGAATCATGTAGCGGTGATGGCTCGCGACGCCGTCGGCGTAATCGTTGCGCCGCACGTAGTTGAGGATCAGCGCGGCGATGCTGAGCAGGCCCGTGACCGACCCGATCAGATGCAGGATGTAAGCGACCAACGCCATCGTTCGATCGGCTTGGATGTGGGTTGACGAGACGCTCATGGGCTCCTCCACTGGCTCTATACGTTCGGGCGCCGCTGTGCGTGACAAGCTCGGCGCGGATTAAGCGGCCTACGACAGGCGGCCTTTGCAGTTACCGTGCCAGCGGCTCGGGCAGCGCCAGACGTCAGCAACCGCGCGACTTGCTCGCTCGTGCCGCGACGGGCGCGCCGTGCGGAAATCGCCAAGTCGTGTCCTGTTCGCGCAAGGTTTGGCGAAAACGAGCTGCAGGCGAGCACGCTCGCGTTTGACCCACCGTGCGGCCACTGCGATCATCGCGCGGCTTTGCGGGGAGGGGTCATGCCCAAGAAGACGAAGAAGAAGACAACGACAACGAAGCGGGCGAGCCAGATCTCTTGGCCGAAGAAGACGCGCGAGATCCAGACGGCGATCGTCGACTCGACGCGCTGGAACGGCTTCAAGTTTCGCGACGACGACGTCGTCATCGACACGTTCGGCAAGGCTGGAACGACCTGGATGCAGCAGATCGTGGGCCAGCTGCTGCTCGGCGCGCCGGACGGTGTCTCGGCGGCGGCGAGCTCGCCGTGGCTCGACATGCGGATCGTTCCGCTCGAGCCGATGTTGGCTCAGCTCGAAGCCCAGCGGGACCGTCGCTTCATCAAGACCCACTTGCCCGTCGACGCGCTCGTGTTCTCGCGGCGCGCGAAATACATCTATGTCGGCCGCGACGCCCGCGACATCGTCTGGAGCGCCTACAACCACCAGGCAGGGTTCACGCAGGAAGCGCTCGACGCATTCAACGAGACGCCGGGCCGCGTCGGTCCGCGGATCACGAATCCGCCGTGCGACGTGCGCGACTATTACCTGCATTTCCTCGAATACGACGACTTCCCGGGCTTCGAGTTCGGCGGCCTCTGGGAGCACACGCAGGGCTGGTGGAACCTCCGCGCGCTGCCGAACGTGCTGCTCGTTCACTTCAACGATCTGAAAGCGAACATGGGGCGCGAGATCAAGCGCATCGCGCGCTTTCTCGAGGTCGAGATCGACGCCGCACAGTGGCCTGCGATCCTGGAGCATTGCTCGTTCGACTACATGCGCGGCGCGTCCATGAAGATCGAAGAGCTCGATAGGTTCTTCAAAGGCGGCGGCGCGACCTTCATCCACAAGGGCACCAACGGCCGTTGGAAGGACGTGCTGGCGGCGAGCGAGATCGCGCGTTGCGACGAGGTCGCGGCGCGCTACCTGACGCCGGCCTGCGCGCGCTGGCTCAAGACGGGCAAGCTGCCGAGCTAGACAGGCAGTCGGAAGCTCGCCCGCCGGGCCGCGCTAAGATGCGCGCCTCATGCGCTCCGGCCTCCCGATCGACGAAGCCTTGCCGCCGCTCCTCGCCGCGCTCGCGAGCGGCCGCAACGCGGTGCTCGTCGCGCCGCCCGGCGCGGGCAAGAGCACGGTCGTGCCGCTTGCGCTGCTCGACGAGCCGTGGGCGCGCGGGCAGAAGATCGTGCTGCTCGAGCCGCGCCGACTCGCCGCGCGTGCCGTTGCAACGCGGATGGCGTCGTCGCTCGGCGAGCGGCCCGGCGGTACCGTCGGTTACCGGATGCGGCTCGAGACGCGCGTGAGTGCGGAGACGCGGCTCGAGGTCGTGACCGAAGGCGTGCTCACGCGGATGCTACAGAGCGACCCCGCGCTCGGTGGCGTCGCGGCCGTGATATTCGACGAGTTCCACGAGCGGAGCCTGAACGCCGATGTGGGCCTAGCATTGGCGCGCGATGCGCAGCGCCACCTCTCGCCCGAGCTGCGCCTGCTCGCGATGTCGGCGACGCTCGACGGCGCCGCCGTCGCGCGACTGCTCGGCGGCGCGCCGGTGATCGAGCACGCGGCGCGCGTGCATGCGGTCGAGACGCACTACGTCGGCAAAGGCTTGCCCGCGTTGCCCGGTCCACTCGGGCCCGGCGACGAGCCGCCGGAGGCGGTCGTCGCGCGTGTCGTGCGGCGCGCGCTCGCGGAGGTGCCCGGCGACCTGCTCGTGTTCCTGCCGGGTGCTGGGGAGATCCGCCGCGTGCAGACGCGACTGAGCGACGCCGACCTCGGCGCGGACGTCGACCTCCGGCCGCTCTTCGGCGAGCTGCCGGGGGCGGAGCAGGACGCGGCGCTCGAGCCCGCGCGCGCCGGCCGGCGCAAGGTCGTGCTCGCAACCAACATCGCCGAGACGAGCCTCACGATCGACGGCGTGCGGGCGGTCGTCGATTCGGGTCTCGAGCGACGCGGCGTGTTCGATCCCGGCACCGGCATGAGCCGGCTCGAGACGCAGCGGATCTCGCGCGCCTCGGCCGAGCAACGCGCGGGCCGCGCGGGTCGCACCGCGCCCGGCGTGTGCTACCGGATCTGGGCCGAGAGCGCGCAGCGGACCCTCGCGGCGCACGCGCCGCCCGAGATCGCGACGGCCGATCTTGCGCCGCTCGCGCTCGAGCTCGCGGTCTGGGGCACCGACGCGGGCGCGCTCGACTGGCTCGACGCGCCTCCGGCCGCGACTCTTTCGGCGGCGCGCGACCTGCTGCGTCGTCTCGACGCGCTCGACGACGCGGGCCGCGCGACCGCGCACGGCCGCGCGCTGCACGCGCTCGGCGTCCACCCGCGGGTCGCGCAGATGCTCTTGGCCGCTCGCGATCTCGGCGCGCCGCGCGCGGGCGCGGAGCTTGCGGCGCTGCTGTCGGAGCGCGACGTGCTACGCGGCGGGCGCGCCGGCGGCGGCGAACGCGACAGCGACATTCGGAGCCGCTTGGAGTACTTGCGACGCGGTGCACGCGACGCGGCGCTCGAGCGCGTGCGCCGGCTCGAGCGCGCGTTCCGTAACCAGCTCGGCGCCACCCGCGACGCCGACGCCGCTGATGCGAACGTCGAGCCCGGCCTGCTGCTCGCGTTCGCGTATCCGGACCGGATCGGGAAACGCCGGCCCGGCGACGGCGGACGCTATCAGCTCGCGAACGGCCGCGGCGCCACGTTCGCGAATCCGGAATCGATCGCGCGCGAGGAGCTCATCGTCGCGGTCGACGTCGACGACCGCGAGCGCGATGCGCGGATCCTGCTCGCGGCGCCGCTCGCCCGGGAGGACTTGCTCGAGCATTTCGCGGCGCAGCTCGTCGACCGCGAGGAGGTCGTCTGGGACGCTCGTGCGGAGGCCGTGCTTGCGCGCAGAACCGTTCGGCTCGGCGAGCTCGTGATCGACGACAAGCCGCTCGCCGACATTCCGCCCGACGCCGCCGCTCGCGCTCTGCTCGAAGGCTTGCGTGCGCTCGGAATCGAAGCTCTGCCGTGGGACGACGACAGCCGCGACCTCGTGGCGCGCGTCGAGTTCGTGCGGGCTTTGTGCGCTGCGCAGCGCGTCGACGAAGGCGGGCGGGCCCGGGATCGCGCTTCGGCCGTCGACGAGTGGCCCGACTTTGCCCACGCGGCGCTGTCTCACGATCTCGCATGGCTCGAGCCGTTTCTCACCGGCGCGACGCGCCGCGCTCACCTCGCGCGCGTGCCGCTCGTCGCCGCGTTGCGCGCGCGGCTGACGCCGAAGCAGCAGCGCGAGCTCGACGAGCTTGCGCCGACCCATGTCACGCTGCCCACGGGTACGCGCGCGAAGATCGACTACCGCGACGACAACGCGCCCGTCGCGTCGATGCGGATGCAAGAGGTGTTCGGTCTTGCCGCAACGCCGAAGATCGGCGGCGGCCGCGTTCCGGTCACGTTCAAGCTGCTGTCCCCGGCGCACCGGCCGCTGCAAGTGACTCGCGACCTCGCGAGCTTCTGGCGTAACGCATACGTCGACGTGCGCAAGGACATGCGCGGCCGCTATCCGCGCCACTACTGGCCCGAGAATCCGCTCGAAGCCGAGCCAACGAAGCGCGCGAAGCCGCGGCCGCGGCGCTGATTTCGAGCGGGCTCGGGATCGTTTCGAGCGCCGACCAGCGTTCGGGCTTGGATTCGTACGGCCGAACGGGTACAACTCCCGACGTCTACGCCATCCGTCGATCGATTCCATCGGAAGCTGAAGTCATGAGACGTGCTCGCCTGTGGGTCTTGGTTGCGTGCCTAGCGTCGGCGAGCGGCGCCGCGTGGGCACATCATTCCTACGCGCTTTTCGACACGTCGGGCACAAAAAGCGTGAGCGGCACGGTCGCGAAGCTCGAATGGATGAATCCGCACGCGTTCCTTTGGGTTTACGTGCCGAGTCCCGACAAAGCGGGTAAGTACGACCTCTGGGGATTCGAGAACGGCTCGCCTTCGGTTCTGCAGGGCTACGGTTGGAACAAGGACGTGCTCAAGGCAGGCGACAAGATCGCGGTGGAGTACTGGCCGCTGCGCGACGGCAGCATCGGCGGGCACTGCGAGAAGGTGAAATTGCCCGACGAGCGCGTCTTGCAGTGCCCGAACAACGTCGCGCGCCCGTACTAAGCCCTTGCGCCACCCCCATCGATATACGCTACGAGCGGCCGCCGTCGTAGCCGTGGGTGCCGTCGCGCTCGCGAACGCAGCCTCGGCGCAACCCGGCACGACTTACGAATCCCTCAAGAGCCTTCCCGACTTCGCGGGTTCTTGGACGCCGTTGACGCCGCCGTTCGTGCTGCCCCCGCCGACGCCGACGGCCGATGGCGCGCCTCTGCCGGCGTCAACGCCGGACGCGCGATGTGCCGCCGCGGTGCCGAAAGGAGCGAAGCCGGACGTCCTCGCGCGCTGTCGCGAAGCGCTGCAGAAGGAAAGCGCCGTCGCCGTCCGCGCGAGCGCCTACTGCGAAAGGCAAAGCTTTATGGGTCGTCCGCCCGAGAGAGCCGGTGGCGCCTTCGAGATTCTCTTCACGCCCGGGCGCGTGACGATGGCGATCGAATCCGGACTCGTGCGGCGCATCTACATCCGCGACAAGCCGCCGCCGGGGTCGCTCGACGAGTCGCGTAGTGGAACCTCGATCGGGCGGTGGGAAGGCACGACGCTCGTGGTCGAGACGACCGGGCTCGACCCGAACGCTCCGCTAGCTCCGGGCTCGACCCTCGGCCCCGGCGCGCACGTGACCGAGCGTTTCTCGCTCGTCGACGCCGATACGTTGCGAATCGAATCGACGCTCGTCGCGCCCGCGGTGCTCGCGACGCCGTTCGCGATGCACCAGCAGTACCGCCGCGCACGCGATCGCGTGTTCACCGACTTCGACACCTGCGTCGAGCGCGACCGTTCGTTCGATCGGACGGCCGGACACGATCGCTTCGACAAGACCCCGCCCAGCGATTTGCCGCCGCCGCCGTCGAACTAGCGCTCGCTCCCGCCGGACGCGCTCGCAGCCACGCGGCAAGCCAAGCGGCGCTCGCCGCGATCGTGCATGTCGAAATGGGCGCGGCTCGCACGTCATAGTGTCGGCGGAGCATGGTGCCCGCTCTAGCAACTCCAAGCGGAGAACGACAATGCAATACATGTTTCTGGTCTATGCCAACGAGAAGGCGTTTCAGGCGATGCCCAAGGCGCAGGGCGAGCAAGCCATGGGCGCGTACATCGCGTATACAGAGTCGCTGCGCAAGGCCGGCGTGCTGAAGTCGTCGGATCGCCTGCGGCCGACGGCGGACAGCACGACGGTGCGGGTCGAGAACGGCAAGTCGCAGGTGCTCGACGGTCCGTACGCGGACACGAAAGAGCAGCTCGGCGGCTTCTACATCGTCGACGTGCCCGATCTCGACGCGGCACTGTCGTGGGCGGCACGCTGCCCCGGCGCGAGCCACGGCGCGGTCGAAGTCAGGCCGCTCTGGGCGACGGGTACTTAAGTCGGCGCGGGTCCGCGTCGCGATGAACGACAATGATCACGCGCGCAGCACGGCGGACGCAGTCGCCCGCCGCAGCTACGGCAAGCTCGTTGCATTCATCGCGGCGCGCTCACGCGACGTCGCGGCGGCCGAGGACGCGCTCGCGGACGCGTTCGCCGCGGCGCTCGCGGATTGGCCCGCGCACGGCGTGCCGCGCAATCCCGAGGCGTGGCTGCTCACTACCGCGCGCCGGAAGTTGATCGATTCTCAGCGGCGCCGCCAGACCGCAAAGGCGGCGGCACCCGAGCTCGAGCGCGCAGCAGAGCTTCTCGCATCCACGCCCGACGAAGAGGGCGACGAAATGAAGATCCCCGACCAGCGCCTCGCGCTGATGTTCGCCTGCACGCATCCCGCGATCGACGCGAGCGTGCGCGCGCCGCTGATTCTGCAAACGGTGCTCGGCTTCGATGCCGCGATGATCGCATCCGCGTTTCTCGCGTCGCCGGCCGCGATGGGTCAGCGGCTCGTGCGCGCGAAGACGAAGATCAAGCAGGCCGGCATTCCGCTGCGCGTGCCCGAGCACGCCGAGCTCGCGGAACGCCTCGATG
>Ga0310810_10009911_pt1 | contig 11054 bp, 11 predicted proteins | sample NCmetagenome_FD_207641 | JGI IMG/M metagenome (GOLD analysis project Ga0310810, IMG submission 207641) | Soil microbial communities from experimental microcosm in Duke University, North Carolina, United States - NC | ecosystem: Engineered > Artificial ecosystem > Soil microcosm > Unclassified ... | reverse complement strand
CGTCGAGCGGGTGGAGACGGTCGTCGCGCCCGGCAACCTCGACCTGATGGGCCTTTTCTACCGCGCCGGCTTCGGCCCGAGCGAGCGCCTCGCGTTCCGGAAAGACCTCTAGTCAGGCCACGGCGTAGGACGCGCTGAGCTGCTGATCCGCGTCCTCGTCGAGCAGGTCGTCGAGCGAGGGCAGGAGCGACATCTCTTCCTTCTGCACGTGCGAGACCAGCCGCTCGGCGAGCTCCAGGCCGAGCGCGCGCAGCCGCGGGCTGCCCGGCTCGCCCTTCGCCAGGGCGATGAACTCGCGACCGACCTCGCGGATCGTCGCGTGCTCGTCGGCGAGCAGCAGGCCGATATCGGCCTCGCCGGCGGCGGCGAGGCGCGGGAAGAGCTCGGCCTCCTCGAAGGCGAAATGGCGGTCGAGCTCCTCGGCGAGCGCCGCGGCGGCGCTCTTCAGCAGCCCGGCGTCGGGGCGGCCCGCGGCGAGCGACGCCTCGACCCGGTTCCAGAGGACGAGCGTCGCCTCGTGCTCCTCATGCAGGCGCCGGCTGATGTGGCGATTGAATTCCATGGTGGCGTACCTTGAACACGACGAAGAAGAAGAACGCGGCGAAGCAGGCGGCCGCGCAGAGCCCGATCGCCCCTGCGGCGCGGGCGAGCGCGGCGGAGCCGGTCGCCGCTGCCGCCAGGAGCAGCGCCAGCGCGCTCACATGGAGAAGCGCGTGCCAGAGCAGCAGGCGCGGCGGCGTCAGCGCGGAGATGAGCGGCGTGCCGCGCGCCGCGCTCGAGGCGTGCACGGAGGCGAGGAACGGCAAGATGCGCTGCAGGACGCCGAGCAGGAAGCTGAGCAGCCAGCCGGGCACCAGCAGCACGCCGAAGAGCAGAGCCCGGTCCGGGAAAAGCGCGGCGAGCGCGAGGCTCGCGAGCAGGCAGGCCCACGACACGCGCACCAGCAGGAAGCCCGGGCCGAGCGGCTTGCGCAGCCGCCTCGCGAGCGAGCGCTCGAGGGAGGCGACGTGCGTCGCCGCGGCCACGAATCCGATCGTACAGGCCGCAACCCTCTCGCCGAGGACGGCGAGCAGGAGGGCGGCGATCGCGGTTCCCAGCACCGCGTACGCGATGCCCGGCTTCGGCGCCGGTGCGAGCGCGAGCATCGGCAGCAGGAAGTTCGACAGCCCGAACGCCATCAGCCCGATGAAGCCGTAGGCGGCGAGCACGAAGTGCGCGCTGCGGAACGCCGGGTAGTCGAGCGCCAGCCCGTGCTCGTAGCGCGCCACGAGCGCGAGGCCGGTGACGGCGAGCGCCGCGAGGCAGGCGAGCGCCGCCCAACCGTAGCTCGCCACGACTTTCATCCCTTTCGCGCCCCGGAGATTCCGGCCCAGCAGGACGGCGTAGATGCCCAGCGCTGCGACCACGAGCCCCGCGCCCGGGCCCATGACCTGCGGCGCATACCGGGCCGCGCCGGCGGCCAAGACCGCGACGCCCGGCACGTAGAGCCACCACGCGAGCTTGGCCGCGCCGACCGAGCGCACCGGCTGGCGCGTGGCGACCGGAAGGAGCTGCAGCGTCGCGCCGATCGCCGCCATCGCGAGCACGCCGAGGGTCATGAGGTGCAGCGCGGCGAACAGCGGACCCAGGCCGCCGCTGAAGCGGGCGAATTCCGGGGGGAAATAAAGGACCAGCAGCCAGGCCGGGAGCGGAAAAAGCGCCGCCGCGCCGAAGTAGCGGAAGGGCAGCGACATCGGCAGCAGACGGCTGCGCGCCGCGGCGGGGAACATCAGCCGCTTTTCGGCCGCAGGTCGCGCACCCGCACCGCCTTGCCCTGGGAGCGGGGGACCTCGCCGGGCTTCTTCGCCGCGACGCTGGCGGTGACGCCGATCATCGACTTCACGTGGTGCGCGACCAGGCGCTGCAGATTGGCCGCTTCGTCCGCCGCGAAGGCACGCACCGTCTCCACCTCGATGGTGAGCTCGTCCATGCTGCCGTGGCGCTCGACCACGAGCTGGTAATACGGCGCGAGGCCCTCCAGGCCGACCAGCACCGCCTCGACCTGCGAGGGGTACACGTTGACGCCGCGGATGATCAGCATGTCGTCGTTGCGGCCGGTGATGCGCTTCAGGCGGGCATGGCTGCGGCCGCATGCGCAGCGCTCGCGCGTGAGCCGCGTGATGTCGCGCGTGCGGTAGCGGATCATGGGCAGCGCCTGCTTGGTGAGCGTGGTGATGACGAGCTCCCCCGGCTGCCCCTCGGGCGCCGGCCTGCCGGTGTCGGGGTCGATGATCTCGAAGAGGAAATGGTCCTCCCAGCCGTGCAGGCCGTCCTGCGCCTCGCACTCGACCGCGACGCCGGGACCCATGATCTCGGACAGGCCGTAGATGTCGATGGCGCGCAGGCCGAGGCGCGCCTCGATTTCCCGCCGCATCGCCTCGCTCCACGGCTCGGCCCCGAAAACGCCGATCGCCAGATCGGCCGTGCGCAGATCCAGACCTTCCTTTTCCGCGACTTCGGCGATGTTCAGCGCGTAAGAGGGGGTGGCGCACAGCACGCGCGCGCCGAAGTCCCGGATCAGCAGCACCTGGCGCTCGGTGGCGCCGCCCGACATCGGCACCACGGTCGCGCCGAGGCGCTCGGCCCCGTAGTGCGCGCCGAGGCCGCCGGTGAAGAGGCCGTAACCGTAGGCGTTGTGCACCACGTCGCCGGGCCGCGCTCCGGCGCAGGCGAGCGAGCGCGCCATGAGCCCCGCCCAGGTGGCGATGTCGCGCTTCGTGTAGCCCACCACCGTCGGCTTGCCCGTGGTGCCCGAGGAGGCGTGCAGGCGCGCCAGGCTCTTGCGCGGACGGGCGAACAGGCCGAACGGATAGGCGTCGCGCAGGTCGGCCTTCTGCGTGAAGGGCAGGGCCGCCAGGTCTTCGAGGCTGCGCAGGTCGCGCGGCGCGATGCGCGCGGCGTCCATGCGGCGGCGGTGCAGCGCCACGTTGTCGTAGGCGTTCTTCACGGTGGCGCGCAGGCGGCGCAGCTGCAGCTTCTCCAGCGCGGCGGGCGGCATCGTCTCGGCCTCGCGCTCGAAGTACCACGGCCGGGCCGAGCGTGTGTGCGTGTGCACCTTGGGGGCGAAGCGGGGCTGCAGCATGGCGTTCATCGAGATCTCCTCCTCATCGGGCGCCGCGCACCGGGAGGTGCGGCAGCGAAAAGTCCTGCTTGAACGAGGCGCGCGTGACCAGCGCGAGCTTGAGCCACGCGCCGGCGGCGAATGCGGCGAGCCCGGCGAGCGGCCGCGCCCACGGGAGCGTCTCGCCGGCCAGGATCAGCACGAGCGGCAGCGCTCCGCCGAGCCACAGCAGCACGCGGCCGGGAGCGCGCAGCGCGGGACTCTGCACCGCATCGCGGTAGCGCCACCAGGCGAGCGCGCGCGCGGCCACGGCGCCCGCGCACAGGGCGATCGGAACGCCGGCGATCGAGAAGAGCAGGGCGAGACCGGCGCCTTCGGCGAGCCCGGTCCAGACGACCAGCGGCACGAGGCGCGGCTCGCGCCAGGCCGGGATGCCCTTGGCGGCGTTGAGGATGCGCGCCTGGCAGTAGAGGAAGGCGGCGGCGGCGAGCCCGGCGGCATACAGGAACGGTCTTGCGCCGAGCGCGAGATAACAGGCGCCGAGGACGAAGACCAGCACGGCGGCGAACGACTCGCGCGTCATCCAGGAGGTGAACGGGTTGAAGAACACGTGGACTGCGCGGAGCTTGCGGCCGATCTCGAGCCACACCGCGGCAAGCCCGGCGGCGATGAGGGCGAGCGCGGCGAGGACCGCGATCGGCCGGGTCGAAGGATCGATCGCGCTGACGACCAGCAGGCCGCTGCCCGCGCCGCCGCAGATGAAGTTGGCCGCCGCGCGGGCGTCCCAATGGCGCTGCAGGAGGCTCACGGGGCCTTGTCCCAGAGGTAATAGAAGCGCGGTCCGGTGCCGAGCTCCTCGTGCATGCGGAAGAACTGGTTCTCGGCGAGGAGCTGCGAGACGTTGCTCTGCGGGTCGTCGACGTCGCCGAAGTGCAGCGCCTTGGCGATGCACGAGTTCACGCACGCGGGCGTCGCTTCCGGGTCGACGCCCGGCGTCTGGCCCTTCGCCGTGCCGGCGTCGATGCGCTCGACGCAGAATGTGCATTTGGTCGCGACGCCCGTGCGCTGCTCGTCCAGCGGCTCGTTCTTCATGCGCGCCGCGTAGGCGGTCTCCTGCCGGTCGACCTTGAAGCGCGCCTGGTAGGGGCACGCCACCGCGCAGTACGCGCAGCCGATGCACAGGTCGTAGTCGATGGTGACGATGCCGTCGGCGCGCTTGCGCGTGGCGGTGGTCGGGCAGACGTGCATGCACGGCGGGTCGTCGCAGTGCATGCAGCCCACCGGCACGAACGCGCGGCGCACGTCCGGGTACTCGCCGACCTCGAGGTCGATCACTCGCCGCCATTGCACGCCGGGCGGCGTCGCGTTCGCCTGCTTGCACGCCGCGGTGCAGGTCTGGCAGCCGACGCAGCGGCGCAGGTCCGCCACCATCGCCCAGCGCGTCACGCCGCTCTCCGGAGAGAAACGCGCACGATGTCCGCGCCCGAGCCGGTCGCATCGGTGAGCTCGAGCGACATGGTCGCGAGCTTGTTGAGCGAGGGCATCTCGAAGTCCTTCGCGAAAGGCGTCGCCCAGTGGCCGAACTGGCCGAGCAGGAGCAGCGTGTCGGGGCGGATGCCCTGGCGCAGCACGGCGCGCGCGCGCACTTCGGCCTTCGGCGTGGCGATGCGCAGCCAGTCGCCCTCGGCGATGCCGAGCGCCTTCGCCTTTCCCGCGTTGACGATGACGCCGCGATGCCCGGCGACGTTGTCCGCCACCTCCTTGATGAGCTGCATGCCGGCGTTGCCGCCCCACGCGTACTGCATCGAGCGCGCGGTGAGGAGCCAGAACGGGTAGTCCTTCGCCGCCCCGCCCATCGCGGCAAGCGCGGCTTCCCATTCGCCCGGGAAGTCCCGGTACGCCGGCAGCGCCTGGTATTCGGCGAGCTGCTTGTCCCACCACTTCATGCCGCGCTCGTGCAGGCGCTGCGCGAGCTCGCGGCCGACGCGCAGCAGCCGCTCCTGGTAGGGCAGCTCGAAGCGCAGGCCTCGCGCGGCGAGCGTCGGGAAGAGGTACCAGGCGGTGCGCGGGAAGGGCCGCGTGGCGAAGCCTTTCTCCTTCCACCAGTCGAGGCCGTGCGCTTCCTTGCCGTCGCTGAGCTCGCGGCTCGCGGCCTTGCAGACCGCGTCCCAGATTTCCTCGCTTCGATGCGCTCGTGAAGCGTCCAGCGGGAAATCCTTGAGCGCTACCCCGAGCGTGCCCTTGTTGATCGCGGCGTTGTACTTGTCGAGCAGCCCGGTGCGCTCGGCGAGCGCCGTGGCGATGTCGGTGAAGTCGCGCGCCTCGCCCTGCGGCGCGACGGCCGGCTGGCGCAGCGCGAAGCCTTCGTGGTCCCAGAACTGCTCGATGTACTTGGTGCCGCCGATGCGGATGAGCTGCAGGCTCTCCAGGTCGGCCGCATCGGGCAGCAGCACGTCGGCGAAGTGGTTGCTCTCGTCGCGCGTGTAGGCGAAGGCGACGACGAACGGGAAGCGCGCCATGCGCTCGCCCAGCTTGTCGGTGTCCCAGAACGAGATGGCCGGATTGGTGCGGTAGAGGAACCAGAGCTCCGGCGGCGTGACCTTCGGCAGGCCCTCCGGCGTGCCGTCGAGGAACAGCCACGAGAAATGCGTCGGCCCGAGCGCCTGGCTCCACGGCCCGTCGCCGGCGAGCGGCACCAGGCTGCGGTACGCGTTGCGGATGTTCGGCCGCGCGCTCCAGCCCGCCGCGTCGGTGGGATTGAGCGGGTAGTGCATGAAGCCGTCCGGCCCGGGCGTCACGCTCTCGTGCCGCTCGGACATCGGCCGGTTGAGGCGCACCGTGGTGCCGAGGATGCCGCCCGGGACCTCGAGCGCGCCGACCAGCGCGGCGAGGAGCGTCCTCGCCCAGCAGCACTCGTAGCCGCCCCAGCCGTTGGTGACGGTCTTGCCGAGGCTCACCGCCACCGGCCGGTACGGCAGCTTCTGGTTCTCTATTTCGATCGTCTGCCCGACACAGGCCGCATCGAGATACTCGTTCGCGATGCGCCGGATCGTCTGCGCCGGCACGTCGCAGATCTTCTCCGCCCACTCGGGCGAATAGTCCTTCATGTGCGCGAGAAGCTTCGCGAACGCCGTCTCGCCCTGCAGCGGGCCGCGCGCGAGCACCTCGTCGTCGGCGCCGACTTCCAGCGCCTCGGCGAAGACCGTCTCCTCCAGGTCCCGGGCGATGAGCGGGCGCCGCGTCGCCGGATCCCGCAGGTAGAAGCCGTTGCGGCCGACGAGGTAGGGTGCCGAGGTGTGCCGGAAGAGGAACTCGCGGTCGAGCCGGTAGCGCGGCGCCTCGTGCAGCAGCACGTGGATCAGCGCGTACAGGAACGCCGCATCGGTCTTCGGCTTGATCGGCAGCCATTCCGCGGAGCAGGCGCCGGTCACCGAGAGGTGCGGCTCGACCTGCACCCGCTTCATCCCCCGCACGCGCGCCTCGGCATGGCGCCACACGCCAGCCACGCCGCCGGAGGCCTCGACGTTGGCGCCGCAGGAAATGAGGTACTTCGTGAGCGGCGTGTCCGGCGACACGGTGAAGCCGCGGTGCCAGAACTCGCCGTACAGGTGCTCCGAGTGGTAGCACTTCACGCCCTGGCCGGAGCCGAAGCCCATGTCGACCGGCCCCCACGCCGCGAGGAAAGCGGGGAACGAGCCCATGTAGAACTGCGGCGTGCCGCCGCCGCCGAAGCTCGCCGCGACGCGCGGGTAGCCCGACTCGTCGAGCAGGCCGCTCGCCCTTATCGAATTCAATTTCCGGGAAATCAGCGTGAGCGCCTCATCCCAGGAGATCGGCACGAAGCCCGGATCCTCGTCGCGCCCCTTCTTCGGGTTGGTGCGCTTCATCGGCGAGAGCACCCGGTTCGGGTTGTACGTCTTCTGCACCAGGCCATAGGCCTTGACGCAGACCTTGCCGCCGCCGGGGTGGATCGCCGCCGCCGCGAAGTTCGGCTCGACCTGCCGCGCCACGCCTTCGCAGACCTCGACCGTCAGCAGGTCCGGGCCGGCGACGCACTGGTAGCAATAGGTCGGGACTTTCGCCATGAAGCCCCATTACGCGACGCAGGCGCCGGGCGGGCTTTGATCCAGGTTAAGAAGCGGGCTCGCCGCTCAGGCGGCGCGCTTCTTTTGCAGCCGTTCGCGGGTCTTGGCGACGTCGACGATGAAGCGCGAGTGCTTGCCGCGGCAGATCGCCTCGCTCTTCTCGCTGGCGCTCACCTCGAACACCGCGGCGCGGCCGTTCAGCTCGGCCAGCTTGACTTCGATCGTCACGTCGGCGCCTTCGAGGCTGGGCGCGAGGTGGTCGATCTCGACGCGCGTGCCGACCGAGTCCTCGCCCGCGTCGAGGTGCGCGAGCAGCAAATCGCGGCAGGCGATCTCGATGTCGCGCACGAGCATCGGCGTCGCGTAGACGCGGGCGTCCTCGCCCATGAAGGCGATGGTGCTGTCGCGGCCGACGTGGAAGCTGCGCTTCGCGGCGAGGCCGCTCTTCAGGCTGGGTTTCATGGTGCTCCTTTCTAGATGCCGAGGTAGGCGGCGCGGATCGCCGGGTTGGCGAGCAGCTCGGGTCCGGTCCCGGACAGCGCGAGCCGCCCGGTTTCGAGCACGCAGCCGCGGTCGGCGATGGCGAGCGCGGCGGCGGCGTTCTGCTCGACGAGCAGGATCGCCGTGTCGGCGGCGCGCAGCCGCCTGATGCAGGCGAAGATGTCGGCGACGAGGCGCGGCGCGAGGCCCATGCTCGGCTCGTCGAGCAGCAGCAGCCGCGGCTCGGCCATCAGCGCGCGGCCGAGGGCCAGCATCTGCTGCTGGCCGCCGGAGAGCGTGCCGGCGGCGTCGCGGCGCCGCTCGGCGAGGACCGGGAAGAGCGAATAGACGCGCTCGAGGGATGCCGCCGCCTTCGCCCGGCCGCGGCGATAGGCGCCCAGGCGCAGGTTGTCCTCGACCGAGAGCGGCCCGAACACCTGGCGTCCTTCGGGCACCTGGACGATGCCGAGCGCTACCCGGCGCTGGGCCGAAAGACCGTGGATTTCCTTGTTTTCGAAAGTCAGCGATCCGGAAGAGGCGTGCACCCCCGAGATGGCGCGAAGCAGCGTGGTCTTCCCGGCGCCGTTCGCGCCGAGCAGCGCCACCAGCTCGCCGGCGCGCACCTCCAGGTCGATGCCGTGCAGCACCGGGATGCGCCCGTAGCCGGCGCGCAGGCCTTCAAGCCGCAGCACGCAAGGCTCCTGCGCCGAGATAGGCCTCGATGACCAGCGGGTCGGCGCTCACCGAGCGCGGCTCGCCGTCGGCGATCTTGCGGCCCTGGTCGAGCACGATCACGTGGTCGGAGACCTCCATGACCAGCTTCATGTTGTGCTCGACCAGCACCACGGTGACGCCGCGCCCGGCGACGCGGCGGATCAGCTCGTCGACCTGGCGCGTCTCGCCCGGGTTGAGGCCCGCCGCCGGCTCGTCGAGCAGCACGAGCTTCGGCCCGGCGGCGAGCGCGCGCGCGATCTCGAGGCGCTTCAGCGCCCCGTACGGCAGGGCGTCGGCGCGCGCGTCGCGCCAGCGCGCGAGGCCGACCTCGTCGATCAGCTCCTCGGCCGCGGCGCGGCACTCCTCTTCGAGGCGCCGGAACGAAGGAAGGCGAAAGAGCGTGGCGGCGAGGCCGGCGCGGCTGCGCAGCCAGCGCCCGGCCATCACGTTCTCGAGCGCGCTCATGTCCGGGAAGACCTGCAGGTTCTGGAACGTGCGGGCGATGCCGGCGGCGGCGAACTCGTGCGGCGCGCGGCCGGCGAGCGACAGCCCGCCGAGGCGGATCTCGCCCGAGTCGGGGCGGTAGATGCCCGAGAGCATGTTGAGCAGCGTGGTCTTGCCGGCGCCGTTCGGGCCGATCACCGCGTGCACCGCGCCGCTCGCCAGCTCGAGGTCGACCGCCTCGAGCGCGCTCACGCCGCCGAAGCGCCTAGTCAGGTTTTCGGCGCGCAGCAGCAAGCACCTTCTCCAGCGTCGGCACGATGCCGCGCGGCATGAAGATCATGGTTCCCATCAGCACGGCGCCCAGCACCACCATCTCGTATTCCTTCAGCATCGTCAGGAGCTGCGGCAGCGTGGTGAGCACCGCCGCGCCCACCAGCGCGCCGGCCGTGGACGCCATGCCGCCGAACACCACCATCGTCACCAGCTCGATCGAGTGCAGGAACGAAGCCTTCGCCGGCGTGATGAAGCCCGCGTAGTGCGCGGCGAGGCCGCCCGCGGTCGCGGCGAAGAGCGCGGAGAGCACGAACACGAAGAGCTTGTGCCGCGCCGCGTCGACGCCGAGCGCCGCGGCCGCGGTCTCGGAGCCGTGCAGCGCGCGCAGCGCCCGGCCGTGCGGCGAGTCGACGAGGTTCTGCGCGAGCCACACGGCGGCAAGCAGCACCGCGGCTACGACCCAATACCAGATCCTTTCGCCCTGGAGGGTGAAGCCGAGAACCTGCAGGGGCGGCACCGCCATGCCATCCGGCCCGCCGGTCACGCGGTCCTCGATCGAGAGCACGATCGAGACGATGACGCCGAAGCCGAGCGTCGCCATCGCCAGGTAGTGGCCCCTCAGCCGCAGGATCGGCCGGCCGATCGCCCAGGCCAGCACGCCGACGGCGGCCACCGCCGCCGGCAGCGAGACGAGCGGCGGCCAGCCGTAGCGCGCCGCGAGGAGCGCCGAGCCGTAGGCGCCCAGGCCGAAGAAGCCGGCGTGGCCGAGCGAGATCTGTCCCGCGTAGCCGACGAGCAGGTTCAGGCCGACGCAGGTGATCGCGTTCAGGCCGACGAGGATCGCCACCTCGTAGGTGTAGTTGTTGGCGAGCACGAGCGGCAGCGCCGCGAGCGCCGCCGCGAGCGCGAGCAGCGAGGCCCTAGACCCGCTCGGCCGCACCGCGGCCGAGGAGGCCCTGCGGAAGCAGGACCAGCGCCGCGAGGATGATGAGGAAAGCGAAGACATCCTTGTAGGCCGAAGAGAGGTAGCCCGCGCCGATCGCCTCGACGAGCCCGAGCGCGAGGCCGCCCAGCACCGCGCCGGCGCTCGAGCCCAGGCCGCCGAGCATTGCCGCGGCGAAGCCCTTCAGGCCGAGCATCACGCCCGAGTCCCAGGAGGTGAAGGCGATGGGCGCGATCAGCACGCCGGCGAGGGCGCCGAGCGCCGCCGAGAGCGCGAAGGACGCGGCGAGCGTGCGGCGCACGCTGATGCCCATCAGCTCGGCGGCGAGCCGGTTGTGCGAGACGGCGAGCATCGCCTTGCCGGCGAGCGTGCGGCGGAAGAACCAGGTGAGCGCCGCCACCGCGGCGGCGCTCACGCCGAGCACCCACAGCACCTGCGGCAGCAGCGTCGCGCCGCCGAGCGAGAGCGGCGCCTCGCCCGAAAAGGCCGGCAGGCGGTGGATCTTCTTGTCCCAGACGAGCGTCGCCAGGCCGCGCAGCAGGATCGACGCGCCGATCGTGATGATGATCAGCGCCACCACCGAGGCGTTGCGCGCCGGCTCGATGGCCAGCTTCTCGAGCAGCAGGCCGACGGCCGTCGCGCCTGCTATCGAGATCGCTATGGAGAGCGGCAAAGGCAGGCCCGCCTCGACCAGCACCGCCGCGGCCATGCCGCCGATCATCACGAACTCGCCCTGCGCGAAGTTGACGACGTGGCTCGCGTTGTAGACGAGCGCGAAGCCGAGGGCGACCAGGGCGTAGATCGCGCCGCTGGTGAGGCCGGAGAGGAGGTACTGGGTCAGCATGGCGCTGGCGCCTGTGCCCACCCCTTGTCAGGGGGTGGGCGGTATCGCCTCACTTCACCAGCATCCAGTCGCCCTTGCGCACTTCGAGCATGCGGAACGCCGACAGGTCGAGCCCCATGTGGTCCTGCGCCGACATGTTCACCACGCCGCCGGTGCCGATGTAGCCGCGGG
>Ga0310810_10009910_pt1 | contig 11054 bp, 10 predicted proteins | sample NCmetagenome_FD_207641 | JGI IMG/M metagenome (GOLD analysis project Ga0310810, IMG submission 207641) | Soil microbial communities from experimental microcosm in Duke University, North Carolina, United States - NC | ecosystem: Engineered > Artificial ecosystem > Soil microcosm > Unclassified ... | reverse complement strand
AAGACTTACACGACAGAAGCGCTGCCGGTTTGTATCGAACGGTCTTGGGCGTGCCGTGGGGTGAGCTTGTACGGGGAATTGCAGAAGTCTGGGCGTCGATCTGGGATGAGCGTGTCATGGAATACATGGTGAAATCGGGCCGCGGTGATCTGCCGCCCACAATGGCGGTCATCGTTCAATCGCTGCTGGACGCTGCCGTCGCGGGTGTCGCCACTTCCATTCATCCGGTCACAGGCCGAAATATCCATGTGACGATCGATGCCATCAAGGGTTTGGGACAGCCCCTCGTGGAGGGAAGCGTCACGCCGGATCACCACGTGGTTGAGGCAATTCTCGGTCAGCCTCTGCGGCTGATCCGACGTAGCCGCGGAAAGCAGGAGCAGCGATTGGTCTGCATGGCCGGAGGCGTCGTCATGGAGCCGATGCCGGTGTTGGAGCGAACGCAACCGGCGCTGTCCGACCAGCAACTCTTCGAAGTCGCAGCGATGACAAAACGCATCGAACGGAGCTTTCAGGGCCCTGTGGACGTGGAATGGGCCATCGATCACGAGCGTCTCTGGGCCCTGCAAGCGCGGCGGCTCACCGCCGTGCAGCCAAACGTGGATCCGACGAACGAAGAGAGCGAGTGGTCACGTGCGAATTTCAAAGAAACGATGCCGGAGCTCCCGAGCCCGATGGGATTGTCGTTTCTTGAACATTTCATGAACGTCTATATCCTCTCGCATTATCGCCGGTTGGGTTGCCGAGTGCCTTCCGGACTTCACTCTGTGCGTATCTATCAGGGCCGTCCCTATTTGAACGTCACATTGTTTCATCTCCTCGTCGGCCAACTCGGTGGCGATCCGGCCATGAATGCCGAACAGATGGGAGGCAGGCCGATTCAGTCGCCGCCTGACGTGCGGCCGCTCGATTGGCCCGCGTTGCTGCGGGCCGCATGGCTGATGTGGCGCGAGATGCGACGGGTGGTGCGAGAGAGTCGCGTCGTGTTTGCGGAGATGAAAGCTCTGGCTGCGCGGTACAGTCGTGACCGGGTGCAGCAGATGTCGCTCGTGGAAGTCAAAACGTGCCTGGATACGTTAGACCCTTGGCTCGCCCGCCGCGAGATGACGTTTGGGATTGCCGCAGGGACCGGACAATGCTTGCAGGCGTTCAGCCGGCTGCTGCCGCGGTGGCTTGGAAAAGACTGGCGGCGTTTGTTGAACGAATCCCTGCAAGGGCAGGGCACGGTCATCAGCGCTCAACAGATTGTCCGCATCGCCGAGCTGGTGGATCTTGCACGGGACGATTCCGTATTGTCGAAGGAGCGAACTTCCTTCCGCTCAGCCTTTGAACGTTATCTCGAAGACTATGGCCATCGCGCCGTCGGCGAGTCGGATATCATGTCGCCACGGTTGGCCGAGCATCCCGAAACGCTGATGGAGGTCATCAGAATTCAGCTCGAAGGGCCGTCCGCAAGCAGCGAGGAACTGATTCGTCGCCAGCACGTCGTGAGAAATCAGGCATTGCGGACGATCAGAGCACGCTGCGGCTGGCGCGTGGATCGCTGGCTCCTCTTCCATTGGTGGTATCGCCGGCTGTGCCGTTTCTTTTCTTTACGCGAAGCCAATCGACATTATCTCATGTGGTACTCATTGGCGGCGAGGCATCTGCTGCTCCGTCTTGGAGAGATTTTGGTCGATCGTGGGCTTTTCACAGAGAAGGAAGACATTTTTTTCCTGACGCTGCAAGAGCGTGAGATGTTGGAAAAGTCACCGGCTGAAAGGTGGGCGGCCGTGATTGCGGCCCGCCATGCGGAACGCGAGCATTGGAAGACTGTAGAGGTTCCGGACACTCTCCAAGGTTGGACAGAGACTCACACAGCGTCTCAGGAATTTTTACCGGAGCCCGACGGAGTGTTGCGGGGCATTCCTGTCAGCTCGGGGATCGTGAGCGGTCCCGTGCGGTTCGTGCGCGCCCCGACGGATTGGAGCCGCGTCCGACGCGGCGACATCATCGTGTCTCCGGTCATCGATCCTGGCATGGCGCCGCTGTTCGGCATCGCCGGCGGCTTGATTGTGGAAATGGGAGGTACGCTGTCTCACGGGGCAATCATCGCGCGCGAATATGGATTGCCGACGATCGCGAACGTCATGCAGGCGATGAGCCGCTTATCTGAAGGCGAGCGCGTGACCATCGATGCCGCCGTTGGTCTCGTGACACGTGACGCCGCGGTCTCGGAGTCCCATCGCCCCTCGTATTGAAAGTCTTGTTGCCTCATCAGCAATCTTGCTTCAACTGAATGACTGATGGACAACCCTAAGGAAATAGTTTTAGGGTCTCACACAAAGACGCTAGGGCCTAAAGGCTCTATTCTTCGGCCCTTGACGTTTGTTTGGAGAAAACGTAACCTCTCGAAACTAAACGTTCAAATGCCCGTCGAAGGACTCCGGAACCAACGTATTCGGCCTGCGAGGAACGTGGAGCGCGATCTATGGTTGAGAGTACGACCTTCATCCTCGGCCTAGTGGCAGGTCTCCTGTTCGGGGGACTAGCAGGCGGATTGTGGTGGTCGACCCGTCTCCGAACGCAATTCGAGGCAAAAGTCACGAGTGCCGCCGAGCGTGCCCAACGCGCTGAGACGCTCGCCGAAGAGTTACGCCGATGCAGCGGGGTCGATCACGCGGAACTCGATCACCTTCGCAACGATCTTGCCGAAGCCGTGCGAGCGCGTGCCGTCGCGGAAACCCAAACCGCCGATACCGTCAAACACGTCGAAGAACAAAAGCTGCTGCTCGCCCAGGCGCGACAGGACCTGGCCGCCGCGTTCCAGGCGCTCTCGGGCGAAGCGCTCAAGCAGAACAACGAAGCATTCCTCAGTCTCGCCAAGACGACGTTTCACACTTTGCATGCTGAGGCCAAGGGCGATCTGGCCCAACGGCAGCAGGCAATCGACGAACTCGTGAAACCCCTTTCCGAATCGCTGCATCGATACGACGAGCAACTCCGCCAGTTGGAGCAATCGCGCCAGGCCGCGTACGGAGGACTCGATCAGCATTTGAAATTGCTGGCAGAGACCCAGCAGCGGTTGCAGCAGGAAACGGTCAATCTCGTGAATGCTCTGAGGACGCCTGCGGTCCGCGGCCGTTGGGGGGAGATCACGCTCAAACGTGTGGCCGAACTGGCAGGCATGGCTGCTCACTGTGATTTTTTCGAACAGGAATCGGTCATGTCCGAGGACGGACGCTTGCGTCCCGACATGGTCGTCCAGTTACCGGGCGGCCGTCAGATCATTGTCGATGCCAAGACCGTGCTCTCGGGGTATCTGGATGCCCACGAGGCGGGGGACGAGGAGCGTCGGATGGAAGCGCTGCGGCGTCATGCGGCGCAGGTGCGCACGCGCATCAACGACTTGAGCCTCAAAGCGTACTGGAGCCAGTTCGACCAGGCGCCGGAATTCGTCGTGCTGTTCTTGCCGGGCGAGCAGTTTCTCGGCGCAGCGTTGGAGCAGGACCCGCGGCTGATCGAAGAGGGATTTGCTCAGGGCGTGGTTCTGGCGACGCCGACCACGCTGATGGCGCTCTTGAGGGCCGTGGCCTATGGATGGAGACAAGAACGATTGGCCGAGCATGCCGAAGAAGCCGGGAGGTTGGGGAAAGACCTCTACGAGCGCATGGCCAATCTCGCCGAGCATGTGAACGACGTCGGGCAATCACTGGGGAAAAGCGTGGTGGCTTACAATAAGGCGGTCGGGTCGTTGGAAACCAGGATTTTGCCTGCGGCGCGCCGGTTCAAGGATTTGGGCGTGGCGTCCGAGAAAGAAATCGCTTCCCTCGAACCCGTCGAAGTCGTTGCCCGAAAGGCGTTGCCTTATGAGCAGGAGTGAGAAGCCGGACCTGGACCCACAACTGATGGTCGAGAAGTTTCATCACTTCTTTGACATCCTCGTACAGCAGACGCCCGGCCACGTCGATGAAGGGACGCGCGTCTTGCGCGAGCGTCTGATTCAGGAAGAGTTCGAAGAGCTGAAAGAGGCGATGGAAAAGCGCGATTTGGCCGCGATTGCCAAGGAGCTGGCCGATCTATTGTACGTGGTGTATGGGACTGCCGTGTCGTATGGAATCGACATGGGCCCGGTGGTCCGAGAAGTCCACCGGTCCAATATGAGCAAAATTGGGGGGTATAAGCGGGAGGATGGCAAGTGGGTCAAGCCGCCGACCTACTCGCCGGCCGCGATCGAACCGATTCTGCTCGAGCAACAAGCCGCGTGTGGGCAGACTGTCGAATCATCGCATAGCTGTGAAGAGGTTAAACCACGGGCATGAAGCCGCTGCATTGCCCCAATTGCGGGACCCCTTTCGTCCGCGTATCGCCCCAGGCGGGAATGATGGAGCGGATGCTGCAGCAACTGAACGTCTTCCCGTTCCGCTGCCAGCTGTGCATGAACAAGTTTCGCGCCTTCCACCGCGAGAGCGGGAAAAATCTCCATCCTTTCGATCGCCGCCAATATAAACGTCTGCCGACCTCCATTCAGGCGCAGTTCATCGCCGACAACCGCGTGCAGTCAACCAATCGCGTGACCGACATCTCGATGGACGGATGTACCTTGCAGACCACCGGCCTGCCACGCGGGACCAGGGGGATGAGTCGATCCGGGTCGAAACAGCGATGGTCTGCTCGGTCCATTCGACATCGGTTGGCCTGCGTTTCCTAGAGATACCCCTTTCCGATCAACGCCGCCTGAGCCAGGTCGTGCTGGGCTTGTTGGTCAGCCAGGGGACTTCAGTCGTCAACGCCTAGTCTTTTGCTTTCTCTTCGCCAGCACATTATCGATGAGACGGACGGACCCGAGGCGGATTGCCCCGAGAATAACCGCTTGTCGATCGATTCTCTCGAGCGGCTCCAGTGTGTCAGGATCGCAGATGGCCAGGTAGTCGATGCGGATTGCTGGCTCCTCTCTCAGGCCCTTCTCCATGATGGCCTGTACCTCCTTGGCATCGGTCGCGCCGTGCTCGATTGTCCGCCGGCCTGCGAGCAATGCCTGGTAAAACATCGGCGCAAGGCGGCGCTCTTCGGCCGTGAGGAACACATTGCGGGAGCTCATGGCCAGTCCGTCACGGTCCCTGACTGTCGGTCGAACGATGAGACGGATATCCAAATTCAGATCCTTTGCAAGTTGTCGCACGACCGCACACTGCTGGTAATCTTTTTGCCCGAACCATGCGACGTCCGGCCGGACAATACCGAAGAGTTTCGTCACGACGGTCGCGACGCCGGCGAAATGATGCGGCCGTGATTCTCCTTCCCACCGGCGGGCAATAGAGGGCACCGAGACGACCGTTTGGAATCCCTCGGGATATATCGCTGCGGCCGTCGGCTCGAAGCATACATCCACGCTTTCTTTTCGGCAGAGCGTCCGGTCCTGTGAAAGGCGACGCGGGTACGTGGCAAAATCTTCGCTAGGGCCGAACTGAGCAGGGTTCACAAAGATACTGACCACAAGCGCGTCGCAATTGAGTCGCGCCTGGCGGATCAAGGTTCGATGGCCTTCGTGTAATGCCCCCATCGTCGGAACAAGCCCAATCACGACTCCCTCACGACGGAGGCGTTGGCTCCACGCGGTCATGGAGGACGGAGCGTGAATGGTTTTCATGAATCCAGGCGAGGACTGCAAGCCGGTCGCGACCCGTATCTGGTCGAAGGCTGAGGAAAGAGAAGCCGCACTTCCGTCGGGTCCGAGGCCTCTCCCAGCATCCGGTTCACGGAACGAAGGCGTGTTGGATGCACCAGGAGCGGCGCCAACTCGCTTAAGGGCATCAGCACGAAGCGGCGTTGGTGCAGGCGCGGATGGGGAACCGTGAGCCCCGGTTCATCGATCACCCGATCGCCGTAGAAGAGGATGTCGAGGTCGATGGTTCTGGGACCCGAGCGGTGCTCTTCGTCACGGCCCAGGGACCGCTCGATCTCTCGAAGCAGCTCCAGCAGACTCCGCGGAGCGATGTCGGTCTCGAGCTGAACGACTCCGTTCAGAAACCAGCCTTCACCGGGATCGACCTTGTCCTTTACCGGCTCTGTCTCGTACAGCAGCGACACACCCGTGACCTGCGAGTGCGGTAGAAGACTGAGGAGCGTCACTGCACGGTCACAAAAATCCACGCGGTCGCCGACATTCGAACCGAATCCGATATAGACCGTCTCTCGTCCCATGTGTTCTGTTTGTTCTCGCAGTATCCGATCCCGGCTCTAAAATCCGGCCTTCTCGATCCGCTCGACGGCCTCCGCCAATCGCCCCTTCGACGTGCAGACGGTCATCCTGACATACCCTTCGCCCGGTGCGCCGAATCCATTGCCCGGCGTAGTGACGATTCCCATCTTCTCGAGGAGATGCGCGGTGAACGAGGCGGACGAGTACCCCTTTGGCACGGTCTCCCAGACATAAAAGGCGGCGGGAGGCGCGTCGACTTCCAATCCCAGCCTCTTCAATCCGGGAATCAGCGTGTCGCGTCGTTCCTGATACGTCTGTCTGATGGCATCGGTCACAGCGTCGTCCAATCCGAGGGCGGTGATGCCGGCGGCCTGCACCGCTTCAAAGACGCCCGAATCCAGGTTACTCTTCACCTTGCCGAGCCCCGCCAACACATCTTTGTTGCCGACCGCGAACCCGAGCCGCCAGCCGGTCATGTTGTACGTCTTCGACAGGGAATGGAACTCTACGCCGACGTCTTTCGCGCCCTCGACTTCCAGGAAGCTTGCCGGACGGTTGCGGTCGTAATAGATCTCCGAATAGGCGGCGTCATGACACACGATGACGTGATGCTCCTGCGCGAAGGCCACGACCTGCTTGAAGTACTCTTTCGTCATGACGACGGAGGTCGGATTGTTCGGTGAGTTCAGCCACATGAGCTTGGCTTTTCTCGCCGCCTCCTTGGGAATCGCGTTGAGGTCGGGCAAGAACCCGTTCTCCTTCGTGAGCGGCATGAGATGCGAGACGCCGCCGCAGAAGCTCGTGCCGACCGGATACACCGGATAGCCGGGACTCGGGACGAGGACGATATCCCCGGGATCGACGAACGCCAGATGGATATGACCGATGCCTTCCTTTGAGCCGATCAGCGTAAGCACCTCGTCGGCCGGGTTCAGCTTGACCGCGAACCGGCGCTGATACCAATCGGCGACGGCCTTGCGGAACGACAGCATCCCTTCATACGACGGATACTGATGGTGCTTCGGATTCTTGGCGGCCTTGGCGAGGCTGTCGATGATAGGAGCGGGAGTCGGCAGATCGGGGTCGCCGATCCCCAGGTTGATGATATCGACGCCACGGGCAATGGCCGCCTGTTTCATCTTGTCGATGGCGGCAAATAAATACGGCGGCAGAGTTTTGATACGGGTCGCAAGTTCGATGGGAAAACCGGCCATGATCGAGAGATCTCCTTTCTACAAAGGCACATTCGTCCAACACAAGTCTTCTAGGCTACTGCAGGCATACGCCGGTAATCAACGTGAGAAACGCAGAGGCATGCATCGTCGGCAGTCAGATGCATACCGTTTGCATTGACACCTTTAGGTAATCGCACTATCCTCTCCCCGACTGTGAATGGCCTCTTTCGGCATGGGCACTACGCTTCGCGCGATTCAAGCCGACATCACGACATTGCACGTCGATGCGATCGTGAACGCTGCAAATGCATCGCTTCTTCCGGGTGGCGGAGTTTGTGGCGCGATTCATCGAGCAGCCGGCGCCGAATTGGCGGCTGAGTGCCGACTGCTGGGTGGCTGCGGCACCGGCGATGCAAAACTGACGAAGGGGCATCGTCTTCCGGCTCGCCACATCATTCATACTGTCGGGCCGGTGTGGCACGGGGGCCAACAAGGCGAACCGGAGCTTCTCGCATCGTGCTACCGACGCTGCCTTGAACTCGCCCATCAAAACGGAATCACGACCATCGCGTTCCCGAGCATCAGCACCGGAATCTATGGCTACCCTCTTGCCCAAGCCGCCAAGGTTGCCGTCGCTGCCACGCGCGAGCGCACGGCAGAATTGACCGGCATCCGCGAGGTCGTGTTTTGTTGCTTTTCCGGGGACGACTTGAAGGTCTACGAAACGCTGCTTGACGAAGCGCAATGAACAGAGGGAAGAGGCTGACGATGAGATATCGAATCCTTTACGGCGTGTGTCTTGCCGGTGTGCTCCTGTCGGGGTGCGCCACGGAAAGCAAAGATGCGGCGAAGCGGGATGTCGCAGGGCCCTATCAAACCTGGGACGACGTGATCACGCGATGGGTCGGCGGACAGGCCACCGATCTGTACGTTGAACTCGGCCCTCCGAACCTTCATCCTCACCTGATGGAAGACGGGACGATTCAGATGGTCTGGGACTTCGGGATTGACCGTATGCCGGGTCAGGCAGATGCCTACAATCTCCTTCCTCTCTACGGCAGCGACGTGAACTGTCAAATCCATTTCTTTACCGATCAGGCCGGCAAGATTCTGAGAGGTAATCGCGTCGGCTGTGTGTAACGCCTCCGGCGAAGTTCTCGGTAAATGGGGTTTTGACCTTTTTATGCCGCCCGTTCTAGCCTCTAGCATCATCCTGCGCTACAATCCCGCTATGCAGATGCCCATCAAAGACGTAGAGGACCTCCGGTGGCTGCTGGGCCATACGGGCGGGTTCCGCGGCGGGTATGTCACCGACGTACAGATGTCGAAGCGCCGTCTGTTCGACGAGGGCTCGGGCCGCGACGTCCTCGCCGATACCGTCGTGACAGTCGTCATCCGGTATCATCTTCGTCATTTGGACCGGGTGGCAAAACTGACCATGAGAGGTGTGACCGACTTCTCGGTATTCGAGCAGGAAGGCGCCGACTGTTCCAGTCTCGGCGTGATCCACGCGGAGTGTACCGCCGGGAAGCTGCGATTTTGGTTTGATCCACAAGGGGAACTCTACGTCGTCTGCGACGAGGCGCAACTAGAGGAAGTGTCGATGCCGTCGTGCGAGCATCGGTCGCGTGAACCCGTCGCGCGCTGGACCTTTCAGAGTCCCGCCGCCGAATGGCCGACCGTCGAGTGGCTGCTCGGGGAGTTGGACAACGCCGGGATGCCTTGCACCCTGAAGAAGGCCAAGTCGTTGAAGGAAGAAATGTCTCTCATCCAGTGGGAAGGGACGTTGGTACCGGCCCATGGCGCCGATGCCATTGAACAGTCGGCCGTGCAGGTCATGTTATACGGACCGCTCGACGGGACCGGCTTTGGAATTCTTCTGCACGTGAACGGCTCGCACGGCGCCGCCGCAAGCCGTTTGTTGTCCTGTTTGTCCGATCTGATCGTGCGGCGTTTTCCAGGTCAGTGCCTGGTCGGCAATACGATCATTCCAGGCGGAGAATGGCTCAACTGGAAGTCGCTGGAGCAGCTGCGGTGGTCAAGTAGGGAAACTCAATAACTGTGGGTGGGCGGCAGGATTTTCAAAACGGCCGTCAGCGATGCTGAGAACAAAGCTGCTTGGTGAAACGCGCCTGTCAGCGCGCGGGTGGGTGGGTGAGTAGAGTGTTTTCAAAATCCTGCTAGGCGAGGGCTTCTTCGTTCGTCGCTCCGGCCGCTATGGCGCTGGGCGTATAGACCGTCGTGCCATTGGCGTAAGCAGCGCCCTTCTTATGCGTGACGCTGTGGCCGTTCTTTAAGTTGACGCACTCGACGAGGGCCCAAAATCGCAGAGGATTAACGTTTTGTTTCCGGGCCACCTGCAATTCCGTGCCTTCCAGCACGCTGTCCAACGACAGGTCGGTTCGCCAGCCCAGATGCTTCGTCAGCGGGGAAATCACTTTCTCGACTGCGGCCACCATCTTATTTTCGTTGCTGAAATGATTAAGCATGATGATGCGTCCGCCGGGACGGCAGACGCGGATCATTTCACTGACCACCTTTCGGTAGTCCGGGACGGCCGTGACCACATAGGCCGCAACGACGGTGTCGAAGGTACTGTCCTCAAACTCCATGGCGCCGGCGTCCATGCGGTGCAAGGTGACGTGGCTCATGTGATGCTCGGCGGTGCGCTTCCTCGCAATCTCCAGCATGCCTTCCGAAAAATCGATGGCGACGATCTCGCAATGACGGGGGTACATCGGAAGTGCGATGCCAGTACCCACTCCGACTTCGAGAATACGCTCGTTGGGTTGGACGTTCAGGTTGCGAATTGCGGACTCACGTCCTTCGTGGAACACCTTGCCGAAAATCTTGTCATACACACCGGCATAGGACGTATAAACCCGCTCAACCTTGTGTAAATCCATATCACCTCCAACCACACATCCAGAGACCCTGCTTCTTTCCGAAGCAGTGAGGAATTGGGGAGTTATACCATTTGGGGAGAATCGGTACCGGCGGAGCGCCTGAATGGAGCGAGGAACCCGCCAACCCAAAAAACATTGCTACAATAACCAAACTCCAGATACCGAGTCAACAGAATTGATTTGGACCTAGGGAAATGCTAGGGCATTCCCTATGGCCCCTACGCATATCATAGCCCGGTCGACTCGTGTTTGGATACTGCGGATACAACTAGGGCCATGATGCTCGCCGGACTTTTTGCGGGAGTCCTATTCCTGGGGTTGATTCTCGGGGACTGGCTTTATTTCGTACGCCTGACGCCGGATGCCGGCCGTTATGGTTGCGGAATTGCCCGCACGATAGACCGATTTTCTCCGCAGGGCCTGATGCGACTTGAAGCCCGCGTCGATGCGGAAGGGGCCCTAAGCCTCCCACATGGCATTGCACGTTATTACCCGGATATCCGGCAAATTGCCCTGCGCCCGCAATATCGATTATTCGCCATGGGGTTTCGAACCGCATGGCCGCTGAAAGGCCTCATTTATCTCATGCCCGACGAACAGGGGGTCCGGGCCGTCTGCATCAAACGAATTCCATGGTCGTCAGCTATCATGACCTTGATCTGGTTTCTTCTCGTCGGTTTGGGGACGACGGCGTTCATGATCACGTATGGGACGCAGGGAGGGTTCGAATCGCTGAGCGGGCTATTGATGGGCGCGGGAATCCTCGGCATCGGGCTGCTCGTGCTGGCCTTC
>Ga0310810_10009909_pt1 | contig 11054 bp, 9 predicted proteins | sample NCmetagenome_FD_207641 | JGI IMG/M metagenome (GOLD analysis project Ga0310810, IMG submission 207641) | Soil microbial communities from experimental microcosm in Duke University, North Carolina, United States - NC | ecosystem: Engineered > Artificial ecosystem > Soil microcosm > Unclassified ... | reverse complement strand
TGAAGGTCTGGTGAGACCTTCACACGTGTGATGGTCAGGAAGCCGATCCCGGGATCGTGGACGGCCCTGGTCAGCAGCGACGCAAGCTCCGCCCGGATCTGGTCACCGACACGAGCGGGTCTCGAGCCTTGAGTCATGACAAGTGAAAAGTTAAAAGTTAAAAGTCAAAAGTCACTTCTAACTTTTACCTTCTAACTTTTGACTTTCTATACAGGTGTCGCCACCCTTTCGACGACGAACGCTTCGATGATGTCGCCGACCTTGATGTCGTTGTAGCGGTCGAAGCCGATGCCGCACTCGAATCCGGCCTTGACCTCCGACACGTCGTCCTTGAAGCGGCGAAGCGAGCCAATCTTGCCTTCGTAGATGACGACATTGTCGCGCAGCAGGCGCGCCTGCGTGTCGCCCGCGCGTGTAATGCGGCCGTCAAGCACCATACACCCGGCAATCGTGCCGAACTTTGGCGTCTTGAACGTGTCGCGCACTTCGGCCGATCCGATCCGCACTTCCTTGAAGGTCGGGTCGAGGAGACCGGCCATGGCCTTCTTCATTTCGTCGACGACGTTATAGATGACCGAGTGCAGCCGGATGTCGACCGTCTCGCGTTCCGCGACGTCGGCCGCGTTGCGATCCGGCCGCACGTTGAAGCCGATGATGATCGCGTTCGACGCGGACGCCAGCAGCACGTCGGACTCGTTGATCGCGCCGACGCCGCTGTGAATGATCCGGATCTTGACCTTCTGGTCGGTCAACTTGGTGAGCGTGTCCGCCAGCACTTCGGCCGAACCTTGCACGTCGGCCTTGATGATGATCGGCAGCTCCTTCATGTCGCCTTCGGCGATCTGCGCCTGCAGCGATTCGAGCGTCAGCCGCGTGCCCTTGCCGCCGAGCGCCTTCTCCTTCGCCTGGGTCTGGCGGAAGAGCGCGATCTGACGCGCCTTCGCAGCATCGGTCAGCGCCTGGAAGGCATCGCCTGGAGCGGGGAGGCCGCCGAGGCCGAGCACTTCGACCGGTGTCGCCGGTCCCGCCGCCTTGATTTGGCGTCCACGATCGTCGATGAGCGCGCGGACCTTGCCGACGATCGTGCCGGCAATGAAGGTGTCGCCAACGCGCAGCGTGCCGTCCTGCACGAGGATCGTCGCCACCGGGCCGCGGCCTTTGTCGAGTTTGGCTTCAAGCACGGTACCCGACGCATTTCGCTTCGGATTCGCCTTGAGCTCGCTGAGCTCGGTCACGAGGAGAATCATCTCGAGCAGAAGATCAAGGTTCTCCTTCTTCTTCGCCGAGACCTCTACCATGACGGTGGAGCCGCCCCACGCCTCCGGCGTCAGACCCAGATCGGACAGCTCCTTCTTCACCCGCTCCGGGTTGGCGTTGGGCTTGTCGATCTTGTTGATCGCGACCAGAATCGGCACGTTGGCCGCCTTGGCGTGATCGATGGCTTCGCGCGTCTGCGGCATGACCCCGTCGTCGGCGGCGACAACCAGAATGACGACGTCGGTGACGCGCGCGCCACGCGCACGCATCATCGTGAAGGCCTCGTGGCCCGGCGTGTCGAGGAAGACGACGTTGCGATCGTTGACCGTCACCGCATACGCGCCGATGTGCTGCGTGATGCCGCCGGCTTCACGTTCGGCAACGCGCGCCGAGCGGATAGCGTCGAGCAGCGTCGTCTTGCCATGGTCGACGTGACCCATGACCGTGACCACCGGGGCGCGCGTGCCGAGATCGGCCGGATCGATGTCCTCCGCCTCGACTTGGAGCATTTCCTCTTCGAAGGTCTGCATCTTGACGTCGGCGCCAAACTCGCGCGCGATCATCGCGGCGGTCTCGTCGTCGAGGGTGCTGTTGATCGTCATCATCAAACGGCGATCCATCAGCTTCTTGAGTACGTCCTTCGCCTTGACGTCGAGCTTCGTCGCCAGATCGGCAACCGTCATGCCTTCGGCGAGCGTAATAGTCCGGGTGACCGGCGGCGGAGCCGCCTGTGCAGGCGCCGGCGCCGGCGACCGCGGCACGATGTCTCTTCGCGCCCCCGGCCGCTGCGTTGTTGGCCGATGGTGCATGGGCGGCCGATACATCGGTGCCCCTGGACGCGGCGGTGCAGCTGGACGTACGGGTTGCGACGGTAGCGGCCTCGGCCCGCCAATCGGCGCTCCCGTCCGTGGCGGAAGGCCACCGCCGGGCCGCGGACCGGCAGGTCTGGGTGACGCGCCCGGAGCCCCCGGTTTCGGAGCAGCTGGCCGGCTGAGATTCCCGGTTGGTGCCTGTGAAGCGGGTGAAGGCGTCTGCACGGGAGGCCGCACGAGTACAGGACGACGCGGCGGAGCAGGCGGTGCCTGTCCTGTGCGCGGATCCTCGACGCGGAGACGAATCGTCGGCGGCACGACACGGCCCGTCGGGGGCGGTACTGCCGGCCGCGAGGATGGCGCAGGCGCCGTGCTCGCGGCCGCGGCGGGCGCCGCCGCGGGTGGTTCAGGCGCCGGCGGTGGCGCTTCGGCTACGACCGGTTCTTCCCGGACTGCCGACGGGGCGACGGGGCCCGGCGCTGGCTCGGGAACGGTTTCAACGGCCACCGGCGGTTCATCGACCGGTTCCGGTTCCGGCTCGACCACGGGTGGCGGTGGTGCCGGCGGAGGCACGAACACCGCTTCGGGTGCCGCGGGCGGCGTGGCCACTACCTCTGCGGGGGGCTTCGCCGACTTGACCAGCCGCGGCGGCGGAAGCGAGGGCGCCGCGGGCTTGGCAGGCTCGGGCCCTCTGCCAGCCGGCTTCTTTCCTTTTGCAGCGGCAGGGGTATCCGCGAACGACGCGTTCGACGGAACATTGAGTCCGCGCTGACGCGCCATGCGCGACACGAATTCCCGTGCCACGACCTCTTCGATCGTGCTCGACGCGCTTTTCACTTCGATGCCGTGATCGCGCTTGAGAAGCGCCATCACTTCCTGGCTCGAGGTATTCAGCAGCTCAGCGACTTTGTAGATCCGGACTGTTGCCATTCAGTTCTTTGTGCGTCTCGAAGGTTGCGACGGGTTCAACGATCCCGCCCTACGTCGTTTTAGTGTCTTCGGTCACCGCTGCCGGTTCACCCGCTTCCTCTGCCTGCGCCGCGACATCCACGTCGGATGGAGACTCCGATTCAACCTCGGCAGCTGCCACACCCGACTCCGGCGACCCGGAGCCGTCGGTGACCGGCGCCGTGTCATCGGCGGCTGGCGGCTCACCGAGGCCGCCGAGCTGGGCCTCGACTTCGCGCCGCTTCTCTTCCTCGCTCTTGATGTCGATCTTCCAGCCCGTCAGCTTCGCCGCAAGCCTGACGTTCTGTCCCTTCTTGCCGATGGCGAGCGACAATTGCTTGTCCTCGACGACGACCTCCATGACCTTCTCGGCGTCATCGACGATCGAGACTCGCTGTACCTTCGCCGGGCTGATCGCGTTGGTGACGAAGAGGATCGGATCCTCCGACCACTCGACGATGTCGATCTTTTCTCCGCGCAGTTCGCGGATGATCGACTGCACGCGCGTGCCCTTCATGCCGACGCACGCGCCGACCGGATCGACGTCGCGCTCGCGCGAGTAGACCGCGACCTTTGCGCGGTCGCCCGCCTCGCGGACGGCGCCGCGGATCATGACCGTGCCGTCGTAAATCTCCGGGACTTCCTGTTCGAACAGCTTGATCAGGAGTGCCGGGTCAGTGCGCGACAGGACGATCTGCGGTCCCTTGGCGCTGCGATTGACGCCGCGAATCACCGCTCGCACGCGATCGCCGACGGTGTAGTTTTCCGCTCGTGACTGTTCCTTGCGCGGCAGCTGCGACTCGACCCGCCCGAGTTCGACGATGATGTCGCCGTTCTCGAACCGCTTGACCATGCCGCTGACGACGTCGCCGACGCGATTGCTGTACTCGGAGTAGACGTTTTCGCGCTCAGCCTCGCGGACTTTCTGGAAGATGACCTGCTTGGCCGTCTGCGCAGCGATCCTGCCCAGATCCTCGGTCGGGCGCGGAAACTCGATCTCCATGTCGACTTCGGCCTCATCGCCGTAGAGCTGCTGAGCCTCGTCGAGCGAGATCTGCGTCGACGGATCGGTGACCTCGCCGACGATCTTCTTAACCGCGTAGAGCTCGAGCTGGCCGCTGTCCGTGTTGAACCGTGCACGGAGCGCTTCGCTCTTGTAACGCTTCCGTGCGGCCGCTTCGAGCGCGTCCTGCACGGCACTGATGATGATGTCCGGTTCGACGCCCTTCTCTTTCGCGATTGCGTCGATCTGCTGGAGCAACGGATTGGTGGTAGCCATATATTAGCTATCGCTTTCAGCCGTCAGCTGTGACGCCACAGCTTCGAGCCGCTCGTTCGTGCCGTTCTCACGATGTCAGCGGAACGCTGCCAGCGGAGAGCTTTCAACTTCAAAACTCGACTTCGAGCCGCGCGCGCTTGATCCGAGCGATCGGCACCCGGTGGGTTTTACGTCCTTCCTCGAGGAGCAGGTTGCCGCCGTCTACCCCCGCGAGCCTTCCGGCAAATGCCGACTGCCCGTTGATCGGCTCGCTCGTGACCACTTTTGCCAGCCGTCCCCGAAATCTCCGGTAATCTGCTTCGTGCCGTAGTGGTCGATCGAGACCCGGGGACGAAACCTCCAACGTGTACGCGTGACCGATGGCGCCAGTCTCGAGATCGTCGTCTTCCACGTCGAGAATGGCGCTCAAATCCTGGCTGACCCGCTGGCAGTCGGCAATGCCAACCGAATCATCTTCCAGCCGCCGCCCCATCGCGTCAGGGTCAGCTGCCTGGCTCGGCTCGCTAACTGTCGCCGATCCGAAATCCGGTCGATCGATGATCACCCGCAGCACCGTTCCGACCGACTCGCGACGCAGCTGGACGTCAAACACCTCCAGCCCGTAGCTCCGCGCCACGCGCTCCGCCGCTTCGCGGACACGCTCGAGCCGTTGAGCAGATGGCGTAAAAATGACCCCTAAAAACAAAAAGTGGGCAACGGCCCACTCGGGTAACCTTACTCGAACCTGCCACCCATAAATATAACATGCAGCTGTGAATCGGTGAATTGGCGAATTGGGGAATTGGTGAATTAAGGGACTCTGAGGCGCGACAGCGTCAGGAGGCGCGCCAAATTCACCAATTCACCGACTCGCCAATTCACCAATCGGCGTGGCCAACAAATCATACCCCTTTGCTCCCACGATCCTTGCCTTGATGAGCTGGCCGCGTTCATATTCCTCCGGATCGCAGTCAGTTAGAAACACGACCGGGTCGATGTCCGGCGCCTGACCCTCGAGCCGACCTTGCAGGACGAGCTCGTGCTCCGGCGCAGGGCCGTCGACAAGCACATCTATTTCGGATCCGATCCGCCGCTTCTGCGCGGCGGCAACAATTCTCTTCTGCTTCGCCATGATCGCGTTCCTGCGCCGGCGCTTGACCGCTCCAGGAACGTCGTCCGCCACACCGAATGCCCGGGTGCCTTCCTCGTGCGAGTAGGTGAACACGCCCACATGATCGAACCCGGTGTCAGCGACGAAGCCTTCCAGCTCCTTAAACTCTGATTCCGTTTCGCCGGGGAACCCGACGATCAATGTCGTTCGAAGGGCTACGCCAGGAACTCTCTCGCGGATCCGGGCGAGGAGCTTGTCGTAGGTCTTGCGATGGCCGGGTCGGCCCATGCGCTTGAGGACGGTTGCCGACGCGTGCTGAAGCGGCAGATCGACGTAGCGGCAGACCTTCTCGCACTCCGCCATCGCCTCGAGTACGTCGTCGGTGATCGTCGTTGGATAGAGGTAGAGGAGGCGAATCCATTGCAGCCCGTCGATGGCGTTCAGCTCGCGTAGCAGCCGGCTCAGCGCGCCGCGTTCACCGCGATCGATTCCGTAAAAGGTGGTGTCCTGGGAAATCAGCAGAAGTTCCCGAACGCCGCGCGAGGCCAGCGTCCGCGCTTCGCGCACGATCGATTCGGTACTGCGGCTTCGGTATTTGCCACGCAGCGTCGGGATGATGCAGAACGCGCAGGTGTAGTCGCAGCCTTCGGCGACTTTCACGTACGCGTAGTGCCCCGGCGTCGTCAGCAGGCGCGGCGTGTCAGCGTCGTAGATGTAGGTCGGCAGTGACCCGGCTGGCGGTTCGCTGGCGAGCGTCGCAGCCGACGATTTGAAGAATGTGAGGGGAGCGACCGAACCGGCGTCCGGCGAACCGACCGCGAATCGCGAATCGCGACCAGCGATCGCGTCAAGTATTTCCGGGACCTCGCCGGTCCCGAGCACGGCGTCAATCTCAGGAATCTCCTTCTTCAGTTCGTCGCGATAGCGCTCCGCCAAGCACCCGGTCACCACCAGACGCGTGCAGTGGCCGTTCTTCTTGTGCTCCGCCATTTCCAGGATCGCATCGATCGATTCCTGCTTCGCGCGATCGATAAAGGCGCAGGTGTTGACGACGAGCACGTCGGCATTGGACGCCTCGGGGGTCAATTCGTGCCCGGCGTCGCGCGCGATGCCCAGCATGACCTCGCCGTCGACGAGGTTCTTGGGACAGCCAAGGGAGAGAAAGCCAATTTTCATTGCTGATTGTTGATGGCTGATTGAATCGAGTGCGGATTGTCGATTGAGATTGGCAATTGACGTTTGACGCTCCAGCTCAATCAGCAATCAGCAATCGAACATCAGCAATTCATGTCACGGATAAATCCGATACAACATTCTCGGATAGGGAATCGCTTCCCGCAGGTGCTCGATCCCGCAAATCCACGTCACCACGCGCTCGATGCCCATGCCGAAGCCACCATGCGGGACACTGCCGAAGCGGCGCAGATCGAGGTACCACTCAAAGGCTTCCTTCGGCAGTTGGTGTTCATCGAGGCGAGAGACGAGCAGATCGTAGTCATCGATACGCTGACCGCCGCCGATGATTTCACCGTAGCCTTCGGGGGCGAGGACGTCGACGCACAGCGCCACTTCGGGCCGCTCAGGATCCGGCTTCATGTAGAACGCCTTCACGGCCGACGGATATCGGTGCACACAAACCGGGCGATCGAAATTCTCGGAGATCGCAGTCTCGTCCGGCGCGCCAAAATCCCCGCCCCATTCGAAGGGCAGGCCCTTCTCCTTGAGCAGTTTTGCCGCATCGTCGTACGAGAGCCGCGGAAACGGAGGCTTCACGTTCTCGAGCTTCGATGTGTCGCGCTCGAGCACCTTCAATTCCGGCTGTCGGCGGTCGAGGACCCGTTGAACGACGTAAACGACCAGCGCCTCCGCCAGATCCATCACGTCGTCGAGTGTCGCGTAGGCCATCTCGGGCTCGACCATCCAGAACTCGGTGAGGTGGCGGCGTGTTTTCGATTTCTCCGCGCGGAACGTCGGTCCGAAGCAATACACACGGCCGAGCGCCATCGCGTTGGCTTCGTTGTACAGCTGACCGCTCTGGGTCAGGTAGGCCGTCTCATCGTCGAAGTACTGCACCGGAAACAGCGTCGTCGTGCCTTCGCAGGCGGCTGGCGTGAAGATCGGCGTGTCCGCCAGGATGAACCCGCGCTCGTTGAAGAAGTCCCGGACTGCGTTGATGACTTCATGCCGGATCCGCAGGATGGCCTGCTGACGCTGCGATCGGATCCACAAGTGCCGACGATCCATCAGGAAATCGACGCCGTGCTCCTTGGGCGAGATCGGGAAGTTCTCCGACTCGGCCACGACGCGCAATCCGGTCACGTCCATTTCGAAGCCTCCGGGCGCACGGCTGTCGGCCCGGACGGTGCCGTCGACGACTAACGAGGTCTCCTGCGCCAGGTGATCGGCCTGTTTGAACGCCTCGTCTCCGACCGCCTGTTTGGACATCACGCACTGGATGAATCCCGTGCCGTCGCGGACGGTCAGAAAGTGGATCTTGCCGCTCGACCGGCGGTTGTGAAGCCAGCCCTGGAGCGTCACGCTCTCACCAGTGTGACGCGCGATGTCCTGAATGTACGCAGTCATGGATGTGCCAGTGTCCGCTCGAATCGCTGACGCGCGCGGCGGGCCTCGTCGAGCACCGCCGCCGGCGTGCTTGCATTTGCAAGTTCCATCAAAAACGTGCCGTCGTAGCCAATCTTCTGCATCGTCACCAGCGCCATGTCCCAGTTGATCGACCCTTGGTACGGGACCAGATGCTCGTCGCTCCGCCGTCGGTTGTCGTGCACGTGGGTTGAGATCACGTGCTCGGCAGCGGTTTCGATTTCGTCGGCGACGTCACCCATGATGTGCGCGTGGCCGAAGTCGAAGCAGATGCCGGCCCGCGCCGAGTCGAGATCCCGCTCGATCATCGAGACCAGCGACGCCGCCGTAGACAGGTCGTTCGGAATGACTTCCAACGCCACCCGGACACCCAGCGGTTCGGCGAGCCGGCAGATTTCCTCGGCGCTCCGGAACGCGGACGTCCGGTTGTTGTCGCCGATCTGGCTCCTGTCCGACGGCGTCCCGAGGTGCACCGCCAGCACGTCGAATGGAATTCGTCTGGCGATCTGCAGCGCCGCCTCGGACTCTCGAACCGCTTTTTGGCGTCCCGCGTTATCCGCCAGCGCGTTTGAAAAACTCTCGCCCCATTGTCCGTCTGTCAAACTCGCCGAGATCGGGGCATGCACGCCGCTCAGCAGCAATCCGGTTTCACCGAGCCAATCCGCGAGTTTTCCAATCTCCGTGTCGTCGTGATAGTCGAAGTGGCTCCTGGTGGCGAAGAGCTCTATCGTCTCGAAGCCGTACGAGGCAATTTCAGCGAGATGATCGCGACCGAGCCTCCGGTCGTGGTACAGATGCGTACTGATCCCGAAACGCATACGCGTAGGAGAAAGAACCCCTCATTGTACCAGCTTTACCGGAACTCTTCGACAAGCGTGCCGAGAAGGTCCCGGAGGCGACCGAATTGCGGAAGCTGTTCGAGATTGCTTCGCACATACCGAAGGGTGCGGGGGATGTACTGGATATAGACGGGGTTTCGCCTGGCGGTTGTTTGATATCCGAACGTTCCGAGCGCCTTGAGGTTGCGCTGTAGCGCCATCACGTCGAAGCGCTGCCGGAACTCGCGTTCTTCGCCGGCCCGGCCACAGACGGCAAGGTAATACGCGAGAAGTTCGCTGACGGTCTTCTCAGGCAAGTCGACGTACGAGTCGCGCAGCAACGAAACCAGATCGTAGGTGTCCGGTCCCATCCTCGCGTCCTGGAAGTCGATGATGTATAGCTCCCCAGCGTGAAGCATGAGGTTGCGGCTGTGATAGTCACGGTGACACAGCACGCGCGGTTCGGAAGCCAATGACTCAACGACGACGGAAAACTCCCGGCGCAGTTCTTCCTTGACCGACGTGGCGATCACGACCCCCCGGTACGCCTCGATGAAATGTTTCGTGAAAAAGTCGAGCTCCCACCCGAGCTTGTCGACATCGAAGGCAACGCCATACGGAATGTACTTCGGTGACGCGAGCTCTGAGCCTCGTCGTTGCATCGTCGCGATCAACGCGACGGCCTGTCGATAGAGGGCCGCGTGCTCGCCGGAACTTGCGGCGCCGAGGTGGGCCTGAAGCGTGACGTCTCCGAGATCGGCGAGCGCGAGAACCCCGAGATCGTCCGCGTGGCCGAGCACCGTAGGAATCGGCACCGGCATCTCGGCAAGCAGGCGCGCCACGTTTACAAACGGTAGCTTTTCGAACTCGAACGGCGCGGCGTGAAGGGACAGCACGATCGATCCGCTGTCGGGAAGCAACACGCGGAAGTATCGTCGATCGGATGCATCACCGGTCAGCGGGACGACGCGAGGCGATCGGGAAGCCAGACCGCTTCGTGTCAGGTAGCCGTCGATCTTTTCGCGAGCTTCGGAGCTCTCGGCCTGTCGCTTATCGGGGATAGTAGCCATGATGAGACCCTGCCGTCCGTCTGGCGTTCAAAAACCGGCGATCAGCAGATTGCCCTCGATGCGTTGGCCGGCCTTGGGTTCTCGGCCGGTCGCCGGAACGATCGCAGATCGTCGAAATCTCGCGCCCGCGGGGATCTGGGCACCGTCGCAGACGATGCACTCGGTCAATTCAGCGCCGGGACCAACGGTGACATCATCCCACACAGCGGTGCGGACGATTGAGGCCGTCGGATCGATTTTTTCGCCGCGTCCCGTCCTCCTGCGATCACCCTCCTCGGCAACAAGCTGAGTAGACGTATCGAAGTAGTCGGCTGGCGTGCCGATGTCGCGGAAGGATGCGTCGGATACGAACGCCGCCACGCTGTGTTTATCGGCGGCGATCATCTGTGGGTAGAGAGCGCCGACACTCTGGGACGGAAGGCCATCCTCGAGTGACTCGAACACTCGAGCTTCGGCGATCTGTACACCGATGAAGTGGTAGCCGTCCGCGCTCGAGCCAGCTCGACTGAATCCAGTCACCAATCCGCCGTCAGAGACCGTGACGCCTCCGTACTTGTCGGGCCGCGGGTTCGGAATGAGCGCCATCGTGACCGATGCGTCCGACTGGAGGTGTGCAGCCAGCATCGCGGCAATGTTGACGTCAGTCAGGGTGTCGCCGTTCACGATGAGAAATGGCTGTTGGCTGCTGGCGGCTGGCTTCTGGCTCGTGGCAGTTGTTTCGTCGCGGCTCGCGACTCGCGGTTCGCGGCTCCCAGGTGCGGACTGGCTCCTCACTGCGGGATCGATCAGCAGCGGAAGCGCGTGCCGTGGGCCGCCGGCCGATCCCAGCACGGGGTTTTCCCATGAATATCGGACGCGCGCGTGGAGATCGGAGCCATCGCCAACAGAGGCGGTAATCGATGCCGGCAGATGATGCAGGTTCAGCACGAAATCATGGATGCCAAACGACGTCAGCCAGCGAATCACTCGACGCGCCAGCGTGTCGCCGTTGACCGGGACCGCCGCCTTCGCGCGAACGTAGGTCAACGGCTCGAGGCGAGTGCCGAGGCCAGCCGTCAAAACGAGCGCGGTGAGAGGAACTGCAGGCGTGCGTGGCGCGATCATGCGCCGTTGTCGAACACCATGTCTGAACCGGTGAGCCCGCATTGCTCACGGTGTTGCAGAAACAGAGAGCGGTAT
>Ga0310810_10009908_pt1 | contig 11056 bp, 9 predicted proteins | sample NCmetagenome_FD_207641 | JGI IMG/M metagenome (GOLD analysis project Ga0310810, IMG submission 207641) | Soil microbial communities from experimental microcosm in Duke University, North Carolina, United States - NC | ecosystem: Engineered > Artificial ecosystem > Soil microcosm > Unclassified ... | reverse complement strand
ACCCCGCCCACGTCAAACAGCAGGTAAGGCCGCCCAAAAATGTGGGCCACCGGGCGGAACAGGAGCGCCACCGTACCAATCGCCAGTAGAATGCGAATTTCCGTGGGCCCGAACTTCGCATAGGAGAGCCGGAAGGTCTTGAGCGTGTAGCTGGCCAGGTATACCTCCACCGAAAGCATGAGGAATGCGATCAGCATGCCCATGGCAACCGCGGGATGCACATAGCCGGAGAGCGCCAGCCCACCCATAAGAAAGAAGGCGGAGAAGGTGTCAATCACGTGGTCCACGTAAAAGCCATAGCGGGGCCGCTGCCGGTTGCGCACCCGAGCCAAGGTGCCGTCCAGGCTGTCTCCCAGCCAGTTTATGCACAAGCAGGCCACAGCCCCCAGCAGCATCAGCGGCTCCCGCGCCGCCAGCGCGTAGCACCCGCCGGCAGCTAGGTTTCCGGCAAAACCCAGCAGGGTCAGATGGTCGGAATTGATCCAGGCCGGGGTGCGGGCGGCCAGCCAGAGTAAGGCTCTTTTTTCGGCTGCTGCCACAAAGCTTTCCTGGATTCGTTTGGCTGGAGCGAATGACAGCTCACACTGGCGGAGTTCCGCCTCCGTTTGCCGGTGAAGTCGGGAGAATACGGAAATTTCTTGCAGCGCCATGGTGGTCCTCCTTACGCGAGAACTACTTGACGCTGGCGGCGGCGGGATGACAATGCCCGCCGCCTCAAATAGAAGTCAAATCCGCCTCAGTTGCTAAGTTATTGAGAACCCGGTAACTAGGAATGGTGATGACTCAGCGGCGGCTGCCCCGCGCTTCCATAAACGATTGCAGGATAAGTACGGCGGCCAGGCGGTCCACCACCTGGGCGCGGCGGCGGATACTCATCTCGGTTTCGCGCAGCAGCCGGTTGGCCTGAGCCGAGGTCAGGCGCTCGTCCCAGAGATGAACGGGCAGGCCAAAGCGGCGCTGCAGTTCGTCGGCAAACTCCTTCATTTTCAATGACTGGGCGCCGGCCTCCCCGCTCATGTGCAGGGGATAGCCGACCACGATTTCGCTCACGCCGTACTCCGCGATGGTGCGCTCAAGTTGTTCAAAATCAGTGCGTTTGTTCTTGCGCCGAATAGTCTCCAGACCCTGGGCGGTAATGCCCAAAGGGTCAGAAACTGCCCTGCCGATGGTTTTGGAACCTACGTCCAGTGCGAGTATTCGGCCGGGGGAGGAGGCTGTGCTGGTGTCGTCCGAAGCCACGCAGGAATTATAGGGGGAGCCGGATGGTTTCCAGTTTCAAGTTTCGGGTTTCATGCAGAAAAAGTTGCCCCGAAACCTGAAAATCGAAACTGCCTAGTAATCGCTGGCGTCCTGGATCATGCCCAGGGGCGCGGTCTCTTTCAGGGGGATCTCGACATCGGTAATGGTGGCATTGCCGCGCTCGCGGAGGTCCGCCAGCACATGCTCGACTTCCCCCGTGGGAACCACGGCGTGGTGGCTCAGAAACCGCTCCAGTTCTTCATCGCCGCGAACCGTGCGGTAGAACGAATTGCCGCTGGGGACGTTATAGGTAAGTTGGTAATCGGCAATCAGGCGATCGTACTTATCGCGCGACTGGCCCAGGCGAATGATATGGAGAATACCGGGCGTCATAGCCAGTTATTAGGATGTATGGAAAGGCTAAGAAGTTTGCGCGGCAGAAGGGTATTCGGGCGTGACTTTCTCGTTTCCGGCGAAACAGGGGCAGGACCCCTCAGGATCGGACAGCGGCTGAATACCCGCTCAGGCTTCGGCGGGTGCCGCTTCGGGAAAGCGGAGCTTCGACTTGGAGAGAGCCTTGTTCAGCAACTCTTCGATGTGCTCTTCGTCCAGGTTCTTAGCTAGGGCCAGTTCGCTCACCAGGAGATAGCGGGCCCGCTCCAGCATCTTCTTCTCCCGGAAGGACAAGGGCTTGGTCTGGTTGAGCACCAGGAGGCTTTTCAGGACTGCGGCCACGTCCAGCAGGGAGCCGGTACGCATCCGTTCCGAGTTCTCTTTAAAACGGTACTTCCAATCGGCGTTGTTGTTGCACTCGCCGTCGGTCAGAAAATCCAGGATTTTCTGGATCTCGCCATTGCGCACTACCCGCCTGAGCCCCACCGTGGTGACATTGTTAAAGGGCACCATCACCTTGAGACTGCTGGACTTAATCTTCAGGAGGTAGAACTTTTCCACGGTCGCGCCGATGGTCCGGCTGCTGATCTGCTCGATAATGCCCACGCCGTGATTGGGATAGACGACTTTGTCACCTATGTGGAAATTGGCATCACTGATCATCATGAAAGGGCACCCGCTAACGCAGGGCTTACTGGAGGAACCGCCTATTGAATTATACCCGGGGGGTACCAAAAACGTCAATTCCAGGTTGACCTTAGCGCGACAGTGTGGCGGCTGACTTGGGGATGGAAGCTGGACTTTAGCAGCAGCAGACGGCGGTGGTTTCTCCCCTTTTGAAACGTAAGCAAGATGCCGGGAGGGCTCCCCACCAACAACCCCCACCCGCGTTATAATCGCAAGCGCCAGCTATGCCGGAGCACATTAAGCGCAAGCTCCAGGAAGAGATTGAAACCCTGGAGCACGAACTCAGCTACGAACTCCCCAGGGAACTGAAAAAGGCGGTGGCACTGGGCGACTTGAGCGAGAACGCCGAGTACCACATGGCCAAGCAGCGCCAGGAGTATGTCCGTGCCCGCCTGGGCCAGCTGAAAAAGCGCATGGCCGACCTGTCCCTCATCAACATGAACAACATTCCCAAGGACAAGGCTGGGCTGGGCTCCAAGGTCAAGGTTTACGATTCGACCAAGGAAGAAGAAATCCAGTATGAGTTGGTGACCAGCGAGGAATCGGACGTGAGCCAGGGAAAGATTTCCACCACCTCGCCCATCGGCCGCGCCCTGCTCAACAAAAAGGTGGGCGACACCACCCAGGTCACCACGCCCACGGGGAAGCGGGAGCTGGAGATTCTGAGCCTGACCACCATCCACGACGAGGCGCAATGAGCTGGACGGGCGCTTTCGGGCGAGGCTGCCGGGTGCTGCTGAGCGCCATTGTGCGGCGCATGGCCATTGCCCGCGTCAGTCCCAATGTGCTCACCTTCCTGGGGCTGGTAATTAACCTGATTGCCGCCTGCTTTTTCGGCTATGCCAGCGGTGCCAACCAGCGGGCCATGTTCTTCTATGCCGGGCTGGTGGTGTTCGCCGCCGGCTTTATGGACCTGGTGGATGGGCGGGTGGCGCGCGCCAGCAACCGGGTGACTCGCTTTGGCGGTTTTTTCGACTCCGTAGTGGACCGCTACAGCGATGTGGCAATATTCTTCGGCCTGTTGGTTTACTATGCCCGCGCCAACCGCTTTTTCTACGTGGTGCTGGTGGCGGTGGTCATGACCGGCGCGGTGATGGTGAGCTACACCCGGGCCCGGGCGGAATCGCTCATCGGCTCCTGCCGCGTGGGCTTTATGGAACGGCCGGAGCGGCTGGTGCTGGTGATCATTGGAGCCGTCTTCAACCGCATGGCGCCGGTGCTCTGGGTGCTGGCGGTGTTTTCCAACATTACAGTCATCCACCGTATTTATTACACCTGGCAGAAGACCAAGCCGACCGAATCGGCTCCCGCCGAAAACATTAGCGCAGCGTAGAAAAGCGCCGTTAGCATTTAGCACTTGGCATTTGGCCCGGGCACGGCTGTTGCGAACAAAAACAGCATTCAGCAATCAGCACTCAACCCTGAGACCTCCAACTCGGTAGGGTCGGTCACCTGAAGCCCATGCCTCCATTTTCCATTGACCGCGCTCGTTTGCTGCACGTAACATTCGGCGCCTGATGATTGGCCAGACGATCTCGCACTACCGCATCGTTGAGAAGCTGGGCGGCGGGGGGATGGGCGTCGTCTATAAGGCCGAAGACACCCGTCTGCGGCGCTTCGTCGCCTTGAAGTTCCTGCCGGAAGAGGTGTTCCGCGACCCGCAGTCACTGTCCCGGTTTCAGCGCGAAGCCCAGGCCGCCTCGGCCCTGAATCACCCCAACATTTGCACCATCTACGACATTGGGGAGCACGACGGCCGGGCTTTCATCGTGATGGAGTTCCTGGATGGGGTGACGCTAAGACACCTCATCTCCGGGCATGCGCTGGAGTACGAGCAATTGCTGTCCCTGGGCATCGAAATCGCCGACGCCCTGGACGCGGCGCATGGGGAAGGCATCGTGCACCGCGACATCAAGCCCGCCAACATCTTCATCACCAAGCGCGGGCACGCCAAAATCCTGGATTTTGGCTTGGCCAAAGTTTCGGAGGAGCCGAGGAGAGGCGGGGCCGGCGCAACCCTGGCGACGGTGGATGAGCAGCACCTCACCAGTCCGGGGACGGCCCTGGGCACGGTGGCCTACATGTCGCCCGAACAGGCCCGGGGCAAAGAACTGGATGCCCGCAGCGACCTGTTTTCCTTCGGTGCGGTGCTGTACGAGATGGCGACGGGGACACTGCCATTTCGCGGAGACACCTCGGCGGTGATTTTCAATGCCATCCTGGAGCGTGCCCCGATCTCTCCCATTCGGCTGAATCCGGATCTGCCTGCCGAGCTGGAACGGATTATCAATCGTGCCCTGGAGAAGGATCGCGGTTTGCGTTACCAGCACGCATCCGAGATGAGGGCTGAACTGCAGCGGTTGAAACGGGATTCTGGATCAGGAAAGAGGATTGCGGTGGAAGAACCGCCACACGAGGAAGCGCCGCTTTCTTCTCAGCATGCCAGCGGCGTGGCCGCAGCCGCCCTGCGTTCGTCTTCCGCCTCGCACCGGCCCGCCAGTTCCGCCGCCGCGCAATCAGCCTCCGCGCCGGTTGCGGTCGCACAGTCCCGAACTGGACAGCCGGATGCCGCTGGTAGCAGGAGGTACCGGTTGATCGCCGCCGCGCTGCTGCTGGCCGCGGGAGTTGCGGGCGCGTTGTACTGGCGCTCCCGCGCCAGCCATAAGCTGACGGCAAAGGATTCCATCCTGCTGGCGGACTTCGTCAATACGACGGGGGATCCGGTATTCGACGGAACGCTGAAGCAGGCACTGGCGGTGCAGCTCGAGCAATCCCCCTATCTGAACATCGTGCCTGACCAAACCGTCCGCAAGGCGCTGCGCTTCATGGGACGGGCCCCGGATGAACGGGTGACGGGAAGCGTGGCGCGGGAGATCTGCGAGCGGGAAAACATCAGCGCCATGCTGGGCGGCTCGATCGCCGCCTTGGGAAGCCAGTACGTGGTGGCCATTGACGCCATCAATTGCGCCACCGGCGACGCTCTGGCGCGGGAGCAGGTAACCGCCGACAGCAAGGAGACGGTGCTGCCGGCGGTGGGAAAAGCAGCCTCTAACCTGCGCGGCAAGCTGGGCGAGTCCCTGGCGTCGGTGCAGAAATTCAACACCCCCGTCACCGAGGCGACCACCACGTCCCTGGAAGCGTTAAAGGCATACGCCGCGGCTGACGAAATGCGCAACGGCGGAGGCGAGGCCGAATCCATTCCCCTGTTCCAGCACGCGATTGAGGTGGACCCGAACTTTGCTCTGGCGCACGCGCGGCTGGCCGCCGTGTACAACAACGTGGGAGAAGAATACAAATCGTTGGAAGAGGCCAGGAAGGCATTTGACCTGCGTGAACGCGTGAGCGACCACGAGCGCTTCTACATCGTTGACCACTATTACACCGCCACTGGCGAGATCGAAAAAGACAAAGAAAACCTGGAACTGGCCGCCAAGGCCTATCCCAACGATTCCACCGCGTTCGGCAACCTGGCTCTCGAATACAATCTGTTTTACGCGGACTTTGAAAAAGCGATCACGATGGCCAATGAATGCACGCGCCTGGAGCCGAATGCGCCATTTGGCTATCTGCATGCGGCGCTTGCCTACATGGCGCTGGGCCGGGTGGAGGAGGCGCGGTCCATTTTGAAAAGGGCGGTGGATGCCAAAGCAGACAACCTGTTTGTTCACCAGGACCTGTTTGATCTGGCCTTCCTGAGCGGCGATGAAGCGGGCATGCAACAGGAACTGAAATGGTCAGAGGGCAAGCCCAGCGAATACCTGCTGCTGAACGAAGCCACCAGTGCTGCCACGGCAAGGGGACAGTTGCAAAAAGCGGGCGAATTTATGCAGCGGTCGGTGCAGGTCACCGAGCGGCTGGGGTTCAAGGGTACCACCTCGGTCACACAGGCGGCCCTGGCGCTGACGCAGGCCGAGGTCGGGGCTGTGACGAAAGCGAAAGAGCTGTGCACATCGAGTGCTGGCTTGGCGAGTGGCCGGAGCAACCTGGAACTGGTGGCAGTAGCTTTGGCCATGAGCGGAGAAGTGGGTCGCGCTCAGGCGATAACCGCCGACCTGAGCCGCCGCTTCCCCACGGATACCCTGCTGCACGCCGTGAGCATACCGATGGTGGAAGCTGTGGCCGCCATGAATCGCAAGGCGCCCAACGAGGCGGTCGAGCGCCTGCAGGCGGCGGCGCCCTATGAACTCGGCATTGCGCAAGGGCTTTTGCCGATTTATATCCGCGGACAGGCGTACCTTCAGGCGAGGCGCGGATCGGAGGCGGCCGCGGAATTTCAGAAGATTGTGGACCACCCCGGGGTCGCCCCTGTTTTTCCCGAACATGCGCTGGCCAAGCTGGGCCTGGGCCGGGCGTACCTGATTACCGGAGACGCGGCCAAGGCCAGAGCCGCCTATCAGGATTTCTTCGCCCTCTGGAAAGATGCCGATCCCGACATTCCTATCCTGAAAGAAGCCAAGGCGGAGTACGCGAAGTTGCAGTGAGCGGCCAGAGGAACGCGAAAATCTAGCCCATGAACCAGCGGCCACTCTCCGTGACTATCGTCGGCTGCATCTTCCTGGCGACCGGAATAATCGGCTCCATTTTTCACGCGACTGAGTTGAAGGGGCCGGGTTCGGCCCGATATGACGCGGTTTGGGCCCTCGTGATCAGCCTGGTGGCGGTTCTTTGTGGAATTTACCTGCTCCGGCGCAGCAATTGGGCACGCTGGGTCGCAGTGGCCTGGCTGGCTTTTCACGCGATCCTGAGCCTCCACTCCCGGCAGGCATTGCTGGTTCACAGCGCGCTGCTCGTGGGGTTCGCTTATCTGCTGTTTCGTCCGGCAGCCCGGGCGTATTTCCGCGCCGCCCGGTCCGAGGGAACATGATCGTCTACGCGTGCCCCGTACCCAGGCGAGGGCGTCCACGCCACAACCACGGGGGCTGCTCGCGAGCGGGAATTCTGCATCCAAGGATCGAGGTGAATATGAGACATCTACTGGGAATCGCACTGTTGGGCCTGGCGGTGGCCATAGGAACGGCGGCCTGGGGGCAGTCGGATACCTCCACCACAACTCCGAACACGGGCATTAAGCACGACATGAAAACCGCCGGCCGCGCTACCGGTAATGCCGCCAAAAAGACCGGCCACAAGACCGCGTCGGTGACCCGAAAGGGCTACCACAAGACCAAGCGCACCAGCAAGCGCGTGGTTCACAAAGGCGCGCGCAAGACGCGGCGCACGTCCACCAAGGTGGAGCACAAGACGACGACGGGAACGGAGCCGCAATAAACACAACGTTTCAACTTTGCAAAGTTTCAACCGTGAATTCCGAACCCGCGAAAACCTGAAATCTTGTAACTTGCACCAGCTAGCCTGAAACCGCGCTGGCTTGCAGTTGCTTGCCCCACCGCACCTGCTCGACTCGTCCAATCAGGAAAATCCAGGAAGCGGCGCCGGCCAGCGCTACCGCGGTCATGATGGCGAACGCCCAGTAAAACTGCCCGGTCCATTGCAGGACGTAGCCGGTGAGCGCCGGGCCCACCATGCCGGCGAAGTTGCCGACAAAATTCTGGAAGCCGGTCCATCGTCCTGCCGCCTGCGGACCCGCCAGAGTCTGGGTAATGGCCCAGAGGTTGGAAGAACTGGCCCCCCAGAAAATCATGCCCGCGATAATCAGGAAGACGCAAAAGGCCGGTCCGCTAACCGCGGACAGGCCGAGAAGAAGTCCGGAGGCCGCCAGGCCACCGGCCACGAACGTCTTGCGCACCCGGGTGGGGGTTGCACCGGCGGAAATCCAGCGGTCGGAGTACCAGCCTGCCAAGGTGGCGGAGGCGGCTCCCATCAGGTAGGCCGCGCCTCCCGTTTTAGCCATACTGTCCATGGAGAAGTGCCGCTCCCGCACCAGGTAGAAAGGCAGCCAGGTGATCAGGAAATAGCTCACATAATTTAGTGAAAACAGTCCCGCGCAAGTTCCCCAGGCGGAGCGCAGCCGCAAGAACTCGGGGAAGCTCGGCGCCCCGGTTTTTTTCAAAGGCAGGGCCTCGCGGGCGTCCGGCATCCACTTGAGCCAGGGCACGAGCCAGCACAGGCTGACCAGTCCGAGCACGATGAAGAAGGGGCGCCAGCCCACGCGGGCCATCAGCATTCCGCCGGCTAACATGCCGAATCCTGGGCCCAGGGTCATTCCGGCGGAGACGATGGAGTTGGCCAGTCCGCGATGCTCCTCCGGGAAGTGCAGGGCGATGATCTTGGAACAGGAGGGAAACATAACCGACTCGCCCACGCCCAGCATGAGGCGAAACACGAACAACGCTGCGATGGCGTGAACCATTCCCGTGGCGGCGGTAGCGCAGGACCAGAGGCAGAATCCGCCAGCGATCACCCAGTTGACGTTCACCCGGTCCACCAACCAGCCAGTTACCGGCTGCAAACAGGCATAGGTCCAGAAGAACGCCGAGAGCAGAAGGCCGAGTTGCGAGGCGGAGAGGCCCAGCTCATCCTTCAGCATGGGGGCGGCCAGGGAGAGATTGCCGCGGTCTATGTAATTGATGAAGGCGGAGATTCCCAGCAGGGCGAGGACCACCGTCAGCTTGCCCGTGAGCCCCTTTCGCCGGGGTAGGGTGGCGGCCGGCATGCGGGACGCAATTCTCTCCCGCAGGCGGGCTTTGCGCAACTGCTTTGCGCCTGGGAAGAGCGTGCCGGCGGAATCAATCTTTCCCGCGTCAGCTACTCGTAGCGCAGCGCTGCCATAGGATCGAAACGCATGGCGCGGCGTGCGGGAAGGTAACACGCGAGCACAGCGACGCTGGCCATGAGCACGATGACAGTGGCGTAAGAAAGCGGATCGGCCGCGCTGACCCCAAACAGCAGGTGGGTTAGGAAGCGCGACAGGGCCAACGCCGCCGCGATGCCGATGGCCAGCCCCAACAAATAAAGCTTAAGTCCCTGTGCCATGACGGTGCGCAGCACCTGGGCAGGCCGTGCGCCGAGCGCCAGCCGCAGGCCAAGTTCCTGCGTGCGCTGGGCCACGAGGAAGGAGAGCACGGCGTAAATTCCCAGGGCAGCCAGCAATAGCGCGATGGCAGCGAAGCCCCCCAGCAGCCCCGTCTGCAGCCGGGCCGGGGCAACACTTCGGTCCACCATTTCCTGCAGGGGCATGACGGCGGCCACGGGTTCTTCCCGGTCAACCGCCCAGATCTGCCGCCTTACTTCCTCGGTCACGGAGAGAGGATCGCGGGTGGTGCGCACCGCCAGGGAGTCTGGCGGGAAGAAATCCGCCTGCTCGAAAGAAAAGTAAGCCTCGGGACGCACGGGAACATCCATTCCGCCCTGGCGCATATCGGCGACCACGCCGGCCACGGTGTACCAGGACGAATCCAATTGCGGGAGTCCGCGCTTGAATCTGCGGCCCAAGGGATTTTCTCCGGGCCAGTAAGCGCGCGCCATGTTCTGGTTGATGACCGCGACCTTAAGACTGTCGGCGCCGTCGCTCCTGTCCAGCAGTCTGCCGCGGCGGAGGGTCATGCCCACGGCGCGAAAGTAGTCAGGGCTGACCACGCGCACGTTGGCAATCAGGAGATGTCTGGGGTCCACAGGATGGTTTTCAACCGTGACCAGACTGCCGCCGCCCTCATCGGCCAGCGGCAGGTAGGTGGTGTATCCGGCCGCGACCACGCCGGGCAGGGACTCCACCCGCTGCAGCACCTCGCGATAAAACTCGCTGCGGCGCGCCATGCTCTGGTATTTGGGATACTGCAGGCGGGTCTGCAAAGTAAGCACGTGTTCGGCGCGGAAGCCGGGGTCCTGGTGATAAAGCTTTCCAAAGCTGCGGATCATGAGGGTAGCTCCAGCCAGCAGGACGACGGCGAGGGCCACCTCGGTAACTACCAGGACGCCGCGCACCCGCTGTCCACCCGCGCCCACGCCCGAGCGCCCGCCACCTTGCTTAAGCGAGGTGACCAGTTCAACCTTCGCACCCCGCCACGCCGGCAGGGTGCCGAACAGAATTCCCGTGGCAATGGAAACGCCGGCGGCGAAGATCAACAGGGGGCCATTGACGGAGGGCGCGCCGCCTTCGGAAATGCCCGGCGGAATCAACTGGCCCAGAAAGCCGGTGGCCAGCACCGCCAAGCCAAGCCCGACAACCCCTCCGGCGCAGGAGAGCAGCAGGCTCTCTGCCAGCATCTGTTCGATCACCCGTTTTCGACTGGCGCCCAGCGCCAGCCGTACCGCCAGCTCGGCGGTCCGCGCGCTGCCCCGCGCCAGCAGAAGATTGGCTATATTCGCGCAGGCAATCAGCAGGAGCAAAGCAACGGCGCCCAGCAGGACCAGTAGCGCGGGGCGGACATCGCCGGCCACCTGTTCGCGCAAAGGAACAACCACCGCGGTGAGGTCTGACATATCGGCGGTGGCGAGCTGCCGGCCCAGCAGCGACATGGCTACACCGGCACGCTGCGCCGAAATTCCAGCGCGGAGCCGCGCTACCACCGTGAGAAAGTGGTCGGTTTTCCTGGCTTCTATGTAGTCGCTGGTCCATTGCGCGGGCACCCAGAGGTCAACATCTGGAGCGAGGAACTGGAACTCGCGAGGCATCACGCCGGCCACCGTGTACTTGGCGCCATTCAGCAGCAGACGCTGGCCGACCACCTGTGGCTGCGCTCCGAAACGACGTACCCATAGTCCGTAGCTCAACACCGCCGCGGGCGGCGCGCCGGGACGGCCGTCATCCGCCGTGAAGGCGCGGCCCAGAGCCGGCATG
>Ga0310810_10009905_pt1 | contig 11056 bp, 11 predicted proteins | sample NCmetagenome_FD_207641 | JGI IMG/M metagenome (GOLD analysis project Ga0310810, IMG submission 207641) | Soil microbial communities from experimental microcosm in Duke University, North Carolina, United States - NC | ecosystem: Engineered > Artificial ecosystem > Soil microcosm > Unclassified ... | reverse complement strand
TATTTTATCCGGGGTTCAAATATAAATTAAACTAGTTCCATTTATTTCTCGTAAATATCCTTTCTATGTCCCAATCTAAGTACAAGAACAACAAGTTCTTCATCTTCAATTTTGCAGATAATCCGATAATCATCTAATCGATAACGCCATAGCCCGCTCTTATCATGAAGTAAGGGTTTGCTGAGTGTTCTTGGGTCGCGTTGCGAGATCACACGATCTTTCAAATACTGGATAATTTTTTTTGCAATGGCTTTATCAAGTTTTTTGAGCTGCTTTAGTGAAAATTCACTGAATTTAATCTTCCAGGCCACACATTTTCTCCACTTCTTCCATCGTGTAAATTTTGTCTGAGTTTTCCATTACAGCCATGGCGAGATAATAGTCTTCCAGATCTTCGATATAATGTTCGATTGCTTCTCTTGCATAGAAGCTTTTAGAGCGATGAGTCTTCTTTGCAAGTGCGGTAAGCCTTTTCTCTAATTGTGGTGGTAGTCTGAGTGCTATAGACATTGTTAATTCCTCCGTATATATTGAAGTATACACTATTATACAATGTGTACAAAGTGTATAACTCATTGATTTCCCGCCACGCGCGACTTTTGCGCGACTGAGTAGTGCACTCTTATGCACTTCCCTGCATTTGTAATGGTTGCCCAGCATATTTGTGTCTATATTAATCAATAAGTTGCAAGTAGAGCTTCGCAATCAACGTTTTTAATACCATTCCGGTGACTTGTTTATAAATGTAAGTTCATATAGTCTGCCGAATACAGGGAAAGTTCTTAAAACAGTCTTGATAATAATAAAAATAAAGAAATATATGCATAGTCATCAAGAAGTGAGTAATCCGCATTCTGCCGTACCACTCAACCGCATCACACTGCGGGATTTGCAAATTGTGTTGGAAATTTATCACGGAAAATATTCATTCGCTGGAGTGCATCCAGATATCGCTAATTGTTATATGGATGTCATGAAAAATCCTTCCGATCTCGGTGGCTTCTTTTTAATGTTTGGTGAGAGAAGTGTTGAGATTCAGCTGGTAGCTGAGATATGCCGCGTGACACAAGCAGAAGCTGCACCAAATATTGCTCCTGAATTAATAGTAGTGTCAGATGAAAATGCGCATAAATTAAATGAAATGTTGTCGAAGTATCGTATGTTCGGATTAGAGCGTCAAGGTTATGCGTTGATGCAATTAGATGGTGTTTTGACTAATTTTAATTATACGAATAAAGACTCGGACCACAAAGATTTTCTGAGATTTATTTGTCTCACTAACATGTTGCCATTGCCAGCTGCCATGCAATATTTTCTTGATCATATAGATGAGTTGAACCAATCGAATATTCTGGTCGCGACAGTTGCAAACTCAGCAGTTGAATCTGCGTTGATTCTCATAAACTATCTGTCGCCACGGTCCCTTTTTAATAAAGATAAGGCATGTGGTAATACGGCGCTTGAACTTGCTATTGCCAAAGGGCGTAATCATATCGATTTCGCTGTTAAGAAAAATTCATCTTTACCGATAGGAAAAGTCATTGATGCCATTATTTCCATTGCTAAACGTGACAAAGTAACAGCAAGCATGCTGCATGATGATAATGGAAAATTACCGCAGCCAATTGAACTTGCATTAATTCAGGCTGACCTGGAAACAGTGAAGCAGCTTATGGATGCGGGTGTGACTGCGTATCATGATGGCAGAGTGCTTGGTTATTGCTGCGGAACAAGACGACTACAGCTGAATGAGACTCTTACCTTCAAAGAAACGAATTTATTTGTAGATTGGTATACGGTTTGCGGAACAATGTTTGGTATGGATGAGAATCGCACGACAATTCCTGTCGACAACATCATATTTGATGAAGAAAGATCTTATGAATATGACAATGAATGCAAGCACAGCAGCTGCTACAGTATTCTGCGCAGAGATTTATGGGAGAAGAATTACAAAGAGTGTCTGGAGGCTTTGCAAGCTTACCGTCATGCGTGTACATCTCGAATTTAATATGCTACTTGATATTCAGTCGTTGAAAATCATTTTTAGTCGAACTATTCTGCAATGGAAGATATCAATAAAATGAGTTAACATCAAAAGGAATTCAAATATGTTTAGTCATAAAAATGATGGCGTTACTAATTTTAATGTGACCCTAAGATTCAGACGCAATGCTTCACAAAATGAACTTTTTTTATCGACTACGATAAATCTTACAGGTAAACTGCGCGGTGAACCAATTAAGATGAGGTTTAAAGACTAGGAGACGTATCATCAATTCCTGCAGCATGCTGCGTTGCTTCCATCTGCACAGAATAAGTTGACACGCGCGTAAGGTGATAACATTACCTTTAATAAAAAATTAACACAGAGCGAGCGCCACAATGCTTAGCAAACACATCTTGGATATGCGAATAATGAGCCGGGTGCAACCACGGCTTAAGTGTGTGGGAGAAAGGATATGGTTATAGAAGTCAAAGCATTAACATTAGATATGGCGAAAAAGATTGCTGACTATGCCGAGAAAAAAGCAATTGAACATCAAGTCAAAATTGCTATCGCTATTATGGATGCACACGGCAATCTGAAACATTATCTACGCATGGACGGCAATAATTTTGTTAGTGTAAGACTGTCGCAACTTAAAGCTATGACATCTGCGAGCATGCCAATTTCTACTAAAGCGTTAGCGGAACGAAATAAAAATATGGATAACGGTCCATATTTGAGTGTGCCCGGTATTGTTCTTCTCGAAGGCGGTCTTCCAATCATCACTAAGGATGGACAGCACATTGGTTCTATTGGCGTTAGTGGTGCCAACCCTGAGCTTGATGGTATATGCGCTCAGTCAGGTTTGGATGCTGTTGCTGCTGATTTGTAGTCTGTCACGTAATGGAATGTAATCGTAAAGATGGATAGTTAATATCCAACATATATTAATGACGTATAAATTCTGGGATAAAATTGTGCATGCGTTGCGTGGTGTGGGGTGAAAGGGGTATTATCCCGCCATATTAAAATAATAGGACACCAGCTATGCCTAATTATAAATTTCTTTGGGAATGATGTTAGAGACGACGCTGGTTTAAATGCGATTGCTGAGGCGGCTACCTCGCAGAGGAATACACGATGTCATCGTTTGTGAAAGGTAATCAAAATGAACATAAGATCAAATAAAGCAAGTCTTTTAGAGGTGGTTAATTCTCTCAATACAAATACAGACTATACGAACGAACTCAAAAATCGAGACATGGAAAGATTAAATGAGATTCCACCCGACAATCTATTAAAGGAATTAAAAAATTTTCAGGATGCGCTATTCCAGATTGTAATGCAGAAAGGACATGGCGATCATTCTGCTATTGGCAACTATGTGACAAATGACTGTTCCCGAATGCGTATGTTAGTGGATTTTTTTAAACAGGGACTTTTTGATCTACTCTATAAATTATTTACAACTAAAGGAGTGGGCTCGGCTTATAATTGGAGAAACTTGAGCACAGATTTGCGTGCACCCTGTATTTCTCTAGCACTTCGTGCAGGCAAAAATGAATTAGTTGATTTTTTATTAGAGGCTGAATGTTCTCAACTTAATCCAAATGGATTGTACACAGCGGATTTTGTAAACCTTATAACAACCATGGGTGAAGAAGGATTTTTAACAGCAGATCATGCGAATGCATTCATAGCGAAGATTAAAAGCGGCGCTATTACTAAAGACGAAATTATGGGTGCCATACGGTGGAAACATGTGGAGTTGCAGGAACGACTTAAAATAAATGTTAGTATTGGTCGCCTTGATTCGTTGTTTAATCATGGAAGTAAATCGCAGAGTGCTGACCGGGCAACTGTGTGTGCGGACGTAGAGAAAGATGTGATTTCGAGCTATAAACTCTAATCAGTCAGATTTGCGATGTAATTATTAGAAGGCGTCTAACATGAAACGTAAAACACTATTTTTACTGCTTGCTCTCACTACAATTTCAGCTTCAGCTAAACCAGTTTTGCATCTTGATCCGGAAATGACAGGTGCAGAATACCGCAGAATTTTTAAGGAACTTGAAAAAAATGAACCTGGTTTTCGGGCGCGAATCGCTGCTGATAAATTGGTAGAGGTATTGGAGCTAGGCAAGCGCAATCTAGACTGGATTGAAGTGATCAACAGCAAGCGAGATGAGCAGCACAAATTGCATTTAACTTCACCGGAAACGACAGCTGCGTATCCAATCGAATCGCCAGGTGTTTCAAATCGCAATATTATTCTTGCCAATCTCGAAACATTGCAGCAATCCATGCCGCGTGAAATGGGCAGTGTGATATTTGGCTCGGGAACACTTCCTGAAACTGCACCGATAGATGATAAGACTTTTGTCGAGAATGCCTATAAATTAAATCGCATTTACGAGTCAGCCAGTCGCTGGCTGCTGCAGGAAGGTAATCTGGAATGGTATAAGCTCATGGCGAGAAAGGATATTCGAGGCTATTATTTCCTGAATAAAGAAACGGATTTGAAAGACAAGCTTACGCATTGGTCTTCACTTGATGATGCAACACAAAAGAAATATTCAGAATGGCTGATTAACGAGTGTAATAATACTGTAGTTAATGTTGAATCTTGTGAAGTTGGTTTGCAGGAAGCAATTGCTGGTAAGAAAGTACTTGGCTATCACGAAAGATACGAGCCGGGTTCAAAGAAATTATTCAATTCATATTTCGAGTTGGTTAACCCGCGACCCGAAATTATCTGGAATCATAAAAATCCGAATATCATGACAATGCCATTCGCCATTCCGGATCTCATCGATGTGCAAGACTGGTTTAAAGCCAATGTCGAAGATGAATATCGTTTAAATAACTGGTCGCTGCAGATTGATTACAGTTATCGTATTGATTTGGCAAAGGCGAAGGTTGTGTTTGAACCGGGAGTCACACCGCATGTGGAGGGCATCGGATCAGAAGCAAATGTCATTTATATGGATGAAAACCGCAACATCCAGGACTATGATGTAAAGTGGACAATACGTCATGAATTCGGCCATATATTAGGGTTGCCAGATTGTTACGTAGAATTTTACGATGCCAAAAAAGCAGTGATGATTGATTATCAAATTGATATTACTAATCTCATGTGCAGCCGCCGCGGGCATTTACAAGCTAAGCACTACGAAGAATTAAAAAGGAATTATTACAAAAGTTAACATGTGAAAAAAAAGATTATTTTTTTATAAGGATATCTTCATGGGTCAGCGCACAATATTTTCTCAACCTTAAAATGATGCCAATGACACAATCAGTCACTCCATGGTCTGGTCTGTGACACTCCATGGTCTGTTACGTTGGCGCAATTATTGTTTTACATAAGCGACAAGCATATCCACGCAAAATATCTTCAGTTGTTATAGATTTGCCGCGGCGGCATATTGTGTTATTCGCAATATTTTCCATTATGGATTCATTAAGGTCATTCAGGTGTTTTAGAATTTCATTACAATATTCCATCGCTTGCTCGCTGGTGCATCGCACTGAACTTTCGTTTTTCTGCATTTCCCACTGCAATTTAACGATAGACTTTTCGATTATAGATAAAGATATAATTGGTGCGGTGAGCTCAACTTGAAATTTTTTGCCATATGAAGTGATGTTAAATATTTCAGGAAATAATGCAGCAGTTACAAATCCAAATCCATACATATCTTCTGTCATTCCATTTCGAGGTGCAGCAGGTGAGCCATATGATGGTGTGGCATGGTCAATGTAGTCCATGTAATATGGCTTTCTCATAGTTTCAAAATCAATTAAATGTATCGACCTATTAATGAAGTCTATAATGACATTCCCAGGCTTAATATCACCATGATAGCGGAAGTTTTTATGTAGGGTGTTGAGTTGTTCTAAGGCCATCTTTAGCAAATATAAACGTGTTTCATAGGGAAGTGCCATGATATCATTTTTATCTGCAACGTATAACGATGCACCTTGATACCACTTTGCTACTAGCTGTCTTTCATTGAAAAATGCAAACTGACCAAGTAATTTGTAGCATTTGGCTTCTTTATCAGCACGATGGGTGTATTTAATTAGATAATTTGGCTGTTCAGTAGTATGGTTTTGCTGGTCGAGATATCCTTTGTGAACCGCGAAATTATGATAATTATTGTACTTATCATAATAATAATCTTTTGCATGGTAATAGATGGGTGGTAGTGATTCTGCGTTGATTATCGTTGCTTTTTCTTGACGGAAAAAACACCACAAGAAAGCATATGCATCTTGTTGGGTTACTTTAATTTCACGCTTTTCAGGTTTTGGAATTTTGTCCGTGACAAGATGAAATGCTCGCGAAATGGACTCAGCAGACAGTCGCCCAGTTTTTTCGAGCCGCTCCAGAAACAATTGAAGTCTATTACGGTTTTTATCAGATAGCAGTGTGACGCTGCGATGGTTTTTCTCAATCTCATCACAATGAAAACGCTGTGCTAATTCCAGTATTTTTAATCTATCTCGATATCCATACAAATGCCAAAGGGTTACCGCCGCATTTAGACCTCGCAATATCGTTATCATCTGCTCAACATTTTTGAAAACAGCACCAGTTTTAATTAATGCTTTTACAACAGCAACTTTGCGTCCTATCGCAGCTTTCCAAAGAGCTGTTTCGCCTTGATCATCTTCTACAATTAGCATTGCATGATTATCGATATTATCAGTAATATATTTATTGACAACGTCCAGATTGCCATCGGTGGCGGCTTGTAAATATTCTTGGGGTGTAATAGTTCTATTTTGCATTGTGTGAGTGCATATGTTTAAAATTATTTTAGAATAAAGTGATTATTTTTATTTTTTAATTTAAAGTGTTATTGTCATCCGCCCAATATTTCTGATGGTCGCCCATATCAATCCGCCAATCATCTTTGCTGAATTCTTCATCGCTGGTTTCAAGCAGCAGCCACGCCAAAAACTTCGCTGAAGTTTCCGGATCTATAAGTTCATTCCTTTCTTTGAGTCCCTCAAAAAATACGACAGACGGGAATTGAGATGCGCTTGTTGATCGGATTTTTTCTTGCATCGGTGTATTTACCACACCCGGCATTGCGCTGCCGAAAATAATGCCTTGATCTCGTAGTTCAGCATTGAAGAATTCTTTCATCATATAAAGAGCGGCTTTCGAGATACCGTATGCAGAAAAGCCGGGCATCGGAGAATGGGCCAGTCCGGTTGAGATATTGAGAACGCGCCCGTCATTTTTTAAATGCGGCAGCAGGAGTTTGGTTAAGAATACGGGTGCAGTGATATTCACGCTGATGTGTTGATCCCAGCTTTCTTTGGTCATGTCTTTCAGCAGTCCTGGCACGGCTACACCTGCGTTATGAACCAGATAGATGCCTTTGACATCATGGGATAGTGCGTCATTGATTTTTGTTAAGTCTGCATATTTACTGAGATCCGCTGCAGCTGGAATAATTTGATCTGGATTGGCTTGGTGTAATTCTGCCAGCGCAGCTTCATTGCGACCAACAGCGATTATTTTATGTCCAGCTTTGGCTAAATGCAGTGCGAGAGCTTTCCCTATGCCTGATGTTGCACCTGTGATGATAATTGTTTTGGACATAATGCGCTCATTTATTTTTTATTCAGACCGTGTGTTTCTGGCTAAATATTATTGAATATGTTGGTTGATAACAACAAAAATATTTCAAAATAAACATTAATTGCCTGGGTTGTTATTCTTGTGTGTGGCCAAATTTTGATCTCAAAATCTGAAGTGCAAATGAAGTGCATTTATGGTGTAAACAAGGTGAACGAGGATAGTGTCATATATGGACCCTACCGAGATTGCAAGTGATAAACTGGAGCATGAATAGCCCGTGTTTTATTGATTTACCAGGGTGGTAAGCCTGAAAAGTAACATTAAATCAATGCAATAGAAACTTTGGTAAAAAATTGCATATCGCTCTTAATGCATCCTTAATCTTGTTTTGGGTATAATTTGTCCAATTATAATTTAATGACAAAAATCAGCACGCTATACAAAACAGAAAAGACGAACAAGATCTGACATTTGAACCTTTTGAATCTTTACCGAATGAGATACTGGCAGAGATTGGATTTCATCTGGAACCAAAAAACCAGATGGCGGCTGTCAGCAGAAGAATGTATGGCATTTTTACGGATCATTATATCTGGCGCAGCCATTTCAAACGTCATTTTCCGCATTTATATGAGGCAGTCAGAAAGATTGAAAGTCCAGACTGGCGTGCAGAATTTATCAAGGCTGAAGCAATAGAATATGAGAAGCTACCTCTCAAATTAAAAAAACTATTTTATCTCGTGAAAGATGGTGATGCGGTAGGGATTCAAAAGATTGGAAAAATCAGTATCGATGATCTTGTTAGTTGTGATTCTCAAGATGGTCAATTAGTTGACTGGGCGGCACGTAAGCACAACGCAGCCGTGTTGAACTATTTTTATCAATCAATTATCTCGTTCTATCAAAATGATGATGGCAGCATTGACCCAGCTAAAAGGGATAAATATGGTTACTCAGCGCTGCACTGGAGTGTGACATGCAATCAGGCAGATCTCATTCCAGGTATGATTTTGCAGGGTTGCGATGTTAATGCCAGAAGTAATAATGGAAACACGCCGCTATGGCTTGCAGCGTTTTATGGATTGGTAGACATTATAAAAGCATTGCTGGCAAATAACGCAGATGTCAACCTTGCTCGAAATGATGGCAGCACACCACTTTTTGTGGCAGCGCAAAATAGTCATCTTGACGTTGCGAAACTCTTGTTAGCTTATGGCGCGGATGTCAATCTTGCTAAAGATGATGGCACCACACCACTTTTTGTGGCAGCGCAAGAAGGTCATCTTGATGTTGTAAAACTCTTGCTGGCTCATGGCGCGGATGTCAATCTTGCTAGAGATAATGGCATCACTCCACTTTTTACTGCAGCGCAAAACGGGCATCTTGATGTTGTAAAACTCTTGCTGGCTCATGGCGCGAGTGTCAATCTAGCTCGAAATGATGGCATCGCACCGCTTTATATTGCGGCGCAAAAAGGTCATCTTGAAATTGTTAAAGTCTTATTGGATGTGAATGATATTGACATCAATGCCGAATTTCCTGCTAACGCAGCATTATTAACTCAAATTGCAGCTCAATATTCCACTGAACATCAACAACGCATGCGGCAATTTCTTGTAACACAGGCAAACCCGTATGATATCCGTCTTAAAGCAGAAGATATTGCCCGCATTTTTGGTTATACAGAAGTTCTGAACCTGATAGAAGCCAAACAACGCGATATTGGTAGCAACGGTAAGATGACGTTTTTTTAAAATGGGTCAACTATGGAGAGTAATGCGTCTCAAGAACGTGATGAAAGCCGACCACTGAGTCTTAATGCCGTCTGACTTTATGAGTTTCTGACACCAAATTGCATCTATAACATTTTTAGGCTGATGATTCGGTCGGCACATATCAATCATTAGTCAGATCCAGATAACTGATAATTTTAGGAGTTTATTGGGAGTTTCAGTATAATCGCCGTCAGGACTTGTTTCGTGTTTGAATCAACAGGAAGGATGAGTTAGTCGCTGTAATAATGGTGAGTTTAAGATGAAAAAATACAGAACAAAATTACGTTCAGTTGGCGCAAGCTATCGAACTTGATTGAGAAAAGGGCATGGGAAAGATTCTGTGCTCTTTATTAATATAAAGCAGCCCGTTAATGAAAATATTTTAAGTATGACTGCCAAACCCTATTTTAAAGGAAGATGGCAGTCCTCATATATTCAATTGAGCATTATTCAGTAACGTTAATATATTCGACATCATAGGTGAAATTATCCCAACTTCCAGGTGAAAACTTGGCATGGATTTTCTTTCCTATTAAAGGTATTAATCGTTCTCCAAAAGGTAAGTCTTTATCTTTGAAATCAACGATGATATTTGAGCCTGAATCAGCTTTAATGTTAGCTCGGATTAGACGCTCATTCGAGCCTTGATAACAGGGCGCTTCACCATTTTTATTACAGTAAATGATTTCGACAAGCTTCCCAGTGAACTCATCTTTGATCAGAGATTTTGTTGAAGATTTGGATAAGGTAATTTCAGCAAATGCAGAAGATAATCCCGTACTTAATACCAGAAACGTTGAAACGGTAAGCACTAATTTTTTCATAAGCATACCTCGTATATTAATTTTTGAAAAAGTGTATTCTACACTCGAGTTCAATAATATCAATCACTGTAATGTTATTCGGTTTTATTATTCCGTTTTGACCATCACAGGTTCAGCCTCAATAATCGAAAAAACAGTCGATGTGTCAATTTTTCTTAACATTTTGAATCCTGTACTATCTAGCAAATCTGTGAATTCGCCGAGGCTTCTTTCTCTTCCTGTCTGTGTTACTAGCATATTAATATCACCCAGGCAGGCTAAATCATTATATTTATCATCTCCAATAATCTTCTCGATTATTAGTAATCGACCAGATTTTGAAATCGATTGTCGACAGTTACTCAAGATTTCTTTTGCGCGTCTATCATCCCAATCGTGAAGGACTACCTTAAGTAAATATAAATCACCGGCAGGAACAGATTTAAAGAAATCACCAGAGATGAAGTTGCAGCGATCAGTGATATCTAATTGCTTGATGTATTCCAGGGCAATATCTTTCGCATTATTAAGGTCAAAGACGGTACCATTTGCATGAGGATATTGAGCAAGGACTTCACATAAAAGATGTCCTTTGCCGCCACCAACATCAATTATATTGTGATAAGGTGAAAAATCATAATGGCTGATAATTTCTCGCAGTATGGGAAGCGAACCTTTTGCCAGGGCATCGTGGAAAATCCTCGCTTTATCTGGGTGTTCTTCAAGATATTGCCAATGTGATTTGCCATAGAGGCTGTTAAATGCTGGCTTGCCTGTGTTGACGCTGTAGAGAAGATCACCGACAGCCTGATATAGTTCTTCACCGCACAAAATGACGAAATCCTTCAATGTGCTTTCTGAGTCTGTACGCAATTCTTCGGCAGCT
>Ga0310810_10009904_pt1 | contig 11057 bp, 9 predicted proteins | sample NCmetagenome_FD_207641 | JGI IMG/M metagenome (GOLD analysis project Ga0310810, IMG submission 207641) | Soil microbial communities from experimental microcosm in Duke University, North Carolina, United States - NC | ecosystem: Engineered > Artificial ecosystem > Soil microcosm > Unclassified ... | reverse complement strand
CTGCCGCAGATGGTCATGCGCGCGACCGGCGAGCGCATTGTCAACACGGAATTCCCAGTCGAGTCCAAATTCGACCGCCTGCCTGAGGAAACCGCGTCGCAAGGTCCGACGGCTTTCGTATCGATACAGGAAGGCTGCGACAAGTTCTGTACGTTCTGTGTTGTGCCCTATACGCGCGGGGCTGAGTTCTCGCGCCCTGCAGTGCAAATTCTCGACGAGATCAAACGCATCCGTGATACCGGCGCCAAGGAAATCACTCTGCTCGGACAGAATGTCAACGCGTATCACGGCAACGGCCCGGATGGCGCGGTCTGGAATCTTGCGCGGCTGATACAGGCCGTCGCGGATATCGACGGCATCGAGCGCATCCGCTACACAACGTCCCATCCGCGCGACATGGACGATGAGCTGATCGCCGCGCACGGTTCGATTGAAAAACTAATGCCCTTCCTGCACTTGCCGGTGCAGAGCGGTTCGGACGCTATCCTCAAGGCCATGAACCGCCAGCATACGGCCGACCACTATCGCGACATCATCGCCCGCGTCCGAAAAGCGCGTCCGGACATTGGCCTTTCGTCAGACTTCATAATTGGCTTCCCCGGAGAAACCGAAGAGGATTTCGGTCAGACTGTACAGCTAGTGCGCGATATCGGCTTCGCCTCCTGCTACTCGTTTAAATATAGTGCCCGGCCCGGCACGCCCGCCGCCGTCATGCCAAAACTGGTATCTGAAAAGGTGAAGAACGAGCGGCTGCAGCGCCTGCAGAACCTGCTGCACGATCAAGGCCGCGCGTTTAACGAGCGCATGATCGGGATGCAGGTCCCAGTCCTGTTCGACCGAGCGACTGCCGGAAAAGACCAGTTGCACGGCCGTTCGCCTTGGAACCAGCCTGTCCATGCCGGAATACCCCCTGCAAAAGCCGAGAAACTGGCTGGCAAAATTATTAACGTCGCCATCACCGGGTGCACGGCCACAGCACTGTCCGGATCGGTTGACACCGCTGTTATTCAATAATTTTATATTTTCCGGAATATTTTTCTTGAGCAAACGCTAATTTATCTGTACGTTCGCAGGACATAACACGGGGAGCGTATTCTGTGATCAGCGCCGATTCAATCGTGTCCTATCTTAAGGGACACAAAGAAGCCGTTAAGTTCAGTGACATAGCCCGGTCGCAGCATATCCGCGACCGTCATGGCAAGGATGCGCTCGCGGAAGTCCTGAAGTCCATTCCCGGTATCCAGAAACGGCGCAGCGGCAAATATCAGTGGGCTCCCACTGAAGCAAAACCGGAGAAGAAGGTCCGGCCGGGCGTGGAGGCCAACCAGAACATCGCCAAGCGCAAAGGCACAGCGCCGCCGAAACACATCACAGCGAACGTCGGCTTGATTACGAAAGAAAAAGGCGTCCTTTATTTCGAGCCGGTCCGCAATTCGGCAATCCGGATCCCCGTCGCCTCGTCTTCGATTGCCTGCAAGGACGGCGATGTCGTCGTCGCCGAGGCAATGACGAAAACCGGTGGAAACATTCGAATTGCGAAATTGATCGGCAATCGGAATGAGCCCGACATCATCACACGCCTTACCTTGGCGGAGCATAACCTGCGTACAGAATTCTCAGAAGCTGCCATGACCCGCGTCGGCGAATTGCTCGCCGAGGGCGCACCGAAACCTGACGAATTCTGGCATGATGAAACAGATACTCCTTACCTGACCGTAGACCCGCTTCATGCCCGCGACCGCGACGACGCCATCTGGGCGGCACCGCAACTTGAAGAAGATGGTACGCGTCATATCAAGGTCGCCATCTTCGATGTCACCCGCTACGTACATTCTGGCGACGCGCTGGACACCGACGCCCGTCAGCGCGGAACATCCGTCTATTTCCCTGATCGCGCCGAACCCATGTATCCGCATGAGGTTTCGTCCGACCTGTTCTCCCTGCAGGCCAATCAAAACCGTGCTGCGATGATTTACGACATGTGGGTCGACGGCGACGGCAACGTGGTCCGCGAAGCCGACCCGCGCCGTGCGATCATTAAGGTTGCTGCCAATCTTACCTATGAAGAATTCCAGGCCGCCCGTGACGGCCAACCGAATGAAAAGACCGCGCCGCATATCGAAGGCATCAATGCAATCTTCGAAGCGTACAAGGCATTGGCGAAGGCGCGCGATGTGCGCGGCACGCTCGATCTCGATACACCAAAATCATCCATGGCCTTTGAATCTTCCGGTCTTTCCATTAAGGCGGAAAAGGTCATGGATGCACACCGCGCGATCGAGGAATTCATGCTCGCGGCCAACCAGATGGCCATCCACAAGATCAAAGAGAAAGGGCTGTCGGCGATCTTCCGCGTCCACGCCGATCCGCCGGATCCCGAAAAACTTCTGGAACTGCGCGACCTGCTCAAGATGTACGGCCTGAATGCCGGCGGCGATCTGACGACGATCGAGGGCCTGCGCGAAGTGCTCGACCAGTCCAAGGTCCTGCCACCCGGACCGCGCCAAGTCCTGAGCGAAACAATCCTGCCGATGCTGGCCCGCGCTTTCTACAGCACACGGAACATCGGCCACTACGGTCTCCAGATGGACGAATACACCCACGCCACGTCGCCCATTCGCCGCTATCCGGACAACATCGTCGAGCGTCTGCTTGTGACCGCGTACAATCTCGGCCCCGGCGGCATGACACCTGAGGAAATGGCGATGCTCGACCAGATTGCTCTCGAGTCGACTGAAACGGAATACGCCGCCGACATGGCCGAGCGCGACGCAGAAAAACGCTACGCCGCAGACCATCTTTCCAAGCACATCGGCCAGACATACAGCGGCATCATTACGGATGTATCCGGACGCGGTCTAACCGTGCGTCTGGACGGCTCGAACATCGAGACGTTCCTTCCCGTCAGGCTGTTAAGCATCCAGCAACTGGCCACGGATAAGACGGGAATGATCCTGGAGAGCCGCAAGGGCGAGGAAAGCTACTTCAAGGGCAGCGGTATTAATGTATACATCGCCGAGTCCGAGACATTCGGCCGCGGCATTATTGTCGGGCTTGCAGGCCGCGAAAATCTGAACAGTCCGGCAGCCCAGACGCGACCGGCGCCGCGCCTCTGACCGCTTGCCAGAAATCGCCAAATCTGCGATAATAATAGTTTAATATCAGGAGCTTGATATTCCCAGATCCGGCGGCCAGGAACGCATTATTTTCGAGGATAATCGCCTCGTACCCGTGCTTTTCGGGGAGAAAAACGCGCATCTCCAGAAAATTGAGGACATGCTCGACATCGAGATCAGCAGCCGGGGCAATGAGGTCCTGATCAGCGGCGACCCGGTCGGCATCGAGCGTGCGCGGCAAATCCTTGAAGCCCTTTGGTCGAAAATCCAGCAGGGCCAGACCATCGACATCAACACGGTAAATTCCGCCATCCGCTTTCAGGCTGAAAGTCAGAACCAGAAAAAAGGAAAAAACGGCAATGGCGAGCACAGCGCCGCGCCGGTCGATAGCGATACCTCGATCATCACGCGTAAAAAGAAGATCGATGCCCGCAACCCGGTGCAAGCCCGCTACATTCAGGCGATGCAGAAGCAGAACCTCGTCTTCGGGATCGGCCCCGCCGGTACCGGCAAGACGTATCTGGCCGTAGCGATGGCGGTTGCCATGCTCGAGGCCGGGCGTGTAGAGCGGATTATTCTAAGCCGCCCAGCAGTGGAGGCGGGTGAGCGCATTGGCTTCCTGCCCGGTGAAATGAAAGAGAAGATGGATCCTTATCTGCGCCCTCTCTACGACGCGCTGCACGACACGATGTCGGGCGAAAAGGTTCAGAAGAAAATCGCGAGCGAAGAGATCGAGATCGCGCCCCTCGCTTTCATGCGCGGTCGCACGCTCAATAACGCATTCATCATTCTGGATGAAGCCCAGAACACAACGCCAATGCAGATGCTGATGTTCCTGACCCGTATGGGTGAAAACTCCCGCATGGTCGTCACCGGCGACCCGAGCCAGACTGACCTTCCCAATCATCAGAAGTCTGGGCTAGCGGAAGCTGTCGGCATCCTGACCGACGTTGAGGGTATCGAATTCGCCTCGTTCACCAGCGCGGACGTTGTTCGTCATCCGCTAGTCACGAAGATCGTCCAGGCTTACGAGAAAAAACGATCCTAGCTCGAGTAATAACGTTTAATTATAGCACTGATCGCCGACGAGCTTTAGCACGTCATCAAGGTTTCCAAGGGTGAAGATAAGAGTTTCGTGCCCCAATCCGTCGGGCGCAAGTACCATTTCCATTCGCTTCTTGCCGCTTAATGAACGGATAAACTCGATGGAACGCTTGGAAATTAGAGATTTTTTATCCGCAGAGATATTCCAGTCGGAGTTAACGGGCGGAGTGTCATCGAGTGAGTATGATATATTCATCGTCGAGGCCTCGTTATCATCATTAGTCAAGCGCGCCTTCCAGTCCAGAAAAGCCACTGTCTGGCCGCGCGTACATCCGATCACAAAATCGGCAAAGTTTAGATCCTTGCCATCGGACGTTGTATAGGGCTCGTTTGCCTCGAGACGAATTTCAACTTGCGTCGTGCCGTTATCAGTCTTGCTTATACTGACGGCCCACCGGCCGATTTTTGAAGTCGTTACATCGCTCTCGGATGATTCAGGAGTTTGTCCGACCGCCGCGACTTTCGTTTCGGCGTCTTGAGCTAGGGCAATAGACTTAGTAGAAAGCAGCAACAGCACAAAACAAACGAAGATGATGGAAATATTTTTATATTTAGGGCGCATAGTGCACATTGTTTTGGTTAATTATAATTACCCGTCGCAATAATACGGCAGCACAAAGTTGCCCGTCAGATTTTTTGACCTTATGGACTAACAACGCTTTCGTCTCCCGTGGCGGCACCGCCGAGAATACTATATTGTATATTCATGGCCGCATCCAGAACAGCGCTCAATACGGATGTCACTGTCGTTTTCAGCTCGTGGAACGAGCTCGACTTCGACGCTGTTAAATTGGCAAAAAAAATTGTGCCTTTAGCGTTCGACAGGGCTGCGCGGCCGGCTGTGCTAGGCGATCGTGAAGCCGAAATCAGCGTCCGACTGACCAACGACAAGGACATCAGGACACTGAACCGCGATTATCGCGGCATGGACAAGTCGACCAACGTCCTGTCATTTGCAATCCTTGACATGGAGGAAACCGCACCCTCATCACCTGTATGTGCACTGCCCTGCGCCCTCGGTGACGTTGTTATCGCGTATGAAACGGTAAAGCGGGAAGCCGAGGCAATGAATGTCTCGTTCCGTGATCATTATACGCATTTGCTAGTTCATGGCACGCTCCACCTACTCGGCTATGACCATGAGCAGGAAAATGACGCTAAGCGTATGGAAAAGCTTGAAATTTTGATCCTTGATGGTCTGGGAATTGAAAATCCTTATGCCCATCCGAACTTTATGGCATAATGAAAGATATGTTGAAATCACAGGTAGAATCTACGACCCAGGGGGCTTCCGCTGCGACAGGCAAAGCCCCCGAAGCGCGAAAAGGATCCGCAGACACGTCCGAAACGGATAAGTCCCCGCGGAATGGCTTGCACGCCGACCCTGATACCGAGGTAGACGCGGAGGACCGCGAGGACTACGGCATTTTTGACAAAATCCGCGGCCTGATCGTCAAACCGACGAAGGCGCCTGAGCAAGCTCTTCATTCAGCCATCGAACAGTACATCGAGGGCTCCGGTGACGGCACTGAAACGGCACCTGTTACCAAGCAGGAAAAGGCCCTTATCACGAACGCCATCAAGCTGCGCGACATGACAGTCGTCGACGTCATGATCCCGCGCGCTTCGATTGTCGCGTTACGAAGCGATATATCTCAGGAAGATTTGCTGCTTATGCTCGCGGAAAAGCAGTATAGCCGGCTTCCCGTCTTCCGGGAGACGCTGGATGATGTATTCGGCGCAATCCACATCAAGGATATCCTTGCCACGCTTGCGCGCGGCAATCGTATTAATGTCGAAGATCTCGTACGCGACGTGCCCATTGTCTCGCCCGCAATGCCGGTTGTCGATCTCATCATCATGATGAAAGAAATGCGCAAGCACATGGCCTTTGTCGTTGATGAATTTGGCGGCATCGATGGACTTGTGACCATTGGCGACGTTATTGAGGCTATCATCGGCGAAGTTGAGGATGAGCACGCCCCCGAAGATGCCGTCCCCGAGATCAAAATCTATGACGACGGCACCATTATCGTGGACGCGCGGATCGACATCGAGGAGTTCGAGAAGAAGTGCGGCAAATTCCTCACCGACGAAGAGCGCGAGGATATCGATACGCTCGGCGGTCTGATCTTCGCGCTTGCGGGCCGTATCCCTGGCCGTGGCGAGATCATCACGCATCCCAATTCCGGGCTCGTGCTGGAAGTCCTCGATGCTGATCCGCGACGCGTGAACCGGGTAATGGTGCGTAAATCTGGATAGAACGGCCTGCCCTTTCTCACAAAATTTCTTCATGCTAGAAACGCTGCAATGAAACCGTCGCAGCTCATATTCCCGTTACTATCGCTCGTATGCGGCGCCATAAGCGTGCTGGCTCAAGCGCCTTATAACCTATGGCTCTGCATGCTCGTTGGTATGAGCGTTTATTACGCTCTGTTCGCGCGGGTCCAGACTGCTAAAAGTGCATTCGCTTGCGGCTGGCTTTTCGGTTTTGGCTATTTCGGCGGAGGCCTTTGGTGGATTGCCAATGCGCTGCTTGTGCCCGGCAACGATTTCCGCTGGGTTTGGCCGTTCGCCATCGCAGGACTCCCCGCCGTCTGCGCGTTCTTTCCGGCATTCGCGAGCCTCGCTTGCTACCGTTATGCCGATCGGAAAAAAATTGCAGGCTATATCATGTTCGCTGCTTCCTTTGCGCTCTCGGAATGGCTGCGGGGCCATGTCTTCAGCGGCTTCCCTTGGAATATGTACGGCTATATCTGGAGCATTTTCCTGCCCATCGTGCAGATCGCAGCGCTGGGCGGTTCTTACTTTTTGACGCTTGCCACGTTGTTCTGGGTTACTTTGCCGGGCTTTTTGGCGGTATGGCAGGCCAGCCGCAAACAACAGGCAGCTCTTGTGTCTCTTGCCGTGGCGATTTTCATCGCGGGAAGCTGGTACGGACACATGCGGATTGAGAGCGTGAGTCCCGGCTATTGGCCCGACTTGCAAATCAGAATCGTGCAACCCAACATTCCGCAGGAAGACAAATGGGATCCGGACAAGGCGCGCGCAAATCTTAAAAGAATGCTCGATCTATCCTCGCCGCCGCCCAGTCGGCCTGAATCGCCCACTACGCTCATTATTTGGCCGGAAACCGCGCTCGAATTCAACGTGCTCGAATATGATGCCGCACGCGAGATGATCCGGAACATGATGAGCAAATATAAAAACAACGTCTTCCTGTTGACCGGACTGCTCCGGTTTGAAATGGATAAAAACGGCAAGCGGCATTACTTCAACAGCCTGGCAGTGCTCGACCGCGATTTGAATATTCGCGCGGTGTACAACAAGTCCCACCTCGTGCCGTTTGGGGAATATATCCCCTTGCAGGACTACATTCCGATGCATCCCTTCGTCCAGTTTCAAGGGTTTGCCTCCGGTAATGGGCCGGAGACACTGACGGTCGAGGGCGCGCCGCCTTTCAGCGCGCTGATCTGCTACGAGGTAATTTTTCCTCATGCCGTTGTCGGCAAAGATCGGCCAGCCTGGCTGGTAAATGTAACAAACGACGCGTGGTACGGGGACAGTCCCGGCCCGCGGCAGCATTTCGCGCAAGTACGGTTCCGGGCCATTGAGGAAGGCTTGCCGGTTGTGCGCTCCGCAGAGACGGGAATTTCAGGCGTGATCGATCCTTTCGGCCGCATAGTCTATTTCGCAAAACTGAACGCAATGGCGGTTAAGAATGTCATGCTGCCGAAACCGCTGCCGCAGACGCCTTACTCCCGTTTCGGCGATCTTTTATTCTTTGGCTGCACCCTGGCATGCCTGCTGACAGCGCTGAAACCGCGATTTACCAAACGTAGTAATACTTAAGTATATAAAACCTAGGGTTTATTGTCAGGCATAATTCAGCATGCATATGTATTCCCGCGGTACAACCGGGGGAAGTATTTTTAGCATGGCACAACCGAAATCCAGCGAAAGAAAAGCGCTGCCGATGGACATCCACGTCGGCAAACGCCTGCGTTTGCGGCGGTCACTGGTCGGCATGAGTCAGGAAAAACTGGCTGAACATGTGGGAATCACATTCCAGCAACTTCAGAAATACGAACGTTCCACCAACAGGATCACCGCCGGACGCCTTCATCAGTTCGCCCAAGAACTTGAAGTGCCCATTCAGTATTTTTACGACGGCTACGAAGAAACGGCCAGAAAAGGTCGCCAGTATGGTTTGTCAGACACGCCCCAGGAATCTTTTGCGTCGGAGGACCACCTGTATTCCCGAGAGACTATTGATTTGTTAAAGCTTTACTATTCGATAAAGGATGCGGAAAAGCGCAAGAAGCTGGTAAAAGCCTTCCGTCATCTCATCGAGACTGTCAGCTAGAAACCGGCCAAAGCCGCTTGAATCTGTCAATTTTTGCCTATAATCTTTGCGACTGTAAATCTTTTGACCTTTCGGTGAGAAAACATGAAAGCCCAGAAACAAATGAAGCACGCTCCCACCCCGTTTGCCGGCGCTGAGGCGCTCAAAGACTTTGTATTCACGAGTGAATCGGTCGCTGAAGGGCATCCGGACAAGGTCTGCGATCAGGTATCTGATGCAATTCTAGACCTTTACCTCACACAGGATCCCAATTGCCGCACCGCGATCGAGTGCGTCGCCACCACGAATTATCTAGGTATCTTCGGCGAGACGCGCGGCCCCGCCAGCATCACGCCGGCCGACCTCGAAGCCGTAGCCCGCAAGAAGATCAAAGAGATTGGCTACGAGCAGGACGACTTCCACTGGAACAAGATCAAAGTAGACGTGAAGGTCCACAAGCAATCGGCCGACATCGCGATGGGCGTCGACGCCGCCGCGAACAAAGACGAAGGCGCCGGCGACCAGGGAATCATGTTCGGCTACGCGTGCCGCGAGACCGACAGCCTGATGCCCGCCGCCATCCACTTCTCGCACAACATCCTGCGCTCCCTGGCCGAGGCCCGCCACTCAGGCGCTCTGAACAAGCTCGGCCCGGACGCGAAGTCACAGGTTTCACTCGAATACCGCGACGGCCGTCCTGTTCGCGCCACCTCGATCGTTGTCTCGACACAGCATGACGAGAGCGTGTCTCAGAAGGAAGTGCGTGACATGGTGCGCCCGCACGTGCTCGATGTCCTCCCCGACGGCTGGATGTGCCCGGAAGATGAATTCTACGTCAACCCGACCGGTCGCTTCGTCATTGGCGGGCCGGTGGGCGATTGCGGCCTGACCGGACGCAAGATCATCGTCGATACCTACGGCGGTTCATGCCCGCACGGTGGTGGTGCCTTCTCGGGGAAAGATCCGACTAAGGTCGACCGCTCCGCTGCGTATGCCGCTCGCTACGTTGCAAAGAACGTCGTCGCATCCGGTTACGCCGAGCGCTGCACGATGCAGCTTTCATACGCCATCGGCGTGAGCAAGCCGCTCTCGGTCTACGTCAACACCCATGGAACCGGTACGGTACCCGAAAGCGAACTTATCAAGGCCATCGGTAAGGTCATCGACCTCAGCCCGCGCGGCCTGCGCACGCATCTCAAGCTGAACCGCCCGATCTACGCGCGCACGGCGGCTTACGGCCACTTCGGTCGCGAGCCGGAGGCGGATGGCGGCTTCTCGTGGGAAAAAACGGACCTTGTCGCCGCTCTCCAAAAAGAAATCGGCTGACGAACCCTACAAGCGTCGACTCTATGGCCGCAAACAGACCCGGCCGCCCGGCAAGGAGCGGCAGGGCCATATGGATTCGTTACTGCCGCGCTTGCAGCTGGAAATCAAGGACGGCGAAACGCTGAAGCCTGCAGCTCTGTTCCCACGACAGTATAGTCAGCTCTGGCTAGAGATCGGTTTCGGCAACGGCGAGCATCTCGCGGAGCTTATACGTCGTCATCCCGACCGCGCCTTCATCGGCGCTGAACCTTTCATCAACGGCATGGGCGCTTTCCTTAAGCACATTGCTAACGATCCTCTTGACCTAATCCGCGTCTGGATGGACGACGCGATTTTTCTCGTGAACGCCCTGCCCGATGCGTGTCTCGACGGTATCTATGTGCTGAACCCCGATCCCTGGCCAAAAAAGCGCCATGCCAAGCGGCGGATCATCAGCCGCGAAAACCTGGACCGCTTTGCTCGTGTGCTGAAGCCGGACGCAGAACTAATTCTGGCTACAGACGTGGACCCGCTCGCCGACTGGATGACGATTCAAACCTGTAATCACAGCGCTTTCGCGTGGCAGGCCGAGCGGGTTTCGGACTGGCGCGTCGCGCCTGCCGACTGGATCCCGACCCGCTATGAACAAAAGGGCCGAAAAGCGGGACGGCGGCAGACCTACCTGCTCTTCAAAAGAATTTGACGTATTAAATTTAATTATGTTATGCAGCCTCCATAACGGAGGCGGCGATGGCAGATCACAAGATCCTTTACGCGGTTCAGGGCACCGGCAACGGTCATATCTCGCGCGCCCGGAAGCTTTATCCCGAATTCCAGCGCGCCGGGGCGGATGTGACCGCCCTGTTCTCCGGCCGGAGCAAATCTGAACTCAAGGACATGGAATCCTTCGGCGACTACAAGACCGCAACGGGCGTGACGTTTGCGACCAAAGATGGAAAAATCTCGTATCGCAAGACGGCGCGTGAGCTGCACGGCCGCACCTTCGTCCGCGAAATGCGCGCTCTCGATCTTGGCCCCTACGATTCCATCGTCGTCGATTACGAGCCCGTGACCGCTTATGCGGCAAAGCTCCGCGATCGTGAAACCATCGGCGTCGGCAACCAGTACGCCTATCACTACGATATACCGAAGGTCGGCGCGCATACGCCGGCCATGTCGACTATGCT